>ENA-UERQ01000002-UERQ01000002.1-human-gut-metagenome-genome-assembly--contig:-NODE-2-length-358686-cov-10.056329_pt1 | contig 358686 bp, 319 predicted proteins | sample MGYA00242986_ERZ507987 | MGnify/ENA primary metagenome ERZ507987 (study PRJEB26167, sample SAMN06115429) | human gut metagenome | host: Homo sapiens | place: China:Chongqing | collected 2015-04-15...
GTGCCCGGCGTGTACGCCATCGGCGACTGTGTCTTCGGCAAGGCCCAGCTGGCCCACACCGCCAGCGCCATGGGCGAGGTGGCCGCGGAGAACATCTGCGGCATGGAGGCCCACTACGACGAATCCACCAATCCCACCTGCGTGTACATCGAGCCGGAGGCTGCCTCTGTGGGTCTCACAGAGGAGCAGGCCAAGGCGCAGGGGATCGACTACATGGTGGGCAAGTTCCCCATGAGCGCCAACGGCAAGGCTCTGATCCTGAACGGGGGCGAGGGCCTGGTGAAGATCATCGCCGGGAGGGAATACGGCGAGGTGCTGGGTATGCACATCATTGGGCCCCGCGCCACGGATCTGATCTGCGAAGGGGCGCTTGCCATCGGCAGCGAGCTGACGCTGGATGAGCTGGCAGCCACCATCCATTCCCACCCCACCGTCACCGAGACCATGCGGGAGTGTGCGCTGGACGCACTGGGCCGCGCGGTCCACATCCCGCCCCGCAGGAAATAACAGGGCAGTCCTTTCCGGAATTTAGAACAGGAGGTCAATGGGCATGAAAACACTTGGATATCTGGGCCTTGGCGTGATGGGCTACGGCATGACAGGCAATCTGATCGACAAGAGCGGCTGCGACATCTATGGCTACGACCCCGTGCCCGCTTTGCGGGAGCGGTTTGCCGCCCGGGGCGGTAAGGTCCTGGACGACGCTAAAACGCTGTACAAAACCTGCGACATCATCTTCATGTGCCTGCCCACCAACGCCATCGTGAAGGCCACCATCACGGAGATCATGGAGACTGCCCGGCCCGGCACCACCATTGTGGACATGGGCTCCACCTCTCCCTATGTGATTCAGGAGCTCCACGCCGCAGCGGTGGAGAAGGGCTTCTATCTGCTGGACTCCCCGGTCAGCGGCGGCGAGACCGGCGCCAACGGCGGCACCCTGGTCATCATGTGCGGCGGCGAGAAAGAGGTCTTTGACGAGGTCCGGCCCTACCTGTTGATGATGGGTAAGACCGCCACCTACATGGGGCCCTCCGGCTGCGGCAGCACCGCCAAGGTGGCCAACAACATGATGGTGGGCATCCATCTGTGCGCCATGGGAGAGGCATTCGCCTTTGCGAAAAAGGCCGGGCTGGATCCTCAGACCCTTTTTGACGCCATCAAGGGCGGCTTTGCCCAGAGCGCAGTGATGGACGGAAAGGTCCCCAAGCTCCTGAGCCGAGACTTCTCCGCCAGTGCCCGGATCGCCGTCCACCTGAAGGACATCAACAACGCCATGGACGTGGCCGCCCACCTGGGGGTGGAGCTGCCCATGACGGAGATCGTCAAGGAGCAGATGGACTGGATGGACGCCCGCGGCATGATCGACGAGGACCAGTGCGCACTGGCCAAATACTACGAGGACGCCATGGGCGTGGAAATCAAGTGATCTCCCGCCAAGGAACAGGCAATCTGCGGGGACCGGCATCAGCCGGTCCCCGCTGGTTTTCCCTGTGGTACAGAATCATCGGATTTTTTGCGGGATAGCTGCGGGAAATCTTGCAAAGCGGCACAAAATATGGTACATTGTTCGAGAATACACACGGCGGGAGACTCCTCCCGTCCGTTTTTCGCGGTCTGACCGCCCCGGATTCCGCATGCAGCTGTGCGCCGTGGGTCGAAGATGGCCCATACTCTGATATTTTTCTGGAGGATATTCCATGTCTGAACTACGCACTGAAATTTCCCGGCGGAGGACCTTCGCCATCATCTCCCATCCGGACGCCGGCAAGACCACGCTGACAGAGAAGTTCCTGCTGTACGGCGGGGCCATCGCCCAGGCGGGCGAGGTCAAGGGAAAGCGGGCCCGCGCCGCCACCTCTGACTGGATGGAGATCGAGAAGCAGCGGGGCATCTCCGTCACGTCCTCCGTGCTGCAGTTCCAGCACAGCGGCTTCTGCATCAACATCCTGGACACCCCTGGCCACCAGGATTTCTCCGAGGACACCTACCGGACCCTGATGGCCGCGGACTCCGCCGTCATGGTCATTGACGGCGCCAAGGGTGTGGAGCCCCAGACCCGGAAGCTGTTTAGGGTCTGCGCCATCCGCCACATCCCCATCTTCACCTTCATCAACAAGATGGACCGGGAGACCAAAGACCCCCTGGAACTGTGCGAGGAGGTGGAGCGGGAGCTGGGCATCGACACCTATGCCGTCAACTGGCCCATCGGCTCCGGCAAGGAGTTCCAGGGCGTCTACGACCGGGAGAAGCAGCGCATCCTGTTCTTCCAGGCGGAGGAGCGGGGCAAGAAGGTCGGCTCCGCCGAGGTGGCCCTGGACGACCCGGCGCTGGAGGACATGATCGGCGCACAAAAGGCCGCCGCCCTCCGGGAGGAGGTGGAGCTGCTGGGGGCCGGACGGGAGTTTGACATGGAGGCTGTGCGGAACGGCACCCTGTCCCCCGTGTTCTTCGGCTCCGCCCTCACCACCTTCGGCGTGGAGCCGTTCCTGGAGGAGTTCCTCCGCATGACCACGCCGCCCCTGCCCCGTGTCAGCGACCAGGGGGAGGTGGATGTGTTCAGCGAGGACTTCTCCGCCTTCGTGTTCAAGATCCAGGCCAATATGAACAAGGCCCACCGGGACCGGCTGGCCTTCATGCGCATCTGCTCCGGCAAGTTTGAGCGGGACACGGAGTATTTTCATGTCCAGGGCAACAAAAAGCTGCGCCTCTCACAGCCCCAGCAGATGATGGCCGCGGAGCGGGAGATCATCGACGAGGCCTACGCCGGGGACATCATCGGCGTGTTTGACCCCGGCATCTTCTCCATCGGCGACACGGTGACGGTGCCTGGAAAGAAATTCAAGTTCTCCGGCATCCCCACCTTCGAGCCGGAGCACTTCATGCGGGTGTCTCCCAAGGACACCATGAAGCGCAAGCAGTTCATCAAGGGCACGGAGCAGATCGCCCAGGAGGGCGCCATCCAGATTTTCAAGCTGCCCGGCGCCGGCCTGGAGGAGGTCATCGTGGGCGTCGTGGGCACCCTGCAGTTCGACGTGTTCCAGTACCGGATGAGGAGCGAGTACGGCGTAGAGCTCTACATGGAGGGACTGCCCTACGAGCACCTGCGGGTCATCACCGCCTGCCCCTGCAAGCCGGAGGATCTGGTGCTGTGCACCGGCGCCGCCCTGCTGGAGGACTTCAAGGGCCGCCTGCTGGTGGCATTCGGCGGGGAGTGGTCCGTGGGCTTTCTCACCAAGCACAACCCCGGCCTGGAGCTGGCCGAGTCCCTGTCTGTCTGAGCCTGAAACCGTCCGCCGGAAAGAGGCGGACGGTTTTTTGTTTTTCTTTCTTCCGGCTGTCACCTTTTCGGCGGAAACCGCATCCTAATAAGTGACCGGTCAAACGAACCCAAAGGAGCGCTCAGTCCCGCCATGACAAATTTTTTGTTGGACAAAGAAATATTCTGCGACCAGGTAATCCGAAACCAGGAGACCATGTTCCGCACTGCCAAGGCTATCCTTCACCAGGACGAAGATGCGGAGGACGCCGTGCAAGAGGCCATCTGCGCCGCCTATGCCGGCCGCGGCAGCCTGCGGGACCCGGCGCGGTTCCGACCCTGGATCCTGAAAATTCTGGTCAACAAGTGCTATGAGTTCTGCCGGAAGCGGAGGACCACGGTGGACCTGGCGGATATCCAGGACTTCCTGCCGGCTCCGGCGGCAGACCAGGCGGAGCGCCTGTCTCTATGGCAGGCGGTCATGGCGCTGAACAGCGACCTGCGGGCGGTCGTGACCCTGTTTTATTATGAGGACCTCTCCATCCGGGAGATCAGCGCCGTTCTGGGCATCAGCGAGGCGGCGGTGAAGACCCGTCTCTCCCGAGGGCGGTCCCGGTTAAAACAACTATTATACGAGGAATGAGGTGCGCAAGGTGGAGCCATTCGACAAGCGACTGAAAGAGCGGGCGAAGCAGGAACCCTTCCCCCTGCCGGAGACGTATGCCGGAAAGGTGCGGGACACCTGCGCCGCTTTAAAGGAGACGAACATGAAAGAAAACAAGCAAAAACGTTCCTATCGCTGGCTGGTCGGCGTAGCCGCGGCCCTGGCCGTATTCGTGGCCATTCCCAATGTATCTCCCGCGGCGGCTGCCGCCATGGAAGAAATCCCGGTGCTGGGCGCCGTGGTGCGGGTCATCACCTTCCGGGATTACCAGTATGACGATGGTCACAGCACTGCCGACGTCCACGTCCCGGAGCTGGGCGGCAGCGGCGCTGCAGACGAGATCAACGACCAGGTGCAGGCCTATACCGATCAGCTGATCGCCCAGTTCCAGACGGACTGCGAGGCTGCGGGCGAGAGCTACCAGGGCCTGGATGTGACCTCCTCTGTGGTGACGGACAGCGATACTTGGTTCACTCTGCGGATCGATGCCACGAGGACCGAGGCCAGCGGCTACAATTTCACCCGATTCTACCACATCAACAAAGCTACGGGTGAAGCCGTCACCCTCAGCGATCTGTTCCGGCCTGATGCGGACTACGTCTCTGTCTTGTCCGCGGAAGTCCTGCGGCAGATGGAGGAGCAGATGGCCGCGGACGCATCCCTGAGCTATCTGACGGACGAATTCACCGCTATTGACCCGGAGCAGAGCTTTTACTGGAACGCCGACGGCGATCTGGTTCTGGTGTTCGACGAGTACGCAGTGGCTGCAGGCTACATGGGCATGGTGGAGTTCACCATCCCTCAGGATGTGTACAGCGCCCTGCTGAAGTGATCGCGCTCCCCCATAAACCTTTATACGCATTGGGCGCATCGTAGATAAGGGCAAATGCTGTGGTGAAAGGTTTGGCGCATCGTTTCCGGTTGCCCCAAAGGAGCGGGGAAAGATGCATTTAGTTTTCTGCGGTGCTTTTGTATAACAGAGAACAGCGGACCGCTTCAGCGGTCCGCTGTTGTTTTCCAGGTTTACTGGGCTTGCTCCATCCGCCAGACGATGGCGGAGATCTGGCCCCGGGTCAGAGTGTTGTAGGGCTTGAAGGTGCTGGTGCCGTTGCTGAAGTAGCCCTCCACGATGCCTGCGGCATTCAGCGCCTGGACATAGGGGTCCGTGGTGTCGGTGAAGGGACGGACGCTGGACAGGTTGCTGATGCTGAGGCCCATGGCCTTGGCCGCGATCTGGCTGACCGCCAGCCGGGTGATGGGGGCGTTCAGGTTCACGCTGCCGGACACCAGCCCGTCCGCTTGCGCCCGGGCCAGATAGCCGCTGAACACGTTGGAGTTCACCGGCTTCTGCTCGTCATAGCCAGCGGCCAGCATGATGAGCTTCAGCGCCGCGCCGTAGGTCACCTGGTTGTCGGGCTTGAAGGTGCCGTCGCTGTATCCGTCGATCACGTCGGCGTCGCTGAGCTCCAGTACATATTTATAGCACCAGGTGGAGGAGGTGATATCAGAGAAGTCCTCCATAGCGCTGACAATGCCCAGGCAAAGCTTGCCGCTGGCAATGGGATCGCCGCTGCTGTTGCAGGCCACATAGGGGATTTCCACAGATCCGGTGAAGCCGCTGGCCGGCACGAACCGCAGCTGGCTGATCCGCTCGCTGCCGCTGGAGTAGCCGTACAGGGTCTCGGTGTCCGCCCGCTTGGAGGTGCCGCTGCCCACGTAGATGACACCCTCGTTGGTGGCGGGCAGTTCCAGCAGCTGGATGCTGGCCAGACCCAGGCCGCTGGACTGGGCCACCGCCGTGTAGATGGAGGCGGCGGGGAAGGTGACGGCCGTGTTTCTGGGCGTGGGGCCGTAAACGTCGGGCACCTCGCTGAGGTTCACGCTGATGAGGATGGTGCCGGACACAGAACGGCTGCCGGAGCCGTAAGCGGTGAAGGGGATCTGGGCGCAGTAGTTGACGCCGCTGGGTATGTATGTCAGCTCGCTGAGGGCGTGCTGGCTGCTGGAGGGACTGAAGTAGAAATCTATGTCGTCGCAGTTGTCGTCGGTGATGCGCAGGCTGCTGGAGCTGCCGTAGCTGCTGGTACCGTAGTAGTTGTAGTACAGGCTGCCGTAAGTGGGCGCATCTTTAAAGGTGACATACTGCAGGGTATAGCCGGGGTAGCTCTCCTCAAAGAACCGGGCGATGTCGTTGGCGTTGATCTGCACTCGGCCGCTGTAATCCGTATAATAGCGGATATCGCCGCCCTCTGCGGCCACGCCGGTTCCCCCCACATCGCCGATGGCGATGGCCACGGTGCCGTAGGCCTTGTCGCCGTCCTCACCGTAGGCAGTGAAGTCCAGCTCCACCACCTTGCCGTCGGCGTCCCTGTCCGCCACAAAGGTCAGGTCATCCAGGGTGAAGTCCTCGTCGTAGAACAGGTCCTTGCTGTCGTAGTAGAAATAACCGTCGTCCAGGTCGCTCTCGTCAAAGTACGTCCGGTCATCATCGTAGTCGTAGCTGTACAGCTCGCCCCAGTCGTCCAGTCCGTCGGCGTCGGTGAACCGTACATACTCCAGATCGTCCCCGGTCTCGTCATCCAGGAAATCCCAGAAGTCGTCCCGGTCAAAGGTCACGCTGTCGTCGGGATCCACCTCGTAAATGATGTCGCCCTTCACCTTGGTGCCGGTGCTGCTGCCCTTGCCGATCTCAATGGTGAGGGTGGCGGAGATCTTGTCGCCTTTCACGCCGCGCATGGTGACGTCAAAGGTCAGGGTGTCTTCATCGGCATTCCGGTCCGCCGCAAAGGTCAGCGTGTCCAGCTCGAAGTCATAGTCGTCCCAGATATCGTCCTCATCATAGTAAAACACGGCGTCGTCCAGGTCACTGTCGTTCAGCTCGTAATCCCGGGTGTAGTCGTCGGAATCGTATCCGTCGGCGTAGAAACAGCCGTAATCGTCAAAGTCGTCATAGTCGGTGAACTCCACGTATTCCAGTTCGTCGTAATCCGACTCGTCGTAGAAGAAATCGTAGAAATCCTCCGCGTCCAGCGTCACATCGTCGTCCGGGTCCACCTGATAGGTCAGGTCGCCCTTGCTGCTGGTGCCGCTGCCCTTGCCGACCTCGATGTACAGAGTGCCATATACCTTGTCACCGTCCACGCCGTGCATGGTGAAGTCAAAGGCCAGGGTGTCCGCGTCGGCGTTCCGGTCGGCGTAGAACGTCAGCGTGTCCAGTTCAAAGTCATAGTCGTACCAGACGTCGTTCTCGTCGTAATAGAACATGGCATCGTCCAGATCGCTGTCATTGAGCTCATAGTCCGGGATATAGTCATCGCTGTCGTATCCGTCTGCGCCGAAATATCCGAAGTCATCGAAATCATCGTAGCTGGTGAACTCCACATACTCCAGCTCGTCATAGCGGCCGTCTTCCTCGTCGAAGAGATCCCAGAAGTCCTCGGCGTCCACCGTCACATCGTCGCCGGGGTCCACCTTGTAGGTCAGCTCCACGTCGCCGGAGCCGGAGCGGGAGCCACCCTCCACATCAATGCGGACCGTTGCATAGAATGACCCTTCGTCGCCGTACAGCCTGACATCAAAATCCAGTGTGTCGCTGTCGATGTTGTCATAGGTCTCAAACCGCAGCGTGTCCAGGTCGATGTCGTAATCGTCCGCATCAGCACGGTCATAGTAGAATTCGTAGTTCTCCAGCGCCTTGGAATCCACGTCGTCGAACCCGTAACGGTCAAAGTCCTCGAAGGTGAAATAGCCGTAATCGTCAAAGTCATCATAATCGGTGAATTCCACGTATTCAAGGTATCCGCCGTTGTCGTCCTCATAGATTTCCTGAAAGTCATCCGCATCCAGCCAGACGCCGCTGTCCTCGTCCACATCGTACGTCAGATCCGCCGAGGCCGCAGACGCCATGGGAACGGTTCCGGCCAGCAGCGCCAGCGCCAGCAGACACGCCGGGAGCTTTTTCTTCCAAAATGTTTTCATAGTCCTCTTTCCTCCATCATATTCCAAAAGGCTTGCTTCCAGCTTCTATCTCTCTACATGTAACATACCGGGAAAGTGCCCGGCAATCATGAACAAATTATGAACTTTTCGCCATTCGGGAAAAAAGATTCCGGTCCGGCCGCATCCTGGAAAACGAAATTATCCCCTGAAATACACAGACGGCCCGGGATTTTCCGTTTTTTTACGGGTTTTTCTTTACAAACAAACGTTCCTCCGATATAATACTATGGCTAATGAAATTTGAGGAAGTGGAGAGAGCACATGGCTTTGATCGAATACGACGAATATAAGCAGAGGCTCCGGGACCTGGGGCCCGAGCTGGAGAAGCTCTCCGCCGCGCTGGACATGGACAGCGCCCGCGCGGAGGCCCGAAAGCTGGAGGACGAGACCGCCCAGGACGGCTTCTGGAACGACCTGGAGCGATCCCAGAAGGTGCAGCAGCGCCTCAAGCAGCTGCAGAACAAGATCGCCCGCCAGGACAAGCTGGTGACCGAGTGGCAGGATCTGACGGCCCTGTGCGAGATGGGCCAGGAGGCGGAGGATGAGGAGCTGCTGGAAGAGCTGAAGTCCGGTTTCCAGACCCTGGAGGAGAAGATCGAGGAGTCCCGGATGGCCACGCTCCTCTCTGGGGAGTACGACGGCCACAGCGCCATCCTGACCTTCCATGCCGGCGCCGGCGGCACCGAGGCCCAGGACTGGGCCCAGATGCTCTATCGGATGTACACCCGCTGGACGGAGCGCCACGACTTCACCTATCAGATCCTGGACTATGAGGACGGCGACGAGGCGGGCATCAAATCCGCGTCCATCGCCATCCAGGGGGACAACGCCTACGGCCTTTTGAAGAGTGAGAACGGCGTCCACCGGCTGGTCCGGGTGTCTCCCTTTGATGCCAACGCCCGCCGGCAGACCAGCTTTGCCGCGGTGGAGGTCATGCCCGAGATCGAGGATGACGACGAGGTGGAGATCCGGGAGGAGGACATTGAGATGCAGGTCTACCGGGCCAGCGGCGCCGGCGGCCAGCACGTGAACAAGACCTCATCCGCCGTGCGCCTCATTCACAAGCCCACGGGCATCGTGGTGGCCAGCCAGCAGGAGCGCAGCCAGTTTCAGAACAAGGACAACTGCATGAAGATGCTGCGGGCCAAGCTGGTGGAGCTGAAGCAGCAGCAGCACGCGGAGAAGATCTCCGATATCAAGGGCGTGCAGATGAAGATCGAGTGGGGCAGCCAGATCCGCTCCTACGTGTTCATGCCCTACCAGATGGTGAAGGACACCCGCACCGGCTATGAGACCGGCAACATCGACAACGTCATGGACGGCGATCTGGACGGCTTCATCAACGCGTATCTCACTCAGCTGGCCACCGGTGAGCTGAAAAAATAAATCGTCCACGCATCCTTCCGGATGCCCGGCTTTCCGGAGCCGCAACCTAATAGAGAAATCAAAATATGAGACGTGGCGCGGGGTGGTCTCCGTGTCACGTCTCTCTGAATGAGAAAGGATGTTGGAATTTCCATGGCAGAAAAATTCCCCCAGGGCGCGGCGCCCCAGGAGAACAAGATGGGCGTGCTGCCCATCGGACGGCTGCTGACCAACATGGCGGTCCCCATGATGATCTCCATGCTGGTCCAGGCCTGCTACAATGTGGTGGACAGCGTGTTCGTGGCACAGATCAGCGAGGATGCCCTGAATGCCGTGTCCCTGGCCTTCCCCCTGCAGAACCTGATGATCGCCTTCGGCGCAGGCACCGCTGTGGGCATCAACGCGCTCCTCTCCCGGTCCCTGGGAGAGAAGAATCAGGCCATGGCGGACCGGGCTGCCAACACGGGCATCTTTCTGGCCCTGTGCAATTTCGCGCTATTCGCCCTGATCGGCATCTTCTTCTCCCGGACCTTCTTTGAGCTGCAGGCCGGGGGAGAACAGGTGATTATCGACTACGGCGTGGATTACGCCTCCATCTGCCTGGGCTGCTCCATCGGTATTTTCAGCCAGTTCTGCTTTGAGCGGTTGCTGCAGTCCACCGGCCGCACGTTCCTGGCCATGTGCACCCAGCTTACCGGCGCCCTCATCAACATCGTGCTGGACCCCATCCTGATCTTCGGCTGGTTCGGCCTGCCCCGGATGGAGGTGGCCGGCGCCGCCATTGCCACGGTGGCAGGGCAGATTGTGGCTGCCGCCGCTGCCCTGGTGCTGAACCTCAAATGCAATCCGGACATCCACATCCTGCCCCGGGAGATCCGCTGGCACGGCAAGGTGGCGGCGGAGATCTACCGGGTGGGCTTCCCCTCCATCGTCATGCAGTCCATCGGCTCCGCCATGGTGTTCGGCATGAACAAGATCCTCTTCTCCTTCACCAAGACGGCCACCGCCGTGTTCGGCGCATACTTCAAGCTTCAGAGCTTCGTCTTCATGCCGGTGTTCGGCCTGAACAACGGCATGGTGCCCATCGTCAGCTATAACTACGGCGCCGCCAGCCTGCCCCGGGTGAAGCGGACCATCAAGCTGACCATCTGCACCGCCATGGCCATCATGGCTGTGGGATGCCTGATTTTCCAGCTCTTCCCCCAGCAGCTGCTGATGTTCTTCAACGCCTCGGAGGAGATGCTCTCCATCGGCTCCGTGGCTCTGCGGATCATCTCCGTGTCCTTCGTGCTGGCGGGCTTCGACATCATTGCCGGTTCCGTGTGTCAGGCTATCGGCAACCCGCTGTACAGTCTGATTACCTCTGTGTGCCGCCAGCTGGTGGTGCTGCTGCCGGTGGCATGGCTGTTGTCCCACACCGGCGTCCTGACGCTGGTGTGGCTGGCCTTCCCCATCTCCGAACTGGTGTCCCTGGTACTGAGCGCTATCTTCCTGCGCCGGACCATGCGGGCCGTTGCCGAGCGGATCGGCAGCCGGGCGGCCTGACTCCAGAGAAAAGCAGCGGCGGAACGGCCTTTGCCGTTCCGCCGCTGCTGCGTCAGCTGTTGAGAAATGCGTCCGGGTCCACAGCTTCCCCATCCTTTGCAACGGAGAAGTGCAGATGGGCGCCCTGGGCGGCCTCCGCCGCGGCGGTGGTTCCCACTGCGCCGATGGTCTGCCCGGCGGACACCGTGTCGCCCGTCTCCACGGCGGGCTCCGCCTGGAGATTGGCATAGGTGGTCTCATAGCCGCCGCTGTGCTGGATCACCACGGTGGTGCCCATCAGGGGATCGTCGGTGATGGAGGAGACCGTCCCGGCGCAGGCGGCCAGGACGGCATCGCCTTCCGCCGCGGCGATATCCACCCCGTCGTGGGTCCGCCAGTCGTCCAGCGTCTCATTGTACAGCAGCTGGTCCACGGAGAATGCCGTCAGCACCTCTCCCTGGATGGGCAGGACCACCACATGGGGCTCCTCTGCCACCACGGGCGTGTCATCCACCGGGATGGTCACCTCCGGCATGACGACGGGCTCCGTCTCCTCCTCCGGTTCCTCCGGAGGCACGGTCTCCACCACCGGTTCGTGCTCCGGCAGGTCCTCCACCGGTGCGGAGGCTGCCGTGTCCGGGCCGGTGGGCGCTTCCGTCTGTGCCGGTTCCCCAAACAGCAGAAAGTAGCCGCCCACGCCCACCGCCAGGACGCACAGGGCTAGGACCGCGTAAAAGCCTGGCCCGCCCAGCAGGGATTTGACTTTATTTGCCATGTATCATACCTCCCTCGATCTTGGGTCTGAGGGAAGTATGGGCAGGATTTCCAGGAATTATACAAAAAGAGACCGCTGGAAAGCGGTCTCTTTTCTCTCAGAAATTGGTCACTTCACGATCAGCGTCTTGCCGTCCATCTCCTCTGGACAGGCCAGGCCCATCACGTCCAGCATGGTGGGGGCAATGTCCGCCAAGCGGCCGTTGGGGCGCAGCTCGGTCCCCGCGCCGCAGAGAATGAAAGGTACGGGATTGGTGGTATGGGCGGTCATAGGGCTGCCATCCGGCTCCGCCATCTGCTCGGCGTTGCCGTGGTCGGCGGTGATCATGGCGATGCCGCCCATCTTCAGTGTGGCGTCCACCACCCGGCCCACGCAGCTGTCTACGGTCTCCACGGCCTTCACCGCCGCGTCATAGACGCCGGTGTGGCCCACCATGTCGCAGTTGGCAAAGTTCAGAATGATCACGTCATAGGCGCCGGACTCAATGCGCTCCACGCACTTGTCCGTCACCTCCGCCGCGCTCATCTCCGGCTGCTTATCGTAGGTGGCCACCTTGGGGGAGGGCACCAGTACCCGGTCCTCACCGGGAAACACAGTCTCGGACCCGCCGTTGAAGAAGAAGGTCACATGGGCGTACTTCTCCGTCTCTGCGATCCGCAGCTGGGTCATGCCCATCTGGCTGAGATACTCCCCCAGGCCATTGCGCACCGTCACCCGGGGGAAGGCCACCTCCACATTGGGCATGGAGGCGTCGTACTCTGTGTTGCACACGAAGGTCACGGGGAAAAACTGGCGGGTGAAGCCGTCGAACTCCGGGTCCACCAGGGTCCGGGTGATCTCCCGGGCCCGGTCGGGCCGGAAGTTGAAGAAGATCACGCTGTCATTGTCGGAGATGGTGCCCTCGGCATCACAGACCACGGGTTCCACGAATTCGTCGGTGACGCCCCGGTCATAGGACTCCCGTACCGCGGCCACCGGGTCTGGATTCTGCACGGCGCCCTCGCCGTACACCATGGCGTCGTAAGCCGCCTCCACCCGGTCCCAGCGCTTGTCCCGGTCCATGGCATAGTACCGGCCCATGACCGTGGCGATCTTGCCCACGCCGATCTCCCGGCACTGTGCCACGGTCTGCGCCACAAAGTCTGCGCCGGAGGTGGGGGATACGTCCCGCCCATCCAGAAAGGCGTGGAGATACACATGCTCCAGGCCCCTTCGCTTCGCCAGCCGCAGCAGGGCGAACAGGTGCTCCAGGTGGGAGTGGACGCCGCCGTCGGACAGCAGGCCCATCAGGTGCAGGGACGTGCCCTTCTCCAGGCAGGCGTCCATGGCGTGCCGGTAGGCGGGATTTTCATCAAAGCTCCCGTCGGCAATGGCTTTGGTGATCCGGGGCAGGTCCTGGAACACCACCCGGCCGGCGCCGATGTTGGTGTGGCCCACCTCGCTGTTGCCCATCTGCCCGTCCGGCAGGCCCACGTCCAGGCCGGAGGCCCGGAGCGTGGTGTGGGCATACTCCCGGAAAAACTGGTCCAGCCGGGGCGTGGCGGCGGCGCGGATGGCGTTGCCCTCCGTCTCCTGCCGCAGGCCGAAGCCGTCCATGATGATGAGGGTTGTTGGTGTTTTGTTCATTGAAATCTCGTCTCGCTCGCTTTCTCACAAAACCGCTCTGCCGGAGCTCACTCCTGGTTGGCTGCGTTGATGATGTCCACGAACTGGTCGGGCTTCAGGGCGGCACCGCCGATCAGGCCGCCGTCGATGTCCGGCTGGGCCAGCAGCTCCGCCGCGTTCTTGGGGTTCATGGAGCCGCCGTACTGGATGGTGACGCTGCGGGCCACCCGGGCGCCGTACAGGCTGCGGATGGTGGCACGGATGTTGGTGCAGACCTCGCCGGCCTGCTCGGCAGTTGCGGTCTTGCCGGTGCCGATGGCCCAGATGGGCTCATAGGCGATGATGCAGCGGCGCAGCTTGTCGGCGGGCACGCCGTACAGGGCGCTCTTCACCTGAAGGGCAATCCACTCGTCGGTGATGCCGGTCTCCCGCTGCTCCAGGCTCTCGCCCACGCAGATGATGGGGTTCATGCCGGCGTTCAGCACGGCGTGGACCTTCTTGTTGACGGTGGTATCGGTCTCGCAGAAATACTGCCGCCGCTCGCTGTGGCCCACGATGACGTACTTCACGCCCAGATCCTTCAGCATGTCGGCGGAGATCTCGCCGGTGTAGGCGCCCTTCTCCTCAAAGTACACGTTCTCGGCGCCCACGGAGATCCGCAGGTCCTTGAACGCCTTGGCGGCGGTCTGAATGTTGCAGGCAGGGACACAGATCAGGGTGTCGCACCACTTGGCCCGGGGCATGATCTTCTTCAGTTCCTCGGCGAATTTCTTCGTCTCAGTGGCGGTCATGTTCATTTTCCAGTTTCCGGCGATAACCGTTTTGCGATATCTGCGATTCATGGTGATCTCTTCTCCTTTATGTCTTCATCTATCCGCAATCGCGTTCTCCGCGATCTGATGCGCAGGTTTTGGCCGTTTCCAGGGCATTTTCCCCGAAAGGCCCTTTTTTTTATACAGAATTCCAGCCCGTTTGTCAAGTCAAATGAAGCGCGTTTGGGGACGGATTCGGCGCGGCCGCCGCAAGCGGCCGCAACATTCAAATTCATTTTCGCCTCAGGGCGCGCGTGGCGAAAATACTTTGCCTCAGCCGCCCTGGGCGGTGTCACCAGTCCGCAGATTGGTGAGGAGGAATGTAAAGGGGGGACACAGTCCCCCTCTTTAAGCATCCGGGAGGCAGGCCACGCCGGGCAGTTCCTTACCCTCCAGGAATTCCAGGGAGGCCCCGCCACCGGTGGAGATGTGGGTCATCTTGTCGGCGTAGCCCAGCTGCTCCACAGCCGCCGCGCTGTCGCCGCCGCCGATGATGGTGATGGCGTCCGTACGGCTCAGGGCCTCGGCCACAGCCTCAGTACCCTTGGCGAAGGCCGGGAACTCAAAGACGCCCATGGGGCCGTTCCAGATGACGGTGCCCGCGTCCGCCACGGCGCCGCAGTACAGCTTCACCGTCTCCGGACCGATATCCAGGCCCTGCCAGCCGTCGGGGATCTCCCCGGCCTTCACCACCTGACTCTTGGCGTCGGGGGCGAAGGCGTCCGCGCAGACGGTGTCCACCGGCAGCAGCAGCTTTACGCCCTTCTCCTTTGCCTTCTCCACCATCTCATTGGCGTAGCTCTCCCAGTCGGCCTCCAGCAGGCTGTCGCCCACCTTGCCGCCCTGGGCGGCGGAGAACGTATAGGCCATGCCGCCGCCGATGATGATGGTATCGGCGATGTTCAGCAGGTTGTTGATGACGCCGATCTTGGAGGAGACCTTGCTGCCGCCCAGGATGGCCACCAGAGGCCGCTTGGGGTCGGCGATGGCACCGCCCAGGAACTCCAGCTCCTTCTGGATCAGGAAGCCGGAGACAGCGGGCAGGTACGCCGCCACGCCGGCGGTGGAGGCGTGGGCCCGGTGCACGGCACCGAAGGCGTCGGACACATACAGATCCGCCATGTCGGCCAGCTTCCTGGCCAACTCCGGGTCGTTCTTGGTCTCGCCGGGCTCAAAGCGGGTGTTCTCCAGCAGCAGGATCTGTCCCGGCTGCAGGGCGGCCGCCTTGGTTTGGGCGTCGGGGCCCACTACGTCATGGGCGAAGATCACTTCCCGGCCCAGCAGCTCGCTGAGGCGCTTCGCCACCGGGGCTAGGCTCAGCTTGGGGTCGGGGCCGTTCTTGGGCTTGCCCAGGTGGGAGCAGGCGATGACCGCCGCCCCATTCTCCAGCAGATACCGGATGGTGGGCAGCGCCGCCACGATGCGCTTGTCGCTGGTGATGGCGCCGGTCTCTTTGTCCTGGGGGACGTTGAAGTCGCAGCGGAGCAGGACCTTTTTGCCCCGTACCTCCACATCCCGGACCGTCTTTTTATGGGTATTCATCTGAGATGTCCTCCTATCTGATCTCGTTCCATTGGATTCCTCATGATTCATTCCAACGCAGCCGAAGCCGCAGAGGCGTTCGGCGGCGGTGTCAGCGCGTTCAGGGACTAGTATGGACCGAAGGATGAAAATTCACCCCCGGCCGTCCCCCCGCAATGCAAGGCCGCTCCGCGCCCTGCAAAAGCAGCCGGGCCTCCCCAGCGGAATCGGCGCCGCCCGGCGGGGCTCAGCCCCAGGCCATCTCGCCGGTTCCCAGCAGGCCCGGAAAGCCGTTCTGCCGCAGCGCCTCGTAGACGCAGACGGCCACGGTGTTGCTCAGGTTCAGGCTGCGGGCCTCGCTGACCATGGGCAGGCGGACGCAGCGGTCCCGGTACCGCTCCCGGAGAGCCAGAGGCAGCCCGGCGGTCTCCTTGCCGAAGAACAGCCAGCTGTCGGCGGTGAACCGGGCCTCCTGATAGGACCGGGGCGCCTTGGTGGTGGTGAGCCACAGGTCCCGCTCCGCCTCGGGGCGGCGGCGGAAAAAGTCCTCCAGATTCTCGTAATCAAAAACCTCCACCAGGTTCCAGTAGTCCAGGCCAGCGCGGCGGACGGCCTTCTCCGAGATGTCGAAGCCCAGGGGGCGGATCAGGTGCAGCTGGCTGCCGGTGGCGGCGCAGGTGCGGGCGACATTGCCGCAGTTCTGTGGGATCTCCGGCTCCACCAGTACGATATGAAGCATAGACAGCTGTCCCCCTCTTTTCATGCAGTCAAAACACATTGTACCGCGTCGCCCCGGCAAATTCAACTGTAATGTGTGAAGAAAACCGGATTTTTAGAAAAAATCACGACAAATCCGGCTGGATTTCTGCAAAATGCCGGAAATGACAGAAGGAGGGGGCGCCGCAGGAGCGGATCTGTTGCCTCCCACAAAAAAACGTCCCTGCACAAGAAAAATCTGGAGGAAATTTCTTTTATAAATTCGCCGGAAATACTGGATTTTCCCAAGATATTTGTTATAATAAAAAATACGAACGAACAAGGAGGAGAAAACCCATGGATTTTCCGCAGCGCGCCGTGTTTTTTCTGGAAGAGGACTCCTCCCTCCCGGCGCACTCCAAACCGCTGATGCTGGAAGCCGTGTTATTTTGCCCGATCCTAAAATGGATGAGTGACAAGCTGTTGGCCGACGGCGTGCAGCGGTTTTTTGCTGTCTCCAGCCCCCGCTTTGCCCAGGAGGTCCGCGCCTGCTTCCCGGAGGACGCAGACGTGACCATCTCTGAGCAGCACAGCGAGCTGCTGGACTTTTTGAACACGCCGGACCCGGTGGCCGTGTTTGTCCGGGCCGCCCTTCCCATGGAGGAGGCGGGCCCCGGCTTTGTCTACGGCGCCGTCGGCTACGAGCTCCAGGCGGTCTGGCAGGAGAAGATGACCAATGCCGTCTCCGCGGCGGAGCTGATCCCCGGCTGGGTGCCGGTTTTCGGTCTGGAGACCATGGCCGAGCTGGAGCCCCTGCTCCGGGAGCGGATCGTCCGGCGGCACATCCGCGCCGGCGTCCGGGTGCTGGACCCGAACGCGGTGTATATCGACCCCCGGGTCACCATCGGCCGGGGGACCATGCTCCTGCCCGGCACCATCCTGCGGGGGGAGACCGCCGTCGGCTGCGGCTGCACCATCGGTCCCAATGCCGTGGTGCGGGATTGCGTCATCGGCGATGAGACAGAGATCAATGCCTCCCAGGTGAACGAGAGCACCATCGGCAGCCGCACCCACGTGGGGCCCTTTGCCTACGTGCGCCCCGGCTGCGCCATCGGGGACGACATCAAGGTGGGTGACTTTGTGGAGGTGAAGAACTCCGCCATCGGTGACGGCACCAAAATCTCCCACCTGACCTATGTGGGGGACAGCGACGTGGGCCGCAAGGTCAACTTCGGCTGCGGCACCGTCACCACCAACTATGACGGCGTGAAGAAGTACCGCTGCACCATTGAGGACGGCGCCTTCATCGGCTGCAACACCAATCTGGTGGCGCCGGTGACTGTGGGCGCGGGTTCCTATATCGCGGCGGGTGCCACCATCACCAAGGATGTGCCCGCGGACGCGCTGGCCGTGGCCAGGGCCAAGCAGGAGAACAAGGAGGGGTGGGCCAAACGGCGGCGGAAGCTGTACGGGCAGGAGCACTGATGCTCCTTCGGCTGATCGATCCTACTGACAGAAACCAAGAACATTCAGAACATAGAAAGAGGGCGTTCAAACAATGATTTCTCACGGCAAGGACATCAAGGTGTTTTCCGGCAACGCGAATCCGAAGCTGGCGGAGGAGATCTGCAAGTTGATGGGAACCAAACTGGGCGAGGCGGAGGTCGGTACCTTCTCCGACGGGGAGATTTTCGTCTCCCTGTACGAGACGGTCCGCGGCAGCGACGTGTTCGTGGTCCAGTCCACCTGTACCCCGGTGAACAACAATCTCATGGAGCTGCTCATCATGATCGACGCGCTGAAGCGCGCCTCCGCCGGCCGCATCACCGCGGTCATCCCCTACTACGGCTATGCCCGGCAGGACCGCAAGGCCAAGGCCCGTGACCCCATCACCGCCAAGCTGGTGGCCAACATGCTCACCGCCGCGGGCGCGGACCGGGTGCTGACCATGGACCTGCACGCCTCCCAGATCCAGGGCTTCTTCGACATTCCTGTGGACAATCTGGCGGGCAACCCCATCTTTGTGGACTACTACGCCAAGAAGTACGGCTCCGAGTGCGAGAACATGATGGTGGTCTCTCCCGACGTGGGCTCTGTGTCCCGGGCCCGGGCCTTTGCCCAGAAGCTGCACATGAATCTGGCCATCGTGGACAAGCGCCGGCAGAAGGCCAACAGCTGCGAGGTCATGAACGTCATCGGCGACGTGCGGGACAAGGACTGCATCCTCTTCGACGACATGGTGGACACCGGCGGCAGCCTGTGCAACGCCGCCAAGGCCCTGATCGAGGTGGGCGGCGCCAAGAGCGTCCAGGCCTGCGCCTCCCACGGCGTGCTCTCCGGCCCGGCCATTGACCGGATCAACGACAGCGTCATCACCGAGCTGGCCCTGCTGGACACCATCCCCGCCATTGATCCCAAAAAGAGCAGCAAGATCAAATACCTGCAGGTGGCCCCCATGTTTGCAGAGGCCATCGAGCGTATCTACCAGGAGATCTCCATCTCCAAGCTGTTCCGCTGAGAAGCGGCGGAGCTCCGGCATTTCTGCGTATCAATAATGGACTGGTCAAGGCGGGGAAGGGAACTTTCCCGCCTTGGCTGACGTTGCAAAGGAGTTTTTTTCATGCTGTTAGGCGCCAAATCCGCCGCCGTGGACTGGCTGGTGGTGGGCCTGGGAAATCCCGGGGCCAAGTATGAGCACACCCGCCACAACATGGGCTTTCTCACCGTGGACCTGCTGGCGGAGCAGGCGGGGGTGAAGCTGAACAAGGTCAAGTTCAAATCCGCCTATAACATCATCCCCTTCGCCGGGGCCAAGTGCCTGGTGATGAAGCCCCAGACGTATATGAACCTCTCCGGCGAGGCGGTGCGGGAGGCGGTGCAGTTCTACAAGATCCCTGCCGACCACGTGCTGGTGATCTATGACGATGTGTCATTGCCGGTGGGGAAGCTGCGGGTGCGGCCCACCGGCTCCGCCGGGGGGCACAACGGCATCAAGAACATCATTGCCCACCTGGGGACCCAGGACTTCCCCCGGATCAAGATCGGCACCGGCGCGCCGGGCGAAGGGGGCGACATGATCGACTGGGTCATCGGCGTGCCCTCCCAGGCGGAGCGGAAGGTGTTGGTGGAGAGCTTCCGCCGGGCCATCGACGCGGCGGAATGTATCATTGAACATGGCTGTCAGAAGGCCATGAATGACTTCAATTGAATGAGGGCCGTCCAATGGGGCGGCTCGCCGCGCCTCTTTTTGCCGCCGGGCATGGCGCCCGGTAAAGGGGAATACACTAAGGACGGATCCATTTTCCCGGATCGTGCCGGTGGATATGACCTGGGTGGGAGAATCATGTCCATCCGCTTTACAGCCCCTGCCTCCAAACAGGCGCCGGGCGGAGAACGCCCACCGGGCCATGCGCCCGGAAGCGGCCCGGCGCCCAGAGAGTCTTCCCAATTTTTCATGTTGACAAGGACCACATCCTATGGAACAGTTTCTGAGACAATTGCAGACTATCCCCGAGGCGGCGGAGCTGATCCGCCGGGTGGAGGAGGGCGGCTGTCCCGCGGCGGTCAGCGGCCTCCAGCCGGTGCAGCGGGCCTGCGTGGGCGCGGCGGTGGCGGCAGCCTGCGGCCGTCCGGCGGTGTTTCTCTGCGGGGACGAGCGGGAGGTCCAGGTCCTCTCCGCTGATCTGGAGACCCTGACGGGCCGCCGCCCCGTGACCCTGCTTGGCCGGGAGTGGCAGTTCCGCCCCGGGGCCGTGGGTTCTCGGGACTGGGAGCGGAGCCGTCTGGCGGCGCTGTACGCCCTGGCCAAGGGGGACGCGCCGGTGGTGGTGGCCACCGCGGACGGCCTCATGGCCCGGACCCTGCCGCCGGAGACCCTGCGATCCCTGGCCATCACCCTGGAGGTGGGGGGGCAGGCAGAGCTGGGCGCGCTGGCGGAGCAACTGCTCTCCGCCGGGTATACCCGTTGTGAGCAGGTGGAGGGCGTGGGCCAGTTCGCCCTGCGGGGCGGCATTCTGGACGTGTTCTCTCCCCTGATGGACCAGCCGGTGCGGTGCGAGTTTTTTGACGATGAGATCGACTCCATGGGCGCCTTCGACCCCGGCACCCAGCGGCGGACCCGGAACGTGTCCTCCGCTCGGATCCTGCCGGCGGCGGAGGTGCTGCCCCACTGCGCCCCCGGAGGCCTGCCCGGTCTTGCGGACCAGCTGACCGCCCTGGCGGAGAAGCTGGCGAAAAAGCAGAAGACGGAGGCCATCGTCCAGACGTTGCGGGAGGACGCGGAGCGGCTGCGCAGCGGCGCGGCCCCGGGGGCGGCGGACCGGTATCTGGCAGCCATCTATCCGACTGTCACCGCCGGGGTTCACTACCTGCCTCCGGACGCGGTGGTGTTCCTCAGTGAGAGCGGCCGGGTGGACGAGCGGGTGAAGAACACGGTCCTCCAGCAGAAGCAGGACGTGGAGGCGCTGCTGTCCGCCGGGGTGCTGGCGGGGGAGTACGCCCATCTGACCCTCACCGCCGAGGAACTGTACGCCGCGCTGGAGGACTTCCCCGTGATCCTGGAGGACTCTCTGCCCACCTCCCGGCACCCCCTGCGGCCCCGGGGCCTCCTGACCATGAATGCCAAACAGCTCAGCTCCTACGGCGGCAGCCTGGAGACCGCCGTCACGGATCTGGAGCACTACCGCTCCTCCGGCAGCGCGGTGCTGGTGCTCTGCGGTGGGGAGACCCGGGCGAAGAATCTCCACCGGCTGCTGGAGGAGAAGGGCATCCCGGCCACCCTGGATCTAAGCGGCGCCGCCATGCCTGCGGCGGGGGAGGTGCGCCTCACCCTGGGGGCCCTGTCCGCTGGCAGCGAGTGGCCGGCGCTGAAGCTGGCGGTGCTGACAGAGGGCCAGCTGACGGCCCCGGCCATGCGCAAGCGCCAGCGGGTGAAGAAGGACTCCAACCGGCAGAAGCTCCAGTCTTACACCGACCTGTCCCCCGGAGACCTGGTGGTCCATGAGCACCACGGCGTGGGCCGGTTCGTGGGCATCCAGCGGATGCCGGTGGACGGCGTGGAGAAGGACTACATCAAGATCGACTACGCCGGCGGGGACTGCCTGTACGTCCCCGTGACCCAGCTGGATTTGGTGAGCAAGTACATCGGCGGAGGCGAGGACACCGAGCGCACCAAGCTCAATAAGCTGGGGGGCGCCGAGTGGACCCGGCAGAAAACCAAGGCCAAGAAGGCCGCCAAGGATCTGGCCAGGGGCCTCATCGCGCTGTATGCCGAGCGGCAGAAGCGGCCGGGCTTCGCCTTCTCCCCGGACTCCCCCTGGCAGCGGGAATTTGAGGAGTCCTTTGACTACACCGAAACCGACGACCAGCTGCGGTGCATCGCGGAGATCAAGGCGGACATGGAGAAGCCACGGCCTATGGACCGGCTGCTATGCGGCGACGTGGGCTACGGCAAGACGGAGGTGGCACTCCGGGCCGTGATGAAGTGCATCCTGGACGGGAAGCAGGCCGCCATCCTGGTGCCTACCACCGTCCTGGCCCAGCAGCATTACGCCACCGCTGTCAGCCGGTTCCGGGACTTTCCGGTGAAGATCGAGGTGCTGTCCCGCTTCACCCCCGCCAGGGAGCAGAAGCGGATCCTGGAGGCCGCCAAAAACGGCGGCGTGGACCTGCTGATCGGCACGCACAAGCTGCTGCAGAAGAGCATGGCGTTCAAAGACCTGGGCCTGCTGGTGATCGACGAGGAACAGCGGTTCGGCGTCACCCACAAGGAGCGGCTGAAGGAGATGAGCCGCCAGGTGGACGTGCTGACCCTCTCCGCCACTCCGATCCCCCGGACACTGAACATGGCTCTCTCGGGCCTGCGGGATATGTCCACCCTGGAAGAGCCTCCGTCAGACCGCCAGCCGGTGCAGACCTATGTGCTGGAGCACGACTGGGCCATCATTGAGGATGCCGTCCGCCGGGAGCTGGGCCGGGGCGGCCAGGTATACTACCTCCACAACCGGGTGGAGAGCATCGACGCCACCGCCGCCCGGCTCCAGAAGATGCTGGGGCCGGAGGTCCGCATCGTCACCGGCCACGGGAAGATGACGGAGCAGGAGCTGTCCTCCGTCATGCAGGCCATGGTGGACGGGGAGGCGGACATCCTGGTCTGCACCACCATCATCGAGACCGGCATCGACATTCCCAACGTGAACACGCTCATCATCGAGGACGCGGACAAGATGGGGCTGGCCCAGCTCCACCAGATCCGGGGCCGCATCGGCCGCAGCGCCCGGCGGGCCTATGCCTATCTCACCTACCGCCGGGGCAAGATCCTCCAGGAGACTGCCGCCAAGCGGCTGGCCGCCATCCGGGAGTATGTGGAGTTCGGCTCCGGCTTCAAGATCGCCATGCGGGACCTGGAGATCCGGGGCGCGGGGAACCTGCTGGGGCCGGAGCAGTCCGGGTATCTCATGAGCGTGGGCTACGACCTGTACCTGAAGCTGCTGGAGGAGGCCGTCCTGGAGGAGCGGGGCGAGGAGAAGCGGATCGAGACGGAGTGTGCCGCCGACCTGACGGTGAACGCCCATATCCCGGACCGGTACGTCCCCTCGGCGGAACAGCGGATGGACCTGTACCGCCGCATCGCCGCCATCCGCACGGACGAGGACGCCTCGGATCTGCTGGACGAGATGCTGGACCGCTACGGCGAGGCGCCCAAGTCCGTTCTGGCCCTGCTGGACGTGGCCCTGCTGCGTTCTGCCGCGGCCAAGGCCGGCGTGTCCGATATCTCCCAGAAGGGCAGCCTCCTGCGGCTGCAGCTGGGAGTGTTCCACCCACAGGCCCTGGTGGCGGTGTGCGGCCACGCCAAGTACCGCCAGCGGCTGACGCTGGCGGCGGGGGAGATCCCTGCCCTCACCCTGAAGCTCAAGCCCGGGGAGGATGTGCTGGAGGCCGCCCGGGACCTGGTGGAGGACCTGAAGCTGGCCGCGGAGGAGGCCGCGGGCGGGACCCCGTAAGTTTCATCATGTTTTTGCCATGCCCCGCATAGGATGGTGGCGGTGGGACGTCCCCCGCCTGTCCTGTGCGGGGCGTTTCCACGGAATCTGCGAGGAATGACAAAGGAGAACCGTGATGAAACGATGCATCGCTTTTTGCCTGGCCCTGGGGGCCGCCCTCTCTCTCACCGCCTGCGGGGGCGGAGACACAGAGGGGGGACTTCTCTGCGAGGCGTCCGGCATCCGTCCGGACACTGTGCTGCTGTCCGTGGACGGGCGGGACGTGTCCGCCCAGCGATACCTCTACTGGCTGGCCTACGCCTGCGACTACATCGCCGACTACTACGACAGCGGGGAGGGGATCCAGTGGGGGGACACTGTCTCCGGCCAGAGCCTGGAGGATTACGCCAAGGACCAGGCGCTGCAGAACGCCGCCCTGTACGCCACAGTGGAGACCTGGGCGGAGGATTACGGCTGCACCCTCACCGACGAGGACCGGACCGCCATGGACCGGGAGTGGGCGGCCCGGGCGGCCCAGTACGGCGGGGAGGAGGCCTATTTGGCTGTGCTGGCCCGCATGGGGCTGGACCGGGCGGAAGCGGAGGCCATCTCCGGGGACTACTATCTCTACGAGCACCTGTACGACCTCTACTGCACGGAGGGCAGCGAGCTGGCCCCTGCGGAGCATGACCTGGAGACCTTTGCCCAGGAGCAGGGCTACCTCACCGTGGACCACATCTGGCTCTCCACCGCCGCTGTGGACCCGGCGGACGCGGAGGCCGTGGCCGCCTGCCGGGCCAGGGCGGAGGAGGCCTTTTCCAAGCTGAACGGCAGCGCGGACCCTGCCCACGACTTTGCCGTCCTGGCCGCCACTTACAGCGATGAGACGGACCGGGACCAGCATCCGTCCGGATACACCTTCACTGTGGGGGACGGCACGCTGCCCGCCGCCTGCGAGGAGGCGGCCCAGGCCCTGGAGGAGGGCCAGTTCAGCGGCGTGGTGGAGGCGGATGACGGCTTCTACCTGATTCTGCGCAAGCCCGTGGACCTGGAGGCCGTGGCCCCGGACTACTTCGACGCCCTGCTCCAGGCTGCGGCGGACAGCGCGGACATCTCCACCACCCGCACCTATGCGGACCTGGATGTGAGCCGGTTTTACGACGAGCTCATCGCCGCCCGGGCGGAGCTGGATGCCTCCGGCGGAGAGGTTGCCTGATGGGTGTTTGTGCCAATTTTGGCAAAATGACGAAATTCGCAGAGGTTTTGATAAAGTTTTAACAAATTTTCGAATTTCACAGAAATTTGCATTGACGGGGCAGGAAAAACCCAGTATAATCAAATCAGCAAGCGGTTGGTGTATGAGCATTTGTCAAAAATTTGGCAATCATGTTTTTCTTTTGACAAACTCTCGCCGCCACCCTCAACTTGTGATTGGCGTCTGCGGCAGCGCCTGACGAAGAGCCGTCGGAGCTGCCAATCCCATATTTTTATAAAAACGGAGGAAGATCATGAAAGAGCTCTATGTTGTGAATTGCTGCAGAACCGCGATTGGTTCCTTCGGCGGCGCGCTGAAGAACACCCCTGCCGTCGATCTGGGTGCCATCGTCATCAAAGAGGCTCTGAACCGTGCCGGCGTGAAGCCCGAGCAGGTGGATGAGGTCATGTTTGGCTGCATCCTGACCGCCGCCCAGGGCCAGAACGTGGCCCGCCAGGCCTCCATCAAGGCCGGCATCCCCTATTCCGTCCCCGCTTACACCGTGGGCATGGTCTGCGGCTCCGGCATGAAGTCCATGATCGAGGGCGCCCGCTCCATCCTGGCCGGCGACGCCGACGTGGTTGTCTGCGGCGGCACTGAGAACATGAGCGCTGCTCCCTACGCCGTTCCCACCGGCCGCTACGGCGCCCGGATGGGTCACACCCAGATGATCGACACCATGATCAAGGACGGCCTGTGGGACGCCTACAACAACTATCACATGGGCACCACCGCTGAGAACATCGCGGACATCTGGGGCATCACCCGCAAGGAGATGGACGAGTTCGCCGCCTCCTCCCAGCAGAAGACCGAGGCCGCCCAGAAGGCTGGCAAGTTCGAGGCTGAGATCGTCCCCGTGCCCGTGAAGGTCAAGAAGGACATCGTGGAGTTCAAGGTGGACGAGTTCCCCCGTGCCGGCGTGACCGCCGAGGGCATCTCCAAGCTGAAGGGCGCCTTCCCCGTGGGGCCCGAGTCCCCCAATCCCCAGGTGGTCCACACCTTTGAGCCCACCGGCATCCAGGAGACCGACGACAAGGGTCAGCAGCGCGTGACTGCCGCCAACGCCTCCGGCATCAACGACGGCGCCGCCGCACTGGTGCTGGCCTCCGGTGAGGCTGTGGAGAAGTACGGCCTGAAGCCCATGGCCAAGCTGATCGGCTGGGGCCAGGGCGGCGTGGATCCCAAGATCATGGGCGTCGGCCCCGTGCCCGCCTCCCGTCAGGCCATGACCAAGGCCGGCGTGACCATCGACGATATCGACCTGGTGGAGGCCAACGAGGCGTTCGCCGCCCAGTCCATCGCCGTGGCCCGTGAGCTGGGCTTTGACATGAGCAAGGTCAACGTCAACGGCGGCGCCATCTCCCTGGGCCACCCCGTCGGCGCGTCCGGTGCCCGGATCATCGTGACCCTGCTGCACGAGATGCAGAAGCGGCCCGAGGCCAAGAAGGGCCTGGCTACCCTGTGCATCGGCGGCGGCATGGGCGTTGCCACCGTGTTCGAGAAGTGCTGAATTGATCTTCCGGCAGAGCACCGTCTCCGCTGGATGTGAAAAGGCGTCCCCGGCCATTAGCCGGGGGCGCCTCTTTTTTTGTGCCGGGAAGCGGCGTGCCGCAGGGCCGCCATCCAGCAGAACGGCAGGAGGACGAGGGTATAAAAGCGCCTGGAGGCGGCCTGAGAGGATGCCCAAGCAGTTTGCGGATCGCACATCAGCCGGAGTTTTTACAGAGACCGCGCTATGAAAGGCACCTGGCAGCCGCTGGAATGCGGTGGAACGGATAAGAAGGCCGCTGTAAGCCGAAAACTGGCTTACAGCGGCTGACTTGGCACCCCTGACCAGACTCTAACTGGTGGCCTACCGCTTAGGAGGCGGTCGCTCTATACGACTGAGCTACAGGGGCATATCAAATAGGCAGAAACCATTGTACCTGTTTTCCGCCCTGCTGTCAATGGGAAAGGGCTGCCGCGCAGGCGGCAGCCCTTCGGCGCTCACTGGATGACCCGTACCCGGATCACATTCTCCAGCGCCGTCACCTCGTCGATGACGCACTGGTCCGCCGGGGCGCTCAGGTCCACGATGGTGTAGGCGTAGTCCCCCCGGGACTTGTTGCTCAGGTTCTCCACATTGATGCCGTCCCGGGACAGCAGGGTGGTGATGCTGGCCAGCATGGCAGGCACGTTTTTGTGGATCAGGCACAGCCGGCACACGCCGCTGCGCTCCTGGCTGACGGCGGGCAGGTTTACGCTGTTGCGGATGTTGCCGTTTTCGAGGTAGTCCCGCAGCTGGTCCACCGCCATGACCGCGCAGTTCTGCTCACTCTCCGGTGTGGAGGCTCCCAGGTGAGGCATGGCCAGCACGTGGGGCGCACCCACCAGGCGGTTATTGGGAAAGTCTGTGACATAGGCCGCTACCCAGCCGGTGTCCAGCGCCGCCAGCATGGCATCGTCGTCCACGATCTCGCCCCGGGCCAGGTTGATGAACCGGACGCCCCGTTTCATGGCGCCGATGGCCTTGGCGTCGATCATGCGCTCCGTGTCCTTGGTGTAGTGGATGTGGATGGTGATATAGTCCGCCCGCTTGTAGAGCTCGTTGATGTCCTTCACCACATGGATGTGGCGGTCCAGCCGCAGGGCGGCATCCACAGACAGGAAGGGGTCGTAGCCGTACACATCCATGCCCAGGGACAATGCGATGTTGGCGACCAATGACCCGATGGCCCCCAGGCCGATGACGCCCAGCGTCTTCTTGTACAGCTCCGGGCCGATGAAGGCGGCCTTGCCCTTCTCCACTACGGTGGTCACGTCCACGCCGGAGGCCACCTGCTGCCGGACCCACTGGATGCCCCCGTCCACGTCCCGGGAGCCCATCAGCATGGCGCACAGCACCAGCTCCTTTACGGCGTTGGCGTTGGCGCCGGGGGTGTTGAATACCACGATGCCCGCCTCGGAGCAGCGGTCCAGGGGGATATTGTTGACGCCGGCCCCGGCCCGGGAGATGGCCAGAAGGTTTTTCGGAAAATCATAGTCCAGCAGCTTGGCGGAGCGGACCAGGATGGCGTCCTCGTCCGTCTCCGAATCGGAGACGGCGTACAGCGCCGAATCCAGGCGGTTCAGGCCGACGGGAGAGATCTTGTTGAATGTTCTGATACGGTACATGGCAGAATGCCTCCATTGGGCGGCCCCAGCGGGTCGCGGTACTTGCGGGGGAACGTGCGGTGCTGGCACCGCTTCCGCCGCAGCATCTTCTATTATAGGTAGAGGCCGCCGTCCCAGTCAATGTGCCGAACCGCCAAATCCACGGCCGGTTGGGCCGAAAGTTTTTGGAGAGGTATTACTTTTGGAACGGCCTGGAAAAATACCCAAAAAGGCAGTTCTGCGCCTCCGGAACTGCCGCTTTCCTATGAAAACTGCGGAATCGTCCTGTTTTTTTGAAAAAGCCCCTGAAAGCAGCTTGCAAAAATCGAGAGAACGGCATATAATGCAAAACTGTGTGCAAATCTCGACCGGCGGCCGGAATCGGACGGCCGGCAGGGAGGCCGCGTGTGTTGATCCGCCGCCCGGCGCGCCCCGCGTGGCCCTTTCATAGAGAAAAGGAGATGGAAGATGTGCAGAACGAACATTTGAGGAACATCGCCATCAACGCCCACATCGACCACGGCAAGACTGCCCCACAGGGCTGACACCCTGCGGGGATCGTTTGATAGAAATGCCCGGCGGAAGCACCCGCAAGGGGTACGCCACATCCGTAAGGCGGGAAAGCCGCCAACGGCTGTGCAGTGAATTCCGCCTCCGCCAAGGTTTTGCCGCAGGCAAAACACTTGTACGCGCCGCCCGGCGCGGCCTTGCCAGAGAAGAAGGAGAAGAGAATTATGCAGAACGAACATTTGAGAAATGTCGCCATCATCGCCCACGTCGACCACGGCAAAACCACGCTGGTGGACGAGATGCTGAAGCAGGGCGGCGTCTACCGGGAGAATCAGGAGGTGGTGGACCGGGTCATGGACTCCGGCGACCTGGAGCGGGAGCGGGGCATCACCATCCTGGCCAAGAACACCGCCATCCGGTACAAGGACACCAAGATCAACATCGTGGATACCCCGGGCCACGCCGACTTCGGCGGCGAGGTGGAGCGCATCCTGAAGATGGTCAACGGCGTCATCCTGCTGGTGGACGCCGCCGAGGGCCCCATGCCCCAGACCCGCTTCGTGCTCTCCAAGGCCCTGGAGCTGGGCCACCGGGTCATTGTGGTGGTCAACAAGATCGACCGGCCCGACCAGCGGATCCACGAGGTGGTGGATGAGGTGCTGGAGCTGCTGATGGACCTGGATGCCACCCCGGAACAGTTGGATTCCCCCATGCTGTTCTGCTCCGGCCGCAACGGCACCGCCTCCTACTCCCCCGACGTGCCGGGCACGGACCTCAAGCCCCTGTTTGAGACCATTCTGGAGTATATCCCCGCCCCGGAGGCAGATGTGGACCAGCCCTTCCAGATGCTGGTCAGCTCCATCGACTACAACGACTTCGTGGGCCGGATCGCTATCGGCCGCATCGAGCGGGGCACCTTGAAGCAGAACCAGGACATCGTCGTGTGCAACTACCACGACCCGGAGGCTGTGCTCCGCAAGGCGAGAGCCACCGCCATCTACGAGTTCGAGGGCCTTGCCCGGAATCCGGTGACCGAGTCCACCGCCGGCAACATCATCGCCATGAGCGGCATTCCCGACATCACCATCGGCGACACCATCTGCGTCCCGGACTGCGTGGAGGCGTTGCCCTTCGTGAAGATCAGCGCCCCTACCCTGGAGATGACCTTCTCCGTCAACGACTCCCCCTTTGCCGGCAAGGAGGGCAAGTTCGTCACCTCCCGCCAGCTGCGGGACCGGCTGTACCGGGAGACGTTGAAGGACGTGTCCCTGCGTGTGACCGACACGGACAAGGAGACTGCCTTCAACGTGGCGGGCCGGGGCGAGATGTCCCTCTCCATCCTCATTGAGACCATGCGCCGGGAGGGGTATGAGTTCCAGGTTTCCCCCGCCCGCGTGCTGTACCAGGAGATCGACGGCGTCAAGTGCGAACCCATCGAGCGGCTGGTGGTGGACGTGCCCGGCGACTGTGTGGGCGCGGTCATCGAGAAGCTGGGTGCCCGCAAGGCGGATCTGGTGGAGATGACTCCCGTGGGCGAGCGGATGAAGATCGAGTTCCTGATTCCCGCCCGGGGCCTCTTCGGCTACCGCAGCGATTTCCTGACGGACACCAAGGGCGAGGGCATCATGGCCAGCGTGTTCGACTCCTACGCCCCCTACAAGGGCGACATCTCCCGCCGGGGCACCGGCTCCATGATCTCCTTTGAGACCGGCGAGTCCGTCACCTACGGCCTGTTCAACGCCCAGGAGCGGGGCACCCTGTTCATCGGGCCCGGCGTGCCGGTGTACGGCGGTATGGTGATCGGCGTCAGCCCCCGGAGCGAGGACATCACCGTCAACATCTGCAAGAAAAAGCAGTTGACCAACATGCGGGCCAGCGGCTCCGACGAGGCGCTGCGGCTGGTGCCCCCCAAGCAGATGAGCCTGGAGCAGTGCCTGGAGTTCCTGGCGGACGACGAGCTGCTGGAGGTCACCCCCAAGAGCCTGCGGATGCGCAAGGCCATTCTGGACCACGAGAAGCGCATGAAGGCGCTGCATGGCAAGAAGTAAACCGGCCATTGCATAGGCCCTGGCCCCCGGGAGGGGGCCGGGGCCTGTTCGTTTGCCGCCCGGGCAGGAGGCGGGGGCTGTTGGGAAAGACCGCGCCGCATCCGCAGGGGGGCGATGATCCCGGCGGCCCGGAGGCGGAGACTCTCCGGAAAACGGTTGGGCCGCCGGGCGGCGGCCTGGGGGGATTCTGCTCCCGCAGGGGGGCTTGTCCAGCGGGGATGCGCCCCCCATTCTCTTTTTGTCAGCGCCAAAAAGAGAACGCGCCGCGCCCGGTGTAAGAGAAAAAGCGCTTTTGGCCGCAACTTTGCACGTTCGTGCAAAGTTGCTGTACGGGGGTCGGCGTGAGAGGGTGCCTGCGTGTTTTCGGCAGACGGCTGACGGGCGCGGCGGGGTGACGCAAAGATTTGGGGGGCTGATTCCCGCGGCGCGGGTATGTCTTGGGTCGGGGTGCAAGGAGGGATTTGACCAGCTCCTCTTTCCGCGCGTTCCGCTTCGCTACGCGCTACCCTAGCGGTCGCGGAAGCGCCTGACCTTCCATAACCGTAGGGGCAGATGCTCTCATCCGCCCATTTCCCCGCGCTGGCAGGACGGTGATCGGATATCTGTTGAGGTCACGAGCAGGAAAGCGCCCGGGCATGGGAGAGGGTTTCCTCCTCTTCCGCGCCCAGCAGGTCCAACGCACCCAACTCCAGGCCCATTTGGAGGCCCAGGAAAAACTGATACTCTCCGGCGTATTCCGCCAGGGCGCAGCAGGCGTCCGACAGGTCCCCTACCTCCTGCAAAAGCTCCCGGTCCCCGCCGCAGAGCTGCCGGACCCGGCAGTACGCCGCTTCCTCCCGTGCTGCCAGCTCCCGCCAAACCGGATCCCCCCGCTCCGCCCTCTTGCGGAGATGCAGTAAAATATCCGTCAACATCGCCTTGGTGTGATTCATATATAGCCACCTCCTATGCACTTGTAGTATACCACCTACGCACCACTTGTCAAGCAAAACGCCAAATGATATAGTGCATATATAGTAACTACGTAGTGAGTAGAAAGTAGGGTGAAGGGTTTTGGGCGAACACCAGCTGGTAAATCGGAAAAGATTTGTTTCCTCCCTGGCCAACGAACTGGTAGAGCCATTCAACGAGCTCTCCAAAAAAACGCGCATCACCAAAACGCGTCTCTTGGACGAAGCCATCGAGGACCTCCTAAAAAAATACGAACACAAAGGCGGCTGAGCTTCGCTCAGCCGCCTTTGCCGTCCTCCACCCGGCCAGCGCGTAGCGAAGCGGAACGCGTGGAAGGAGGAACCAGTGGAACACTGGTGACGGAAATCCTGGGAGCGCCGCAGCGCGAGACAGGAAAAGAGGAGCTGGTCAAATCCCTCCTTGCACCCCGACCCAAGGCGCACCCGCGCCGCGGGAATCCGCTGTCAAGTCTGCACCGCACTCCGCCGCGCCCGTCGGGGAGCCATCGCAAACCCGCAGGCACCCTCTCACGCCGACTCCCGTACAGCAACTTTGCACGAACGTGCAAAGTTGTGGCCAAAAGCCCTTTTTCTCTTACACCGGGCGCGGCGCGTTCTCTTTTGGGGCAAGACCGAAAGGGGCCCCGCCGCGCCCCGCGCGGTGGGGAGAGGAGGCGCAAGGGAGCGGGCGCAGTTTTCGCCGCAGGCGGAAACGGAGCTGAGCGGACTTTGCGACGACGACAATGGGGGGCGCATCCCCCGTGGAAGCGGCCCCCTGCGGGAGCAGAATCTCCCGCGGCCGCCGGGCGGCGGCCCGCCCGGTTTCCGTGGAGTCCCCGCCCCCGTGATTTCCCGCCGGATCAGCGCGGGCAGGAGGTGGACTGCCCCGCGGGGGAAACCAGCCGCTCCGGGATGCCGGGCCCCGCAGGCTCGGGTACAGCGCCCTCCGCGGCGCCTCAAAAATATTTGTTAAAAATTCTGCCTTGGACGGGAACTTTTTCCCGCTGCCCTGCGTCAGTACAGGCAAACGGAGCAGATGCTCCCCCGAAAGCATTGGAAAGGATGAACGAGAATGAAAAAACGGATTCTGCAATGCCTGTCCCTGATCCTCTGCGCCGCCATGCTGGCGATCCCCGCCGCGGCCGCGGAGACCGCTGACGAAGAAGCGCCCGCCCGCCTGGGCCCCGCGGCCTATTGGGGCACTGTCACCTGGATGGATGAGGACACCTTCCTGCTGGACAGCGGGAAGGAGGACGGCCTGGGCGACGCGGTGGTGGTCCACGTGGGGGATGCCCCCTATCTGGACGCCGTCACCGGCAACACCCTGAACCTGGAGACGCTGGAGGACGGGGACGCCGTCTATGCCTGGGTTGGCCCCGCCATGGCGCTGAGCCTGCCGCCCCAGTCCACGGCCAGCCTGATCGTGGGCAACATCCCCGCCGACTACGCCGTGCCCCAGTACTATGAGATCACCAGCTCCACCGTTACGGAGGAGTCCGCGGTGCTGCATGTGGCGGGCAGCAATGACACGATCACCGTGCCCGCCTCCGCAAAGCTGACGCCCTACCTGACGAAGAACATTGTCACCCTGGCCGATCTGCGTCCCGGCGCCCGCATCCTGGTGTGGTCCGATTCCAAGGGCACGCCGGAGAAGGTGCTGGTGTTCGCCTACGGCTATCGGGGCTATATCAGCGTGGCGGAGGACGGCGTCGTGTCCGTCAACGGCCAGTCCACGACTCAGAAGGCCAAGACCACCGCTGACGGCGACACCCTGCTGCCCATCCGGGCGGTGGCGGAGGCCCTGGGCATGTGCGTCCGCTGGGACGCGAAGCAGGGCGCCGTAGTCTCCTATGGCGATGACATGGTGAAGCCTGCCCCCCTGACCACGGAGACGCTGATGACCGCCATGCCCGGCGGCGCCATCGCCGCGGTGAGCAGCGACGGCACCACGGAGGAGGTCTACGGCACCTGCGTGAAGGAGGCCGGTGTCACCTATGTCTCCCGCTCCGCGCTGGCCCAGGCGCTGGACCTGTATCTGGCGGACTGACGGTATCTTTTGGAAAGCGGCTGCCTGCGGGCGGCCGCTTTTTTCTGCGGCGGGAACAGCCCGCTCTTGCGGCCCGTCCCGGCGGGCGGTATAATGAATCATCCATCACACGCCGCCACGGCGGATATACGGAGGAATACGCCATGAACACCCGCATCGAACACGACACCATGGGCGAGATTGCTGTCCCGGCGGAGCATCACTGGGGCGCCCAGACCCAGCGGAGCCTGGAAAACTTCAAGATCGGCGGCCAGCGCCAGCCGCAGGAGATCATCACCGCCTTTGCCTATTTGAAGGAGGCCTGTGCCCAGGCCAACGCGGACTGCGGCAAGCTGACGGCGGAGCAGGCCGGGGCCATCGCCGCCGTGTGCGCCGAGATCCGGGCGGGGAGGTGGAATGACGAGTTCCCCCTGGTGGTGTGGCAGACCGGCAGCGGCACCCAGACCAACATGAACGTCAACGAGGTCATTGCCCACCTAGCTGCGGACCGGGGGATGCGGCTTCACCCCAATGACCACGTGAATGCCTCCCAGTCCAGCAACGACACGTTCCCCTCCGCTCTCCACATCGCGGCGGCCCTGAGCGTCACGGAGCAGGTGCTGCCAGCGGCGGAGCGGCTGGCAGGGGCCTTCCGGAGGCTGGAGGAGGCCTATCCCGACCTGATCCGCATTGGCCGGACCCATTTGCAGGACGCCACGCCCCTGAAATTCGCCCAGGAGGTCTCCGGCTGGCGGGAGCTGGTGGAGGCCCCCTGCCGGATGCTGCGCGCCGCCCTGCCGGAGCTGACCAAACTGGCCATCGGCGGCACCGCCGTGGGCACCGGCCTCAACGCCCCCAAGGGGTACGACGAGATGGTGTGCGGGCGGCTCCGGGCCATGACCGGGGTGGACTTCACCCCGGATGCCAACAAATTCCACGCACTGACCAGCAAGGACGCCCTGGTGTTTGCCCACGGGGCGCTGAAGGCCCTGGCGGCCAACCTCATGAAGATCGCCAACGACATCCGGTTCGAGGCCAGCGGTCCCCGGTGCGGCATGGGTGAGCTGAACATCCCGGAGAATGAGCCCGGCAGCTCCATCATGCCCGGCAAGGTGAACCCAACCCAGTGCGAGGCCGTCACTATGGCGGCCGTGCAGGTGATGGGGAACGACGCGGCCATCGGCTTTGCCGCCAGCCAGGGAAACTTCCAGCTGAATGTGTTTCTGCCGGTGAGCGCCTATAACTTTCTGCTCTCTGCCCGGCTGCTGGGGGATGTGTGCGATTCCTTCCGGGTCCACTGCGTGGAGGGCATCACCCCTAATGTGGAGCGGATGACGGCCAACCTGCACAACTCCCTGATGCTGGTGACCTGCCTGACGCCGAGGATCGGCTACGAGGCAGCGGCGGCGTGCGCCAAGAAGGCCCTTCACGACGGCACTACCCTGAAAGAGGCGGTGCTGGCCCTGGGGTATCTGACGGGGCCGGAATTCGACGAGACGGTACGGCCGGAGAAAATGGTATAAGAGAAGAGTATCCCGCCGGGGACGAAAAGATTCGCTCCCGGTGGGATACTCTGCGTTTCCGGGACGTTTACCGGACAGGGGGGACACATTCCCCGGCGGGACGGGAGGCGAGAAACCTGCCCGCCGTGCTGGAGGCGTATGAGGACTGGATGGCGTGCCCACAGGAGGACTCTGCCCCCACTGGCGGGATACAGGGGAGCCTGCGCAACAAAACTGCCCCGGCGTGCAAAGCACGCCGGGGCTTTTCTGTCAGCAGCTCTGGCCGCAGCTACAGGTGAAGCGGGTGGTGACATACCGCCGCAAAAAGCAGAGGATGCCGCCTGCCATCAGGGCCAGGAAGGCGCAGCAAAGCGCCGCGCCGATGTGGAGCCCCACGCCGGAGGCGGTGGAGAGGGCGGTAATCAGCGCCGTCAGCAGCGCCCCCAGGGCGCCCACAGCGGAGGCCTCCCCGCAGCAGAGCCAGGCGTCCGCCAGGGCCGGCGTGCGGTCTGCCAGCAGGCCGCCCAGCAGATAGGCCAGCAGGCCGCCAAGACCGGCGGCAGCGGTGGCCGCGAAAAAGAACAGAGCCGTGGGCGTGGCGGCCGTCAGGGTCAGCACGTCCGTGCGCAGCAGGGCGAACACCAGGCCGCCCACAGCCAGGGACCCCAGCACCAGGGTCAGAAGATAACAGAAGCAGCGTTTCATAGGACCAGCCTTTCTATCAAAACGCGCAGGTCCGCCCGGCGGGGCGACCGCCCCGCAGTCCAGCCTATGCGCTGGGTGCGGAGATTGTGTGAGCGAGTGTATATATTCATATTTTTTTGAATATCGAAATAAATATACGGTTTTCTAAGATGTCTATCGAAATTTTATGCAAAAATGCACGGAAGAAGCTGGAAATGTTGTGCAAAATGATGCTTGAATAAATATGCGTGAAAGATGTATAATCCAAACATCATCAATCAAAACTCCACGGAGGGAATTCATTATGGATCAGAAAAACATCAAGAAGATCGTGCTGGCCTATTCCGGCGGACTGGATACATCCATCATCATCCCCTGGCTGAAGGAACACTACAACAACCCCGAGATCATCGCCGTATCCGGTGACGTAGGCCAGAACGACGAGCTGGAGGGGCTGGAGGAGAAGGCCATCAAGACCGGCGCCAGCAAGCTGTACATCGCAGACCTCACCGACGAGATGGTGGACGAGGTCATCATCCCCTCCCTGAAGATGGGCGCCAGCTATGAGCAGTATCTGCTGGGCACGGCCTTTGCAAGACCCATCATTGCCAAGAAGCTGGTGGAGATCGCCAAGGCGGAGGGCGCCGACGCCATCGCCCACGGCTGCACCGGCAAGGGCAACGACCAGGTGCGGTTTGAGCTGGCCATCAAGCGGTTCGCCCCGGATATGCCCATCATCGCCCCCTGGCGGGAGTGGGACATCAAGGGCCGTGACGAGGAGATCGACTACGCCGAGGCCCACAACGTACCCCTGAAGATCAGCCGGGAGACCAACTACTCCAAGGACAAGAACCTATGGCACCTGAGCCACGAGGGCCTGGACCTGGAGGACCCGGCCAACGAGCCCCAGTATGAGAAGCCCGGCTTCCTGGAGATGAGCGTCAGTCCCATCGCTGCCCCCGACAAGCCCACCTACGTGACCATCGACTTTGAAAAGGGCGTGCCCGTGGCGGTGGACGGGGAGAAGATGAAGGCCAGCGACGTGATCCGCAAGCTGAACAAGTTGGGCGGCGAGAACGGCATCGGCCTGCTGGACATCGTGGAGAACCGGCTGGTGGGCATGAAGGACCGGGGCGTGTACGAGACCCCCGGCGGCACCATCCTCTACAAGGCCCACCAGTGCCTGGAGATGATTACCATCGACAAGGATACCGCCCACATGAAGAGCAAGCTGGCGGTGGACTTCGCGGACCTGGTGTACAACGGCAAGTGGTTCACCCCCCTGCGGGAGGCCCTCAGCGCCTTCGCTGACAAGACCCAGGAGCACGTCACTGGCAGCGTGAAGCTGAAGCTGTATAAGGGCAACATGATAACGGCCTCTATCACCTCGCCCGAGTCTCTGTACTCCGAGGAACTGGTGACCTTCAACGAGAGCAGCTATGACCAGACCAACGCCACCGGCTTCATCAACCTGTGGGGCCTGCCCGACACAGTGCTGGCACTGCGGGAGCAGGGGAAGCTCTGAGAGATTTCGGAGGGGAGCGGGCTCCCCTCCGAGCCGCCCCACCACCAGTCCTCAGACTGGTGAACGCTGCCCAGGGCGGCTGGGGCAAAGTATTTTCGGCAGGTACACGCCCTGCCGAAAATGTTTTCAATATGCCCGGCGGGGAGAGGCAAGACCATTACAAGACCACAGGGGCGGGGCGGAGAGGCTTCTTCGCCCTGCGTCTGCCATGAAAGGAACAACAGCTTATGAAACTCTGGGGCGGACGCTTTCAAAAAGACACCGACCTGCTGGTGAATGAACTCAACGCCTCCATCAGCTTTGACCAGCGGCTGTACAGGGAGGACATTACCGGCTCCATGGCCCACGCCGCCATGCTGGCGGACTGCGGCATCATCTCCAAAGAGGACGCCGCCGCCATCACCAGCGGTCTGGAGGACATTCTGGCAGACATCGAGGCGGGGAAGGCGGCATTCACCGCCGACAACGAGGACATCCACATGAACGTGGAGGCCCTGCTCACCGCCCGGATCGGCGACGCGGGGAAGCGGCTCCACACTGCCCGCAGCCGCAATGACCAGGTGGCCCTGGACTTCCGGATGTATGTCCGGGAGCAGATCCCCGTCATCGTGGGGCAGCTGCTGGAGCTGGAGACGGTCCTCTGCCGTCAGGCGAAGAAGCACCAGACCGCCGTGATGCCCGGCTACACCCATCTCCAGCGGGCGCAGCCCATCTCCCTTGCCCAGCATCTGATGGCCTATGCCGCCATGTTCCGCCGGGACGTGACCCGGCTGGAGGACTGCGGGGCCCGGCTGGACGAGTGTCCCCTGGGATCCGGCGCCCTGGCGGGCACAACCTATCCCATCGACCGGTGGGAGACGGCAAAGGCCCTGGGCTTCGCCGCACCCATGGGCAACTCCCTGGACGGCGTCAGCGACCGGGACTACGCGCTGGAGCTTTTGAGCAGCCTGTCCATTTTGATGATGCACCTGAGCCGCTTCGCCGAGGAGGTCATCCTCTGGTGCAGCTGGGAGTTCAAGTTCATCGAGCTGGACGACGCCTATGCCACTGGCTCCTCCATCATGCCCCAGAAGAAGAACCCGGACGTGGCGGAGCTGGTCCGGGGCAAGACGGGCCGGGTCTACGGCGACCTGATGAGCCTGCTGACCGTCATGAAGGGCCTGCCTCTGGCATACAACAAGGACATGCAGGAGGACAAGGAGCCGGTATTCGACGCCGTGGACACGGTGGAGATGTGCCTGCCGGTGTTCGCCGCCATGCTGGACACCATGACCGTCCGGACGGACAACATGCGGAAGGCCGCCGGCCACGGCTTCATCAACGCCACCGACTGCGCCGACTACCTGACGAAAAAGGGGATGCCCTTCCGGGACGCCTACACCGTCACCGGCCATCTGGTGGCCCAGTGCACGGCCCGGGGCAAGACATTGGAGGAGCTGACGCTGGAGGAGCTGAAGGCTGTCTCCGAGCTCTTCGAGGCGGACGTGTATGACGCGCTGAACCTGGAGAACTGTATGGCCCTGCGGAGCAGCTACGGCGGCCCGGCGGTGGCGGAGACCGCAAGGCAGATCGGGGAGATCGAACAGTTCATTCAGAAGATCAAAGAGAACAGATAAAAGGATAAAAGATAGGCAGATCCGGTAATATCTCTTATCCCTTATCTTCACTGGGGTGATGATATGAAACCAAAGGTCTACATCGACGGAAAGGACGGCACCACCGGCCTGCAAATCTATGACCGGCTGGCGGCGCGGGACGACATCGGCCTGCTGCTGATCGACGAGGCGAAGCGGAAGGACCCGGGCGAACGGAAACGGCTGATGGCGGAAGCGGACATCGTGTTTTTGTGCCTGCCGGACGCGGCGGCTGTGGAGGCCGTGGCCCTGGCGGAGGGCTCCGGCGCCCGGATGATCGACGCATCCACCGCCCACCGGACGGCGCCGGGCTGGGTCTACGGCTTCCCGGAGCTGCGGCCCGGCCAGCGGGAGGCCATCGCGGGGGCCCGATATGTGGCCAACCCCGGCTGCCACGCCACGGGGTTCATCTCCATTGTCGCGCCGCTGGTTCAGGCGGGGCTGCTGTCCGCGGACGCGGACCTGTGCTGCTTCTCCCTCACCGGCTACTCCGGCGGCGGGAAGAAAATGATCGCCCAGTACGAGGCGGCGGAGAAGGCAGAGAGCCTTTACAGCCCCGGCCTCTACGGCCTGACCCAGGCCCACAAGCACCTGCCGGAGATGCAGAAGCTCTGCGGCCTGAAAAAGCCCCCGGTGTTCACGCCCATCGTGGATGACTACTACAAGGGCATGGCTGCCACAGTGCCCCTGCACAGGAGTCAGCTGACGGGGGAGGCCACCCTCCATCAGGTGTGGCAGGCGCTGGCGGACCACTACGCCGGGGAAAAGCTGGTCCATGTGGCCCCGGAGGGGAGCGCGGACGCAGGATCCAAGCTGTACGGCAACGCCAGAGCCGGGGACAACGGCCTGACCCTGGTGGCGGCGGGAAATGACGAGCGATTCACCATCACCGCCCTGTTCGATAACCTGGGGAAAGGGGCCTCCGGCGCGGCGGTGCAGAACATGAACATTATGCTGGGATTTGAGGAGACCGCTGGACTGCTGTGAGGCAAAAGTGAAGAAAAGAGATAAGGGATAGGCGCGCCCTGATTTTGGCGGGGGAGAGATGTCCCTTATCTGTTGAAGAGAGGATGATACGATGCTGAACTTCATCACCGGCGGCGTGTGCGCCGCCCAGGGCTTCCGGGCCGGGGGCATCCACGTGGGGGTCAAGACCCACGCGGCCTGGAAAAAGGACGTGGCGCTGATCGTGTCCGACGAGGACTGCGCCTGCGCCGCCGTGTATACGAAAAACGCCGTGAAGGCCGCCCACATCCATGTGGACAAGCGCCATCTGGCGGACGGAAAGGCCCGGGCTGCCGTTATCAACAGCGGCAACGCCAACGCCTGCGCCCCCATGGGAGAGGAAAACGCGGAGCGGGTCTGCGCGGCGGCAGGCAAGGCCCTGGGCTGCCGGCCGGAGGATGTGGTGGTAGCCGCCACCGGCGTCATCGGTCAGACGCTGAACGTGGCGGTCATCGAGCAGGGGATGCCGGAGCTGTGCGCGGCGGCGGCCCACACGGCGGCGGGCAGCGACGCGGCCGCCCACGCCATCATGACCACGGACACCGTCAAGAAGGAGCTGGCAGTGGAGACCGTTATCGGCGGCAAGACCGTCCGGATGGGCGGCATCGCCAAGGGTTCCGGCATGATCCACCCCAACATGGGCACCATGCTGTGCTTCCTGACCACCGACTGCGCCATCTCCTCGGAGATGATCAAGTCCGCCCTGCTGGAGACCGTTCAGGTCAGCTTCAACCGCATCAGCGTGGACGGAGACACCTCCACCAACGACACGTGCTGCGTCCTGGCCAACGGCTTGGCGGGGAACCCTGTCATCACGGAGAAGGGGCCGGACTACGACGCCTTTGTGGAGGCCCTGCGCGCCCTGTGTGTGGAGCTGGCGAAAAAGATGGCCTCCGACGGGGAGGGCGCTACCCACCTCATCACCTGCACCGTCACCGGAGCCGGGAGCGAGCAGAGTGCTGAGACCGTCGCCAAATCCGTGATCGGCTCCGCCCTCACCAAGGCGGCCATCTTCGGTGCGGACGCCAACTGGGGCCGGGTGCTGTGCGCCATGGGCTATTCCGGGGAGGACTTCAATCCGGACAAGGTGGATGTGGCCTTCCAGAGTCAGGCGGGCAGCGTCCAGGTGTGCGCCAAGGGCCGGGGGCTGGATTTTGATGAAGATCTGGCCAAGAGGGTCCTGACGGAGCACGATGTCACCATTGCCATCACCATGGGCGAGGGAGATAGCAGCTGCACCTGCTGGGGGTGCGACCTCACCTATGAGTATGTGAAGATCAACGGGGATTACCGGACGTAAACCGGGATGCCCGATAGTGCCCTTGCGGGGAGCGGAGATGGGCCGCTGTCCGGCGGCCTATCCGCACCCCGTAGCGGGTGCATCTGTCCAGTCATCATAGCTGCCATTCCCGCGTCCCATGGGACACCTCCTCCCCCTCCGGCGGAATCCCGCCGATTTTCAAGAAAAGAGTTGATGTTACGATGTCCTCCCACGCACAGCAGGCGCGGACGCTTGTGGAAGCCCTGCCCTATATCCAGAAATTCACCGGCAAGACCATCGTGGTCAAGTACGGCGGCAACGCCATGGTGTCCGACGAACTCCGCCGGGCTGTCATGTGCGACATCATCCTGCTGTCCCTGGTTGGCATTCGGGTGGTGGTGGTCCACGGCGGCGGGCCGGAGATCAGCGAGATGCTGAAGAAGCTCGGCCACGAAAGCCGGTTTGTGGACGGCCTGCGCTATACCGACGCCGAGACCATGGACGTGGTCCAGTCCGTCCTCTGCGGCAAGGTCAACAAGAATCTGGTGGCTCAGCTGAACCGTCTGGGGGGCCAGGCCATCGGCCTGTGCGGCATGGATGGGCAGCTGTTCCAGGCGGAGCAGCTGGACGAGAAGTACGGCCTGGTGGGAAAGATCACGGGTGTGAATCCGGAGCCGGTGGAAAACGCCCTGCTCAGCGGCTATATCCCCGTGGTGTCCACCGTGGCCCAGGGCGTGGACGCGGACACCGCCTACAACATCAACGCGGATACCGCCGCCTCCAAGCTGGCAGCCGCCATGGGGGCGGAGAAGCTGATCCTGCTGACGGACGTGCGGGGTCTGCTGCGCAATCCCAGGGACGAGGAGACGCTGATCCACGTGGTCCACACCTACGACGTGCCGGGCCTGGTGGCCCAGGGCATCATCTCCGGGGGCATGATCCCCAAGATGGAGTGCTGTGTGGACGCCATCGCCGGCGGCGTGGAGCGGGTCCACATCCTGGACGGACGCATTCCCCATTCCATTCTCATTGAGCTCCTCAGTGATGAGGGCATCGGCACCATGTTGAAAAAGGAGGACTGATCCCATGACCAGCCAAGAGATCAAGGCCCTGACCGGGCAGTACATCATGAACACCTACGGCCGCTTCCCGGTGGCCATCGACCATGGACAGGGCGCCACGCTCTACGACCCCGAGGGCAACGCCTACATCGACTTCACCAGCGGCATCGGCGTCAGCGATCTGGGCTATGGCTGTCAGCCCTGGGTGGACGCCATCGCCAAGCAGGCGGGGAAGATCGGCCACACCTCCAACCTGTTCTACACCGAGCCACCGGCCCGGCTGGCGGAGATCCTCTGCAAGCGGACCGGCATGAGCAGCGTATTCTTCGCCAACGGCGGCGGCGAGGCCAACGAGGGCATGATTAAGCTGGCGAGAAAGTACAGCTTCGACAAGTACGGCAGGGGCCGTGCCGCCATCGTCACTCTGAACAACTCCTTCCACGGCCGCACCATCACCACCCTGACGGCCACTGGCCAGGACGTGTTCCACAACTATTTCTTCCCCTTCACCGAGGGGTTCCGGTATGCCGACGCCAACGACCTTGCCTCCCTGGAGGCCGCGGCGGGGGACGACGTGTGTGCCGTCATGATGGAGCTGGTCCAGGGCGAGGGCGGCGTGCTGCCCCTGGACCGTGACTATGTGAAGGCCGTTGCCAGACTGTGCGCGGAGAAGGACTGGCTGCTGCTGGTGGACGAGGTCCAGACCGGCGTAGGGCGGACGGGCAGCCTCTTCGCCTTCCAGCAGTACGGCATTTTGCCGGACGTGGCGTCCTTCGCCAAGGGCATTGCCGGGGGACTGCCCATGAGCGGCATTCTGGCCAATGAGAAATGCCGGGACGTGCTGGGCCCCGGCACTCACGCCACCACCTTCGGCGCCAATCCGGTGTGCGCTGCCGCCGGTCTGGTGGTGCAGGAGACGCTGACGGACGCGTTTCTGGAGGACGTCCGGGCCAAGGGCACGTATCTGCGTAACCAGATCGAGGCGCTGGACCTGCCCTGCTTCGGCGCCACCCGGGGCATGGGGCTGATGATCGGCATCCAGGTGAAGGACGGCTGGACCAATAAGGAGATCGCAAGCAAGCTGATCGAAAACGGCCTGCTGGTGCTGACCGCCGGACCGGGTATGCGGCTGCTGCCGCCTCTTGTGATCTCCCAAGAGGAGATGGACCAGGGGCTGGAGATCCTGAAAAAGACGCTCTCCTGAATCTGTCTTTTTCGCTCCGGCCGGGGACCTGCTGCGCCCCGCCGTGACTCCGGCACTTACACGAACACCCGCTATAACTCTAACACTAACACTAACTATAACACTAACTATAACCCTAACTATAACCGGAGAATTTTACACAATTTTCCCGGACTAAATGATAAAAGCGCCCATGGCGGGACAGAGAGGAGACACCCATGGAAAACCACACCCATTTTTTAAAGCTCCTGGACTTTACCCCGGCGGAGATCCAGCAGTTCCTGGACACCGCAGCAGATCTGAAGGCCAAAAAGAAGGCCGGCATTCCCCACCGGTATCTGGAGGGGAAGAACGTGGCTCTGATCTTCGAAAAAACCTCCACCCGGACCCGGTGTGCCTTTGAGGTGGCCTGCCAGGACTTAGGCATGGGTTCCACCTACCTGGGTCCCACTGGCAGCCAAATCGGTGTGAAGGAGTCCATCGCCGACACCGCCCGGGTGCTGGGCCGGATGTACGACGGCATCGAGTACCGGGGCTTCGGACAGGAAATTGTGGAGGAGCTGGCAAACTACGCTGGGGTGCCGGTGTTCAACGGCCTCACCAATGAGTTCCACCCCACCCAGATCCTGGCAGACTTCCTGACCATCCAGGAGCACTTCGGGAGACTCAAGGGCATCAAGCTGGTGTATCTGGGGGACGCCCGGTTCAATATGGGCAATAGTCTGATGGTGGGCTGCGCCAAGATGGGGATGCACTTTGTGGCCTGCGCCCCAAAGGCGTACATGCCGGACCAGAAGCTGATCGATACCTGCTTACGTCTCGCCGCCGAGACCGGCGCGGTGCTGGAGTTCATCGAAGACCCCATGGAAGCTGTCAAGAACGCCGACGTGCTGTACACGGACGTTTGGGTCTCCATGGGGGAGCCGATGGAGGTCTGGCAGGAGCGCATTGCCGCCCTGGCGCCCTATCAGGTGACAAAGGCCCTGATGGACAACGCCGGGCCCCAGTGCAGGTTCATGCACTGCCTGCCCGCCTACCATGACCACAAGACCAAGGTGGGGAAAGAGATGGGCGAGAAGTTCGGACGGGAGGCCATGGAGGTCACCGACGAGGTGTTCGAGTCCCCGGCCTCCATCGTCTTTGACGAGGCGGAGAACCGGATGCACACCATCAAGGCCGTCATGTATGAGCTGATGAAGTGAGAGAACGGAAAAGTGCCCCGGAGTATCAAAACTCCGGGGCGGTTTTTACGAATTTTCAATGGGGATCAGGTCGCCGGGCTGCCAGTCGTCAGGTGCGGAAACATAGCCTAACAGTGTGCCGTTGTCGTTCTGCCAGTAATAAAACGGACGCCAGTCGTTCCGGCCGTGGTCGTCGGCGATGCGGACGGCCGCTACCAGGGTGTCTCCGGGGTGCAGCGGCACTGGGTCCTCCGGCCCCATGGGCACGTGCATCTGCACATAGCCCTGCTGGTTCCACAGGTCCACGGCGGTGGTGAGGGGCGCGGACCACACCGGGACGGCATCGTCGTTGGAAAAGAGCGCAAGCTCTGCATCTGTCAGCTCCAACGGAATGTCGGTTTCGTTGCTGATCTGCAGGTCCAGCTCCTGGAACAGGAGACAACTGTTCTCCCACTCTTCCTCCCAGTTGCCGTTTATCCACAGCTGATAGGCGGACGGGTCCTCGTACAGCGTTTCCAGGGATTCTATCTGGCTGGTGTCCCCGTCGGTGAGGGTCACGGATACCTGGACCAGGGAGCCGCTCTCATCATCGTCCGCATCCATGACACCAGGCGGTACAGGCTCATCCATGGGCACGGCCCAGTTCTCCACCGTAAAGATGCCGCCGTCGTTCCGGGCCTGGGCCGATTCCGTTTTGCCGGTGTTGGTCTGGGCGGTGAAGGTGACCACGGTGTCCGCCGTATACTCCTTGGGCGTCACACTGGCGGTGAGATACCACACCGCTTTCTCCAGATCATAGTCCTGAATTTGGACGGAATAGTCGCTGATGATGCTGCGCTGTTCCCGCATGAGGCCGGAGAGGGAGACATGCTGCTCGCCGAGGATGTTGATGATGTCGCCGACCTGGTACTGGATCTCATCGATTTGGCCCCGCAGGTTAGAATAGTGCCGACACAGACCTGCGGCCGCCAGCACCAGGACCGCGCAGACTGCCGCGCCCGCGAGGAACTTCCGCCGCCGGCTCCACCGGGGGCGCCGGACCGCCTCCAGATATTTTTTTGCGATGGCCTCCACCGCCGCCAGCTCCCGGTCGGTCAGCTCCCCCGCCGGGGCGGTGCCCTCCACGCCTTCACCGGGGGCTTCCGGGGCATCTTTTTCGGAACGGTCCTCCGCCGCTTCCGGCTCTACTCCCAGCAGGGCGCCGATGGTGACGCCAAAGATCCGGCTCATGGCGATCAGGTTCTCCAGTTCCGGCACGGCGGCGTCCGCCTCCCACTTGCTCACCGCCTGGCGGCTGACGCCCAGCCGCTCCCCCAGGGATTCCTGAGAGAGGCCGGCGGCCTTTCGGGCCTCCTGGATGCGGCGGCCCAGGGTCTGCTGCTCCCGCATGGTATCAACTCCTTTGCCCTCACCATACCAGAGAGCGGGAAAAAGCGCAACCACCGGCGGGTTTCCCGGATGTCAACCACGGGTTGCGGATGGGAAAAAGAAAATAATTTCCCCTGAATCTCCTGAAAAAACAAATAAAAAATCTCTGCTTGACAACAATTTTTTATTGTTCTATGGTAAGGGCAGAGCTGCCGGCGGCTCCTGACAGAACTGGAAGGAGCGAATACACATGAATCATTTGACCTTGCGGGGCACCCACCGGGAGATGGGCTTTCAGTGGGGCGCCCGGCTGGCGGAGCGCGGCCTGCGCCTGCTGGACCATGTGCCCTTTCCCCTGGAGGCGGAGCGGCGGGCCTTTGCGGCTGCCTGCCACCCGGCGTATGCGCGCCATTTCCCCGCCGCCCTGGAGGAGCTGGAGGGGCTGGCGGCGGGGCAGAACTGCCGGCAGGAGGACTTGGAGACGGGCCTCTTCACCACCTACGCCCTGCCGCCCGCCTGCGGCTGTTCCTGCCTGGCGGTGTCTAACGGGAACGGGGTGTTCTTCGGACGGAACAGCGACTTTCTGACGGCGCTGGAGCCGGACTACACCCATGTGACATACGGATTTTCCGACAGGGCGATCCCCTTTACAGGGAACACCACCTCGTTCGTGCAGATGGAGGACGCCGTCAACGCCCGGGGACTGGCCATCGGGCTCACCTCTGTCTACACGCCCAGGCCCCGGCCGGGCCTGAACGCCGGTATGGTCCTGCGGCTGCTGGCGGAGACCTGCGCCGCCGTGCCGGAGGCCCTGGCCCGCCTGCGGGCGCTGCCCCTGGCCTCCTGCCAGACGCTGACGCTGGCGGATGCCGCCGGGGACATTGCCGTGGCGGAGTGCAGCCCGGAGGGAGTGCGGGTGGAGCGTCCCGGCCCTGCGGGGCCCTTCGTCTGCGCCGCGAATCTCTTTCGCTCGGACCTGGCGGACCCGCTGCCGCCGGGACTGGACACCTGGCGGGCGGCGGAGCGGTACGACACGATGCGCCGGGTGCTGGAGCGGGAGGGGGAGACGCTGGCTCTTTCCGGCGTCCAGGCCCTGCTGGCGGGGCGAAAGGGCTTTCTATGCCAGTATGACCGGTCCGCCGGGCGGGATACCGTCTGGTCCGTGGCCTGTGACCTGTCCCGGCAGAACTGCCTGCTGGCGGAGGGCAACCCGGGGCGGACGGCCTTCCGGGAGATTCCCTTCCCAGTGGAGCGGGGGGACAGCCGCCCTTGACACCCGCCGCCCGGCTGCATACAATAGAACGGAATCTGACAAAAAGGAGGGGCTGATATGGAGCGTTCCGCTGGCATCCTGCTGCCGGTGTTCTCCCTGCCGGGGCCTTACGGCATCGGCTCCCTGGGCCGGGAGGCCCGGGCCTTTGCCGAATTTCTCCACAACGCCGGGCAGAGGTGGTGGCAGGTGCTGCCGGTGGGGCCCACCGGAGCGGGGAACTCCCCTTACACCAGCGAGTCCACCTTCGCCGGGAACCCGCTGCTCATCGACCTGGAGGACCTGCGGGACCGGGGCCTGCTGACGGAGGCGGAGTTGTCCGCCGCCCGGGTGCCGGAGGGAGCGCCCATCGACTACGCCGCCCTCTATGAGAGCCGGGAGGCGCTGCTGCGGCGGGCCTTCTCCCGGCTGGGCGGCGCGGAGGCCCAGTCCGTGCGGGACTTTGCCGCCGCCAATCCCTGGCTGGGGGAGTACGCCCTGTACCGGGCGCTCAAGGCCTGCTTCGGCCAGACGGCCTGGTTCGACTGGCCGGACAAGGACCTCCTGAACCACGACCCGGCGGCGCTGGCGGCCGCCCGGCAGGAGCTGGCGGAGGATATCGCTTTTCACCAGGCGGTGCAGTTCTGGTTCTTCTCCCAGTGGAAGGCTCTGAAGGACCACGCCAACGGCCTGGGGGTGCGGATCATCGGGGATCTGCCCATCTATGTGTCCCTGGACAGCGCCGACGTATGGAGCGAGCGGAGGGAGTTCCTGCTGGACAAGGCGGGGCGGCCCAGCCGGGTGGCGGGCGTGCCGCCGGACTACTTCTCGGAGGAGGGCCAGCTGTGGGGCAACCCCTTGTACGACTGGGCGGCCCAGAAGCGGGACGGCTTCGGCTGGTGGATCAGAAGGGTGGAGGGCGCCTCCCGCCTGTTCGACGCCATCCGCATCGACCACTTCCGGGCCTTTGAGCGGTACTGGTCCGTCCCCGCCGGGGCGGAGACCGCCAGAGAGGGCCGCTGGGAACCCGGTCCCGGAATGGACCTGCTGCGGGTCCTGACCGGCTGGTTCCCCCACATCACTTATATTGCCGAGGACCTGGGGCTTCTCACGCCGGAGGTCCACCAGCTCCGGGAGGCGGCGGGCCTGCCGGGCATGAAGGTGCTGGAATTCGCCTTTTCAGACCCCGGCAACGATTATCTGCCCCACAACTACGGCAGCCGCCGGTGCGTCTGCTACACCGGCACCCACGACAACGACACCGCCCTGGGCTGGTACGACCACGCAGGGGAAGCGGAGCGGGCTTTCGCGGAGCGGTATCTGGGGGCCTCCGGCCGGGAGAATGTCCGGCAGGCGCTGCTGCGGTGCGGCATGGGCAGCACGGCGGAGCTGTTCGTGGCCCAGATGCAGGACTACCTGGCCCTGGGCAGCGAGGGGCGGATCAACGTCCCCGGCGTGGCGGCGGGCAACTGGCGCTGGCGGATGGCCCCCGGCGCGGCCGCGGCCGGGCTGGCGGCGGACATCCGGCGGCTGACGGAGGTCTACGGACGGTAAAGCAAAAGAACCCCCAGATGGGGGTTCTTTTATCATTCTGTGGCATTGTAAAAGTCTGCCAGCAGATCCCGCTCGGACACCTGAAGGACCTGACACAGGCAGGCCAGCTCATAATCCTTGACAAACCGGCGGTTTCTCTCAATTTTGCTGATAAGAGGCTGGTTAATGTCCACGCCCAGCAGCTGCAGCTGGGCGGCCAATTCCTCCTGGGAGAACCCGCGCTCCTTCCGAAGCTGTCGGAGGCGTTTGGCAATGAGATTGGACTCGGCGTTGTAATAGGACTTGTTCATGTTTTACACCAACACGATATATTTTCTTGACTATATCATGCCTGGTGATTTATAATTATTTCGTCCTGTTATAATGCGAGGAGGGAATCAAAATGAATTCTATCAGCGACAGGGAACTGTTGGAAAACCGGGACCGGGTGGAACAGCTCCGGTTTACCGCGTCAGTAGTGGGGGAGCTGATTGCACGGAATCAAATCGAATTGGTGCTGGGCAGCGATGCTGCGTGGAAAATGATTCGGGAACTGGCGGAGGAGCGCTGCTTCCAGGCCCTGCGGGAAATCCGGAATGTTCTGGATGACAGCGGTCTCACGGACCCGGAATGCTTTGCGGAAATCGAAAAAATCATCTCTGTGTTGGAGGAGCTGGGGGTCGGCTGCGGCAGGCGGCACGACTTCTGAGCGCCGCCCTTGACGGCGGGGGCGTTCCATGGTATCATTTCCCTGTCCCTGGGAAGAAGCTCTGACCGGCGGACCGGACAATTTGGTTTCTGTCGCTCTGACCGGCACGGGCCCGCCCCGGCCGCAAGGCGGGGAAGCGCCCGGCGGTGCCGGGCGGACGGCGCATGTCAAAATCCCCCTCTGCCAGCGCGGCGGAGGGGTTTACTTTTTGGAAAGGGAGGAATCCTCTGTGGAGACCCGTGTGGCCGTGCTGGCGATCATCGTCCGGGACACGGCCTCTGTCCCGGCGCTGAACGAGCTGCTACACCAGTACGCCCCCTATATCATCGGGCGGATGGGGGTGCCCTACCACGCCCGGGGCGTGAACATCATCAGCGTGGCGGTGGACGCACCGGCGGACGCCATCTCCGCCCTGTCCGGCAAGATCGGTCGGCTGGCGGGGATCACGGCCAAGACCGTTTACGCGCCGGAGGATGCGCTGCAACAAGGAAAGTGAGGAAACAGAAGATGAAACAGTGGATGAAGAAGAGTCTGGCGGCCTGCCTGGCCCTGGTTATGTGCCTGACCCTGGCCGCCTGTGGCGGGAAGGAGGGCGAGACGCCCGCGGAGGAGTCCGTCAACGTCCGGGTGGCGGCCTTGAAGGGACCCACCGCCATGGGCATGGTGAAGCTGATGAGCGATTATGCTCCTGTGGAGGAAGCGTTGGAGGATAAGGAGAATGTGGTGACCGCTGGCGGCGGAAACACCTATGAGTTCACCCTGGCCGCCTCCGCCGACGAGGTGTCCCCCAAGCTGATGCAGGGGGAGCTGGACATCGCCTGCGTGCCGGCCAATCTGGCCTCCGTGCTGTATAACCGGACGGACGGCGGCATCGTCACCCTGGCGGTGAATACCCTGGGCGTGCTGTATATTGTGGAGAATGGCAATTCCGTCCAGTCCATGGCGGATCTGGCGGGCCGGACCATCGTGGCCTCCGGCAAGGGCTCCACGCCGGAGTACGCCCTGCGGTATCTGCTGACGGAGAACGGCATCGACCCGGACACCGGCGTCACCATCGACTGGAAGAGCGAGCACAGCGAATGCGTGGCATCCCTGGCATCCGGCGCGGCCACCATCGCCATGCTGCCCCAGCCTTTCGTCACCGTGGCCCAGACCCAGCTGCCGGACCTGCGGGTGGCCCTGGACCTGACAGAGGAGTGGGACGCCCTGGACAACGGCTCCGCCCTGCTCACCGGCGTGGTGGTGGCCCGGGCAGACTTCGTGAAAGAGCACCCGGCGGCGGTCAGCGACTTTCTGGAGCAGTACAGCGCCAGCGTGGACTGGGTGAACGCCAACACCGCGGAGGCGGCGGAGCTCATCGGCGGCTATGATATCGTGGACGCTACTGTGGCGGAGAAGGCCCTGCCTTACTGCAATATCGTGTGCGTCACCGGCACGGAGATGATGGATATGCTGTCCGGCTATCTGAGCGTGCTGTGGGAGCAGGACGCAGAATCCGTGGGCGGCGGTATGCCCAACGACGACTTCTATTACGGCGCGTAACGGCTGACAAATTTTCCACGCCCCGGGAACACCCGGGGCGCGGTGGTTTCCAGGAGAAAGGGGGAGGCAGATGAAGCGGCGAACAGGCTCTGTCCGGCTGTGGGCGGCGGCCTTCTGGCTGCTGGTGTGGGAGGGGGCCAGTCTGGCCCTGGCGGCTACCACCGGCGGGCGGATGCTGCTGCTGGCCTCTCCGGTGCAGGCGCTGGGGCGGCTGCTGGCCCTGGCGGGCACGGCGGCCTTCTGGCAGGCGGTGGCCTTCTCCTCCCTCCGCATCCTGGGGGGCTTTCTCCTGGCCTGCGCGCTGGCGGCGGTGCTGGCACCGCTGGCGGCCCGTTTCCAGTGGATCCGGGACCTGTTGAGCCCCCTGGTGGCGGTGGTGAAAGCGGTGCCGGTGGTGTCCTTCATCATCCTGGCGCTGATCTTCTTCTCGTCGGAGAACCTGTCTTTGCTGATCTCTGCCCTGATGGTGTTCCCGCCGGTGTATCTGAACGTGCTGGAGGGCATCGGGCACACGGACCATCAGCTGCTGGAGATGGCCCGGGTGTTCCGGGTGCCGGTCTCCCGGCAGCTGCGGGGCATCTACCTGCCGGCGGTGCTGCCCTATTTCCGCTCCGCCGTGTCATTGGGGCTGGGCCTGTGCTGGAAGTCCGGCGCGGCGGCGGAGGTCATCGGCCTGCCTGCCGGGTCTATCGGCGAGGCGCTGTACACCGCCAAGGTGTACTTCCAGACCGGAGACCTCTTCGCCTGGACGGCGGTGATCGTGACGGTATCGGTGATATTCGAGCGGCTGTTCCTCCGCCTGGTGGACGCCGCAGTGAGAAAGGCGGGCAGCTGATGGAGATTGCGGTGAAGCACCTGTGCAAATCCTTCGGGGGCCGGACGGTGCTGCGGGACTTGACCTTTACTGCGGGACCCGGCATTACGGCCGTCATGGCGCCCTCCGGGACCGGCAAGACCACCCTGCTGCGCATCCTGCTGGGGCTGGAGCGGCCGGACAGCGGCACGGTGGAGGGGCTTGCGGGAAAGCGGCTCTCCGCCGTGTTCCAGGAGGACCGGCTGCTGGAGCACCTCTCCGCCGATGGCAATCTCCGGTTTGTGCTGGGCCGGGCCTATGACCCCGCCGCGGCCCGGGCCCTGCTGGACCGGCTGGGCCTGCCGGACACAGGGCCGCAGCCGGTGCGGGAGTTCTCCGGCGGCATGAAGCGGCGGCTGGCCCTGGCGAGAGCGCTGCTGGCGCCCTTTGACGCGCTGGCGCTGGACGAGCCCTTCACCGGCCTGGACCGGGAGAACCGGGACCTGGCCCTGGCCTGCATCCGGGAGACGGCGGGGGATCGGCCGGTACTGCTGGTGACCCACGATGCCGCCGACGCGGCGGGATCGCCGGTCGTCACGCTGTAAGGAAGAACAGAGCGCGGCGCCGCCTCCGGGCGGCGCCGCGGTGCGCCATAGGACTAGCTTTTTGGGAGAGACTATGGTACAATGGCCGCAAAGCGGCGGGAGGGCGCCTGCCATGGCTGGGACCACGCCCGGCCTCCTGCGGGACAGCCGCCCGGAGCACCAGATCCCCGCGGGGGGTGGCGCAGCAGCCGCAGCGTCAGCGCACCGCTCCCGTGGGGGGCCGACCATCCAACAACCTCAACCCCGGACGGCCGTCCGGGGATGCGACCAAAAGGAGCTGTCTGTATGATTAAGATCACCACCGACTCCACCTGCGACCTGCCGCGGGAGCTGCTGGAGCGATACAATATCACCGTGACCCCGCTGGGGATCATCAAGGCGGGGAAGTTGTACCAGGACGGGGTGGACATCCGCACCGGGGACATCGCCGCCCATGTGGACGCCGGCGGCGAGATCACCACCACCAACGCCGTCAATGTGGCGGACTATGAGGAGCTGTTCCGCCGTCTGATGGAGGAGTATGACGCGGTCATCCACCTGAACATCGGCATGGGCTTTTCCAGCTGCCACCAGAACGCCCGCCTGGCGGCGGAGGAGGTGGACGGCGTGTATGTGGTGGACTCCGCCAACCTGACGGTGGGCCATGGGATGCTGGTGCTGGCCGCCGCAGAGGCCGCGGAGGCCGGGAAGTCTGTGACGGAGATCCTGGCGATGCTGGAGGAGATGATTCCCCGGGTGGAGACCAGCTTTGTGCTGGACCGGCTGGATTACATGAAAAAGGGCGGCCGCTGCTCCACCGCCACGGCCCTGGGTGCCAGCCTGCTGAAGCTCCACCCCTGCCTGGACGTAGTGGACGGCAAGCTGCCGGTGACGAAGAAGTACCGGGGCTCCATCGAGAAGGTGGTGGAGGAGTACGTCCGGGACCGGCTGCGGGACCGCGCGGACCTGGACACCCACCGGGCCTTTCTGGTGGACACCTGCCCGGACGACCACCTGGCCTCCATCGCCCGGGAGGTCCTGCGTCAGGACGGGCGGTTCCAGGAGATCATCGAGGCCAAGGCGGGGTGCACCATCTTCTGTCACTGCGGCCCCGGCACCCTGGGCGTGATCTTCCTGCGGAAGGCGTGAGACCGTGCGCGCTGCGGGCGGCAGGCCCGGCGGCCCGCTTCCCGCGCCCTGGCATCAAACAGAAGAGCCGGCCCCTCTGGGGACCGGCTCTCTTTGCTGGAAATCAGATTTACTTGACGGCGATGGCCTCGATCTCGCAGAGCACGCCCTTGGGCAGCTCTCGCACGGCCACGCAGCTGCGGGCGGGCTTGGAGGTGAAATACTTGGCGTACACCTCGTTGAAGGCGGCGAAGTCGCCCATGTCCGCCAGGAAACAGGTGGTCTTCACCACGCTCTCCAGAGTGACGCCGGCGGCCTCCAGAATGGCGCCCACGTTCTTGCAGCTCTGCTCCGCCTGTGCGGCGATGCCCTCGGGGATAGCGCCGGTGGCGGGGTCCACGGGAATCTGGCCGGAGGTGATGACCAGGTCGCCGAAGGCGTAGCCCTGGGAGTAAGGGCCGATGGCGCCCGGAGCGTTGGGGGTGGAAATCACGGTTTTCATGGGAAAACCCTCCTTTGATCGATTTGGATACCTTCATCATAACATCCGCCGCAGAAAAGTCAACTACCGGCGCTTGTGAAAAAGGGAAAATCGTGGTATACTTTTTTGGAATGTCTTACAGGAAGGGCGGACGGCCCGCCGGAAGGAGAAGAGCAAGTATGAGCGATTTGAGGGAAGTCCTTCAGGAGAACAGCTATCTGCGCCAGAAGCAGCTGATCTTCGCGGACTGCGACCGGTACCAGCGGGCCCGGGTGAGCACGCTGTTGAGCATCGCCGCCGCCGTGGCCGGGGCGGACTACGACGCCCGGGGCCTGACCTATGAGAAGCTCTATGAGATGCGGGAGGTGTTCCTGCTCTCCCGCATCGCCCTGCGGATCCATCGCTGCCCCAGGGCGCTGCAGGTGGTGGACGTCACCACCTGGGAGGACGGCGTCAAGGCCGCCCACATGCAGCGGGTGTATGAGATCACGGACAGGGAGGGACTTCTGGTGTCCATCCGCAGCGACTGGATTCTGGTGGACCCGCAGACCCGGCGCATCATGCGGCCCGGCACCTTCACAGCCAAGAAGCTGGGCACCTGCCCCAAGGCCATCGACGCTCCGGAGCCCCGGAAGATCCTGCTGCCCCGGGAGGGGGTTGAGGATCTGGGCACCCGGAAGGTGGTCTGGTCCGACCTGGACGGTAACGGCCATGTGTACAGCGGCAACTACGGCGACTTCGTCTGGGACTACCTGCCCGCCGACCTGCAGGAAAAGGTGCCCCGGGAGTTCTTTATCAATTACAGCAAGGAAGCCACCCTGGGCCAGGAGCTGCGGATGGTGGGCTGCCGCAAGGGCGGCGAGTATCTGATGGAGGGCCTGGGCCCGGAGGGCGTCTGCTTCTCCGCCCAGTGCGTGTTTTAAGATGCGGGCGGAGCCGTTTTCCCTGGGCGGGATGCCGGCCCTCCGCTGGGGGCGGCCCAGCCGGCAGGGGATCCTCTACCTCCACGGCCAGGGCGGAAGCAAGGCGGAGGCTGCGTTCTTTGCCGCCGCGGCGGCGGACGCCGGGTGGCAAACCGTCAGCGTGGATCTGCCCGGCCACGGGGACCGGGAGTCAGAGGCCGCGGCTCTGGTCCCCTGGCAGGTGGTGCCGGAGCTGCGGTGCGCCCTGGCGGAGCTGCGGGGCAGATGGGACCGGGTGGGGCTCTTCGGCTCCAGCCTGGGGGCCTGGTTTGGCCTGCTGGCATATCCGGACGCGCCCCTGGCGGGGGCGCTGTTCCTCTCTCCGGTGGTGGACATGGAGGCCCTGATCCGCAAAATGATGGGCTGGGCCGGTGTCAGTGAGGAGCGGCTGGCCCGGGAGGGGCGCATCCCCACAACGTTCGGCCAGACCCTCTCCTGGGAATATCTGCGATACGTCCGGACCCACCCTGCCCGCCGGTGGCGGACGCCCACGGCCATCCTGTACGGCGCCCGGGACCATCTGACGGACCGGGAGACCGTGGAGGCCTTTGCCGCCCGGAATGGCTGCCGCCTGACTGTGGAGGAGGCCGGAGAGCACTGGTTCCACACGCCGGAGCAGCTGGCGGTGGTGGACCGCTGGCAGCGTGCCTGCCTGGCGGACCTGGAATAAGAGAACAGCGAAGCGCCGCCCCGCATCCGCGGGGCGGCGCTGTGATTTGAAGCGGGAGCAGAGCTCAGAACCCGTACAGCATGGAGCGGCTGATGTCCGCCAGGGAGTGGGCGCCGCACATAGCCATGGTGTCGGCCAGCTCGGCCTTCAGCTTTTCCACATAGGTCTTGACGCCCTCGGCACCGGCACCGTACACCATGGTGACGAAGGGCCGGCCGATCAGCACCGCGTCCGCGCCCAGGGCCAGGGCCTTGAACACGTCCATGCCGGTGCGGATGCCGCCGTCCACCAGAATGGTCATCCGGCCGCCCACAGCGTCCACGATGGCGGGCAGCACCTCTGCGGTAGAGGGGCACTGATCCAGCACCCGGCCGCCGTGGTTGGACACCACGATGCCCTTGGCCCCGGCCTCCAGAGCTTTCTTGGCCCCGGCCACGGTCATGATGCCCTTGACGATGAAGGGCTTCTCCGCCATGGCAACGATCTCGCGCAGCTCCTCCACAGTCTTGCTGCCGGCGGGGGGCGTCATGTTCTTCAGGAAGGGCAGGCCCGCCGCGTCGATGTCCATGGCGATGGCAAAGGGATCTGCGGCCTTCACCAGGTCCATCTTCTGCCGGATGGTCTCCAGGTTCCAGGGCTTGACGGTGGGCACGCCGCAGCCGCCGTTCTTGGCGATGGCCGCCGCAGCGCCCTCCATGACCGCGGGGTCCGTGCCGTCGCCGGTGAAGGCGGCGATGCCCGCTTCAGCACAGGCGGCCACCAGGATGTCGTTATAGGCCAGATCGTTGTACTTGTCCCCGTAGTGGAGCGTCATGGCGCCCACCGGGGCAGCGAAGACCGGCAGGTCCACCGTGCGGCCGAACAAGGTGAAGGAGGTGTCCACCGGCTTGTTCTCGCAGATGGTGTCCATGTTGACGCACAGCTCCTGCCACTTCTGATAGTTACGGATGAAGCCGGTCCCGATGCCCTTGGCGCCGGGGCCGGGGACGGTGTTCCTGCAGGCCAGGCCGTTGCACACGGGACAGGCCTTGCAGTAGGGGCCCATGGCGCCCCGCGCTTGTTCCAGAACTTCCTGATATGTCATAGATTTTCCCCTCCGAATTGTTTTCCGAAAACCGCGGCACGCCGCGGAAGGCTGCCTTGATTGTACTCCCTTTAAAAGAAAAAGGCAACCTTTGGCAGAGAAGTTCCCGGGCGCAAAAAGAGGCTGAAAAAATTTTTTGTTTTCCTGCAACATACGGCCCGCCTTTCCGTCTGAATAGGCAGAGGCCCCGGTTTGGAAGCGGGGCGTAAAAAGGAGGGTATTGGAATGAAAAGAGGCTTTGCGTGGCTGCTGACGCTGCTGGCGCTGCTAGGTCTGCTGTCCGGCTGCGGCGGTGGTGGCGATACGACTGCGTCGGACACCGCCTCCAACAGCGCCGCCACGGAGGGGGCGGATGACTCGGGCGGCTCCTACGGCGCCTGGGCGGAGGCGGAAGTGGCTGAGGACTCCGGCGGTACGGCGGAGGACGGTGCCTCCGACCGTCTAGAAAACGCCAAGATGATCTACACCGCCCGGATGGAGGTGGAGACCACCGCCTTCGACACCGCCGACGCGGACCTGCGGACGCTGGTGGAGGTCCTGGGGGGCTATTTTGAGCAGGCGGCGGTCCATGACTACGGCAGCGGCTATCGCTCCGGCGACTACAAAGTGCGCATCCCCGCGGATCAGTTCCAGCCTTTCCTGGACCGGGTGGGGACACTGTGCCACGTCACCTATCAGGAGCAGACCAGCGAGAACGTCAGCGAGGCGTACTACGACGCGGAGAGCCGCCTGGCCACTCAGAGGACCAAGCTGGAGCGGCTGCAGAACCTGCTGGCCCAGGCGGAGAATATGGAGGACATCATCACCATCGAATCCGCCATCTCCGACACGGAGCTGGAGATCGAGCGGCTCACCGGCACCCTGCGGCAGTATGACGCCCTGGTGGACTACGCCACTGTCCATCTCTCCCTCCAGGAGGTGTACCAGCTCTCCAATGTGGAGGAGCCGGCTACCAGTTTTGCAAGCCGCATGGGCGCGGCCTTTGCCTCTGGCTGGCGGGGGTTTGTGGGCGCACTGGAGAGTCTGGCCGTGGCCCTGGCCTACGGCTGGGTGTGGCTGCTGCTTCTGGCGGCGGTTGGCACCGTGGCGGGCCGCCTTCTCTGGAAGAGGAGGCGCAGGGAGCGGCAGGCCGCCTCCAAGGAGTCGGAGAACAAGCCGTAAGACAGAACGGAACAAACAGCGCATCCGGCGTTGGATGCGCTGTTTTCCTGCCGGATTTTTGAAAATGATGTGGATTTTTGACGGTTAATATTCCGTTTTGTGTTCGCTGTCGGGCATACACCGCGCCGCCGCGGCACATACTAGCGGGGATCACGGAGGTGGAGCATGAATCGGATTTCATCCAATTATGAGGAAAATGTGCAATGGTTCAACGACGTGCTAGGGGCAGGCCGCAGCTGCGACATGGTATGTCGGGACCTGTATGTGGGCGGCCGGCGGGCCCGGTTCTGGGTCATCGACGGCTTCGGCGGGGACGCCATCCTGGAGCGGATGGGGGCCTTCTGGCTGTCGCTCCAGCCGGAGGCGGTGCAGGGCCTGACGGAGATGCAGCAGTTCGCGGACCGCTATGTGACCTTTATGGAGGTGAACGTCAGCTATGACCGGGATGACATCGTCACCTCCGTGCTGATGGGCAAAAGCCTGCTGGTGATGGAGGGGCTGTCCGGCGCGGCGCTGATCGACGCCAAGGAGTATCCCAGCCGCAGCGTGGGAGAGCCACCGGACGGCAAGGTCCTCCGGGGCTCTCACGACGGATTCATTGAGGCGGTGGTGCCCAACATGGCCATGCTGCGCCGCCGCATCCGGGATCCCCACCTGACCATGGAGGGGCTGAAGGTCGGCCAGCGGACCCACAGCGACGTGGCGCTGTGCTACCTGGATGACCGGGTGGACCACGCCCTGCTGGACGAGCTGCGCCACAAGCTCCAGAACATCCAGGCCAACTCCCTCACCATGGCGCAGGAGAGCGTGGCGGAGGCCATCCGCCCCAAGCAGTGGTACAACCCTTTCCCAAAGGTGCGGTACACTGAGCGGCCGGACACCGCCGCCGCCTGCGTCATGGAGGGCAGCATCATCCTGATGGTGGACAACTCTGCGGCGGTGATGATCCTGCCCACCACCTTTTTTGACTTTACCCAGGAGGCCAATGACTTCTATTTCCCCCCGCTGGTGGGCACGTATCTGCGGGTCCTGCGGGTGACGGTGTTCCTGATCTCCCTGCTGATTACCCCTGCCTGGTACCTGATGGTCAGCTCGCCGGGGCGCCTGCCGTCCTGGCTGGATTTCCTCTCCTCCCCGGAGCCGGCGGCGCTGTCTCTGCTGTCCCAGCTGCTGGTGGTGGAATTCCTGATCGACGTGCTGAAGCTGGCGTCCCTGAACACGCCGGATACGCTGTCCAACTCCTTCTCCATGCTGGGGGCCTTGATCCTGGGTGATTTTGCCGTGCAGGCCGGGTGGCTGGGGCCGGAAGTACTGGTGTATATGGCATTTGTCTCCGTGGCGGGCTTCGCCCAGCCCAGCTATGAGCTGGGGTACGCCTTCAAGCTGCTGCGGGTGGCGCTGCTGCTGCTGACAGCGGCCTTCGACGTCTGGGGATTCTGCCTGGGGTTCGTGGGCATCCTAGTCCTGCTGGCCACCACAAAACCCCTGGTGGGCCACGGGTATCTCTATCCCCTGATCCCCTTCAACGGCAAGGCGCTTCGCCGACTGCTGGTGCGGGAACCCATCAATCGGGACAACACCTGAGAGACCCGCGCCTCCCCGCACGCGCCGGACAGGATTCTGTCCGGCGCGTTTTTTACCCGAAAGCAGAAAATTTTTCAAACTGTGGCATTTCCAACCTCTTTTGGAAAAAATGGGCGCTCTGATGAAACGGACTGCGGGGACAAAAGCTCACCCCGGTGCGTTTGACGAGGAGAGAAGGGACTCATATCACGGATCATCATGAACTTCTACACCCCTTCAGATTTGGATGGAGGGGAAATTTGAACAGGCGGGAGAGATGCAGCCGGCGGAGAGAAATGAGGGGCCGCCACAGCTGCTCCGGTGGCCGGACGGCCCGGCTGCCGTCTTTGCAGCCGCGCTGGAGACGGCCGTGCGTGCCTGCATGGCGCCGCCCGGCGGGGGGAAACTGTTTTTCGCCGACTTGACGAAATTTCCGGCTGTTTTTTCACTCTCCTGCCCAAAACGGGGAATGTGCCAAAATTTTTGTTGTATTGCACCGGCAAAGGTTGTATAATTTCTACATTAGGCATCCCCGGCGGCCGGTGGGACTGGCCGCGGCAACAGCACAACATAAGGAGTGGAACAAACATGAGCTATTCTGTACAAAACATCCGCAACGTCTGTCTGCTGGGCCACAGCGGAAACGGCAAGACCGCCCTGGCAGAGAGCCTGCTGTATATGACCGGGGCCATCGACCGGATGGGCCGGGGCGCGGACGGGAATACGGTCTGCGACTATGATCCGGAGGAGACCAAGCGGCAGATCTCCATCTCCACCGCTGTGGCGCCGCTGGAGTACAAGGGGTGCCGGATCAACGTGCTGGACACGCCGGGCGCGTTCGACTTCGCCGGCGAGGTGATCGAGGCTCTGCGGGCCGCCGACGCCGCCATCATCGTCTGCTCCGCCAAGGACGGCGTGTCCGTGGGCCTGGAGAAGGCGTGGAAATACTGCGAGGAGCGGAATATGCCCCGCTTTATCTATATCTCCAAGACCGACGAGGACAACAGCGACTACAACGCCACCTTCGAGGCCCTGCGGGCCCGGTTCGGCAACAAGGTCGCGCCTCTGGTGGTGCCCATCTGGGACGAGGGCAAGAAGGTCACCGGCATCATCGACGTGCTGAACAAGCGCGCCTATGAGATGCAGGACCAAAAGCGGGTGGAGATCGAGATCCCCGAGGGCAAGGACGCCGTCATCGAGGAGTTCAACAACGCCCTGAAGGAGTCCGTGGCCGAAACCAGCGAGGAGTTCATGGACAAGTTCTTCGGCGGCGAGGACTTCACCTACGCCGAGATGATTCAGGGCCTGCGCCAGGGCGTGCGGGAGTTGAGCCTGTTCCCCGTGCTGTGCGGCTCCGCTGTCAACTGCATGGGCAGCCTGATGCTGCTGGACGACATCGTGGACCTGCTGCCCAACCCCATGGAGGGCAACTATCACAAGGCCACCCGCCAGGACGGCGAGACGGAGCCCTTTGTGGTCTCCCCCGGCGGCGTGCCTACGGCCTTCGTGTTCAAGACCGTCTCTGACCAGTACGGCAAGTACAGCTTCGTCAAGGTGCTCTCCGGCACCCTGACGCCGGATCTGCCCATGGTCAACGCCCGCACCGGCGTCTCTGAAAAACTGGGCCGCCTGTACACCATGCGGGGCAAGAAGGCCACCGAGGTGAAGGAGCTGGGCTGCGGCGACATCGGCGCCATCGGCAAGATGGAGAAGGTCAAGACCGGCGATACCCTGTGCGACGCCCGGAAGGTCGTCGCCCTGAAGGAACTGCCCTTCGCAGAGCCCTGCTATTCCGTGGCCATCGTGCCCAAGACCCGGGGCCAGGAGGACAAGATCGCCCAGGGCCTGGCCCGTATGAACGAGGAGGATCCCACCTTCTCCGTCACCAACAACGCCGAGACCCACCAGATGGTGCTCAACGGCTCCGGCGACATGCAGGTGGATGTGCTGGTCAGCAAGCTGAAGAGCCGCTTCAATGTGGAGGCGGATCTGAAGCCCGTGCGGGTGCCCTATCGGGAGAAGATCCGCAAGACTGTCCAGAAGCAGGGCCGCCACAAGAAGCAGACCGGCGGCAGCGGCCAGTTCGGCGACGTGTGGATCCGGTTTGAACCCCAGACGGAGCAGGACGACATGATCTTCGCCGAGGAGGTCTTCGGCGGCAGCGTGCCCAAGAACTTCTTCCCTGCGGTGGAGAAGGGCCTGCGGGAGGCCTGCGCCCACGGTCCCCTGGCGGGCTATCCCGTGGTGAACCTGAAGGCCGTGCTGTACGACGGCTCCTACCATCCGGTGGACTCCTCCGAAATCGCCTTTAAGACCGCGGCGCAGCTGGCCTACAAGGCCGCCCTGCCGGAGGCCAACCCGGTCCTGCTGGAGCCGGTGGGCGAGCTGAAGGTCACTGTGCCCGACAGCTACATGGGCGACGTCATCGGCGATCTGAACAAGCGCCGGGGCCGCGTCATGGGCATGGATCCCACCGGCGACGGCAACCAGGTGATCTCTGCGGAGGTGCCCATGGCTGAGATGGGCAGCTACGCCATCGATCTGCGGTCTATGACGCAGAGCCGCGGCAGCTTCACCTTCCACTTCGTCCGCTACGAGGACTGCCCGCCTGCGGCCCAGGAGAAGGCCATCGCGGAGGCGAAGGCACTCCAGGCGGCGGAGGAGAAGTAAGGAAGAGGCAGTCCGCGTCTCTCCGCCGGGAGTCCGGCGTACAAGTATTTTGCCGGAGGCAAAATCTTGAAATCGGCCGAATTCACTTCGGACGATTTGCGTCCAATGCGGGGTCCCCGCAGGGCGCAAAGCGGCTTGCGGGGCGACTGCCCGCCTGCGGCCCAGGAGAAGGCCATCGCGGAGGCGAAGGCGCTCCAGGCGGCGGAGGAAAGATAACGCACATTTGCAAAAACCAAAACGGCGGGGAGTTTGCTCCCCGCCGTTTCTGTAAGCAGAAATGCCGCAAGCTGTTAATTTGTATGGAAGGAGCGGGCACATGTATCAATATAAATACATTCCGGTGGATACCGGCGGCGGCTTCCTGTCGGACACCCGGGAACACCGGGAGCTTATCGACGCATACGCCGCAGAAGGCTGGCGGTATGTGGGATTTTTCCCGGTGAGCTTCACGAGTCATGGCGGGATCAAAAGCGTGGACCTGATCTTTGAACGGGAGTCGTAAATTGCCGACTTAAAATCTAGGAAAAGTTTTCTATTAGTTGCAAAAGCAACTTCAAAATATTAGAATATCCTGTTATACTCAAACTGTCCCAAGGGGACTGAGGAAAAAAGGCTTTCAAAAAAGATAAGTATAAAAGGAGGACATTTACTATGAAGAAGTGGGTCTGCTCTGTCTGCGGTTATGTTTATGAGGGTGAGAATCCCCCCGAGAAGTGCCCCCAGTGCGGTGTTCCCGCCTCCAAGTTCACCGAGCAGAAGGGTGAGCTGAGCTGGGCTGCCGAGCATGTGGTCGGCGTGGGCAAGTCCTTCGGCGAGTCTGTTCCCGCCGAGGTCCAGAAGGAGATCATCGACGGTCTGAACGCCAACTTCACCGGCGAGTGCACTGAGGTCGGCATGTATCTGGCCATGTCCCGCGTGGCATATCGTGAGGGCTATGCCGAGATTGGTGAGTATTGGCGCCGGGCCGCTCTGGAAGAGGCCGAGCACGCTGCCAAGTTTGCTGAGCTGCTGGGCGATGTGGTGACCGACTCCACCAAGAAGAACCTGGAGATGCGGGTCGAGGCCGAGAACGGCGCCACCCTGGGCAAGTTCGAGCTGGCCAAGCTGGCCAAGCAGTACAACCTGGACGCCATCCACGACACCGTGCATGAGATGGCCCGCGACGAGGCCCGTCACGGCAAGGCTTTCGAGGGCCTGCTGAAGCGGTACTTCGGCTGATTCGAAAAGTCCATACGGCAAATCCCCCCGGCCGCCGGCCGGGGGGATTTTTATAAAAAGAGAGGTAAGACCGTTCGCGCCGCACGAAACTAATCAGAATCTGTAACATCTTTCAAGGCCCTGAGGGGCGCTTGCTTTTCTGCTCCCATATACATGAACTGATGTTGGTTGATCTGGTCATACATCAATTTCGGTTAACATGCAGGCAGAAAGAGAGGCTTGCGTGTGATGATCTCCTATGACAGCCTGCGGGACAAAATGAAGGAAAAAGGCATCTCTCAATACGCCCTGATTAGGCGCTGGCACATCAATCCAGCCCAGATCACCCGCCTGAAGCGGAATGAGAGCGTCAGCCCCCACACCATTGAGATGTTCTGCAAGATCCTGAAGTGTGAGGTGGGGGACATTATGCGGCATATTCCGGACGGGAAAGCGTAACGGCAGAGCAGGCCGCCCGCTCTGCCGTTTTTTGCCGTCCCCGGCCCGATTCTACGCTCCGCAGACAAAATTCAAGGGCGGGGGATGGTCAAACAGCCTGATTTGCGGTATGCTGAGGCCAGAGAGGAGGGAGGCCCATGGATGCCGGAAAGACAGGCGCCTATCTGGCGGCGCTGCGGAAAGCCCGGGGCATGACCCAGCAGGAGGCGGCGGATCAGCTGGGTGTCTCCAACAAGACCGTGAGCAAGTGGGAAAACGGCGCGGGGCTGCCGGATATCACCGTGCTGCCTGCCTTGGCGGAGCTGTACGGCGTCACCGCCGATGACATCCTGGCGGGAGAGACCTTGCGGGGCCGGCCAGCGGAGGCCCAGGGACCGGCACGGCGGCGCCTCCTGCTGCTGCGGTTGCGGACCCGGTTCGACCTCTGTTTCATCGGCAGCCTGGCGCTGGGTGTGCTGGCGGCATTCCGGGTGGCCTATGTCAGTCTGGCGGCCTGGCCGCTGTCGGTGGGCCTCTTATGGATCGGCTATGTGCTGGCTGTCCATCCGGCCCGGTACGGTGATATATCGTTGGATGCTAAAATTTGGGAAAACCTGTACCGCAAGCTGCTGGCCGCCTCCGCCGTCCAGTGGTGGGCCCTGCTGCGGCTGGTGCGGCTGGGCAGGCTGGAGGTGGACTTTGCGGAGATGCGGTACTACGACACCATGCAAGCCTGGAAGCCGCTGCTCTTCGCCGTGGGGCTGGCGCTGCTGTGCGCCGTGCTGGAGCGGGCCCTGCGCCGCCGGGCGGGGGCGGATGCCTCTTTGCTGTGGATACCGGAGCGGCTGCGGCCAATGCTCCACCGGAGCGGCGGCTTCCTGCGGCGGACCCGGCGGCTCTGGCTGGTGTGGCTGGCGTGGGCGGTACTTCTGGCGGGGCTGTGGTTCCTGGCGGACGGCCAGCTGGACCGGGTGTTGGCGCCCTGGATCGCCCGATATGGGGAAGAGCTGGTCCAAAGCGGTTTCCCGGAGAGCTGGACCATCCTGCGGGGGCGGCTGGAGGCGGATGTGGCACTCTGGCTCCGGCTGCGGCAGGGGGTGCTGATCGCCGGCGCCGTCTCCGGGGCTGGCGTGCTGGTTTGGACGCTGCTACATTGGAAAAAGCGCCGCCCCCCTCTTGCGGAGGAGGGCGAAACATGATAGAATCTCTCCGGCGAAGAATAAGGGGAGAAGTGTATGTATCACTATATTTTCTTTGATTTGGACGGCACGCTGACAGACTCCAAGGAGGGCATCCTCAACAGCCTGCGGTATGCCTTTGACAAGCTGGGGGAGCCGGTGCCGCCGGAGAGCACCCTCATCAAATTCATCGGCCCGCCCCTGCAGGACTCCTTCGCGGAATTCTGCGGCTTTTCGGCGGAGCGGGCCGCGGAGGCCATCGCCGTCTTCCGGGAGCGGTACGAGCCTGTCGGCAAGTTTGAGAACATGGCCGCCCCCGGCATGGCGGACCTGTGCGCCCGGCTGAAGGCCCGGGGCTATGTGCTGGCTCTGGCCTCCTCCAAGCCGGAGAGCCTGTGTGTGCCTATCTGCGAGAAGTTCGGCTTCACGCCGTCTCTAGCTGTTGTGACGGGCAGCCCGCCCGTGGGGGACTGGAGCAAGGCGGACGTGATCCGGGAGACTATGCGCCGCCTGGAGCTGACGGAGGCCCACAAGCCGGAGATCCTGATGGTGGGGGACCGGAAGTTCGACGTGCTGGGCGCCAAGGCGTGCGGCATCGCCTGCGCGGGCGTGGAGTTCTTCGGCTACGCCGCCCCCGGCGAGCTGGCGGAGAGCGGCGCTGTGGCCGTGGTCCGGACACCGGAGGAGCTGGAGCAGTTCATCCTGACCCATTGAATGCGAAAAAAGAGGCGGCGCCCATGGGGCGCCGCCTCTTTCAGGCGCTTCGGTATTCAGCCGACGGTTTCCGCCTCGAGGACTTCCGGCAGGGTCAGGCCCTCACCAGTGAGATCGGCGGTGAGGATGGGGTCGATGGGCACCGCCAGATACATGCTGTTGCCGTAGACATAGGCGCCGGAGGTGACGGCCACCGCCTGGCCGTAGACGTTCAGCAGGGCGCCGCCGCTGCTGCCCTCGGAGATGTCGGCGGTGCTCATGACGCAGGGCAGGGCGTACCGCTCCACATCCCGCTGCGTGGCGCTGACGATGCCGGAGCTGACTGCCAGCCCCAGGCCCAGGGGATTGCCGATGGCGTAGACTGTATCGCCCGCCCGCAGGTCTCCGGTGCCGGAATCCGCGATGTCCAGCGTGGCAAAAGCAGAGGTGTCGTGTCCCTTCAGGGCGGCGTGGGAGACGCGGATCACCGCGATATCGATGTCCGGATCGTAGTAGATGACCCGCTCCACTTCATATACATCCCCGGTGGAGAGCGTGGCGGTGGCGGAGACCGCGTCCGCGATGGAGTGGTAGTTGGTGACGGCCAGCCCGTCCTCCGTGATGAAGAAGCCGCTGGCCTCGCCGGTGACAAGGCCTTCGTCCCGGTACGCCTCCGTCTCATAGGTGTCCAGACGGAACACGGCGGCCGCGCAGCGGTCCGCCACCTGCCGGGCGGTGAGGGCGGGGGTCAGCAGGCCCAGGGCGTTGGCCGCGGCCCGGGAGACGGTCCCCTGGCTCACCAGGCGTCCGATCACTGTGGCGCTGCCGTCCCGGTAGGAGAAGGACAGAGCGTCCGCCGCCATCTCAAACAGGTCCCCCTGGGTCAGGGTGCCGGTATAGGCGATGGGGAAGAGGCCGATCCGCTGGGCGAAACCCGCGGCGTCGGCAATGGTAAAGTCGCCCGCCTTGTCGGAATACCCCAGCATCCGCAGCAGGAAGGCGCTCCAGGCGTTGGCGGTGAGGGCCGCGTCCGGCCGGAAGGCTGTCGCCGTGACGCCGGTGATCCAGCCCTGCCGGGCGGCGTAGTTCACCTCCTGGGCGATGGAGGCGGGAACATCCCGGAAGCCGGCCAGCCAGTTGTCTGCCGCGGCGGCCTGTTCTGCCCCGGCCAGATGCACCAGCAGCACGGCCGCCTGTGCCCGGGTGGCGGGGGCGTCCAGATTATATGTAGAGTCGATCAGTCCCAGGGTGGAGAGGGTGTCCGCGGCCCGGGCCGCCTCCCCCTCCAGAGCGGAGGCGGCGGGGATCACGCTCACCGTCAGGACAAGGACACAGAGGAGCGAAAGAAGTCGTTTTTTCATGGGGTAGCCTCCAAATCTTGAGAATGGCTCCATTTTAGCACCGGGCAGAGCGCTTGGCAAGGCCCGGTCCCTTTACTGCCCGGGCCGATTTGGGCGTTCCCAAGACTCTCTTGGCGGAAAAGACGGAACAGAACGGTATATAAAAGGCCCCGCTGCCGCACATGAGGGCCTTGGTTCCACTATTCTGTATATTGGGATCACGCGCTTCTGCCCTTCAGAAAAGAACGCATCAGCATCGCGATCATGCCAATCATGAGATAGCAGACGCAATACAACAAAAACGCTGTTTCACCCATCGCAAAGAATAGCCACGCCCCTGCCAGAAATAATCCCGCGACAACAATTGGAAGGGGCCACAGCCGCTTGATGTCCTTTCCTGCAAATACGCCGCATACAGCAGAAAATATGGGATTGACCCCAAAGAACAGCAGAAGGCAGACGGCCATTCCCGCGCTGCCTGCAAATGTTGCTGCCAACCACGGACAGCCTATCATCAACAGCATTGCCAATATAGACCAGAAGATCAATGGTTTCATGTGGATGGCCTCCCTTTTATACGGAAATGGTTGTTTTTCTATATGATATCATATACGTCTGGCTGCTTCAAGGTTTGGAAGCGGGCCCCTTCAGCGAAAGCGCCGGAGCTGCCCATCCGTCCGGAGGAGGCGGGGGAGCAAGGCCCGTCTCACTGGACAGGCGGGCCAAAGTCTGCTATACTGAATCTACCTTTTGGAAAGGAAGCGGCCCATGGCGGAGCGATTGGCGGAGGACCTCTGGCGGCTGGACATCCCCTTGGTGGGGAACCCGCTGAAAAACTTGAACAGCTATTTGCTGACCGGAGAGCGGAGCCTGCTGATCGACACGGGCTTCCGCCAGCAGTCCTGCCGCGAGGCCATGGAGCGCCAGCTGGCGGAGACGCACGTGGACCGGGACCGGCTGGACATTTTCTGCACCCACCTCCACAGCGACCACACGGGGCTGGCGCCGGAGCTGATCCGCCCCGGCTGCCGGATCTATATCGGGGAGATCGACAGCCCCGGCGTGAAAAACGCCTCGGATCCGTCCTGTTGGAAGCGGCTTTACGGGGAATATGTGCGGGACGGCTTCACCCAGGCGGAGATGGAGGCCCTGTGGGGAGACAATCCGGCCCAGACGGCGGCCCCGCCCTGGCGGGAAGGACTCTATACGGAGCTGCAGGACGGCGCGGCGCTCCATTACGGCGGCCGTATGCTGCGGTGCGTGCTGACGCCGGGCCACACGCCGGGGCACCTGTGCCTGTATGACCCGGCCCGCCGGCGGCTGTTCTGCGGCGACCATGTGCTGTTTCACATCACGCCCAACATCTGCCGCTGGCAGGGAGTGGAGGACTCTTTGGGGGACTATCTCAGCAGTCTGGACAGGACGGCCGCTCTGGACACAGCGGAGCTGTATCCCGCCCACCGGGCGGAGACCGGGGACCTGCGGCAGCGGACGGCGGAGCTGAAGGCCCACCACGCCCGCCGGCTGGAGGACACCCTGCGGACCGTGGAGAAGGCGCCGGGCCTCACCGCCTATCAGATCGCAGGCCGGATGCGTTGGAGCATCCGCTGCCGGAACTGGGCGGATTTTCCCCTGGCGCAGAAGTTCTTTGCCGTGGGAGAGGCCCTGGCCCATCTAGACCATCTAGAGGCCCAAGGGCGGGTCTTCCGCCAGGAGATACATGGAAAACGGGTATATTTCGCCGGCGTGGGCGACAAAATATGAATGATAAAGGAGATGCTTCAAATGGAAGTGAAAGAGATTCTGAGCAAGTGCGACCACACTCTGCTGGCCCAAACGGCCACCTGGAAGGAGATCCGGGCCATCTGCGACGATGGTATGAAGTATGGCTGCGCCAGCGTCTGCATCCCTGCCAGCTATGTCAAGCAGGCGGCGGAGTATGTGGCGGGAAGGCTGCCCATCTGCACGGTGATCGGCTTCCCCAACGGGTATGACACCACCGCCGCCAAGTGCTTCATGGCCACGGACGCCGTGGAGAACGGCGCCGAGGAGGTGGACATGGTCATCAACCTGGGCTGGGTGAAGGATCAGAAGTGGGACGACCTGCTCGCCGAGATCAAGGCCGTGAAGGCCGCCTGCAAGGGCAGGCTGCTGAAGGTCATCATCGAGTGCTGCTTCCTCACAGACGAGGAGAAGATCAAGATGTGCGAGATCGTCACCGCCTCCGGCGCGGAGTATATCAAGACCTCCACAGGCTTCGGCACCGGCGGCGCCACCCGGGAGGACGTGGCCCTCTTTGCAAAGCACGTGGGTCCCGATGTGAAGATCAAGGCAGCCGGCGGTATCGCCGACCTGAAGGACGCGGAGGACTTCATCAACCTGGGTGCCTCCCGCCTGGGCACCAGCCGCATCGTCAAGGCCGTGAAGGCCATGGAAGAGAAATAAGGAGGAAATGAAAGCATGGGAACTCCCCATAACGAGGCGGCCCAGGGGGCCTTTGCCAAGACCGTTCTGATGCCCGGCGATCCGCTGCGGGCCAAATTCATCGCGGAGACCTTTCTGCAGGACGCGAAGCTGGTGAACAACGTCCGGGGAGTCCAGGGCTACACCGGCACCTATCAGGGCACGCCTGTGTCCGTCATGGCCTCCGGCATGGGGATGCCCTCCATCGGCATTTACTCCCATGAGCTGTTCCACTTCTATGATGTGGACAACATCATCCGGGTGGGCAGCGCCGGCGCTATCTCCCCCCAGCTGAAGGTGCGGGACGTGGTGTTCGGCCAGGGCTCCTGCACGGACTCCAACTACGCCCACCAGTTCGGCCTGGGCGGCACCTTCGCCCCCATCGCGGACTTCACCCTACTGGAGACCGCCGTGACGGTAGCCCGGAAGCTCGGCATCGAGCCCCATGTGGGCAGCCTGCTCAGCTCCGACGTGTTCTACAACAAGGCGGGCAACACTCTGGACTGGGGCAAGATGGGCGTGCTGGCCGTAGAGATGGAGAGCGCGGCCCTGTACTGCAACGCCGCCGAGGCGGGCAAGCGGGCCCTGGCCATCTGTACCATCTCCGACAGCTTGATTACCGGCGAGGAGCTGCCTGCCGCCGACCGCCAGACCACCTTCACCCAGATGATGGAGATCGCCCTGGGCGTTGCTGTGGAGATGGCGAAGAAGTAAGGCGAGTTCAAAAAAGAAGAATCAGTCCCCGCGGCCACGCAGGGGAAGCATGAAGGGGGACGTTGAGTCCCCCTTCATAGTTAATCGGCCCGCCGCAGCGGCGACTTTCGGCAAAGGTGAAAGCGGGAGGCCCGCCGGCAAAGCCGCCGGGCCGGGACGCGGAGCATCTTTTCCATATTTTCCCGGTCCGGCACAGGCCGAACCTCTCCGGGAAATGACCGGTGACAATGGAAACAGAGCCGTGACAAACCACAGCAAAAATTTTGCAGAATTGGTTCTGCTTTTTACAAAACCGTAAAAAAGATATCCGAAATTCATAAAAATTTCAACAAAATGTGGCGAAAAAGAAAACAATTTGGAAATGCGGTTGCAATCCTCAGGAAGAGTTGTTATAATGGGCCTGACCCGTTGAGGTCATCCTGCGCGGAGAGATTTTCGCGCGGATAACAAAACGAAGGAAGGTAGATTCCAATGAAGAAGTTTCTTGCATTGCTCCTGGCATTGGTGATGTCCCTGTCCCTGGTCGCCTGCGGCGGCGGGGACGACACCGCCGCTGACGGGGGCGCCGATGCGGAGGATGGCGGCAACGCCGAGACCGCCGCTTATCAGGTGGCTATGATTACTGACTACGGCGATATCACCGACCAGTCCTTCAACCAGACCACCTATGAGGCCTGCCAGGAGTTCTGTGACGCCGAGGGCCTGCAGTTCGAGTACTACAAGCCCGCCGGTGACTCCACCGCCGAGCGTGTGGCCATGGTGGACGCCGCTGTGGCTGACGGCTACAACGTCATCGTGATGCCCGGCTACGCCTTTGCCGAGACCATCAAGGAGACCGCGGAGCTGTATCCCGACGTGACCTTCATCGCGCTGGACGTGGCGCAGGGCGATCTGGGCGAGGACTACACCGTGCCCTCCAACGTGTACTGCGCTGTGTATCAGGAAGAGCTGTGCGGCTACATGGCCGGCTACGCCGCCGTGAAGCTGGGCTACACCCACCTGGGCGTGCTGGGCGGCATGGCCGTTCCCGCCGTGCAGCGGTTCGGCTATGGCTTCGTGCAGGGCGCTGACGCCGCTGCCGTGGAGATGGGCATTGCCGACCAGGTCGTGATGGAATACGTCTACGGCAACCAGTTCTTTGGCGACAGCGATATCACCGCCTACATGGACAACTGGTATCAGACCCTGGGCGTGGAGGTCGTCTTCGCCAGCGGCGGCGGCATCTACACCTCCGCGGCTGAAGCTGCTGCCAAGGTCGGCGGCAAGCTGATCGGCGTGGACGTGGACCAGTCCGCCAACATCGACACCTATGGCGAGGGCATGTGCGTGACCTCCGCCATGAAGGGTCTGGCCGAGACCGTCAAGCACATGCTGGGCGAGGTCGTGGCAGGCAACTTTGCCAACTACGGCGGCCAGGTGGAGACCCTGGGCCTGGTGAACGGCGATGATCCCACCGCCAACTATGTCCAGCTGCCCATGGAGACCACCCAGTGGGGCGACGGCTTCACCCAGGACGACTATAAGGCCCTGGTGAAGGCCATGTACGACGGCGATGTCACCGTTTCCAACGACATCTCCGCCATGCCCGCAACCACCATCACGGTGAACTTTGCCGGCAACATCAAGTAAGGATCAGAGTCTTTGCAGGAAGAGGACGGGAGCAATCCCGTCCTCTTTTTTTGCCTCTGGACAAATTTTACAAAACAAACCTGATATTCCTGCATTTTTTCTTTGAAATATTCCGGAAGATATAGTACAATAAATACACTATACAAGAGGAGGAGGGCGGTAAGCTTGGAACAGCCATATGCCATTGAAATGCTGAATATCACCAAGCGCTTTCCGGGAATTGTCGCAAACGACAACATCACGCTCCAACTGAAGCGGGGCGAGATCCACGCGCTGTTGGGAGAAAACGGCGCCGGAAAGTCCACGCTGATGAGCGTGCTGTTCGGCCTGTACCAGCCGGAGGAGGGCGTCATCAAAAAAGACGGCCAGGTGGTGCAGATCAAGGACCCGAACGATGCAAACGCACTGGGGATCGGCATGGTCCACCAGCACTTCAAGCTGGTGGAATGCTTTTCCATTTTAGACAACATCATCCTGGGCGTGGAACCCTGCAAGAACGGCTTCCTGCAGAAGCAAGAGGCCCGGGAGAAGGTCCTGGCCCTGTCGGAGAAGTACGGCCTGCAGGTGGACCCGGACGCACTGGTGGAGGATGTCACCGTGGGCATGCAGCAGCGCACGGAGATCCTGAAGATGCTCTACCGGGACAATGAGATCCTGATCTTCGACGAGCCCACCGCTGTGCTGACGCCGCAGGAGATCGACGAGCTGATGCAGATCATGAAGAACCTGGCGGCAGAGGGCAAATCCATCCTGTTCATCTCCCACAAGCTGAATGAGATCATGTCCGTGGCGGACCGCTGCACGGTCCTGCGGAAGGGCAAATACATCGGCACGGTGAACATCGCCGAGACCAGCCGTGAAGAGCTGTCCCGCATGATGGTGGGCCGGGACGTGGAGTTCGCAGTCCACAAGGAGCCCTCCAAGCCCAAGGATCCCATCCTGGTGGTGGAGGGTATGACCGTGGCCTCCAAGCTCCATAACAACAATGCTGTGAAGAATATTTCCTTTACGGTCCGGGCGGGAGAGATTGTCTGCATTGCCGGTATTGACGGCAACGGCCAGACGGAACTGATCTACGGCCTGACGGGCCTGGAGCCCCTGGAGTCCGGCAAGATCACGCTCTGCGGCCAGGACATCACCCGCACCCCCATCCGGCAGCGGTCTCTGCTGGGCATGAGCCACATCCCGGAGGACCGCCACAAGCACGGCCTGGTGCTGGACTACACCCTGGAGGACAACATGGTGCTCCAGCGGTACTTTGAGCCTCAGTTCGTCAGCAAGGCGGGCTTCCTGAAGCGCAAGGCCATCCGCGAGTACGCCAACCGCCTGATCGAGCAGTACGACGTCCGCTCCGGCCAGGGGCCTGTCACAGTGGCCCGCAGCATGTCCGGCGGCAACCAGCAGAAGGCCATCATCGCCCGGGAGATCGACAAGGACCCGGAGCTGCTGATCGCCGTGCAGCCCACCCGCGGCCTGGACGTGGGCGCCATCGAGTATATCCACAAGCAGATCGTGGCCCAGCGGGACGCCGGCAAGGCGGTGCTGCTGGTGAGCTTGGAGCTGGACGAGGTCATGTCCCTGTCCGACCGTATCCTGGTGATCTATGAGGGCGAGATCGTGGGCGAGCTGGACCCCAAGACCACCACGGCGGAAGAGATGGGCCTGTACATGGCCGGCGCCAAGCGGAAGGGGGCTTGAGAAACCATGAGACAAGAAAAATCATCCCTCCTGCGGAACAAGGGATTCCAGTCCCTGCTGGCATCCCTGCTGTGCATCGTGCTGGGCCTGCTGATCGGCTACATCGTGCTGCTGATTATCAACCCCGCCGGCGCGGGAGAGGCCATCCGCACCATTGTGGAGAACTTCCTGTACTATCCCAGCGCCGCGGCCCGGCTGCGGTATCTGGGCAACACGCTGGTGAAGACCGCGCCGCTGCTGATGTGCAGCCTGTCGGTGCTGTTCGCCTATAAGGTGGGCCTGTTCAACATCGGCGCCGCCGGCCAGTACGTCATCGGCGCCGGCGCCAGCCTGTACTGCGCCCTGGGCTTCGGGCTGCCCTGGTACGTGTGCCTGTTGGCGGCTATTGCTGCCGGTGCGGTGCTGGGCGCCATCTCCGGGCTCCTGAAGGCGTACCGCAATGTGAATGAGGTCATCTCCTGCATCATGCTCAACTGGATCAGCCTGTATCTGGTGAACGCCCTGCTGTCCCAGGTGAAGGAGACAGCCAGTCCCTACACCTTCACCCTGAGCAGCACGAATCCCGACGCCATCCTGCCCTCTCTGGGCCTGGGCGCCCTGTTCTCCGACAACCAGTATGTGACCATCGCCATCCCCCTGACGGTGATCGTGGCCGTGGGCATCTGGGTCCTGCTGGAGAAGACCAAGCTGGGCTATGAGCTGCGGGCCACCGGCTGCAACAAGTTTGCGGCCAAGTACTGCGGCATGAAGGAGAAGCGAAACATCATCCTCACCATGGCCATCGCCGGCGGCCTTGCCGGCATGGGCGCGGCCACGCTGTTCCTCACCGGATTCGAGCAGTGGCAGGTCACGCAGTCCGCAGTGCCGGCCATGGGCTTCAACGGCATCGCCGCCGCCTTCCTGGGCGGACTGAATCCCATCGGCGCTATCTTCTCCTCGTATTTCATTCAGCACATCACCAACGGCGGCGCGTATGTGGACAAGACCATGTACTCCGCCCAGATCTCTGATCTGATCTCCGCCCTGATTATCTACCTGTGCGGCTTCGTACTGTTCTTCAAGGTCTTTATGAACAGCCGGCTGGACCGGCGGGATGAAAAGCGGCGGGCAAAGGAAGACCGGCCCGGCTCTGAGGAAGGAGGGAAGGCGTAATGTTACTGCTGCTGCAATACACGCTGATTTTCGCCTCCGTCCTGCTGCTGGTGGCGCTGGGCGGCTGCTTCTCTGAACACTCCGGCGTCATCAACATCGGCCTGGAGGGCATCATGGTCATGGGCGCCCTGGGCGGTGCGCTGATGATGAAGTTCCTGCCTGCAGGCACCTCCGCCTTTGTGGTGGTGCTGTTGACGGTGCTGGCCAGTATCCTGCTGGGCATGATCTACTCCCTGCTGCTGGCGGTGGCGGCCGTGAACTTCAAGGCGGACCAGACACTGGTGGGCACGGCCATGAACCTGCTGGGCACCGCCGCGGCCACCGTGTTCGTGAAGGCCATGAACACCGCCGCCGATCCGGACAACGTGTCCTCCACCATCCAGTACCTGGACGGCCGCAAGGCATTCCTGGTGAACATCGGCGGCTTTGAGTTCAACTGGTGCATGCTGCTGGCGGTGATCGCCCTGGTAATCGCCTATGTGGTGCTGTACAAGACCCGCTTCGGCCTGCGGCTGTGCGCCTGCGGCGAGCATCCCCAGGCAGCGGATTCCGTGGGCATCAACGTCTACCGGATGCGCTACGCCGGCGTACTGATCTCCGGCGTGCTGGGCGGCCTGGGCGGCATTGTGTATATCATCGCGGGCGTCAGCGAGTGGAAGTTTGAAAACGGCGTGGCCGGTTTCGGCTTCCTGGCCCTGGCGGTGATGATCTTCGGCCAGTGGAAGCCCACCCGCATCGCCCTGGCGGCGCTGTTGTTCGGCTTCTTCCGGGCCCTGGGCAATGTGTACAGCGGCTTCGACCTGCTGAGCAATCTGAACCTGCCCAGCTCCGTGTATAACATGCTGCCCTATGTCATCTCTCTGGTGGTGCTGGCCTTCACATCTCAGAAGTCCCGTGCCCCCAAGGCGGAGGGCATTCCCTACGACAAGGGCCAGCGGTAATTCCATCACAAAACGGAATTTCACGACAAAATATGCCTCCCTGTTATCGGCTTCGACAACAGGGAGGCTGTTTTTATCCCAGCACGTAGCCCACCAGCAGAGCGGCCAGCAGCAGGGAGAAGGCACTCTGCACCACCTTGCCCAGGAAGCAGTTCCGCAGCCGCAGGCCGCTGCCCTCCAGCACCGCCAGCGTCTGACACAGGACCGAGAGGCCGCCCCAGCCCGCTGCTGCCGCCGCCAGAAGAAAGCCGAAGGCATCAGCTGTCAGCAGGGGCGTCAGGGAGAAGAGCTCCAGCGCCGCCACCAGGACCGCCCCCAGGCGGCCGCCCACGGCGGTGAGAGGCTGCGCCAGCACATAGAAGAACACCACGAAGGCGCACACAGACAGAATCCCGGCAAGCGAGGACCGGACAGCCCCGGTGAAGGCCTCCGCAAAGCTGACAGCCCGGAAAGGAGGACGCCTTGTCAGCTCCTGCCGGGAAGCGGATTTTCCGCTGCCCCGAAACACCAGTCCCGTCAGAAGGGCGGAGAGCACATGGATCAGCCACAGCCACACCCCGGCCCGCACACTGCCGAACACCCCCACGCCCAGCACACTGATGAGGAACACCGGATTGGAGTTGTTGCAGAAGGCCAGCAGCCGCTCCGCCTCCTCCCGGGAGACCAGATTTTCCCGGTAGAGGTCTGCTGCCGTCTTGGCGCCGATGGGGTAGCCCCCCACCAACCCCAGCACCAGCGCAGCACTGCCAGCACCGGGGACCCGGAACAGCGGCTCCATCAGCCCCGCCAGCCAGGGGGCGGCCAGCTCCCCGAACCCCAGAGCCAGCAGCGCTGAGGAGGCCACCAGGAAGGGGAACAGGGAGGGGACCACGGAACGGGCACAGAGGGCCAAAGCTTCCGCCACACTGTCCCGCACGGCCCCGGCGTCCGCCAGAAACCACACCAGCAGGCCGCCGAGACACAGGCAGGCCAGTATCCGCCATCGAATCCGCATCCCGCATCACCTCTCCACACCCTATGCCGGAGCGGGGGACACTATGCCCCCGGCATGTTGCGGGACGTTTGTGCATACAGTCGGGAAGAGGTGAACGTATGGAGCGGAATCGAAAGGACCGAAACGGTGGCGTGCTGGACACGGTGGCGGAGCTGTTCGACCTGCCGGCAGATCTGGTGGCGGGCCTGCCCCACTTGGAGATGATGGGCAGCCGCCAACTGTATCTGGAGCACCACACAGGCATCCTGGCGTACAGCGACGAGCAGATCGACGTAAACACTACCGGCGGCGTGCTGCGGGTCCGGGGCGCCCGCCTGGCCCTGATGGCCATGACGGCGGAGGAGCTGCGGATCGGCGGGGACATTGCCGCCGTGGAGTGGGTGAGGTGACACCATGCTGAATCAGATCGTCAACCGGCTCCAGGGCCAGGTCCGGATCCGGGTGGAGACCACCTTTCCGGAGCGGGTGCTGAATCTGTGCGGCGCCCGGAACCTGGCCTTCTGGGATATGGAGTGGGAGTCCGAGACTGCCTTCACCTGCCGGCTGAACCGGCGGGATTACTACGCCCTGCGCCGGGCGGTGAAACAGCTGGACTGCCGGCTGACCGTGGTGCGGAAGGAGGGGGTACCCTTCTTCCTGGGCCGGTTCCGGCGGCGGCACGCGCTGTTGGCGGGACTGACCCTGTGCAGCGCACTGCTGTTCTTCGGCTCCTTCTTCATCTGGGACTTCACGGTGGAGGGGAACCAGCGGGTCACAGACGAGGAGATCCTGCGGGCGCTGCAGCGGCAGGGGGTGGGGATCGGGACCTTCGGCATCTCCCTGGACACGGAGGACATCCGCAACCATGTGCTGCTGGAGATTCCGGAGCTGCTGTGGATCACAGTGAACGTCTCCGGCTGCCGGGCCTATGTAGAGGTGCGGGAGCGGGTGGAGGCGCCGGAGCCGGTGGACGAGCGGGAGCCCACCAACGTGGTGGCCCGCCGGGACGGGCTGATCCTGGACATCCAGGCGATGGATGGGGTCCGGTGCGTGCTGCCGGGGACGTCGGTGGAGGCGGGCGAGCTGCTGATCTCCGGCGTGGAGGACACGGAGACCGTGGGCGCCCGGGTCCTGACCGGCATGGGAAAGGCGGAGGCCCGGACCTGGTACACCCTCTCCACAGTAATGCCTCTGACGGTGGCGGAAAAGCAGTACACCGGAGAGGAGAAACAGGGCTACTCCCTGGTCTTTGGGACAAATCGGGTAAAATTATTTTTAAACAGTAGCATCGGGACGGGAAACTATGATAAAATAACCGAAAGGACCCAGTGGTCCCTGTTCGGGCTGCCGCTGCCGGTCACCTTTGTGAAGGAGACCTTTCGTTTTTACGAGACGGTCCCCGCCGAGGTCTCCGCCGCCCAGGCGGAGAGCCGGGGTGAGGCGATCCTCACGGACTACCTCCACACTCTGGTGGACCCCTACGGCACCGTCAGCTCTACCCTGTGCACTTCTCGCCGGGAGGGGGACGGACTGCTGGTGACACTGACGGCGGAGTGTGTGGAGGAGATCGGCCGGGCCGTGCCCATCTACACAGACCCCACAGAAGAATCGGGCGGCTGATGCCCGGGAGATACAGGAGTGATACCTTGGAACAGCGAATCAGCATTGAGCGGCTGGAGCAGGCCGTGAATATTTTTGGATCCTTTGACGAGAACATCCGCCTGCTGGAGCAGGAGTTCTCCGTCACGGTGGTGAACCGGGACGGGGAGCTCCGGGTGGAGGGAGAGCCGGAGGACACCATGCTGGCCTGCAAGGCCATCCAGGCCCTGCTGACCCTCTCTTCGCGGGGGGAGGCCATCGGGGAGCAGAACGTCCGCTACGTCATCGGCTTGGTGCGCAGCGGCAAGGAGTCCCAGATCACCGAGCTCACCGGCGACGTACTGTGCATCAGCGCCAAGGGCCGGCCCATCAAGCCCAAGACCATCGGTCAGAAGGAGTATATCAAGTCCGTCCTGAAGAACACCGTCACCATCGGCGTGGGCCCGGCGGGCACCGGCAAGACGTATCTGGCCGTGGCCGCCGCCGTGCAGGCGTTTCGGGACAAGCAGGTGAACCGCATCATCCTGACCCGTCCGGCGGTGGAGGCCGGCGAGCGGCTGGGCTTCCTGCCCGGGGACCTGCAATCAAAGGTGGATCCCTACCTGCGGCCGCTGTACGACGCCCTCTTCGACATGCTGGGGGCGGAGACCTATCAGAAGTATTTGGAGCGGGGCAACATTGAGGTGGCCCCTCTGGCCTATATGCGGGGCCGGACGCTGGACGACAGCTTCATCATCCTGGACGAGGCCCAGAACACCTCCCGGGAGCAGATGAAGATGTTCCTGACCCGGCTGGGCTTCGGGTCCAAGATCGTCATCACCGGCGACGTGACCCAGATCGACCTGCCGGACGGCAAGGCGTCCGGTTTGAAGGAGGCCATGCGGGTCCTGCGGGACGTGGAGGGCATCGGCATCTGCGAGCTGACCAACGCCGACGTGGTCCGCCATGTGATGGTCCAGCGGATTGTGGAGGCCTATGAGCGGTACGAGACCGCGAAAAACGGCGGAAAGGGGCGGAAGTGATGACGAAGCGGCATTATATCCCCGTCACCGCCGACGTGCCCGGCGCCGCCAGTGAGGGCAACTGCGCCCTGATCCGCAAGGTGATCCGCACCGCCCTGGCGGCGGAGGGGGTGGACGTTCCCTGTGAGGTGGACGTGCTGCTGACGAACGACAGCGGCATTCACGAAATCAACCGGGAGATGCGGCAGGTGGACGCCTCTACGGACGTGCTGAGCTTTCCGGAGTTCGACCTTCGGCCCGGGGAGCTGCCCGCACCGGAGGACGCAGACCCGGGCACCGGCCTGGTGCCCCTGGGGGACATGGTGATCTCCATGGAGCATGTGGCGGCCCAGGCCAGGGAGTACGGCCACGCCAAACGGCGGGAGCTGAGCTATCTGGTGGTGCACTCTGTTCTGCACCTGCTGGGGTACGACCATCTGGACGAGGGGCCCCAGAAGGCCCAGATGCGGGCGAGAGAGGAAGCCATCCTGGGGGAGCTGGGCATCGGGCGGTGAATCACTCCCGGGGCAGACCCCGGCCGGTGCGCAGGCCCAGCAGGAAAGCGTGGATGGCGGTGAACTCCAGGTTTTTTTCATAGCTTTCCAAGGCGTGATAACCCAACTCGTTATGAATCATATCCATGTGGAAGTTATAGTCGTCCGCTGGGACAGTGTCCAGGTAGGGCTTGATGTAGTGGAGATAAAGCCATATCATAAAGTCTGACATAGAAACCACCTTTCAAAACACTAAAGTTTTGTAGTGCACGATAAGATAATAACACTAAAAATTTTTAGTGTCAAGAGGAGCATTCAATGGAAATCATTTTTAAGGACCGGATACGTGCACTACGTCAAGAACGAGGCGAAACACAGGTGCAGGTAGCGGAAGCTATTGGGGTTGCGGAATCACATTATCAGCGGTTTGAAAGAGGGGCCAATCTGCCGAATTTGGAAAACGTCTGGAAGCTGGCGGATCACTTCGGCGTCACCATCGACTATCTGGTGGGGCGAAGCGACAAGCGGGGGTAACATGAGATGGGCCGCCGTCGCGGCGGCCTCGGGGATCTCTGCTCCCGCAGGGGGCTTGTCCGGCGGGATGCGCCCCCCATTCTCTTTTTGGTTGCGCCAAAAAGAGAATGCGCCGCGCCCGGTGGAAGAGAAAAAGCGCTTCGGCGGGTCGGTCTGCGCCAGCGCAGACCTCCTGCCGCCGGCGGGGGATGGTTGACACTCCCTTGCAGAAGTCAGGGACGGAAACGCACCGCCCTTGGGGAATCCTTAGGCCCGGGGAGGTTCAGGAATACCCCTGCTTCGCTTTCCGCTGCCGCTCACGCTTCCGCGGAGAACCAGCCAGCGCGTAGCGACGCGGAACGCGCGAAAAGAGAAGCTGGTCAAATGCGATCTTGCACCCCGACGACCTCCGCACCATCCGCCACGGGTCGGCAGTTGGGGGAACCGCAGAAGACCTAAGCGTGCCCGAAGGCTAGGCAAAATCGGAGCAGGCACCGGTACGCCGACCCCCGTCAGCGCGGAGGGCCACTGCACCGGAGCGCGTCCAAGCGGCCTTTTCTTTTGGACCGTGCACGGCCCGTTTTCTTTTCGGCAAGACCGAAAAGAAAATGGGGGGTGCATTGCCCAGCTATCATCATAGCTGCCATTCCGCGTCCAATGGGACGCACCCCAAACACTCCCGCCCCGGAACACCGAATCTGCCCCGTTGCATACACTATCCCGAGGTGATTTGGGATGACATTGCTGCAAGACGGTTTGATCGCGTTCCTCTCCGCGGTGGGCGTGACCACCCTGGTGTGGATCGTGGCAGGGGCCTTTTTCCGGGCGGGGCGGCCGGCAGTGCCGGGGCTGCTGCTGGTGCTGCCCCTGCGGGGAGAGGCCCTGGCCATGGAGGCGGACGTGCGGGAGCTGCGGCGCCTGCGGGGGCGCCTGCCCGGGGCCAGGATCGTGCTGGCGGACTGCGGGCTGACCCGGGATGCCCGGGCGCTGGCGGCCTATCTGGCGGACCGGGATCCGGGGGTGGCGCTGACGGACGGAGCTGTGATCCGCCTGGACGAAAACGAGCATACGAAAGAGGAAGAGCATGGAAGAGCTGGTCACCTGTGAGGGAACGGTACATAGCATCATTTTTCAAAATGCCGAGAACGGCTATACGGTCCTGCGCCTCCTGACGGAGGAGGGTGAGGTGATTACGGTGGTGGGCTGTATCCCCTGCGTGGCGCCGGGAGAGCACTTGGCGGTCTCCGGCGTGCCGGAGACCCACCCCCAGCACGGGGAACAGCTCCGGGCGGTGGAGCTGGAGCGGAGCCTGCCGGAGGACGAGGAGGAGATCTTCAGCTATCTCTCCTCCGGCATCTGCAAGGGGGTGGGGCCCGCCACCGCGCGGCGGATTGTGGAGCGGTTCGGGGCGGAGACCCTGGACGTTCTGGAGCGGGAGCCGGAGCGCCTGACCACGCTCAAAGGCGTCACCGCCCGCAAGGCCCAGGAGATCGCGGAGAGCTTCCGCCGGCACATGGGCCTGCGGCGGCTGATGGCCTTTCTGGCCCAGTACCAGCTGCCTCCTGTCCTGGCTATGGAGCTGCGGCGGCAGTACGGCGACGCGGCGCTGGAGAAGGTGCGGGAGAATCCCTACCTCCTCTCCGGCGAGGCGTGCGGGGTGGAGTTCTCCGTCACCGACGGGATCGCCATGGGCATGGGGCTGGCCGCGGACAGCGACCAGCGGCTCCAGGCGGCGGTGACCTTTGAGCTGAGCCACAATGAAAACAACGGCCACGTGTTCCTGCCCCGGAACAAGCTGATCTCCGCCACGACCCAGCTGCTGGACAGCGGGGCGGAGCTGGTGGAGCAGGCTCTGGACAGCCTCATTGAACGGGGCGCGGTGGTCCAGGAACAGGTGGCCCATGTGGAGGCCTGCTACCTCCGGCGGCTGTGGGAGGCGGAGTGCTCCGCCTGCATCCGTCTGGCGGGGCTGCTGACCGCGGATACAGACCGCAGCGCCCAGGCGGGCCGGGCGGTGGACGAGCTGGAGGCCCAGCAGGGTATCACCTATGCGCCCCTGCAGCGGCAGGCGGTGGAGCTGGCCGCCCGGACGGGGGTGCTGGTCCTCACGGGAGGCCCCGGCACCGGCAAGACCACCACAGTCCGGGGCATCGTGGCCCTGTTCCGGCGGATGGGCCTGGAGATCGTCCTGGCGGCCCCCACCGGGCGGGCGGCCAAGCGCATGAGCGAGCTGACCGGCATGGAGGCCCAGACGGTCCACCGGATGCTGGGGATGAGCTGGAACGACGTCACCCATCAGGTGACGTTCCAAAAGACGGAAAAGGAGCCGCTGGAGGCGGACGCGGTGATCGTGGATGAGATGTCCATGGTGGACCTGGCGCTGTTTTCCGCTCTGCTGCGGGCCCTGCGGCCCGGCACCCGGCTGGTGCTGGTGGGGGATGCGGACCAGCTGCCCTCCGTGGGGGCGGGAAACGTGTTCTCCGACCTGATCCGCAGCGGCAGGGTGGAGACGGTGTTCCTCCGGGAGGTGTTCCGCCAGGCGGAGCAGTCGGCCATCATCCGCAACGCCCACGCGGTGAACCTGGGCCAGCCGCCCCAGCTGGCCAACAACCAGGGAGACTTCTTCTTCCTCTGCCGCCGGGATGGGGAGCGGACCCTCTCCACGGTGGTGGAGCTGTGCAAAACCCGGCTGCCGGACCACATGGGCATCCCGGCGGACCAGATCCAGGTGCTGACGCCCACCCGGAAGGGGCCCAGCGGCACGGAGAATCTGAACCGCTGTCTTCAGGCGGCGCTGAACCCGCCGGCGGCGGACAAACGGGAGATCCAGTGGGGAGAGCGGCTGTTCCGCACCGGAGACCGGATCATGCAGACGAAAAACAACTACAACGTGGTATGGGAAAAGGCGGACGGCACCGTGGGCACCGGCATGTTCAACGGAGACGTGGGAAGGATCGTGGAGATCGACCCGTCCGGAGAGCTGCTGGTGGTGAACTTTGATGACCGGATCGCCACGTACACGCTGGATATGCTCAATGAGATCGATCTGGCCTATGCCATGACGGTCCACAAGGCCCAGGGCAGCGAGTACCAGTGCGTGGTGCTGGCGGCCATGCCGGCAGCGCCGTCCCTGATGGTGCGGGGGGTGCTGTACACGGCCCTGACCCGTGCAAGAGAGCTTCTGATCGTGGTGGGGGACGACGCGGCCATCCGGGCCATGGCGGCCAACGACCGTCAGCAGCGGCGGTATTCCGGCCTCCGGTGGAGGCTGGCACATTTTGCGGATCCGGCGGAGAGATAAAGGCCGCCAGGTTTGCTGCCGGTGGAGGATGGGGTGCGTCCCATTGGACGCGGGACGGGCAGTTATGCTGCTGGCTGGGCAGATGCACCCCCGTTTCTCTTTTGTCTTTCCAAAAGGGAAACGGGGGCTGTATCCCTGCTGGACCAGCCCCTGCGGGAGCAGACACCCCGAGGCCGCCATCCGGCGTCCCCTGCGTATCCGCCCAGCCGTCATGGCTGAGTTTTGCAGATGGAAACTGACGCCAACGGTTTCATAGAACAGGCGTGCAACACGGACCCATATGGGTCCCATTTTTTTACCTTTCCTCCATAGAATAAAGCAAAATCGGACCGAAACAGGTCCTGTTGCGGAGGCGTCTATGGAGGAGCAGAAGATCAAGCAGGACATCCGGATTGGAGCCAATATTCGGCGGATCCGAAAGAATCGAGGCATCAAGCCCATGGCACTGGTCCGCCTGCTCCAGCTGGAGGGCGTGGAAATCACCCGGGAATCGCTGGTGAAGATTGAACGAGGGGCTCAGCATATCAAGGCTTCCCAGCTCCGGGGTATCCGTGACGCTTTGCATACCACGTATGACGAACTGCTGGCGGAGGCAGAGAAACGATGAGCCTGCTGTCCGCCCTCCTGGACCTCATCTTCCCAGCCAAGTGCCCCTTCTGCGGCCGTGTTTTGGACAGACCGGGCATCTGTGACGCCTGTCGCGGGGAGCTTCCCTGGACGGAGGGGGCCGACGCCCTGCGCCGGGGGCCCGGCGGCTTTCTCTGCGCGGCGCCTCTGTGGTACCAGGGCCTGGCCCGAGAGGGGCTCCACCGCTTCAAGTTCCGGGGGATGTCCTCTGCTGCGGCGCCCCTGGGAGAGCTGATCGCCGGGTGCGCGGCGGAGCACTTCTCCGGAGCGTTCGACACGGTGACCTGGGTACCTGTCAGCCCCAGGCGCCTGCGTCAGCGGGGGTATGACCAGGCCCGCCTGCTGGCGGAGAGCGCCTGCCGCCTGTGGGAGACGAAGCCGCTGCCGCTGCTGCGCAAGACCGTCCACAACCCCGCCCAGTCGGGACTGAAGGAAGCTGCCGCCCGCCGGGCCAATGTGCTGGGGGTCTATGAGGCGGTGGACCCGGAGCGGATCTCGGGGCATCGTATCCTGCTGGTGGACGACATCTGCACCACCGGCGCCACCTTGGCAGAGTGCGCCCGGGTGCTGCGGGAGGCCGGAGCGGCAGACGTGGTCTGCGCCGCAGCGGCCCTGACGCCGCTGGAGAGGGACAGCGGGAAAAAGGCCTGAATCGGTGGAAATTGTTCACAAATTAGTGTTGCATTCCCAGGAAACTGCCAGTATAATAAAGACTGTATGATTGTTCGCGGGAAAACCGCTTATACTATAAGACAGAAAGATCAAATGAGGTGGAGTCAGTATGTCCATGACGAAGGATATCGGTATCGATCTGGGTACCGCGTCGGTTTTGGTATATGTAAAGGGGAAGGGAATCGTCCTGAACGAGCCGTCCGTGGTGGCCATGGACAAGACAACCGGCAAGCTGCTGAAGGTGGGCGCGGAGGCTCAGGCCATGCTGGGCCGGACCCCCGGCAACATCATCGCCATCCGCCCCCTGCGGGAGGGCGTCATCTCCGACTACGACATGACGGAGCGGATGCTGCGGGAGTTTATCCACAAGGTGGCGGGCGTGTCCTTCTTCAAGCCCCGGGTCATCATCTGCGTGCCCTCCGGCATTACGGAGGTCGAGGAGCGCGCCGTCATCGACGCGGGCATCCAAGCTGGCGCCCGGAAGGTCTACCTCATTGAAGAACCGGTGGCCGCAGCCATCGGCGCTGGCATCGACATCACCCAGCCCGACGGTCACATGGTGGTGGACATCGGCGGCGGCACCGCGGACATCGCTGTCATCTCCCTGTCCGGCGTGGTGGAGAGCGCCTCCATCAAGATCGCCGGCGACCAGCTGAACGAGGCCGTGGTCAAGTACATGCGCCGCAAGCACAACCTGCTGGTGGGCGAGCGCACCGCTGAGGAGATGAAGAAGCAGATCGGCTGTGTCTTCCCCAAGGACGAGGAGGAGACCATGGACGTGAAGGGCCGCTGCCTGCTGACCGGCCTGCCCAAGGTAGTCACCGTCAGCTCCACGGAGATGATGGATGCCTTTGAGGAGCCGGTGGAGCGGATCATGGAGGCCATCCACTCCGTACTGGAGCGGACGCCGCCGGAGCTGGTGGCGGACATCTCCACCAACGGCATCGTCATGACGGGCGGCGGCAGCCTGGTCTCCGGCTTTGACAAGCTGGTGACGGCCCGGACCGGCATCCACACAGTGATTGCCGACGACGCTATCAGCTGTGTGGCGCTGGGCACCGGCAAGAGTCTGGACTCCCTGAACGCCATGCAGGACGGCACGATGAATCTCAGCCGCCGCAAGCAGATGAACTGATGTGTGACGCAGCGGCCGCGGGCTGGCACCCGCGGCCGTTTTCTCCGCTGACAGCCCGGAGAGCTGTTGCGAAAACGACTGCACCCCTGCGGAGCGGGGCATATACTTTGCGGGAAGAGTAGGAAACGGCACAGGCATATCCCGTGCTTTACGATCAAGGACAAGGAATGAAAGTATGCTAGAGTTCAAACCAGTGACAAAGCAGGAGGCCCCCCGCCTCCGGCGGTATTACCAGACCTGTGAGTTCGGCCTGTGTGAGTATTCCGTGGGCACCAAGCTCATGTGGAAGGCCGCGCTCCACCCGGCCTGGGCGGAGATTGCCGGATGCCTGGTGGTCCGCAATGAGATCGACGGCCAGGTAGTCTTCGACTACCCGGTTCCCGGCCCGGAGGGGGACGAGGATGCGGCCCTGGAGGCCATTGAGAACGACTGTCTGGAGCGGGGTATCCCCCCGGTGATCTCTGTGGTGCCGGAGTGCAGGGCCGCCAAGCTGCTGGGCCGGTATCCCTATGTGCGGGTCAGCGATGTGCGGACCTGGCGGGACTACGTCTATTACCGGGAGGATTTGCAGTTCTTCGCCGGGCGGCGGTACTCCGGCCAGCGGAACCACATCAACAAGTTCCGGTCCAAGTGGCCGGATGCGCAGTTCCGCCCCCTGACGGCGGCGGACGCACCGGTGATCGAGCAGTTCTGGCAGGACTATGAGGCGGAGTTCCCCAAGGACAGCAACGCCAAGGCCAAAAATGAGCTGGAGCTGGCCAAGAAGATGCTGAAGATGACCGGTAAGCCCTACTTTTTCACCGGCGGCATGTTTGACGGGGAGAAGCTGATCGCCCTGTCCCTGGCGGAAAAGTGTGGGGACACCCTGATCATCCACATTGAAAAGGCCCTCTACTCCTATACCGGTGTATATCCTGCGCTGGTCCAGGCATTCGCCGACGCCTTTGGCGATGGCTGCCAGTGGATCAACCGGGAGGATGACGCGGCGGACAAGGGCCTCAGGACTTCCAAGCTCCAGTACGGCCCGGCCAGGCTGGCGCCCAAGTACCGGTTCGATCCCCAGAATGAGCTGCTGAACCACGTGCAGGCCATTCCGGAGCTGAAGACGGAGCGGCTGACCCTCTCCGCCCTGACAGAGGCGGATATCCCCGCCTACAACGCCCTGGTGCTGGACGCCGACCGGAACCGCTGGTGGGGCTATGACGATGTGGGCGGCCTGGGCGGCCGGGTGGAGGAGCGGAGCTTCTTCGACGTGGCGAAACGGGATTTTGAAAACCGGCAGGCGGTGAACTTTGCCGTCCGGCTGGATGGGAAGCTCATCGGCGAGGCGGTGCTGTACCGGTTCGACTGCCGGGGCGGCGCGGAGCTGGGCTGCCGGATTGACAAGGCATACGCCGGAAACGGATACGGCACCGAGGCCTTCGCTGCTGTGGCGGAGTGGGGCCTGTACAAAATCCATCTGAGCCGGGTGGTGGCCAAGTGTTACAAGGAGAACCAGGCGTCCTACAAGATGTTGTCGGCCTGTATGCGGAAGAAGGGGGAGGACGACACCTTCTTCTACTTTGAAAAGCTGGTATAAAGCCCATGCCGCCGGTGCCTCAGCACCGGCGGCATGTTTTGATTCAGATGTGCAGATCCGACCGGCGGCAGAAACCGCCTGGGAGAAGGCCCAGCTCCGCGGCCTTGGTGGCTGGGATCCGGCGGGAGAGGCGCTTTCCGGTCCGGTCCTCTGCCAGCACCCATATCTGGGACTCGGCCAGGACCTCCCCGCAGCAAAAGTCCACCGGCTCCAGTTTCAGGATGCGCAGCGCCCCTTCGGCGGGAGCCGTCACTGCAGGTACTCCGGGCCAAAGCTGTGGGGCAGCAGTTCTTCCAGGGTGAAGGTCCGCTCCTCTCCGGCGCCGTTGAGACAGATGATCTCGATGTTGGGGGCAAACTCCCGCAGCACCTGGCGGCACACGCCGCAGGGGACGCAGAGCTCACGGCTCCGCCCGGCGATCACGATGCGGACAAAGTCCCGGTGCCCCTCGCTGACGGCTTTGGCCACCGCGGTCCGCTCGGCGCAGATGGTGGGACCGAAGGAGGCGTTCTCGATGTTGCAGCCGGTGAACACCGTACCGTCGCTGCACTCCAGGGCGGCGCCCACGGGGAAGTGGGAATAGGGGATGTAGGCCCGGTCCAGCATGGCGACGGCCGCGGCCTTCAGTTCTTCACGGGTCATGGAAATACACTCCTTTGCAAGATGCGCTCAACTGACGGCCGGAAGCGACACCCAGCTCACCGGCAGAGCATTCAGGTCGGTGTCCGTGCTGGTGGTGGCCGGGATATCATACTGGACGATCACCCAGCCGCCCAGGGTGGGGGCATCATAAATGTCCCCGAACAGGCCGGACAGGCCGCCGCCCGGCTTTCCCCAGGCGTCCAGAATGTCCTGGCGGCAAAAACCGGACAGGGCCTCAGCGGCTTCATCATTCGTCATGCCCTCGATCTCAGTCAGGGAGGGAACCTCCTGTTCTGCTTTCCCGGAGCCGCAGGCCGTCAGCCCGGCCACCAGAAGGATGGACAGCAGAAACAAATAGACACACCTTTTCACGGTGGCTCTCCCCCCTTACGCCCAGTCGATCTCCCGCTGGGGACGAACCGTTACATCCATGATATCCTTTGCGTCGTAAAATTGCAAGTACCGGTCTCTGGAATGGCGCAGGGTGGTGCCGTCCGGGTGGAGCCGGTCGCAGATGACGGCGCAGAGATCCTTCTTGATATAGCTGAAGCTCTCAATGCCCACGGAGGCAAAGACTCGGAAGCCCTGGCTCTGGAGGTATTGGAACACCGGGCCGGTGTTCTGCCAGTCGTTGCCGTCGGGCCGCTCCCCGTGAGGGTAAAACAGGATGGTAGTGGGACCCACCAGGCTGCCCACCTCGTCAAACCATCGCTGGGTGTCCGCCTGGATGGATTCCAGGCTCTTGGTGCCCAGGCGGATGTGCCCCCAGGTGTGACTGCCGAAGGTCCAGCCGGTGCGCTTGAGCTCTGCGATAATAGGCTTCACCGCCTCGATCTCCTTCTGGCGGTTGGCCTCCCGCTCCGCGGTCCACTCCACATCCTGATCCGTCTGGGTGCGGTAGCCCAGGATGCCCTGATATCCCGTCAGGCTCAGGCAGCCCTTGGCGCCGAAGGGGGAGAAGTCCGGGTGCTCTTCCACAAACTTGTCCAGGATGGGGATGGCGTCCAGGTCCCGGGAGGTCACCTCATTGCCCTGGGGGTCCTTGCCCCAGGAGGCGATCTTGCCATCCTCCCCGATCACCAGCTTGTAGGTGAAGCCATTGGCAAGCATATATTCATAGTAGTTGGTGTCGTCGTAGGAGAGGATCAGGGGCTTTTTGCCCTCCGGCAGGTAGAGGGTGTTCCGAACCATCTTAGGCTGACCGTCCTCGCCGGTGGTCTCGCTCCACACATCGCCGATGTCCACCAGCACGTAGCCCTTGTCATAGACACTCTGGAGGATTTTGTTGTACTCATCCACCGTCACCATGTAATCGTCAATGCCGTTGGCCTGGGCGTCTCCGTCAAAGGCCAGCTCCGGATAGGCCACCACTGGATGGAAGAACAGGTGCTCCACGATGCCGTCATAGGCCGCGTAGGTGACACCGTCCCGAACGCCGCCCTCCGGCATGACCGTGGGGTCTGAAATCTCATAGGGTTCCGGCTCCGGCAACTCCGAGGCCTCCTCTTCCGGAGTCGGGTCTCCGGCGGCATTTTGAGCGGAGCCGCCAGCGGAGGCTCCCTGCCCGCAGGCAGCCAGGGAGAGCAGCATCAGCGCGGCAAGCAGCAGTGCGGTAAAACGGCGCATGATCGGATGTTCCTTTCTGTCGATTTTTGTCGGTGACCATAGTATAGCAGGAAACCGGACAGGAAAGAACAACAAAAAAATGACAAAATAAGAACAGGGCGGCAACGGTTGCCCTGAGACCGCAAAAAAGTGGCTGCAGCCACTCTTTTAGAGCTGCAGACCCAGCGCGCAAAACCTGCCCGCCATAGGAGACGGACAGGTCTTGCACAGATGGGGCGGGAAGTGGTTTCGGCCGTGCGCAGGAGGCGGCTGAACCCAGAATTTGATGCGCCTGCGGGTACGAACGCCGCGGCGGCCGCGGTTCCCTTACCGCTTGTCCCCCGGCCGGAAGATGGCCGCCATGAGCACGCCCGCCACCACGGCGGCCGTGACGCCCCCCGCCGCAGCGGTGAGCCCGCCGGTGAAGATGCCGATCCAGCCATCGGAGGCCACCGCCTCCCGGACGCCCTTGGCCAGCGTGTGGCCGAAGCCTGTCAGGGGGACCGTGGCCCCGGCGCCGCCCCACTGGGCCAGGGGCTCATACAGCCCCAGGGCACTGAGCAGCACGCCCACTACCACGTATCCGGTGAGAATGCGGGCGGGGGTCAGCTGAGTCTTGTCGATGATGATCTGTCCCACGGCGCACAGGATACCGCCGCAGAGAAACGCGTTGAGATATTCCATGAGATGTCTCCCCCTCTTTTCATAAGAGCAGTGTGCCCGGTTCCGGCGGGATTATGCAGTGCGGCCCGGAGACACAGATCTCCGGGCCGTGATGAAACCATGGGGCGAAAAGAGATGTTTATTCCGCATCCTGGAGTGCGCCGTATCCCTCTTCTCCGGTTCGGACTTTGATGACGTTCTCCACGTCGTAGATAAAGATCTTGCCGTCGCCGATATGGCCGGTGTAGAGAACCTTTTTGGCGGTCTCTACCACCAGGCGCACAGGCAGCCTGCACACCACAATGGACACTTGAATGCTGGGCAGCATAGTGGCCTCCACCCTGGCCCCCCGGAAGTAGCCCTCGGTCTTGCCCCGCTGTTCGCCGCAGCCCATGACGTTGATGGCAGTCATGCCGGTGATGCCGATGTCGAACATGGCCCGCTTCAGGGCATCGAACCGCTCCATCTTGCAGAGAATGTCCACCTTGGTCATCTTGACGCCGGGGGAAGCGGATACCGCATCTGCCGGGGCAGTGACCACCTCCACCGGCACCGCCTCCTGCACCGGGACCGGCGCGGCGGCCGGGGCGGCAGGATTCAGCACAGCAGCGCCGTCTGGGGTATCGTCATAGGCAAAGGCAAAGCCGCCATAGGCGGTGGGCAGGCCGTGCTCGGTGATGTCCAGTCCCTTGACCTCCTCCTCGGGTGAAACCCGCAGGCCGATGGTATGCTTGAGCACCTGGAACACAATGGTAATGGTGACAATGGTCCAGACCGCCGTGGCCGCTACACCCAGGCACTGAACGCCGAAGAAATGGAAGCCGCCGCCGTAGAACACACCGCCGTCCACTGCCAGCAGTCCGGTGAGCAAGGTACCTGCGGCCCCACAGACGCCATGGACAGAGATGGCGCCCACCGGGTCGTCAATCTTCAGCACAGAGTCAAAGAAGTTTACGGAGATAGGCAGCAGCAGGCCGGCTGCGATGCCGATGATGGCGGCGCCGCCGATGGAAACCGCATCACATCCGGCGGTGACGGCCACCAGTCCCGCCAGGGCGGCATTCATCGTCATGCCCACATCTGGCTTTTTATAGCGGAGCCAGGTGTACAGCATGGTGACGCAGCAGGCGACGGCAGCAGACATATTGGTGTTGACGAAGATCAGCCCCGCGGAGACCAGAGTGTTATCTCCGGTCATGGAGACGGTAGAGGCCCCATTGAACCCAAACCAGCAGAACCACAGGATGAACACACCGAGGGCACCGAGAGAGAGGCTGTGGCCCAGGATGGCCCGGGGTTTGCCGTCCTTGTCGTATTTGCCCAGCCGGGGGCCGAGGATGGCGGCGCCGATACAGGCACAGATGCCACCCACCATGTGGACCGCCGTGGAGCCGGCAAAGTCGTGGAAGCCCAGATCACTGAGCCAGCCGCCGCCCCAGATCCAGTGGCCGGAGATGGGATAGATGAAGGCAGAAATGCAGAAGGAATAGATACAGTAGGAGAGGAATTTTGTTCGCTCCGCCATGGCGCCGGAGACGATGGTGGCGGATGTGGCGCAGAAAACGGTTTGGAAGATCAGATAGGCGAACAGGGGCACGCCCTCCGGCAGGATGGCGGAGTAGTCCCCCTGGACCATAGGGTCCAGGCCGCCGATCAGGGCCCCGCCGCTGGCGAACATCAGGCCGAAGCCCAGCAGCCAGTAGACCGGCGTGCCGATGCAGAAGTCCATGAGATTTTTCATGAGGATGTTGCCTGTGTTCTTGGCCCGGGTGAAGCCGGCCTCGCACATGGCGAAGCCCGCCTGCATCAAAAAGACCAGCGCCGCGCCTACCAGGACCCAGATGGTGTTGACTGATGAATACATCGTGTTCCCTCCTAAATCACCACGGGCGGCGGCCGCACGTCACGCCGCGCCTTGGAACAAATACAGGCAAGGGCGTCTGTGAGATGGTCTCACAGGCGCCCTTGCCTTTGATGGAGAACACTTTACCACGGTAGACGGACAGCGTCAAGACACGTTCTTCACAAGAAATCTGCTGAATCCGCCAAAAATTTATCCGAAATTTATATAGGTTGACCAATCACTCCCGGACGGCGCTCAGGCGCACGGCGTGGCAGATGGAGGGGATGGACTCCCCCTGGCCAGAAGAGGTGGGGGAGAGCAGCGCCCCGGTGGGGGCGAAGAGAATGGTCTTCCACTTGCCCTCCCGCATCTTGCGCAGGAGATAGCCGTTGAGCACGGAGGCAGAGCAGCCGCAGCCGGAGGCTCCGGCGTGCATATCCTGGTGCTTCCGGTCATACAGCAGCAGGCCGCAGTCCTGGAACTGGGGGCCCATGTCCACACCGTCCCGCTGGAAGAAGTCCCGGACGATGGCGTGGCCCAGCTCTCCCAGGTCACCGGTGAGGATCAGGTCGAAGTTCGCGGGCTTGTACCCGGTGTCCCGGAAGAAGGCGGAAAGGGTGTCGTAGGCTGCGGGGGCCATGGCGGCGCCCATGTTGTTGGCGTCCGTAATGCCCTTGTCCACGATCCGGCCGCAGGTGACGTGGGTGACGTAGGGGCCGGGGCCGTCGCTGCCCAGGATGGTGCAGCCAGCCGCAGTGGTTGTCCACTGGGCGGTGGGCGTCCGCTGGCTGCCGTAGGGCACCGGCATCCGGTACTGCCGCTCGGCGGTGCAGAAGTGGGAGGAGGTCAGGGCGGCGGCCCGGTCGGCGTAGCCGCCGTCGATCAGCAGGGACGCCAGGCTCAGGCTCTCTCCCATGGTGGAGCAGGCACCGTAGAGCCCGTAGAAGGGCACCCGGAAGTCCCGCAGGCCGAAGGAGGAGCCGATACACTGGTTCAACAGATCTCCGGCCAGGATATAGTCCAGGTCCTCCGGCGTCAGCTCCGCCTTCTCCAGTGCTCGCTGAAGGACTGTCTTCTGCATGGCGGACTCTGCCTTCTCCCAGGTCTTTTCCCCGAAGAAAGAGTCGTTGCTGATCTCGTCAAAAAAGTCCGCCAGGGGGCCCTGGCCTTCGAATTTCCCCCCAATATTGGAAAAGGAGAGGACGGAGGGGGGATGGGCCAGGGCCACGGTCTGGCGGCCCAGACGCTTGTCATTCATGATGCGCCACCTCGCAATTGAAGAAAGTTTTCGTAGCTAGATTGTCCCAAAGAGGCAAAAATATGAGGCCCGGCGGAAGCCGGACCTCTGAAAGGTCATTCCTGTTCATATCGAAACGGCAGGCCACAGGCGTAGCAGGAATCCCGATTGCCCTTCTGGTGGCGGCCACACCGGGGGCAGGCGATGACCTCCTCCGTCCGGGCGGGGAACACGGCGGGGGCGTCCGGCGGACGCTTGGGGGGCGCTGCTTGAGCATCCGCTGCCGGGGCGGCAGGCTCCGGGGCGGGCGTTGGTTCCAAAGCCTGCTCCAGTTCGGCCATCCGTTGGCGTAGAGAGGACAGCTCCTGCTTCAGATGGTCGGACTCGTACTGCTCCTGCATCCGATCTGGTAGAAGAATCAGAATAAGCAAGCAAATGAGCCTGCCAAAAAAGCCCAGCAGGATACACAATGCAGTGGAATACCCTTTTTGGCGGCCCACAATGGCACACATAGCGGCAAACAGCAGGCCGATCAAAAAGGAGATGAGCATTGCAGAGGACACGGACAGCAGATGATACATACAGCTCCCTCCTTTTGCCCCATAATAGCACAGAAAAAACGACTTGAACAGACCTGTTTTCAGAGAAAACGGGCAGTTAGCCTCTGCTAATGTTCAAAAAACTCTGTACAACTGTTCCGCGTGGTGGTATAATCTTCATCTAATGGAAACATCCCGGTCAGGAGGCGCATACCATGAAAGAAGAGATGCGGACATTTGGATACCTCTGCCCCCAGTGCGGCAAAACCGTCATGGGGACCCGATCTGTCTTTGCGCTGGAGGCATCCAACGCCGAGGTGGAGTGCGCCTGCGGCAAGTCTGCCCTGAAGGTGGAGTTCGACGGGACAGAGTACCACATCTACGTCCCCTGCGGCATCTGCGGGGAGACCCATGAGGCCCACTGCCCGCCGGAGCGGGTGCTCCGGGGCGCCACCGCCCTGGGCTGCGCCAAGACGCGGCAATTCTGCTGCTTTATCGGCCCGGAGGGGACGGTGGAGAAAAACCTGCGGGATCTGGCGGTGCTGGCGGAGAAGGAGCACCAGCAGCAGGAGGACGGCGAAGAGGCATTTGTGGACAACGTCATCATGTACGAGATCCTGTCTGAGCTGAAGGATATCGCCGCCCGGCCGGATGGAATCACCTGCGCTTGCGGCAGCGGACGGTACGGTATGGAGATCCGCCGCAGCGCCGTGGATCTCATCTGCCGGGACTGCGGGGCCAAGCTTCGGATCCCGGCCGCCACGGACCGGGACTTGGACGATCTCTGCTGCCACATGAAGCTGGTGATCCCCGGAAAGCGGAACTGATCCGCTCCACCGGTCCGGCCATGGGACGGAAAAGCGCACCCTGGCCCAAAACCACGCCGCCGCAGGGCGGCTTTTTCCTGGCCGGAGATGCCCGGCTGGATATAGACACCGGGGCCGCGGCCCCATGGAAAGGAAGGAACCTGCTTTGATCTCACTGCTGGCGCGGCTGTTTATCAAACCGGACCCGGCCCGGGAAGAGCCGGAGACCCGCAGGGCCTACGGCGTCCTCTGCGGGATTGTGGGCATCTGCCTGAACGTGCTGCTGTTCGCCGGAAAGTTTCTGGCGGGCACCCTCTCCGGGTCCATCGCCATCACGGCGGACGCCTTCAACAACCTGTCGGACGCCGGGTCCTCCTTCGTGACACTGGTGGGGTTTCAGCTGGCGGGGCAGAAGCCGGACTCCGAACACCCCTTCGGCCACGGGAGGATGGAGTACGTCTCCGGCCTGGCGGTATCGGTCCTGATCCTGCTGATGGGCCTGGAGCTGGGGAAGACGTCCATTGAGAAGATCCTGCATCCGGAACCGGTGGACTCCAGCCCGCTGATCTTTGCGATCCTCTGCGCGTCCATTCTGGTGAAGCTGTATATGTTCCTCTACAACCGGCGGCTGGGGAAGAAGCTGGCCTCTCCCGCCATGGAGGCCACCGCCATGGACTCCCTCAGCGACAGTGTGGCCACCGCCGCGGTGCTGATCGCCACGCTGGTGGGCCGTTTCACGGGCCTGGAGATCGACGGCTGGTGCGGCGTGCTGGTGGCGGCCTTTATTCTCTGGTCCGGCATCAATGCGGTGCGGGACACGCTGGACCCCCTGCTGGGCACGCCGCCCACCCATGAGTTCGTCCAGCGCATCCGGGATCTGGTGATGGCCCACACCACCATTCTGGGCATCCACGATCTGATCGTCCACGACTACGGCCCCGGCCGGGTGATGATCTCCCTCCACGCGGAGGTGCCCGCCAACGAGGACGTGCTGGCCCTCCACGATGAGATCGACAACGTGGAGAAGGAGCTGCGGGAGAAGCTGGGTTGCGACGCAGTGATCCACATGGACCCGGTGGTGACGGACGACGGCGTCACCGAGGAGACCCGGCGGCGGGTCCAGACCCTGATCCACTGCATCGACGACGCCATCGACATCCACGATTTCCGCATGGTAGCGGGACCCACCCATACGAACCTGATCTTCGACGCGGTGGTGCCCTTCGGCTTCCGCCTCACGGACCAGGAGGTGGAGCAGAAAATCCGCAGCGCCGTGCGGGCGCTGGACGGCAATTACTACGCCGTGGTGAACGTGGAGCGGTCCTATACGTAAGAGAAAGCAGAGCGGCGGACGCTATGCGCCCGCCGCTCTGCTGCGCCGATCAGGCTGGATTCGTGCCGAATTCCATATTGGCGTAAATGCGCTCCATGCGGCTGTCTGGGAAATGCTCGTCAAAAAACACATCCACGGCGGAGACGGGGGTCTCTCCGCGGACCCGCTCGGACCAGCGGTCCACTGCCAGCAGGCTCATGGCGCAGTCGAAGACCATGAAAATGGTGAGGACCCAGGTGAGGACCTTGCCGAACCGGTTGGGGATCTTCAAAATCACCTGAGCGACCCGGGGATAGAGGCTTTTGATCCACAGGACGCCCAGAATGCCCCAGAACAAAGAGTAGAGCAGGCAGATCCGGCCGTCGAGGTTGAAGGGCATCCGACTGTAATCCCAGGAAGTGGAGCCGAAGAGAGTCTCCTGCCCCCAGGAGAGCAGGTACTCAATGACACTGCCCACCACAGCTCCGCCGAAAAAGGAGATGGAGGAGCTGCGGTTGCGATAGCGGTACAGGGCCAGGGTCATCACCACTGCGCCGATACCGTAGACAGGGTTGAAGGGACCGTAAACCAGGCCGGAGCGGCTTTCGATATACCCGTTGCGGAAGAGGCACCACAGGATCTCCACCACCACGCCCGCAAAGCTGCCGGCGATGCAGATCAAAGCGACCTTGTAAAAGTTGACGCCGGAGGCAAAGCTATCCGCCTGCTCCTCCTCCAGGTCGATAACGGAGTTGGCGGGGGCACGGCGGAAGAGGCCCTTGCGCTGGGAGCTCTCCTGCCCCTCCCGCAGGCGGGTGGTGAGCTCGTCGGCCTTGTCGGAGGCCCACTGATGGGCCTGACGCAGGCAGGAGGAGGCATCCTCCAGCATCTCCACCTCCCGGGTCACGTCGCTGCGCAGGGCGGCTTGCTCCTCCGGAGAGAGGCTTTGCTGGTCGGCCAGCTGTTCGTAATACTCCTCATACTGAACTTCCAGCGCCTTTTCCGCACGCAGGACGTCCTGACTGCAATCCAATAGATCCTTTGTCTGCATAAAAACCTCCTGTCGAAATTTGCCGTTGTGGGATATAGTAGCACACGGAGGGCGTGAAGGCAAGTGCCGCTCCGTTGTGCAGGGGCTGCAGGAGTACAAGAAAAAATCCCGCCACATTGCTGTGGCGGGATTTTTGAAAGTGCAATCGAAGAATCAGCGCTTGGAGAACTGGGGAGCCCGACGGGCGGCCTTGAGGCCGTATTTCTTACGCTCCTTCATACGAGGATCGCGGGTCAGGAAACCGGCCTTCTTCAGGATGGGACGGTTGTCCTCGCTGGCCAGCAGCAGGGCGCGGGCGATACCGTGCCGCAGGGCGCCGGCCTGGCCGGACACGCCGCCGCCGGTGACAGTGGCCACAACATCCATCTTGCCGGTGTTGCCGGTGGCCTCCAGAGGCTGACGGACCAGCATCTTCAGGGTGTCCAGACCGAAATACTCATCAATGCTCCGGCCGTTGACGGTGATGGAGCCGGTGCCGTTGGGGAACAGATGGACGCGGGCCACAGAGGACTTCCGGCGACCAGTGCCATACAGATAGGGCTTCTTGGACTGATACATACTTCAAACTCCTCCTTATTCCGCGTCCAGAGCGACGGGCTTCTGAGCCTGCTGCTCGTAGTTGGCGTCCGCATAGATGTGCAGCCGCTTCAGGGATTCCTTGCCGATGGTGTTCTTGGGCAGCATACCGCGGACAGCCACCTTCATGGCCAGCTCGGGCTGCTCCTGCATCAGGATGCGGTAGGGGGTCTCCTTCAGGCCGCCGATCCAGCCGGAGTGGGTACGGTACATCTTCTGGGTGCCCTTCTTGCCGGTCAGCACAGCCTTGCCGGCGTTGATGATGATGACATAGTCACCGCAGTCGGCGTTGGGGGTGAAAGTGGGCTTGGTCTTGCCGCGCAGCAGGTCGGCAGCCCGGACAGCGGTCTTGCCCAGGGGCTTGCCCGCGGCGTCCAGGATGTACCACTTACGCTCAATGTTGGCCTTGTTTGCCATAAAAGTGGACATGGTGTTTCCTCCGTATATTGAAATTCTTTGCTTTGCTTTACAAATCAAGAGCTCCGGGTTACAATCGGAGCAAGGATATTTATACCACGGCGGCGGGGGAATGTCAACGGGGATTTCATTTAACCGGGATAAATCTCTGAATTTCTCTTGATACCTCTTATTATCTCCTGATTTCTCGCGTTCTATTTTGATTTTTCGGGGGAAGGCCCTGTACGCCGAAACGCCTGGGGGCGCTGGATCTTCTGCGCGGCCGGCCTTATGCGGATTCTCTGCGCCGCTGCTATGGCAGAAGCTCTGGGGAGATCGCTCGCTATCTCTGCTGGGAGATGGCGGACCGGGGCACCGGCCCCATCCGACTGCCGGCGGTGGGGGACGATGGGCCGGACCGCTTCGCCATGTTTTTGGGCGAGAGAAAACCGGACGAGCGTTACATCGTCCGGTTCCCGCAGAATGTCGATGGGGACTATGAAGCGTATGGGCATCCGGTGTGGATGTACGGCCCGTACCCGGTGCGGGGCGTATACACCCAGCCCATGAGGGCTATTCCGGCCACGGGAAGCCTGTTACGTCATCGGGAATGAATCGGAAAAACTGACGGAGGTCCGGCTGCGGGTGGACGCAGGCCTGGACGAATCCGTCTCCATCCCCGCCCCGCCGTCCCTGACCATCTGGCGGTTTGCAGGCGGGGATATGGGCTGGCACCTGAAGGACTGGTATTTTGATGCCCGAGGTGAAGAACGGTCCTGGCGTCTGAAAACAATTATGTAATGCTACAAAACCCACTGGACCAACAGCAGCAGCACAAATCCCGGCAGGCCCAGAACGGCGATCACCAGGGCATTCCACAGGTTCAGCCCCAGGGCGATGCCGGTGAGGCCCGCCGTCAGCCGTACGGCCCCCAGGGCCAGAAACCCCAGCAGGGTGTTCAGCAGCAGCTTCAATGCCAGGCGGAAAGGGGAGCTGAACACCCGAATCAGGGCGACGAGAAAGAAGCCCGCCAGGATGGCGGCGATGATCTTCTGACTCAGGTCCATGTGGACGCCCCCTCCAGCCCGGCGGCGGCCGCCGCCTCGGGACTCCGCTCCTTGATGGCGCGGATCAGATAGTTGCACCGGGCCTTCACGGCGCTGATCTGGTAGACGCAGGACTCCACCAGCTCCGGGTCCAGGGCCTGGTCGAACTGGCGATAGGCCTGGGCCAGGTCCCCCTGGGCCTCCAGCAGCTCGGCCTTCAGGGTTAGCAGCTCCGGGTCGGGGCGGGCGGCTTTCTTGGCAAAAACAGGTTTCATGGCAGTGTCCCTCCTATCCATATTCTTACGGGGAGTTTGGACAAATATGCCAGCTTTCATACAAGGAGGCAGGAAGAACATGCCAACAGAACAGGAGAACTTCATGGCCCAGGCTCTGGCGCTGGCGGCGGAGGCCGCGGCGGCGGGGGAGGTGCCCGTGGGCTGCGTTATCGTCCGGGACGGGGAAATCGTGGGCCGGGGCCGCAACCGGCGGGAGGAGAAGCAGGCCACCGCCTCCCATGCGGAGATGGAGGCCATTGCCCAGGCCAACGAGCACCTCGGCACCTGGCGGCTGGATGACTGCGAACTGTACGTGACGCTGGAGCCCTGCCCCATGTGCGCTGGGGCTATCCTGAATGCCCGTATCCGCCGGGTTTGGTACGGCGCCCGGGACGAGGCCTTCGGTGCCTGCGGCGGCGTGACCAACCTGTTTATGGAGAGCTTCCCCAACCGGCCCGCCCTGGTGGGCGGCATTCTGGGAGAGGACTGCCGCCGGGTGCTGGCGGATTTTTTTGCCGGGCTCCGGGGCGGAGAAAAAAATCGACCCTCAGATTTGATTTAAGACTTTTGTAACAATTGATGCTGGTTTGCTTAACAACTCTCTAGTATCTTAATACTTGCAAGAGACAAAACTTCTTTTCATCCAATCTTCCAAAAAATAGGGAAACGGACCAGCCGAAAGGCTGGTCCGTTTCTCGATTTCCCCGGTATTTGTGAACAAACGGAAAATCCCCGCGGCGGGCACTCCCGGCCACGGGGATTTTGTGATAAACTGTCAGGTATTGTCCCAGGGCGCGGCCAGTACCGCCGTCCGCTGGAGCAGGAAGCCGAAAAGCGTCACGGCGCCGCCCAGGTAGAACAGCAGCCGGGCCGGATCCGGCCGATCCGCCAGAGTGGCCAGGCAGAAGGCGATGGCTAGCGCCGCATAGACGGCGAAGCGGCGGGTCCGCCCCGCCCGGAAGGCGAAGGAGGACAGCCGGTAGAAGGCCAGAGCCAGGAACACCACCGCCAGCAGCTCCGTGTAGTAATCTGTAAGGGACGGGTCTACGGACACCACCCGGTAGGTCAGCACCAGCCGCACCACCAGGCAGCAGACAGGCACCAGCAGCAGAGGACTCTGAAAGGGCTTGCGCGCCCCGCCCTCCGGCCGGATGCGGCAGGCAGGCACAGCGGGAAGCAGGCTGGCCGCCGAGAGAAGAGACAGCAGACCCACCACCAGATGCTCCCTGCCGGAGAAGAGCTGACTGCCCTGGGCGGTCACAAAAACGGTCACCGTCTCTCCGATGCCGGTGAGGGCGCTGGCGCCGGAGAAGCCGAAGAGCAGGTCCAGAACGCCGGAGGCTGTCAGCAGGAAGAGCCCCATCACCGCCGGAGTGAGCAGCCCGGGGGAAGCCACGGAGAAGCCTGCGGGAAAGAGGGGCGGGTCTTCCCGGTCCGCAGGCAGAAGGGTCCGGGCTGCCAGCAGGCAGACTGCCGCCAGAACCACGAACCAGGCCACCAGCAGGATGGCGTACAGATTGCCGGGGATGGGGAGGCCTGTGTCCACCTCGAACCCAGTGCTGCGCTGAAGCAGCCGCAGCAGGAATGCCCCCACACCGCCAATGGCGGCCAGCAGGGGCCAGAGCACGTATTTCTTCATAGGAGCCGATCTCCTTATCACGACAGATTTTCAAAAGCCAGTATACCACGGGAAAGGCTGTTTGTCCATGCCGGCCTCATTTTCCGCCCTCCGGGCGCATACAGTGAAGGGACAGGCCCGCAGACGGGGAACAAAAGAGGAGGAATTTCCATGAGACGCCATTCTGATCTGCACCAGAGCGCCGCCATCTCCGCGGTGCTGCTGGTGCTGCTGTTTGCCCTGCCCCTGGCGGTGGTAGTGCCCTTTCAGACAGAGCTTTTCTCCGATGATCCCATCGCTGTGGAGTCGGAGCGGGAGCCCTTTCAGCCGGGGGACCTGGACGGAGAGATGGTGCTGAAGGTCCTGGCGGGGGACACGGTGGAGGAGATGACCCTGGGAGAGTATCTGGTGGGGGTGGTCCGGGCGGAGATGCCGGCCTCCTTTGAGCCGGAGGCTCTGAAGGCCCAGGCAGTGGCAGCCCGGACGTACACCCTGTACAAGATGCAGACCGGCGGCAACCACGGCGACACCGCGGACATCTGCACGGACTCCACCTGCTGCCAGGCGTATATCTCGGAGGAAAACGCCCGGAACAACTGGGGCGAGAACGCGGACGCCTATGAGGAAAAGATCGAGACCGCCGTCCGGGAGACCGACGGAGAGACCATCCTGTACGGCGGCGTGCCCATCCTGGCGGTGTTCCACTCCTGCTCCGCCGGGCAGACCCGCTCCTCCGGCCAAGTGTGGGTCAGCGACCTGCCCTATCTCCAGGCGGTGTCTTCGCCGGAACCTGCGGACAGCATCCCCAACTATTACAGCCGTGTGGAATTCACGGCGGAGGAGTTCCGGGAGAAGGTCCTGACCTCCTATCCGGAGGCGGACCTGTCCGGCGACATCAGCGGCTGGCTGCAAAACGCCGTGACGGACACCGCCGGCAGCGTGGAGTCGGTGGACGTGGGCGGCGTGAGCATGAAGGGCAGCACTTTACGGAGCGTCCTGGGGCTGCGGTCCGCCTGCTTCGAGTGGGAGGCGGCGGACGGCAAGCTGGTGTTCTTCGTCACTGGCTACGGCCACGGCGTGGGTATGAGCCAGTACGGCGCCAACCAGATGGCCAAGGAGGGAGCGGACTACCGGACGATCCTCACCCACTATTATACCGGCGTCACCGTGGAGCCCTATACTACTGCCGCCATGGGGTGACTCTTTACAAAAAAGCCGGAAATGTGGTAAAATACAATCTTCCAGGGGAGCTTCTGCGGAAGGGAGGACATGATGAGACGAAAGCTCGCGGCACTGCTGCTGTGCCTGCTGCTGGTGTTCCAGCTGTCGCCGGTCCCGTCGGGGGCGGCGGAGACGGTGTATTTCACCGCAGTCAACAAAAACGTGCTGACGCTGTCGGACGACACCATGCCCTTCTGGTCCGGCGGCTATCTGTATGTGCCCAGCACTATCTTCACTGGCGTGGGCCGGGATCTGGGCGTGTCCTACTACCCCAATATTGCCCGGCAGACCGTGTTGCTGTATGTGGACAAGACGGTATACAGCTCCCTGGTATTTGACCTGAACAAGGACTATGCCATCGACAACGAGGGCAACCTGTATTTCCAGAAGCCCATCCAGCGGGGTGGCGTGATCTTCCTGCCCATCTCTCTGATCGCCCGGTGCTTCGGCCTGCTCTACTCCACCGTGGAGGTGGACCGGGGCTATCTGGTTTGGGTGCGCAATCCGGATATGGATATGGAGGAGCGGTACTTTGCCGACGCCGCCAAGTCCCGGATGGACTACGAGTACAACCAGTACCTGCGGAACCAGAGTGCGGAAGAGGACATCGCGCCGGAGGAAACGGAGCCCTCCACCGTCACCGGGCAGCGGATTTATCTTTGTGTGGAGGCCGCGGACCCGAAGCGGGTGAAGTCCCTGCTGGACATTCTGGACCGCTATGACGCCCACGCGGCTTTCTACTGTACGGAGGCGTTTCTGCGGGAAGGCGGCGACCTGCTGCGGCGAATGACCGCCACAGGGCAGGCCATCGGGCTGGCGGTGGACGCCGCGGCGGACCGCCCGGTGACGGAACAGCTGGAGACGGGGAACCGCCTGCTCTCCCAGGCCGCCAGCGTCAAGACCCGGCTGGCTTGGATTGAAAACGCCGGGGAGGAGTCTGTCTCCGCGGCGGAGGCGGCGGGCTTCTGCCCGCTGGACCCGGATCTGGACCGGGCGGCGTATCCCCTCAGCAGCACCGGCGCCGCCGACACGCTGCTCCAGCGGGTGACCAGCCGGGGCGGCGAGGTCACTGTCTGGCTGGGCGACAGCGCCAACGCCGCAGGGCTTGGGACGTTCCTGTCTGCGGCGGAGGCGGCGGACGACCGCTGTCTGGCCATGACGGAGACGGTGTCCTGACCTGCCAAGATTTACAAAATATTCAACATACCGCCCCGGGAGCGGATATAATAGAGGATATCAAGAATCGGCTGTGTCTGTGAACAGGCGGACGCCGCGGGCGGCAGAACCAGCGAAGAGAGACATATCGAAATGGGAGGGAGCGCCATGGGCCGCAACATCCTGGTCGTGGAAGACGACCGCAATATCTGTGATTTGATCCACATGTACCTGGTGAAGGAGGGGTTCGACGTCCGCATCGCCGGAGACGGCGGCAAGGCCATTGAGGAGTTTCAGAAGCAGGTTCCGGACCTGATCCTGCTGGACATCATGCTGCCGGTGATGGACGGCTGGTCGGTGTGCGCCAAAATCCGGGAGACCAGCAAGGTGCCCATCATCATGCTGACGGCCAAGGGCGAGGTGTTCGACCGCATCCAGGGCCTGGAGATGGGGGCGGACGACTATGTGGTGAAGCCCTTTGAGATGAAGGAGCTCATCGCTCGGATCAATGCAGTCCTGCGGCGGACGGAGATCCCCAACGACACCAGCAAACGGCTGACGTTCGACAAGCTGGTGATTGACCTGGACTCCTACGAGCTGATCGTGGATGGGAAGAAAATCGACACGCCCCCCAAGGAGCTGGAGCTGCTGTATCATTTGGCCTCCACCCCCAACCGGGTGTACACCCGGAACCAGCTGCTGGATGAGGTGTGGGGCTTTGACTACTTCGGCGACAGCCGGACAGTGGATGTCCACATCAAGCGGCTGCGGGAGAAGATCGAAAACGTCAGCAGCCAGTGGGCGCTGAAAACGGTGTGGGGCGTGGGGTACAAGTTCGAGCTGGCAGGCGCCCCCGGGGCAAAGGAGAGCTGACAAAACCGCCTGAAAAGACCTTTGCCTTTTCAGGTGGAAAACCGGGCAGGGAGGTCTCATGAAGGTACGGATCGCGCGTATTGCAAAACGGATGCACAACAAGTTCAGGGGCCTGTACTGGCGGCAGATGTTCGTCACCGTCGGCATGGTGCTCCTGACGCTGTTTTTGCTGGGAGTTTCGTTTTTCTCCCTGAGCTACAACTACGCCCGGGGCCAGGAGAACGGGGAGCTGGCCGCCCAGGCCCAGGTGGTGGGGCAGCTCTCCGCCAGCTATCTGGAAAACGGGCGGTACCTGGACATGGAGGAGCTGCAGCACGAGGAGGACTTCCAGCGTCTGGCCTCCTTCGCTGCCACGGTGTCCGAGGTGGACTTCCTGATCTGCGACGTGGAGGGCCACGTGCTGCTGTCCACGGATGCGTCTCTCAGCGGGCTGGTGGTGACTATGCCGGAGGAGATGACCGCAGAGGTGCTGGAGGAGGGCATCAGCTCCAGGCGCACGGACGTGGACGGCCTGTACTCCAACAAGCGGTTCGTGGTGGGCGTTCCGGCCATAAGCGAGGATACCCCCGACCCCGTCGGCATGGTCTATGCCGTGTCCTCCACCACCTCGCTGGACACCATGTGGTCCGGCTTCATCGGGCTGTTCTTCATGACGGCGTTCGTGGTGCTGATGATCTCCTTCATGGCGTCCTCCATCACCACCATGCGGCAGATCCAGCCCATCCGGGAGATGGCCAAGGCCACCCGCCGCTATGCGGAGGGGGACTTCGACATCCGCATGAACGACTACGGCCGGGATGACGAGTTGGGAGAGCTGGCGGCCTCCTTCAACAACATGGCGGAGAACCTGCAGCAGACGGAGCGCCAGCGGCGGGAGTTCATCACCAACATCTCCCATGAGCTGAAGACGCCCATGACCACCATCGCCGGCTATACAGACGGCATTCTGGACGGCACCATCCCGCCGGAGAACGAGCGGCAGTATCTCCAGATCATCTCCGACGAGAGCCGCCGCCTGAGCCGGCTGGTGCGGCGGATGCTGGACGTGAGCCAGCTGCAGGCCATCGACCCCCTGCGGGAGGGAAAGCACTTCGACATCTGCGAGAGTATGCGCCGGGTGCTGATCTCCATGGAGCGGAAGATCACAGACCGGAATCTGGATGTGGAGGCGGATATCCCCGAGGAGCCCATTCTGGTGCTGGGGGACAAGGACATGATTACGCAGGTGATTTACAACCTGCTGGAAAATGCCACCAAGTTCGCACGGGAGGGCTCCACTCTCTATCTGGGCGTCACCACCATCGACGGCAAGGCCCGGGTGACGGTGCGGAACGAGGGGGACACCATCCCGGCAGAGGAGCTGCCGCTGCTGTTCGAGCGGTTCCACAAGAGCGACAAGTCCCGCAGCGAGGACAAGGATGGTTACGGCCTGGGGCTGTACATCGTCAAGACGATTTTAGAGCAGCATAAGGAAAAGATCAGTGTGACCAGCGAGGACGGCGTGACCGCGTTCTCCTTCTCACTGGCCACAGAGTGAGGCGTGCATGGAGGAAGAAAAGCAGTTGGCCGGAGAGGACCGTCTCTCCGGAGAGATCGTAGAGGTATACAGACAGCCGCTGCCCGGGGAGGTGGTGGAGCGGTACAGCCGCCCCCTGCCGGGACGGCCTGCCGCGCCCGGGCAGCCCCGCCGGCGGCGCAGGACCGGGCTGTGGATTTTCCTGGCCTGCCTGGCGGTGGTGCTGGGTGTGGCGGCGGGCTCCTGGATTTGGTATCTGCTGCCGGCCGGCAGCAGTGCCGATCCCTTTGAGTACCGTTACGACCACGGCTGGGAGGAGGAAGAGGACGCGTCCGGGGCAGTTACCATCCCCACCTATCCGTTCGGGGAGGGCGCCGTGCTGGAGGTGGAGACGGACCACGGCCGGGAGCTGACGGCCCAGGAGATCTACCAGCGGGTGAACCCGTCGGTGGTGACGGTCATGGTCCAGCTGGACGACAGCGTCTCCGTGGGCACCGGGGTCATCTTCCGGGCGGACGGTTATATCCTCACCAATTACCACGTGCTGGCGGGGGGACGGGACTGCACCGTCGCCATGGACACGGGCCGGACCTATGAGGCCCAGTACGTGGCCGGAGACGAGCGGAACGATCTGGCGGTCCTCAAGGTGGAACTGACGGGGCTTCCCGCCGCCACCTTCGGCGACAGCGACCAGCTGGTGGTGGGCGACAAGGTCTACGCCATCGGCAACCCGCTGGGCGTGGAGCTCCGCGGCACACTGACAGACGGCATCGTCTCCGCCATCAACCGGGATGTACAGGTGGACGGCCGGACCATGACGCTGGTTCAGACCAACGCGGCCCTGAACTCCGGCAACTCCGGCGGTCCCCTAATCAACGCCTGCGGCCAGGTGGTGGGCATCAACACCATCAAGATGAGCTCTGATTACTCCAATGTGGAGGGTCTGGGCTTCGCCATTCCCTCCGCCTCCATCCGGCGGCTGGTGAACGACCTGCTGACCTATGGAGAGGTCCGGCCGGAGCCCTCCTTCGGCGTGACGGTGCTCCAGACGGGCACCCGGCTGGAGGACGACATCTGGGGCCTGCAGGTGCTGGAGGTCACGCCCGGCTCCGCCGCAGACCTGGCGGGCATCCGGGAGGGGGACTTCGTCCTCGCCGCCGGCGGCAGGCCGGTGGAAACCAGTCAGGAGCTGCTGCGCATCCGGCGGCAGCTGTATGTGGGCGATCAGGTGACCATGGAAATCTGGCGGGACGGGGAGCGGATGGAAGTGACGCTGACTCTGAACGACCCGGTGGAATAAAGAACGAGGGCGCGGCCTGCACCGCAGGCCGCGCCCTTGCTTGCCGGAAGTGCTCCCGGCCCGGGGCGGAAGAACGGGGTGTCTGCCCTGCGGGGCAGCGTGGAAAAAACATTGTGAGGCCGCGGGAAAAGCCCTGAAGGACTTCTCCCGCGGCCTGTGTCATGCCTGTTTCTTCCGGCGCTGGGGCCACAGCAGGCTGACACCGGAGAGCAGCAGGTACACGCCGAAGGGCTTGCGCAGGACCGCCACGTCCAGATTGGTGGCGATCCAGGCCCCGGCCAGGGCGGCGGCCACGGCCAGGGGGACGGCGCTTTTCAGGGTGGGCTTGTCCAGATAGCCGCCCCTGGCGTGGCAGACCAGGGCGGAGGCGGCGGTGGGTAGGAAGAACAGCAGATTGATGCCCTGAGCGGTCCGCTGGTCCACATCCAGAAAGAGCGTCATGACCAGAAGCAGCAGCGTGCCGCCGCCCACACCCCAGGCCGAGAGGATGCTGGCCCCCAGGCCGCAGAGAAAGGGAATGATCCAGTCCGTCACAGCAGATACTTCACCCCCGCGTAGAACAGAAAACCGGCGAACAGCCATTTGAGCCACTTGACGGAGACTCTGCCGTACAGCTTGCCGCCGATCCAGCCGCCCACCAGGCCGCCCGCCAGATAGGGCAGCGCCGCCAGGAGGGAGAGCTCCCCCCGAAACAGGTACACGGCGGCGGACACCAGACACACCGGAAAGATGACGCCCACGCAGGTGGCGTACAGCTTCCGCTGGGAGAGGCCGCCCCAGCGGGAGAGGATGGGCAGGAAGACCATGCCGCCCCCGCCGCCGAAGAGGCCGTTGGCCAGCCCCGCCGCAGTGCCGGCGATCCGCGCCGGCCAGCGATGTTCCATGTGATCCCGCCTTTCCTCAAGGATGTAAGCGGCGGGCTTCGGGAGCCGAAGAGGACGCCCGAAGCCCGTCGGACCTGGTTTATTTCATCTGGAAGCTCTGGCAGTCGGTGCACTCCACCTTGGTGGGGTTGGTCTCATGGGTGCCCACGGTGATGGCGTTCAGACCGCAGTAGTTCTGGTCCTGGCAGTGGTGGGCGCAGTTGGTGACCGTGCACTTGATGCTCTGGTTGGGGGTGCAGGCGCAGCCGTTGTTGGTATTCGTCATAACAAAAGATCCTCCTGCGTGAAAAAGTGTGTGGCTTTCGCCGCTCTCTAGTGTGCGCAGGCGCGGCCGGGTTATGTACGGTCCGGCCTGGGTAAAAATTTGTCACAGGCGGGCGTGTCCGGCGTCCGATTCCTGGCGCGGGGCGCGGCGACGCAATGGCCGTCATGGATCTCCACAAAACGGCGGTGCGTTCGGATGTAGTGCTGGTAGTAGTGTGCGCAGTTTGCGCAAATTTGATTGTCCATTGTTGATCCCCTAAAATATGTTATAAAATTTATGCTATAAAATATATGCTACATCTTATATAGCATATATTTTTTGAGAAATCAAGTGTAAAATAAGCACTAGAAAGCGGGTGATATCATGTCCGATTTAATTGTGGGACGCAAGGAAAAGAAGATTAAAATAAAAAAACCGGACGGATACCATACATTTTCCATACGAATTAAGAGAGAGACAGTGGACAAATTAGATTCTATTGCCAGCAAAACTGGACGAACCAGAAATGAGATTATAGGAATTTTCTTAGAGTATGGTGCCGAGCATTGCATTATAGAAGAAAAAGAGGAGCCGTAAGGCTCCTCTTTCTGTTTCTTTTTATACACCAAGAATCCACGTCGCAAACCGGAAGTAGATCAGCAGAGACAGCGCGTCCACGATGGTGCTGATGAAGGGCGAGGCCATCACCGCCGGGTCGAACCCGATCTTCTCCGCCAAAATGGGCAGGGAGGCGCCCACCAGCTTGGCGCAGGCCACCGTGCCCACCAGGGTGCAGCACACCACCGCCGCCACGGCGGGCGTTACGGTGGGGTTGGCCAGCAGCCAGCAGTCCACCACCATCATCTTCACAAAGTTGGCCGCCGCCAGGCACACGCCGCAGATCAGCGCCACGCGGCACTCCTTCCACACCACGCGCAGCAGATCGCTGAATCGGACCTCCCCCAGCGACAGGGCGCGGATCACCGCCGTGGAGGCCTGGGTGCCGCTGTTGCCGCCGGTGCCGGAGAGCATGGGGATGTAGGAGGTCAGAATGGGCACCGCCGCCAGGGAATTCTCAAAGTGGGTCAGGATCATCCCCGTGAAGGTGGCGGACAACATCAGCATCATCAGCCAGGGGGTCCGGGCCCGCCAGGTCTCAAACACGCCGGTCTTGAGATACGGCTTGTCGCCCGGCAGGATGGCGGCCATCTTCTCGATATCCTCGGTGACCTCTTCCTGCAGGACGTCCATGGCGTCGTCCACGGTGACGATGCCCACCAGGCGGTTCTCCGTGTCCACAATGGGCAGGGCCAGGAAGTCGTATTTGTTCAGGGTCTGGGCCACATCCTCCTGGTCGTCCAGGGTGTTGGCGGAGATCACATGGGTATCCATGATGTCCCCCACCACGTCGTCTTCCTCCGACAGCAGAATGGTGCGGATGGAGAGATACCCCAGCAGGTGGCGGCCCTCGTCAATGACGTAGCAGATGTTGATGGTCTCCTTGTCCGGGCCGGTGCGGCGGATGCGCTTCAGGGCGTCCCCCACGGTCATGGTGGCCTTCAGGTCCACGTACTCCGTGGTCATGATGCTGCCGGCGCAGTCGTCGGGGTATTTCAGGATTTCGTTGATGCTCTTGCGGACGTCCGGGTCCGCGTGGCGCAGGATGCGCTTGACCACGTTGGCGGGCATCTCCTCCACGATGTCCACCGCGTCGTCCAGGTACAGCTCGTCCAGCACTTCCTTCAGCTCCGTGTTGGAAAAGCTCTGGATGAGCACCTCCTGCTCCTCAGAATCCAGCTCCACGAACACCTCGGCCGCCTGCTCCTTGGGCAGCAGGCGGAACACCATAGGCACCTTGTCGTCCAGTTCCATGAACAGGCCCGCGATGTCCTGGGCCTCCAGGGGCAGCAGAAGGTCGCGCAGCTCGGCATAGCGTTTTCGGGAGATCAGATCCTCGATCTTTTCCAGCAGCTCGTCCCGCTGCTCTTCCTGCTCAAACATGCGCGTCCTCCTCTCCGTGAAGCTGGGGGTTGAGAAAACAAAAAAACCCGGCCGCTCCTGTCCGGTGCAGTCGGAAATTTCCGCGTGAAAACAGGGACGCCGCATCAGCGGACCCTGCGGCCGTTCAAGCTTTAGCCTCACAAGGCGGTGAAATCACATTAGATGATACCTTCGTGTTCGATAGCACCTGTTCAAACCCTCTCATGATGTCTCCATCACTCCGCGGCAGCGATCCGTATCCCTGTGGTAGCCTTACCTACCGGACGGTATGCAGTTTTGCCGAAACTCTTTCTTCATATTATGCCAATTTCTGTCCCCTGTCAAGGCGGCAGAAAAAAACTCCCCACAATTTTACAGGCCCCTCAAATACCGCTGCACTCCATTTTACAAATGGGAATCCCGCTTGTGATAGAGGACGGCCTGTGGTATAATAAGATGTTCCAAATCTGTGCCCGAAACGGGGCGTTTCAGCGAGAGGAGGCCCTCCATGGGCATACACGACGGACACCGGGAGAAGATGCGCCGGCGGTTTCTGGAGACGGGGCTGGAGGGCTTTGCGGACCACGAGGCCCTGGAGCTGCTGCTGTACTACGCCATCCCCCGGCGGGACACCAACCCCATCGCCCACGCCCTGATGGAGCGGTACGACTCCCTCTCCGGCGTGCTGAACGCCCCGGTGGAGGATCTGGAGAAGGTGGAGGGCATCGGGGAGAGCGCGGCCATCCTGCTGTCCCTGGTCTCCCGGCTCAGCCGGAAGGCCCGCATAGCGGACGCGTCCCAGGAGACCATCCTCAACTCCTCCGAGCGGGCGGGGGCCTATCTGCTGGAGCGATTTGCCGGCGAGCGGCGGGAGCTGGTCTTCCTGCTGTGTCTGGACCGCAAGGGCAGGCTCCTGGCCTGCAAGCGGCTGGCGGAGGGGGACGTGGCCAGCGCGGACCTGAACATCCGCAAGGTGGTGGAGATGGCGCTGCTGACCTCCGCCAGCGCGGTGATCCTGGCCCACAACCACCCCAGCGGCGTGGCGGTGCCCTCCTCCAGCGACGAGGCCGCCACCCGCCAGGTGGCGGAGGCCCTGCGGACCATCGGCGTCCGCCTGGTGGACCATATCGTGGTGGCGGACCGGGACTTCGTCTCCATGGCGGACAGCGGCGACCTGCTGGGGTAAAGAGGGAGCAGGCTCCCCCTTTAGAACCCCCACCACCAGTCTGTGGACTGGCGAACGCGCCCAAGGCGCTTGGGTCGGGGTATTTTGCCACGTACACGCCGCGGCGAAAATGACTTCAAGTTCTTCCTTCGCCGCTGGCGAACGAACTGGGGAAAACCGGAGGGGTTCCCCTAGTCCCCCCTCCTTTTTTGCCCCTTCGCTTTTTTCAAGGCATGGTTCCTTTGATAAAAGTCGAACAAATGTTGCAAAAAGATGACGGGTGTGATAGGATGGCCGTGGCTGAAAATCTGTTTGATGGGTGGAGGGAATGCCGCTATGCCGAAATTTGAAGTCGTATCTGAATATCAGCCCTCCGGGGAACCCCGCAAAAGCGGCACTTTTGCGGGGACCCCGTGATTCGGATGGACCGGGCAGGCAAAGCCCGCCCAGTCCAAGGTTTTGACTGCGCCAAAACGCTTGTGCGCCGCGGCCGCGGCGCCGGCCCTCTGGGCCGGGGCTGGTCCCCGGAGACCATAGCAAGAAAAAATTGCGGAGAAGAGCTATGCCGAAATTTGAAGTCGTATCTGAATATCAACCCTCCGGGGACCAGCCGCAGGCCATTGCCGCGCTGGCGGAGGGCATCGAGAACGGGCTGAAGGAGCAGGTGCTGCTGGGCGTTACCGGATCCGGCAAGACCTTTACCATGGCCAAGGTCATCGAGCAGGTGCAGCGGCCCACGCTGGTGCTGGCCCACAACAAGACCCTGGCCGCCCAGCTGTGCGCGGAGTTCAAGGAGTTCTTCCCCAACAACGCGGTGGAGTACTTCGTCTCCTACTACGACTACTACCAGCCGGAGGCGTATATCCCCCATACGGACACCTATATCGCCAAGGATGCCTCCACCAACGACGAGATCGACCGGCTGCGGCTCAGTGCCACCTGCGCCCTGCTGGAGCGGCGGGACGTGATCGTAGTATCCTCCGTGTCCTGCATCTACGGCTTGGGCGAGCCGGACGATTTTGCCAACCTGGTGGTGTCCCTCCGGGTGGGGGCCGAGTGGGACCGGGATGAGCTGCTGCGCCGCCTGGTGGAGATCCGCTACGAGCGCAACGACATCGCCTTTGAGCGGAACATGTTCCGGGTCCGGGGGGACACGGTGGAGATCTACCCCGCCTACTACCGGGACCACGCCATCCGGGTGGAGTTCTTCGGGGACGAGATCGACCGGATCAGCGATTTCAACCCGGTCACCGGCAGCGTGAACCGGGTGCTGAACCACGTGGCCATCTACCCGGCCAGCCACTATGTCACCACCAAGGACAAGATGGACAAAGCCATTCTGGAGATCCGCCGGGAGCTGGAGGATCAGGTGAAATACTTCACCGACAACAACCAGCTGGTGGAGGCCCAGCGGCTCCGTCAGCGGACGGAGTACGACATGGAGATGATGGCGGAGCTGGGCTACTGCTCCGGCATCGAGAACTACTCCCGCATCATCTCCGACCGGCCCGCCGGCTCCGCCCCCATGACCCTGCTGGACTTCTTCCCGGACGACTTCCTGCTGTTCGTGGACGAGAGCCACGTGACCCTGCCCCAGGTCCGGGCCATGTACAACGGCGATCATGCCCGGAAGGACTCCCTGGTGAAGTACGGCTTCCGCCTGCCCTGTGCGTACGACAACCGACCGTTGAAGTTCGAGGAGTTCGAGGAGCGGATCGGCCAGGCGGTGTTTGTCTCGGCAACGCCCGGCCCCTATGAGCGGGAGCGGGCGGACCAGGTGGTGGAGCAGGTGATCCGCCCCACGGGCCTGCTGGACCCCAGGGTGGAGGTCCGGCCTGTCACCGGCCAGATCGACGACCTGATGGACGAGATCCGTGCAAGAGCCGCCCGGGACGAGCGGGTACTGGTGACCACCCTCACCAAGAAGATGGCGGAGGACCTGACGGAGTACCTGAAAAACGCCGGCATCCGGGTACGGTACATGCACTCCGATGTCCAGACCATCGAGCGCATGGAGATCATCCGCAGCCTGCGGCTGGGAGAGTTCGACGTGCTGGTGGGCATCAACCTCCTGCGGGAGGGGCTGGACCTGCCGGAGGTCAGCCTGGTGGCGATCCTGGACGCGGACAAGGAGGGCTTCCTCCGGTCCGAGACCTCTCTGATCCAGACCATCGGCCGGGCGGCCCGAAACGCAGACGGCCTCGTCATCATGTACGCCGACGAGATCACGCCCTCCATGCGGGCGGCCATCGACGAGACGGAACGCCGCCGCTCCATCCAGGACACCTATAATCAGGAGCACGGCATTGTGCCCAAGACCATCATCAAGGGCGTCCGGGAGATTTTGGAGATCTCCAAGACCGCGGAGGAGGACACCCTCCGGGCCCACAAGAAGCGCAAGCTGACGGAGCAGGAGCGGGCGGCGGAGATCGCCAAGCTGGAGAAGGAGATGCGCGAGGCCAGCAAGATGCTGGAATTCGAGTACGCCGCGGTGCTGCGTGACCGGATCATCGAGCTGCGGGGGGAGAAGTGACCTCCGCAAAGAGCAGGGGTGTATGGCGTACTCGAATCGCCGGGAGTCCGGCGTACAAGCGTTTTGACGGAGGCAAAACCTTGAAGCGGGCAGAATTCACTTCTGGTCGGTTGGTAAAATGAAAAGGGCTCCCGCACGGCGGAGCCGTGTGGGAATGTACGCCTCGGTGCTGCGTGACCGGATCATCGAGCTGCGGGGGGAGAAGTAAATGCACTACGAATGGCTGGACGCATACCTGCTGTCGTTTCCCGGCGTGGAGAAGGACTATCAGCCGGTGTGGCAGTGGTTCCGCTATAAGGTCCGGGGCAGGCTGTTTGCCGCTGTCTGTTCGCCGGGGCCGGAGTACAAAATTTACGGCGGCCACGATCTGGTGAATCTGAAATGCGGGGCGGCGGAGGGCGAGCTGCTGCGGGCCCGGTATCCGGACATCCTGCCGGGATTTTATTCGGATAAGCGGACCTGGATTTCCTGCCTGCTGGACGGAGAACTGCCGGAGAAGGTCCTGCGGGACCTGTGCGGCCGGTCATACGCCCTGGCGGTGGAGAAGCTGCCCAAATACGTCCGGCGGGAGCTGGCGGAGCAGCCCGCGGAGAGCTGAGGTGTTTGCAATGGCGAAGAAAAAAGAGGAAAAGACCAATGTGATGCGGATCCTGGACCAGAGAAAGATCCCCTATACCGCCCGGTTTTATGAGGACAGCCGGGGGCCGGAGGGCACCCGGGAGTACGGCGTCCACGTGGCGGAGGCCCTTGGCCAGGACCCGGCCCGGGGCTTCAAGACCCTGGTGGCCCGGGGGGCGTCCAAGGGCATCTACGTGTTCGAGGTGCCGGCGCCGGAGAACCTGGATCTGAAGAAGGCCGCCAGGGCGGTGGGGGAGAAGTCCATCGAGCTGCTGCACGTGGCGGAGATCAACGCCGTTACCGGCTACATCCGGGGCGGCTGTTCCCCGGTGGGGATGAAGAAGCAGTATCCTACCGTGTTCCACCGGACGGCGCTGGACTACGAAACCGTCTATATCTCCGCCGGGAAGATCGGCGCCCAGGTGGAGCTGGCGCCCCGGGCGCTGCTAGACCTGCTGGGGGCCTCCACGGCGGACATTGTCGTGGACCAGGGATAGGCCCAGGTGGAGTCCCAGGGTGAAGGCGTCGGTGAACCACTGGAGGTAGCGGGCCAGAAAGGCGTCCTGAAGGCACAGGCGGGCGTCCCCGGAGAGGGAGAGGCTGTCCGCCAGCTGATCCACGGATTTGGAATCGAAGGGGTCTGCTTTCTGCAGAATGTCGGCGGCGTAGCCGTCGAAGAGGCGGAGATAGATGGGATTCATTGGATCACCTTCAAACAACATTTAATGATGTATTAATGATACATCATTAAATGATATATGTCAAGGAGAACTCCATGGAAACACTAAAAATATTTGGAGAAAGACTGCGTGCCCTGCGGGATGAACGGCATCTGCGGCAGGCGGATATGGCAGAAGTGCTTCAAATTACCCTTGTCCATTATCAGAGAATGGAATATGGAAAGGTCAATGTCCCATCGCTGACGCTTTGCTTTCTTGCGGATTACTTCAGCGTCACCACGGATTATCTGCTGGGGCGCAGCGACGGGCGGGGGTAAATCCGTTCCGTGCACCCGTAGGGGCCACCGCCCTCGGCGGCCCGATGGTATGGCCGCCCCTGGAGCGTGTAAGGGAGGTTACAAACCGCCCGTGGAAATTTGGGCCGCCGTCCGGCGGCCACGGGGATTCTGCTCCCGCAGGGGGCTTGTCCAGCCGGGATGCACCCCCCGTTTTCTTTTCCGACTTGCGGAAAAGAAAACGGGCCGTGCACGGTCCAAAAGAAAAGGCCGCTTGGACGCGCTCCGGTGCAGTGACCCTCCGCGCGCAACGGGGGTCGGCGTATCGGTGCCTGCTCCGATTTGGACTGGCCTTCGGGCACGCTATGCTCTTCTGCGATTCCTGTTGCTGCCGTCCCGTGGCGGATGGCGCCGACCTCGTCGGGGTGGTTGTCGCATGGAGCTGCTTCTCTTTTCGCTACCGCTCACGCTCCCGCGAAGAATCCGGCAGCGCGTAGCGCAGCGGAACGCGCGGAAAGAGAAGCAGACCAAATGCGTCCTTGCACTCCGTTGACCTTTGCACCCGCGCCGCGGGAATCCGCGTTCAAGCCTGTACCGCACCCCGCCGCGCCCGTCGGGAGGTCATCGCAAACCCGCAGGCACCATCTCTCGTCAACTCCCGTACAGCAACTTTGCACGGACGTGCAAAGTTGTGACCAAAAGCGTTTTTTCTCTTACACCGGGCGCGGCGCGTTCTCTTTTTGGCGCTGACAAAAAGAGAATGGGGGGCGCATCCCCCGTGGAAACGGCCCCCTGGCGGGAGCCAGTCTCCCCGGGCGGTTGATAAGCGCCTCTACACCTCCGCCGGAGGCATTTCCGGCACTGAAAGAGAAACCTCTCCTGAAAGGAGTCAATCATACACATTATGCAGGACAAGATCATCGTCAAAGGCGCCCGCGCCAACAATCTGAAGAATATCGACGTCACCATCCCCCGGGACAAGCTGGTGGTCATGACGGGCCTCTCCGGCTCCGGCAAGTCCTCCCTGGCCTTCGACACCATCTACGCCGAGGGCCAGAGAAGGTATGTGGAGTCCCTCAGCTCCTATGCCCGGATGTTCCTGGGCCAGATGGACAAGCCCGATGTGGACTATATCGAGGGTCTAAGCCCCGCCATCTCCATTGACCAGAAGACCACCAGCAAGAACCCCCGGTCCACCGTGGGCACGGTGACGGAGATCTACGACTACCTCCGCCTGCTGTGGGCCCGGGTGGGCACCCCCCACTGCCCCAAGTGCGGCAAGGAGATTCGCCAGCAGACCATTGACCAGATCATCGATCAGGTCCTCTCTCTGCCGGAGGGCACCCGCATCCAGGTGATGGCCCCCGTCATCCGGGGCAAGAAGGGTGAGCACGCCAAGATCTTTGAGGACGCCAAGCGGTCCGGCTACGTCCGGGCCCGGGTGGACGGGAATCTGTACGAGCTGGACGAGGAGATCAAGCTGGAGAAGAACAAGAAGCACACCATCGAGATCGTGGTGGACCGGCTCATCATCCGTCCGGATATCCAGCAGCGGCTGACGGACAGCGTGGAGACCGCCTCCGGCCTCACCGGCGGGCTGGTGGTCGTCAACCTCCTGCGGGAGGAGCGGGATCTGACATTCTCCCAGAATTATGCCTGCGAGGACTGCGGCATCTCCATCGAGGAGCTGACGCCCCGGATGTTCTCCTTCAACAACCCCTTCGGTGCCTGTCCCACCTGTACGGGTCTGGGCAGCCAGCTGAAGGTGGATCCGGAACTGATCGTGCCGGACAAGTCCCTCTCCATCCTGGAGGGGGCCATCCAGGCCAGCGGCTGGAACAACATCCGGGGGGACGGCATCTCCCGGATGTACTTCGACGCCCTGGCGAAGAAATACCACTTCTCCCTCACCGACCCCTGGGAGACCCTGCCGGAGGACGTGCGGAGCATCATCCTCTACGGCACCGGCGGGGAGAAGCTGGAGCTCCACTACGACCAGCCCCGGGGCAAGGGCGTGCTGTATCAGCCCTTTGAGGGCATCTGCAACAACGTGGAGCGCCGCTACAAGGAGACCCAGTCCGATGCCAGCAAGCGGGAGCTGGAGGAGCTGATGGCCGAGTGCCCCTGTCCCACCTGTAAGGGAAAGCGGCTGAAGAAGGAGTCCCTGGCGGTGACCGTGGGGGACAAGGACATCGACGCCCTGACCCGGATGTCCGTGGTGGACGAGCTCCAATGGGTGGACCGGCTGGAGCTGACGCACCAGCAGCACCTGATCGCAGACCGGATCCTGAAGGAGATCAAGTCCCGGCTGGGGTTCCTCCAGTCCGTGGGCCTGGGCTATCTGACCCTCAGCCGCAGCGCGGGGACCCTCTCCGGCGGCGAGAGCCAGCGGATCCGCCTGGCCACCCAGATCGGCTCCAGCCTGATGGGGGTGCTGTATATCCTGGACGAGCCCTCCATCGGTCTGCACCAGCGGGACAACGACAAGTTGCTGGCGACGCTGCAGAACCTGCGGGACCTGGGCAACACCCTGCTGGTGGTGGAGCACGACGAGGACACCATGCGGGCGGCGGACTACCTGATCGACATCGGTCCCGGCGCCGGCATCCACGGCGGCGAGGTGGTGGCCGCCGGTACACCGGAGGAGGTCATGGCCAACCCCAACAGCCTGACGGGTCAGTATCTCTCCGGCAAGAAGAGGATCCCCGTGCCGGAGACCCGGCGGCCGGGCAACGGCAAGAGCCTGAAGGTCATCGGCGCGGCGGAGAACAACCTGCGGCACATCGACGTGGAGTTTCCCCTGGGGACCTTTACCGTGGTTACCGGCGTGTCCGGCAGCGGCAAGAGCTCCTTGGTGAATGAGATCCTGTTCAAGAAGCTGGGCGTGGAGCTGAACCGGATGAAGGTCCACCCCGGCAGGTGCGACCGGATCGAGGGAATCGAGTATCTGGACAAGGTGGTGGACATCGACCAGAGCCCCATCGGCCGGACACCCCGGTCCAACCCCGCCACCTACACCGGCCTCTTCAATGACATCCGGGACCTGTTCGCCTCCACTCAGGAGGCCAAGAGCCGGGGCTACGGCCCGGGGCGGTTCAGCTTCAACGTCCGGGGCGGCCGGTGCGAGGCCTGCTCCGGCGACGGTGTGCTGAAGATCGAGATGCACTTCCTGCCGGACATCTTTGTGCCCTGCGAGGTGTGCAAGGGCAGGCGGTACAACCGGGAGACCCTGGAGGTCCGCTACAAGGGCAAGAACATTGCCGATGTGCTGGAGATGACCGTGGATGAGGCGGTGGAGTTCTTCGCACCTCTGCCCAGAATCCGCAACAAGCTCCAGACCCTGTGCGACGTGGGCCTGGGGTATGTGAAGCTGGGCCAGCCCTCCACGGAGCTCTCCGGCGGTGAGGCCCAGCGGGTGAAGCTGGCTACGGAGCTCAGCAAAATCGCCACCGGCAAGACCATCTATATCCTGGACGAGCCCACCACCGGCCTCCACACCGACGATGTGCGCAAGCTCCTGGAGGTGCTCCAGCGGCTGGTGGACAGCGGCAACACCGTGGTGGTCATCGAGCACAATCTGGACGTTATCAAATGTGCCGACCACCTGATCGACCTGGGTCCCGAGGGGGGAGACGGCGGCGGCACCATCGTCTGCACGGGCACGCCGGAGGAAGTGGCTGCCTGCCGGTCGAGCTTCACAGGTCAGTATCTGAAAAAGGTGCTGGAAAAGTAAGCTGGGGCAGACGATCCCCTTGGAGCCCCCGCCGGAGCCCAGCGAAGCGGGTCCGGTGGGGAAAGGACGGGCCGCGGAGGGAGCAAGCCGAAGGCCGGGGCGCGGGATCCGGAGCAGGCGAGGACGCGCACAGGCACGCCGGAGGAGGTGGCCGCCTGCCGGTCGAGCTTCACGGGCCGGTACCTGAAAAAGCTGCTGGAGCGGTAAGACCGCGCAAAAAGGGCCTCCGCTGTATGCGGAGGCCCTTGTCTATGGGGCGTCAATTCCAGAAGTTCGGAAACAGCAGCTCCGAGATCACCTTCACCAGCAGCAGGAGCAGCACGACCACCACCGCAGGCCGGACGATTTTGCTGCCATTCCTGATGGCCAGGCCGGCGCCCAGATAGTGTCCCAGGATGGAGGCCAGAGCGGCCGCCAGCCCCACACCCAGAACGACGGTCCCCGCCATCAGGGCGGAGCACACACCGCCGATGTTGGAGGCCAGGTTGATGACCTTCACTCCGCCGGCCGCGTGGCGGGTGTCCATCTTGCCCAAGTGGATGAACACCAGCATCAGAAAGGTGCCGGTGCCGGGGCCGTAGTAGCCGTCATACGTCCCGATGAGCAGCGCGGCGGCCCAGACGATGGCCGCCTGCCGCCGGGGCGGGATGGGGGCCGGCTCCTCCGGCCACGTTTTGGTCCGCAGGGTGAAGAAGGCCACCACCGGCAGCACCGCCAGCAGCAGATACTTCAGCACCACATCCGGCGTGTGAAGCTGCAGCTGGGTCCCGCAGACGGAGCCTGCCACCGCCAGCCCGGCGGCAGGCAGGAACAGCCGCCAGTGAACGTACCCCTGGTGGATGAAGCGGGCGGTGGAAAACGCGGTGCCGATGCAGGAGGAGAGCTTATTGGTGCCCAAAACAAAGTGGGTGGGCAGGCCGGAGAAGGCCATCAGGTATACAGGGACGGAGATAATGCCGCCGCCCCCGGCGATGGCGTCCATAAAGCCGGCCAGAAAGACGCCGCCGCAGATCAGAAGGACCACCCACAGGGGGAAGCCGTCCAGCGTGGTTTCCGTGAAGAGAGTGAGGACCGAGGCTGACATATATGCACCTCCCGGAGTAAATTCGACAAAATCTCTATCAGTATACCAGCTCCATAGGCCCCTGGCAAGAGCGGAAGCGCCGCAATTTTGCTGAAATTCCCGCATCTCTCCGAAGAAATGCCGCCGGAACGGTTGTTTTTCCGGCGGGCGTGTGATACTGTGAAACAGGCGGGGCGGGATCGCCCGCGAAAATGCTCAAAGAAAGTTGAGGATCACCTATGTCAAACATCAAAAACGTCGCCATGATTACCGTGTGCGGACGGCCCAACGTGGGCAAGTCCAGCCTGACCAACGCCCTGGTGGGGGAAAAGGTAGCCATCGTCTCCAACAAGGCACAGACCACCCGGAACCGCATCTACGGCGTGGTGAACCGGGAGGACACCCAGTATATCCTGCTGGACACGCCCGGCCTCCACAAGCCCAAGTCCGCCCTGGGGGACTACATGGTGAAGGTCGTCACCTCCAGCCTCTCCGACGTGGACTGCGCCCTGCTGCTGGTGGAGCCCATCCCCCATGTGGGCGGCCCGGAGCAGGCACTCATCGACCGGATCCGGGAGGAGGAGATCCCCTGCATCCTCTGCGTCAACAAGATTGACACTGTGGAACCGGCGGAGCTGCTGCCGGTGATCGCCGCTTACAACCAGGCATGGGACGGCTTTGACGCGATCATCCCCATCTCCGCCCACACCGGCAGCGGCCTGAAGGATCTGATGAAGGAACTGCGGAAGTATGCCCAGGAAGGCCCTCAGCTGTTCCCGGACGGGATGACGACGGACCAGCCGGAGCGGCAGGTGATGGGGGAAATCCTGCGGGAGAAGCTGCTGCTGTGCCTGGACAAGGAGATCCCCCACGGCACGGCGGTGGAGATCACGAAGTTCTCTGAGCGGGACAGCGGCGTCATCGATGTGGATGCCACCATCTACTGTGAGAAGGCCAGCCACAAGGGGATCATCATCGGCAAGCAGGGGGCCATGCTGAAAAAGATCAGTTCCCTGGCCCGGCAGGATATGGAGAAGTTCATGGGCACCAAGGTGTATCTGGAGACCTGGGTGAAGGTCAAGGAGAACTGGCGGGACAACGTGAATTACGTACGGTCTTTCGGCTACCGGGACGAATAAGGAGGAAGCGTGCGGTCTCCGGTATTCCGCAGGCTGCCGTGCGGGGAGTGAGAATATGAGACTGGTATTGAGCGACACGGCACTGCCAGCCGGACTGCCGGTCCGGGAGGACTGGCACTATGTGGACCTGAGCCAGCTGAAAATCGCGGATTGTATGGGCTGCTTCAGCTGCTGGGTCAGAACGCCGGGGCGGTGCGTGATCCGGGACGACGCTGTAGGCGTATATCCCCTGATTGCCCACAGCGACCATGTGATCTATGTCAGCCGTCTCTTCTGCGGGTCCTATGACGTACCGATGAAGACCATGCTGGAGCGGGCCATTCCCATCCAGCAGGCGTTTATTCGGATACACCACGGAGAGACGCACCATATACAGCGGGCGGTGGCGGAGAAAGACGCGGTGATTCTGGCCTATGGAGATACCGGAGACGAGGAGCAGGCGCTCTTCCGTCTGCTGGCGGCCCGCAACGCCCATAATATGCTGTTTCGGAGCTGGAGTGTCCGCTTCCTTCGGGAAGAGGAGCTGGCCGGGGCCATTAGGGAGGAGGTACGCGCATGGGAAAGCTCCTGATCGTCAATGGGAGTCCCCGGGCGCCCCGTTCCAACTCCCGGAGGTATATCGAACAGTTTCTTCCGTGTTGGGGAGAGACGGCGGACCAGTATACCGCGCTGAGGGGTGGACCGCTCTCCCCAGAGGACTGTACGGATCTGCTGCTGGTGTTCCCCCTGTACGCAGACGGCATACCGGCGGTGCTGATGAGGACCCTGAAGGAACTCGCAGTATGGAGGGGAACGGCCCGCCCCAGGATCCACGTACTGGTGAACTGCGGCTTTCTGGAGCCGGAGCAGACCCGGCCTGCGGTAGAAATGGTGCGCTTTTTCTGCAAACGATATGGATTTCCCTGGGGGATGGCGCTGCAGATCGGCTCGGGAGAGGCGATCTTGAATACGCCTTTTTCCTTTCTGGTGCGGCGGGGCCTGCGCCGCCTGGCCGCTGGTATGCGGGCGGGACGGAGCGAGGTGCTGTCGGTGCGGATGCCGCTGAACAGGCGGATGTTCGTCTGGGCCTCCGGCCGGTACTGGACCGATTACGGCGCGAAAAACCACATCACCGCCGGAGAGATGCGGACCATGGAGATCGAGGGAGGCTAGAGATTTCCAGCCATAAAAATCCGACAACATTCGCAGACTACTCCTGGGAGGAGGTCTGCGGAATGGACACACAAAGGCTTTGGGAGTGCTTCTGCCTCACCGGCGAACCGCTGGTGTACCTGCTGTATCAGGCCGCTCTGGACCAGGAGTCCGGCGGCGGGATCAGCGCATAGAACGGAGGGCGGACGCTCTCCGTACATAAGGAGGGAGCGCGTTGGCCGAGCGGGCCTACATCGTGACAAAGGGCGTGGTCCTGCGGGAGACGGAGACGAAAGAGGCGGATAAGATCCTGACGCTGCTGACAGCGGACCGGGGCAAGATCTCCGTCATCGCCCGGGGCGTCCGGCGGAAGAGCTGCAAGTACGCCGCCTGCGCCCAGCAGATGGTCTATTCGGAGTGGACCCTCTATCAGAAGGGCGAGTGGTACTACGCCAATGAAGGAGCCACGGCGGAGCTGTTCAACGGCCTGCGGACGAATCTGGAGGCGCTGGCCCTGGGCTGCTACTTCGCGGAGCTGACAGAGACCGTCACGGCGCCGGAGGTCCCTGCCGGGGCACTGCTGCCCCATCTGCTGAACGGGCTGTACGCCCTCTCCGCTTTACAGAAGCCGCCGGCGCTGGTGAAGCCCGCCTTTGAGATCAAACTGCTGTGCTTGGCGGGATATGAACCTTTGGCGGACAGCTGCGCCTACTGCGGCCGGCCGGACCCGGAGCAGCCCCTGCTGGACGTGGTACAGGGCATCCTGCGGTGCCGGAGCTGCGGCGCGAAGGAGAGCGCCCTCTCCATGCCCCTGTGCCCGGATTCCCTGGCGGCCCTGCGGCATATCGTGTACGGGGACCCCAAGCGGCTCTACTCGTTCCGGCTGACAGGCCCGGCGCTGGAGCGACTCTCCGCGGCGGCGGAGGCTTTCGTGGCCGCCCAGCTGGAGCGGGGATTCCGGACGCTGGAATTTTACAAGAGCCTCCAGCCGCCGGAAGAGTTGTCGAAATAAGATACATTTTGTATTTCTTTTGCTGATTTATACGAAACGGAGCGGAATATGACAGAATTTGTCCTCGGCTCCTACCGGCTGGAGGTGGACGTGGAGGCCACCCGGGCCTGGTATGGCCGTTACGGTAACGCTACCGGGGGCTGCGGCTGCGCCTACTGCCGAAACTATGCTGCCGCAGTTGGGGTCCTGCCGCCAGAAGCAGCAGCGTTTCTGGAACCCCTGGGGCTTAACCTCCGCAGGCCCGGAGATATTGGCGACTATGGTCCCCGCCAGGGCGGGCGGTGGTATATGCCCATGTGGCACATTGCAGGCCGCCTGCTGGAAGCGGGGGAGGGAGAGCTGCCCGTTGCCCCCGGCGTCACCGCCGGGTTCGCCACAGATATGGGACCGTTCCTCCGGAACTTCCCGGAGCCCTGCTTCCAGTGCTGGCTTTCCGTGACCCTGCCCTGGGTGCTGGAGGAACCGGCAGATGAAGCAGCTGACGACAGGGACGATGAAGTGAAAACCCTTGACAGGAGAACCGAATCATGAGTGACCTATTTGACAAATCCATCCGCACCCTGGAGCTGCCCCGGGTGCTGGAATTGCTGTCCGAGCAGGCGGTCAGCGCCGAGGCCAGGCAGCGGGCCCTGCGCCTCCGGCCGGAGACGGAGCCGGAGGAGGTGCTGCGTCTGCTGGACCAGACGGACGCGGCCCGAAATCTCATCGGCCTGCGGGGCAGCCCGTCCTTTTCCGGCGTGAAGCCGGTGGCGGAGGCCCTGGACCGGGCGGACCGGGGCGGCGCCCTGAACACTCGGGAGCTGCTGACCATCGCGGATCTGCTGACCGCCGCCCGCCGGGCCAAGGAGTACTTCAACGACGAGGCGGCGGAGAAAACCGCCATCGACCACCTGTTCCTCTCCCTCCACGGCAACCGCTTTCTGGAGGGGAAGATCAAGCGGGCCATCCCGGACGAGGACACCATCGCCGACGCCGCCAGCACGGAGCTGGCGGACATCCGCCGCCACATGCGGGCGGCCCAGGCCAAGAGCCGCCAGATCCTTCAAAAGATCATCTCCTCCCCCAGCTATGGGAAAATTTTGCAGGAGACCATCATCACCCAGCGGGACGGCCGCTTCGTGGTGCCGGTGAAGGCGGAGCACAAGGGCGACCTGCCGGGACTGGTCCACGACATCTCCTCCACCGGAGCCACGCTGTTCGTGGAGCCTATGGGGGTGGTCCAGGCCAACAACGAGTATATTGAGCTGCAGGCCAAGGAGCAGAAGGAGATCGACCGCATCCTGGCGGAGTTCTCCGCCGAGGCTGCCGCCCACCGGGAGGACATCCAGTGGGACTACGACACCCTGGTCCACCTGGACCTGATCTTCGCCCGGGGCCAGCTGAGCTACAAGATGAACGCCGTGCGGCCGGAGGTCCGCCGGGACGGCGCTATCCATCTGCGCAAGGCCCGCCACCCCCTGCTGGACCCCAAGACGGCGGTGCCCATCGACATCGAGCTGGGGGACACCTTTGACACCTTGGTCATCACCGGTCCCAACACCGGCGGCAAGACCGTGACCCTCAAGACCCTGGGCCTGCTGACGCTGATGACCCAGTGCGGCCTCCACATCCCGGCGGCGGACCGGAGCGCCGTGTCCGTCTATGAGCGGGTGCTGGCGGACATCGGCGACGAGCAGAGCATCGAGCAGAGCCTGTCTACCTTCTCTGCCCACATGGTGAACATCGTGGAGATTTTAAAAGAGGCGGATCGGCACAGCCTGGTGCTGTTTGACGAGCTGGGGGCCGGCACGGACCCGGTGGAGGGCGCGGCCCTGGCCATCGCCGTCATCCAGCACGTGCGGCGGCTGGGGGCCAAGGTGGCCGCCACCACCCACTATGCGGAGCTGAAGACCTTCGCCATGACTACGGCAGGGGTGGAGAACGCCTCCTGCGAGTTCGACGTGGAGACGCTGGCGCCCACCTACCGGCTGCTGATCGGCATTCCCGGCAAATCCAACGCCTTTGCCATCTCCCGGCGGCTGGGACTGCCGGAGGACGTCATTGCCGCCGCCCAGGGGCAGATGAGCGGCGAGAGCGTCCGGTTCGAGGACATCCTGACCCAGCTGGAGGAGAAGCGCCAGGCCCTGGAGAAGCGGGAGCAGGAGGCGGACCGCCTGCTGCGCCAGCGGGAAGAGGACGCCAGGCGCGCCCGGGAGTTCCGGGAGCAGATGGAGCGGGCCAAGGACAACGCCCGGAGCCGGGGCGAGGCGGAGGCCAAGCGCATCCTCCGGGACGTCCGGACGGCGGCGGACCAGGTGTTCCAGGAGCTCAGCGAGATGCGGAAGGCCCAGGCCAAGGCCGAACGGATGCTGAACGAAAATGAGGCCCGTGCGGCCCTCCGCCGCACGCTGAACGAGGCGGAGGAGGCCGTGTCCCGCCGCGACGCCCGGCAGGAGCCCATCCCCAAGCCCAGCCGCCCCATCCGGGCGGGGGATCTGGTGGAGATCCCCGGTGTCAAAACGCCGGCGGAGGTAGTGTCCGTGGGCAAGGACGGCACCTTGCAGCTGAAAGCCGGTATTTTGAAGATGAAAGCCAAAGTAGACGAAGTGCGTCTCATCGAGGATGACGAGCGGGCCGCCAGGAAGAAGACGCCCTCTGTCACCATTCGCCAGAACGCCGACCGCGCCCTGCGGGCCTCTGCCGCCCGGGAACTGGACATCCGAGGGATGGAGACACTGGAGGCGGAGAGCGTGGTGGAAAACTTCATTTCCGCCGCCGTCATGGGCAAACTGGAGACCGTAACCATCATCCACGGCAAGGGCACCGGGGCCTTGCGGAAGGCCGTCCACGACATCCTCCGCCGGAATAAGGCTGTGAAGAGCTTCCGCCTGGGCGTCTACGGCGAGGGCGAGAGCGGCGTCACCGTGGTGACGCTGAAGTGAGCCGGAGCCTGTCGCCGCGGTACGGCATCAGGCGTCCTGCGCGGCGGGACCTTGGAGTGTGAGGGCTCTGCCTGACCGCCCCAATTAAATGCGGGATTCCTGTGGGGGGCTCCCCATGGGGGCGGCGAGCCCGGCAACACTGAAATGAGGGGGTTGACATGGCACTGACCTTTCGATTTGCACAGGAGACCGACACGCTCCTGATCCTGCAATTCATCCGGGAGCTGGCCGACTACGAGCACCTGCTGGACCAGGTGGTGGCCGATGAGGCCACCCTCCGGGACCAGCTGTTTGAAAAGCGCCGAGCCGAGGTCCTCTTTGCCCTGGAGGACGGGGCAGAGGTGGGCTTCGCCCTGTTTTTTCAAAACTTCTCCACCTTCCTGGGCCGGGCGGGCCTGTATCTGGAGGACCTGTATGTCCGGCCGGAGCACCGGGGAAAGGGATATGGCAAGGCTTTCTTCCGGCGGCTGGCGGCCATCGCCGCGGAGCGGGACTGCGGCCGCCTGGAGTGGTGGTGCCTGGACTGGAACACCCCCAGCATCGGCTTCTACAAGTCCCTGGGGGCGGAGACCATGGAGGACTGGACCGTTTACCGCCTTACCGGACCGGCATTGCAGAGGCTGGCAGAACCGGAATCTCCGGTTGCGGAAACCGATGAGATTTGATATACTGGAGTCACACTAAAACACACATTCTGGAAATTGCACAATGAGGTGATTTTATGCAAGAGCTTGCAAAGCAGTTCCACATTGCCTGTGCTCAGGGGGATATCGGCCGCTACTGCATCCTGCCCGGTGACCCGGGCCGGGTCCCGGCCATCGCCGCCCTGTTTGACGACGCCAAGCAGATCGCGTATAACCGGGAGTTCAACGTCTGGACCGGCACCCTGCTGGGGGAGAAGGTCACCGCCTGCTCCACCGGCATCGGCGGTCCCTCCGCTTCCATCGCTATGGAGGAGCTCCACAAATGCGGTGCCGACACGTTCATCCGCACCGGCACCTGCGGCGGTATCGATCTGAACGTCCAGTCCGGCGACGTGGTGGTGGCCACCGGCGCCATCCGGTATGAGCACACCAGCCGGGAGTACGCCCCCATTGAGTTCCCGGCGGTGGCGGACTTCCAGGTGACAAACGCCCTGGTGGAGGCCACCAAGAAGCTGGGCTTCCCCCTGCACACCGGCATCGTCCAGTGCAAGGACAGCTTTTACGGCCAGCACGACCCCGCTGCCTCGCCCGTGTACTACGAGCTGCAGCAGAAGTGGGAATCCTGGAAGCGGCTGGGCGTCAAGGCCAGTGAGATGGAGTCCGCCGCCCTGTTCGTGGTGGCGGCGGCTCTGGGCTGCCGGTGCGGCTCCTGCTTCCATGTGGTGTGGAACCAGGAACGGGAGGCCGCCGGCCTGGACCAGAAGATGAGTGAGGACACATCCTCCTCCGTGAAGGTGTCTGTGGAGGCCCTGAAGCTGCTGATTGAGGCGGACCGCAAAGCGGGCCGGTAATTGGCTGCGTTTTTGAAAAAAGATGCCCGGAAATTTCCGGGCATCTTTTTTGATTCCCCATTGACAAGTTTACTTGGTATATGGTATGCTCTGCTTGTAAAGAAAACTTGGTAAAATAAAAAGCAAACTATGCAAAATGGCTTCGGCATGGATCGGGAGGAGATCCTGCGGCACAGCCGGGCGGCTGGCGACTGGTTCTGATCCTGAGTCTGCTGCTGGCGGGAGCCGCGTTGTTGAATCTGGCCGTTTATGTACGGGGCATACTGGGATGAGAGGCAGGCCCTATGGCTTGGCAAAGAAAGAAAAGGGAGAACGCTATGGAAAAACAGGAAATTCTGGAGAAGAGCCGGCGGGAGAACCGGAAGGGTGACGAACGGGAGCGGACCATCCGCATGGAGGGGGAGTCCTTCAGCCTGCTCTTCGTGTTTTTGATGGGCCTGATTCTGCTGACCTGGAAGCGGGTCCATGGGCTGCCGCATGAGGATGTGCTGACCATGTTCTGGACGGCCTGCGTGGCCAACCGGGTCTACCGGCTGGCCCGGCGGCGGAATACCTCCGACATCGTGACGCTGCTGATCTCTCTTGCGTTTTTAATCTGGAATCTGGTAAAATTCTTTCAAATGGCCTGAGAGGAGGTAGCGCATGGACCGGGATGAGATTTTGAAAAAGGCTCAGGCGGGGGCGATTGGAATGGACGAGCGGGAGCAGCAGGTACTGGGGCTGTCCTTCGGTATCGGCGGGATCCTGATGGTACTGCTGTGTGTCATTCTCGCCATTGTACGGCTGGTGAACGGGCAGGATGCCTATGACTACACGGCCATCGTGTTTCTGTATCTGGCGGGCGCAGAGCTGCATTTGTATTGGAGGACCCGGCGGCGGGGCTTGGCGTTGCTGGCGGCGGCCTGCGGCCTGGTGTTCGCGGGCAACCTGGCCATGTTCCTGCTGGGGTGAGCGCCATGGACGATCAGCTGATCCTGAAAAACCGGCTGAAGGTGGCCCGGGCGGAGAAGGGGCTGTCCCAGACCCAGCTGGCGGAGCTGGTGGGCGTGTCCCGCAACACCATCAGCTCCATTGAGACGGGGCAGTTCAATCCCACCGCCAAGCTGGCGCTGATCCTCTGCATCGCCTTGGACAAGAAGTTCGAGGAACTGTTCTATTTTGAGTGAGAAATTAGGAGTTTGGGTGTCCAGCGGCGCTGACCGGGGCAATTCATCCTGCCTGCGGCGGAGCACAATCCTTCCGCATCCCTAACTGACGGCCGGTCGTTCCGGAGAGAGGAGAGATCTCTGTGGAGAAGGAGAAAATTCTGCAAAGATACCGCCAAGAGGGCGTGGACGAGGGCCGGGAGGAGGTCAACCGCCGGGGAGACGACGCGGGCTTTTACGCCATGTGTGTCCTGGCGCTGCTGTTGATGATCTACCAGGCGTTTACCGGGCAGGTATTTGGAGACGTGGCGGCGATGCTGTTCGTGTTTTGCTCCGTGGGGGCCTTTGCCCGGTACCGGACTGACCGGGACCGGTCCGCTCTGGGCATGGGCATTTTTACCGGCGCTCTGTGCCTGGGATGCCTGGGATGTTATCTGTGGCACACGCTGTAAAAAAGACAGGCGGCGCTGGAAAGCGCCGCCTGCTTGCTTACCGCTTCCGCACCGGGTAGCAGACCTCGGTGACAAATTCTTCTGGGTTCCGGGTCTCGTGGGGACTGACGTGGTAGATGTTGAAGAACAGTCCGTCAAAGGCATAGCCGTTGTCCTCTACCCAGGATGCCACCGCCTGATTCACCTCGCCGATCTGGCGGTAGGGGCCCTGGAAGGTGGCGGAGGCCACTGTCACCGGCGGAATGGTTTTGAATTTGACGTGCTCGGTGTCAGGGTATGTGCCCTTCACCGTCTTTTGGATCTCCACATCCACATCTGCCTCTTTGTACTCCCCGTCGTGGTAGACGCTGATGCACAGGGCCGGGTCGCCGTCCTGGATGTGGAGAAGGGCGGTCTCCCTCACAAAGATGTGCCACAGGTCTCCCTCCCGGTCGTAGCAGGGAAGGATCTGGCGGACGCTGGCTACCTGCCGCTCCGGCAGGGTCTTGATGGTGACATCGTAGTTCATCTGTTTTTCATCCTTTCTCAGCCGTTCGATGGTTGTGTCCAGAAGCCGCAGCCGGTCCAATGCCTCCTGAATGGAGGCCTCCACCGCTGCCCGCTGGGCCAGCAGGCGCGTCTCCATGGCGGTCCGGTCCTCCCAGCAGGCCAGCAGCGCGGCCGTCTCTGCCAGGGAGAACCCCAGGCCCCGCAGGGCGGTGATCCGGTTGGCGGTCATCAGCTGGGCCGCCGCGTACCGGCGGTAGCCGGTCCAGGGATCGGTCTCCTCCGGCACCAGCAGGCCGATCTCATCGTAGTGGCGCAGCATCCGGATGCTGATTCTGGACAGCTTTGAAAATTCTCCGATTTTGAACATAGGATCCCTCCGCATATATGCGTTTTCTTGAGCTCACTGCTATGGTATGCCCTGCCACTGTGTGAGAGTCAAGAGAATTTTTTCAAAGTTGCGATGAGAGAAAAAACGTTCCGGCCGCAGAAGCGGCCGGAACGGCGGTGGGCTCAGTCGTCGGTGCGGATGCCCCGTTCAATATCCCGGATATTGTAGGGGGAGGTTTGGTAGACGAAGTAATTCAGCCAGTTGGAGTACAGCAGGTGGGCGCAGGAGCGCCAGGTCACCGCAGGCTTGCGGCTGGGGTCATCGCCGGGGAAGTAGTTCTTGGGGACCCGGATGTCCGCTCCGGCGGTCAGGTCCCGTATGTACTCATTCCGCAGGGTGTCCCGGTCATACTCCGCGTGGCCCATGAGGAAGATCTGCCGGCCCTGGTCGGTCTTGACGGCGTAGACCCCGGCCTCCGGGGAGGAGGCAAGTATCTTCAGCTCCGGGATTGCCTCGATGTCCTCCCGCAGCACTGTGGTGTGCCGGGAGTGGGGCACCCAGAACTCGTCGTCAAAGCCCCGGAAGAGGATGAAGTTGGGATCCTCCACCGTGTGGCGGAACACGCCGAAGAGTTTCTCCGGCAGCTGCCGCTTGGGGATGCCGTAGTGGTAGTACAGCCCCGCCTGAGCGCCCCAGCAGATGTGAAGGGTGGAGTGGACGTGCGTCTTGGACCACTCCATGATCTCGCACAGCTCCGGCCAGTAGTCCACCTCCTCAAAGGGAAGGTTCTCCACCGGCGCGCCGGTGATGACCAGGCCGTCAAAGGTCCGGTCCCGCACCTCGTCAAAGGATTTGTAGAAGGCCAGCATGTGGGCCTGGGAGGTGTTCTTGGACACGTGGCCGCTGGGGGCGATCAACTCCAGCTCGATCTGGATGGGGGTGTTGCCCAACACCCGGGCCAGCTGGGTCTCGGTCTCGATCTTGGTGGGCATCAGGTTCAGCAGCAGGATCTGCAGGGGGCGGATATCCTGGGTGATGGCCCGGGTCTCCGTCATGACAAAGATGTTCTCCGACGTCAGAACGGAGGTGGCGGGCAGCTGGTTGGGGATTTTGATGGGCATCTCACTTCACCTGGTCCAGCGCCTGGGCAATGTCGCCGATCAGATCCTGCTTGCTCTCCAGGCCGCAGCTCATCCGCACCAGGCCCGCGGGAATGCCGGCGGCGGCAAGCTGCTTGTCGGTCATCTGCCGGTGGGTGGAGCTGGCGGGGTTCAGACAGCAGGTCCGGGCGTCCGCCACATGGGTCTCGATGGCGGCCAGCTTCAGATGCTTCATGAAGGTGCCCGCTGCCTCCCGGCCGCCCTTCAGCTCAAAGGACACCACGCCGCAGGAGCCGTGGGGCAGGTACTTCTCTGCCAAGGCATGGTACTTGTCCCCTGGCAGGCCGCAGTAGCTGACGGAGGCCACCTTGGGATGTGCCGCCAGGAACTCCGCCACCGCCTGGCCGTTCTCACAGTGGCGGGCCATGCGCACATGGAGGCTCTCCAGCCCCAGGTTCAGATAAAAGGCGTTCTGGGGGGACTGGATGGCGCCGAAGTCCCGCATCAGCTGGGCGGTGCACTTGGTGATGAAGGCGCCCTCCCTGCCGAACTTCTCCGCGTAGGTGATGCCGTGGTAGCTGTCGTCCGGGGTGCAGAGGCCGGGGAACTTGTCCGCGTGGGCCATCCAGTCGAACTTGCCGGAGTCCACGATGGCGCCGCCTACCGCCGCGCCGTGGCCGTCCATGTACTTGGTGGTGGAGTGGGTGACGATGTCGGCGCCCCATTCAAAGGGCCGGCAGTTCACCGGAGTGGCGAAGGTGTTGTCCACGATCAGCGGCACGCCATGGGTGTGGGCGGCCTTGGCGAACTTCTCGATGTCCAGCACCGTCAGGGCCGGGTTGGCGATGGTCTCGCCGAACACCGCCTTGGTGTTGGGCCGGAAGGCGGCTTCCAGCTCCTCGTCGGTGCAGTCCGGGGAGACGAAGGTGACCTCGATACCCATTTTCGCCATGGTGACGGAGATCAGATTGAAGGTACCGCCGTAGATGGAGGACGAGGAGACGATGTGGTCCCCGCAGGAGCAGATGTTGAACAACGCGAAGAAGTTGGCCGCTTGGCCGGAAGAGGTGAGCATAGCGGCGGTGCCGCCCTCCAGCTCGCAGATCTTGGCGGCCACATAGTCGTTGGTGGGGTTCTGGAGGCGGGTGTAGAAGTAGCCGTTGGCCTCCAGGTCAAAGAGCTTACCCATGTCCTCGCTGGTGGCGTATTTGAACGTGGTGGACTGGACGATGGGGATCTGCCGGGGCTCTCCGTTGCCGGGGGTGTAGCCCCCCTGGACACATTTCGTTTCGATGCGGTAATCGCTCATGGTGTGTGCTCCTTTCGACTGGATGAAGATGACTTTGGAGACGAAAAAACGGCTTTCGTCCCAAAGAAAAACTTTGAGACGAAAGCCGTCAGGCTTCCGCGGTACCACTCAAATTGCGCCGTCCTCACGGCCCGACGCCCCTTTTGGGGTCCAGCAACCCCTCTGCCCTGACGCGGCAGTCCTCGGAGAGGCCCTACCGGCGGCGCGCCGCCCTCGAACCCTCGGCTCAGGAGCCATAGGACCTGGAGACCCTTGCCGCCGGCTTCCACCGCCCGCCGGCTCTCTGAGGGCGCCGGTCTCCGTCCCTCTCCATCATCGCTTTGGAACATATTATAGCCACGCCGCGGCAAGTTTGTCAACTGCGGATTTTCGCCTCGCATGGACCGCGGCGGCAGTGGACTTTTGGCCCGGCCTGTGGTACGATAGCCCAAACGGCCGGCGGAGGACGCCGGAGAGGGAGGAGCGCCATGGCCTTTACGCCCATCGACGAGCAGACCTGGGAGCGCCGGGAGTATCTGGAGGTTTTCCGCCAGACCGCCATCTATCTGACGGCGGAGGTGGATATCACACCGCTGTATCGGCACACGAAGGCCCGGGGCGAAAAGCTGTACCCGGCTCTGGTGTGGTGTGTGGCCGCCGTGCTGAACCGGCACGCCCATTTCCGGTATGGCCGGGATGAGGCGGGGCGGATCGGGATTTGGGATGAGCTGCACCCTTATTATACGGTGCCCCGCCGGGACGCCCCGGATCTGTTCGCCATGAAGGTCACCCGCTTTATGCCGGACTATGATGTGTTCCGCCAGGACTTTCAGGCGGACTATGCCCGGGCGGAGACCTGCGGCCGGCTGCTCTGCGACGAGACCCTGCCCCCAAATGTCTGCGGTATCTCCGCCATGCCGGGGCTGGCCTTCTCCGCCTTCAGCTTCGGCGGGGACCCCAAGCCGGACTTCACACCCTTCATCCTGCTGGGGAAGGTCCACCCGGCAGGGGACCGGATGGTGCTGCCGGTGGGCGGGGAGTTTGCCCACGCCGTCAACGACGGCGGCCACATCAGCGGTTTTTTCAAAGAGCTGGAGGAAACCGCCGCCAAACTGTTTCCGGATTGAAGGAGAAAGAGACCGCCCGCGGGGATGCTTGTCCCTGCGGGCGGTCTTCTATTTGAAAGCCGCGGGCCAAAAAATTCTGCCAGCCCTATTGACAAGAGGTGCGGCTCATGCTATATTAGCCACATGGTTAGTTACTAGACTAATTAACCAGATAACAAACCGGCAGGAAAGGGGGAACCGCCTTGACGTTGACGGAAGACCGGCCCATCTTCCAGCAGATCGCGGAGCAGCTGGAGGAGGCGATCCTCTCCGGGGCCTACCCGGAGGAGAGCCAGGTGCCGTCCATCACGGAGTATTCGGTGCAGTACCGGATCAATCCCGCCACCGCCCTGAAGGGGATCAACCTGCTGGTGGACGCGGGGCTGCTGTACAAGAAGCGGGGCGTGGGGATGTTCGTGGCCTCCGGCGCCCGGGAGAAGCTCCGCCAGAGCCGGCGGGAGCGGTTTTATCAGGACTATGTCCAGCGGATGGTGCGGGAGGCCCGGAATCTGGGCCTGACGGATCAGGAGTTGCTGGAACTTCTGGAAAGGGGAATGAAAGAAGATGGCCATTGAGTTTCAGCACATCTCCAAGCGGTTCGGGGACACCCGCGCCCTGGAGGATGTGTCTTTGACCTTTGAAGAGGGGAAGATCTACGGGCTGCTGGGCAACAACGGCGCCGGCAAGTCCACGCTGCTGAACATCCTCACCGGTCGGCTGTGCCCGGACAGCGGCACCGTCACCGTGGACGACGCTCCCGCGGGCAGCGACGCGGCGCTGAGCCGGCTGTTCCTGGTGGGGGAGAAGAACCTGTACCCTGACGATATGAAGGTGAAGCGGGCCCTGGACACGGCGGAGCTGTTCTACCCGGACTTTGACCGGGCCTATGCCGAAGAGCTGGCAAAGCAGTTCGAGCTGCCGTTGAACAAGAAGATCAACGGCCTCTCCACCGGCTACGGGTCCATCTTCCGTCTGATTTTGGGTCTCAGCGTCAACACCCCCTATGTGCTGTTTGACGAGCCTGTTCTGGGTCTGGACGCCCAGCACCGGGACCTGTTCTACAAGCTGCTGGTGCAGAAATACGCGGAGCACCCCTGCACCATGGTGGTCTCCACCCACCTGATCGCGGAGGTGGCGGACCTCATCGAGCACACGGTCATCATCCGGAAGGGACGCATCCTGCAGGACGCGCCCACGGAAGAGCTGACCGCCGCCTGCTGGGCGGTGTCCGGCCCTGCCGGGGTGGTGGACAGCTGGGCCGCCGGGCGGGACGTGTTTACATCCTCTGTGCTGGGCGGACTCAAGACCGTCTGCATCCGGGGCGGGGGGACAGAGGACCTGCCCGCCGGGCTGGAGCGGCGGCGCGTGGGGCTCCAGGAGTATTTTATCAGCCTGATGGAAGAGGAGGATCAGAGATGAACACGCGATTCGGCCGGGCCTTCCGGTATGAGGTCCGGAATTATTTCCGGGCAGTGGCGATCCTGTGGCTGGTCATGGCGCTGATCCCGGCGGCGATGCTGGCAATCACCTATTTCCTGGCCGGAGAGACGGCTATGGAGGGCAGCTTCAACGGCTATTCCATTGCCGTGGGGATGTTCGGCCTTGTGTTGGGCATGGTGGGCCTGCGGGAGAATCAGCGGGTGCTGAACCAGAACGGCGTGTCCCGTCGGTCCGCCTTCCTGGCGGACGTGGCCGCCCTGGCGGTGGCGGCGGTGCTGGTGGCAGCGGGTGTCACGGTGATTATGGGCGCCTATCAAACAGTCTTGGGCGGCCAGGGCCGGCTGCTGATTACAGATCTGTACCAGGTGATCTATGAAGGACCCTCCGCCGGTGCCGGGATCGGTGGCCTGGTGCGGGGCGCGATCTTCTCCGCCGCGGTGGGCTGGATGCTGGCGGCCCTGGGGCAGTTCTGCTCCGCCCTGTACTGGCGGCTGAACAAGTTCTGGACCATCCTGATTTCCGTGACCGTGCCGCTGGTGCTGATCTTCGGCAGTGTGCCGCTGATTAGCTGGCTGGGCACCACCTCCGCCGGGCGGGCGGCGGTGGAGGCCCTGGCGGCTTTCGGACAGTTCCTGGCCGCATCCCCCTGGAACGCGGCGGCGGTGCTGCTGGCCATGGGGGCGGCGTTCTTCGCCCTCAGCTGGCTGCTGCTGCGCCGGGCCATGATCCGGCCTGCAAAGTAACAGATAAAAGTGAAAAGATAAAGGATAAGAGATCTTCCCAAACAAGGGCATCTCTTATCCTTTATCTTATATCTGATATCTCCGGGGGCGCTCCATGTGTCCTATTGTCCGCCCACGATGCGGCTGTACGTGCGGGTGGTAAGGCCGTAGACCAAGGCGTAGATGGCGCAGAACACCAGCAGCGTCCCGGCGGCGCAGAGGGCGAACAGACGGACGTCAAAGAGGTTGAACAGCTCCAGCAGTTTGCACAGCATGGGGAAGGCTGCCGCCACATGGATGCCCGCCGTCACCAGGGGCAGGAAGAACACCAGCAGCACCTGACTGCGGATGGAGGAGCGGACCTCCCGGGGACTCATGCCCACCTGCTGCATGATCTGATAGCGGCGCTGGTCCTCATATCCCTCGGAAATCTGCTTGTAGTAGATGATGAGCACCGTGGACAGCAGGAACAGCAGCCCCAGAAACACGCCCAGGAACAGGAAGCCGCCGTACATGGTGTACAGGTCCACAGCGTTGTCCTGATGGCTGATGACGGAGTACACGTCATTGGCGTCCGCCGCCAGCAGGGGGGCCACAAAGGCCAGCTTTTCCTCTTCCGTGCCGTCCAGGTCCACCTGGACACGAAATTCCCGGTGGACTCTGCTGGCATCCCGGTCGCTGATGGCGGAGACTACGGTCTCATCCGCCACCACCAGGAAAAGCTGCGCCGTCTGGCCGGAGATCAGGATGGAGCTGTTGTATCGGGGAAAGTCCATGATGGTCCCAGCGATGTGAAAAGGGAGGTCTTCGATATAGAAGGTATCCGGCAGGTCCAGATTCTCTGCCTGGACCAGCACCTCTTCCGGCTCCAGGTCCACGGTATGGCCGGTGAGGCGGCCGTAGTCATCGGCGGTGAGCAACCGGATTTCGGTGCTGACGCCCTCCTGCGCCACAAGGGTGAAGGTGTTTCCTGTGTAATAGCCGACGGTGTCCCCCGGAGTGGACCACTGGAGCAGTTCCACCTTCCGGCCCGCGTCTGCTGCTGCGGCCTGGACCCGTTCCAGGGTGTCCTCGTTCAGTGTTGTCTCCTGTTCCGGCGGCACTTCGTCCAGGGACTGGACCACGTCCACATCATAGGGATACATCCGCTCCAAAGCTCCCTCCAGCCCGGCGTACAGGCTGACGGTGGTGGATACCGTCACCAGCACCATGGTGGAGAGGATGCAGATGTTGGCCAGGCCCACGGCGTTCTGCTTCATCCGGTACAGCAGCCCCGCCACGGCGGTGAAGTGCTTGGGCTGGTAGTAGTACCGGGGGCTGTTCCGCAGGTGCTTCAGCAGGGCGATGGACCCGGCGGTGAACAGGCAGTAGGTGCCGACCATCACCAGCGCCACCGCCAGGAAGAAATAGGCCAGGGCGGTAAAGGGGTCCTCTACCGTCAGAGCGGTGGCATAGCCAGCCCCCAGAGTGACGGCCCCCAGCACCACCAGCAGGCGGCGGGTCCGGGGCTCCCGCTCCCCGGCACTGGCGCTGTGGAGCAGTTCCACAGGACGGGACCGGAGCAGCCCGAACAGGTTCCACACCAGCGTCAGCAGGAAGAGGAAGCCGAAGAGAGCGGCGGTATCGGCCATGCCGGAGAGGCTGATCTCAAAGCCATACTCCACCGGCAGGTGGGACAGCTGCAATAGGAGCAGCAGCACCAGCTTGCTCAACAGCACCCCTGCCGCGAGCCCGCCCACAATGGCCGCGGCGGCGCAGTAGAGCGTCTCCCACACCATCAGGCGGGCGGTGTGGCGCTTCTCCAGCCCCAGGATGTTGTACAGCCCCAGCTCCCGCCGGCGGCGCTTCATCACAAAGCTGTTGGCGTACAGCAGCAGAACCGCGGAGAACAGCGTCACCACCAGCCGGCCCAGGTACATCAGGCTTTGGAGATATCCGGCCCCCCGGACGGAGGCCACAATGTCGCTGAAGGTCAGGTAGGAGAGAATGTAGTACATGGCGGCCGTCATGCCGCAGGAGAGCAGATACGGCCCATAGAACCGGCCGTTGCGCATCAGATTCACCAGGGCCAGGCGGGGAAAGAAGCCGGACTTACGCATGGGGCTCACCGCCTCCCGCCAGGACCGTCAGGGTGTCGGAGATCCGGCGGAACTGGGCCTCCTGGCTCTCGCCGCCCCGGTAGAGCTGGTGGTACACCTGTCCGTCCCGGAGGAACAACACCCGTCCAGCGTGGCTGGCCGCCTTTACCGAGTGGGTGACCATCAAAATGGTCTGCCCGGTGCCGTTCAGTTCTCCAAACAGCTCCAGCAGGGCATCGGAGGACCGGGAGTCCAGAGCGCCGGTGGGTTCGTCTGCCAGAATCAACTGGGGGTCCGTGATGAGGGCCCGGGCCACAGCAGCCCGCTGCTTCTGGCCGCCGGAGACCTCATAGGGGTATTTCGCCAGGATGTCCGAGATGCCCAGCTGATCTGCGATGGGGCGGAGCTTTTGCTGCATCTCCCGGTAGTCTGTGCCCGCCAGCACCAGGGGCAGATAGATGTTGTCCTGAAGGGAGAAGGTGTCCAACAGGTTGAAGTCCTGGAACACGAACCCCAGGTGGGACCGGCGGAAGGCCGCCAGATCCCGCTCCCGGATGGCAGAGAGGGGCCTGCCCTCCAGTAAAACCTCCCCGGCGGTGGGGCGGTCCAGGGCCGCCAGGATGTTCAGCAGGGTGGTCTTGCCGGAGCCGGACTCACCCATGATGGCCACGTACTCCCCCTCCTCCACGGAGAAGCTGACGTTGGACAGGGCCTGGACCTGCGTGCCGCCGAAGCGGGTGGTGTAGATTTTCTGTACATGCTGTACTTCCAACAATGGCATCAAGATTCCTCCTCGTATCGGATCATGCCTCTATTGTAGCCAAAGGGCCGGACTGTCTGCCATGGATTTGGCTTACAGTCCGGCCCGATTCCTTACAGTTTCGTCACATTGGGTCACTCCACCACCCGTCGGCCCCGGGAGAGGTCCAGCCGCACCAGCGTCCCCTGCCCGGGGCGGGAGACGATGGAGATCCCGTGGTTCAGCCGGTCCATCACCCGGCGGCACAGGTACAGCCCGATGCCGGTGGACTTCTTGTCCTCCCGGCCGTTGTAGCCGGTGAAGCCCTTCTCGAACACCCGGGGCAGGTCCTCCGGCCGGATACCGATGCCGCTGTCGGCGATGACAAGCGTCTCTCCGTCCCCGTAGATCCGGATGCGGCCCCCGGCGGGGGTGTATTTCAGGGCGTTGGACAGTACCTGCTCCACCACGAAGGAGAGCCACTTCCCGTCCGTCAGCACCGTCCGCCCGGTCTCCCGAAAGTCCAGGGTGATCTTTTTCAGAATGAACATCCGGGCGAACTTCCGCACCGCCTGCCGCAGCAGGCCGTCCAGGTCCGTGTCCCGGAGGACATAGTCCGTGCTCTCGCTGTCCAGCCGCAGGTAGCCCAGCACCATGTCCACATACTGCTCGATCTTCAGGAGCTCCACTTCCACCTCCGTGCCCACAGCGCCGGGATCCTCCTGCAAGAGCAGCCGGGCCGCGGCGATGGGGGTTTTAATCTGGTGGGCCCAGAGGGTGTAGTAATCCGTCATGTCCTCCAGCCGGTCCCGGTTCTCCGCCGCCAGACGCACCCGGTCGGCGCAGACCGCCCTCAGCAGGGCCTGGTAGTCCGCCTCCAGTACGCCCCGGGGCGGCGGCAGGGGCAGCACCGACTCATGGACCTTTCGTAAAAGCCCTTCCAGCTCCCGGTGCCGCCGGAGAAAGGCGGAGTACCCCAGGGCAAACAGGACCAGCCCCAGCATTAGGCAGAGAAGGCCTGCATAGGCAACCGCCTCCACCGGCAGGCTGTACAGGGCGAACACGGCGGCGAACACCGCCACCGCCCCGGCCAGCAGCAACAGCAGCTTCCACTGGCGCTTGAGATAGGCTGTCAGCATTCCGTCACCCCTCCACCAGATATCCGGCGCCCTTCCGGGTGCGGATGAAATCCGGGAGGCCCGCCGCCTCCAGCTTCCGCCGCAGCCGGGCGATGTTCACCGTCAGGGTGTTCTCATCCACAAAGCTGTCGGACTCCCACAGCCGGGTCATCAATGCGTCCCGGCTGACGATCTCCCCCTTGTGCTCCAGCAGGAGCTGCAGAATCCGGCACTCGTTCCTCGTCAGCTCCACCCGCTGCCCGTGGGCATCCAGCGTCCCATCAGACACGTTCAGCACCGCGGCGCCGCAGGAGAGCAGGTGGGAAGACGGGCCGAAGTCGTAGGCCCGCCGCAGCAGGGCCTGGACCTTGGCGGAGAGCACCTGTAAATCAAAGGGCTTTGCCAGCAGGTCATCCCCGCCCAGCTGCATGGCCATCACCACGTTCACATTGTCCGAGGCGGAGGTGAGAAATAAGATGGGCGCCTTGGAGACCCGGCGGATCTCCTGACACCAGTGGTAGCCGTTGAAGAAGGGGAGGGAGACGTCCAGCAGCACCAGATGGGGGTCGAAGGCGGCGAACTCCGACAAGACGTCGTCGAACCGCTCCGCGCAGCGGACGGTGTAGCCCCAGCCCTCCAGATGGCGGCGGATGACCCCGGCGATGGCCGCGTCGTCCTCCACGATGAAAATGCGGTACATGAGCCCCTCCTCTCCCCCCGCGGTCAGTTCAGCTCCAGGGACTCCAGCTGGGAGATGATCTCCTGCTGGCGCTCGTAGAACAGCAGCTCCTGGTTGTGGGTGAAATACGCGTCGCAGCCGTAGCGGCTGATGAAGGTGGCGGCGTAGTAGTTGATGGTCAGCTCCGTCACCAGGATCAGCAGCTCCTGCCCCTCCGGGAACACCTCCTCGCAGAAGGCGAAGAGGTTGTTCAGCATCTCCCCGGCGGTCTTGGCCTGGGCTTTCAGGCCCTGGACCATCTGGTCGAAGTCCGCCTTCACTGCAGCAAAGCCCGTCTGACTGTCCACGGTCTGTCCAACCAGGGCTTTCTGCCGCTCCAGAGCGGCGATGATCCGGCGGTGGGAGCGCTCCGCCTCCTGGGAGAGACTGCCAGACCGCCTGCCGGTGTCGATGCGGGTCTTCTGACGGCACAGCTGTTCCTCCAGCAGAGCGGCGAGATCCGCCTCCGGCGCGGTCAGGGCGGCTTTCACGTCCTTCAGGATGCCAAGCAGCTCCCGCAGCATCTCCTCCCGCTCCACCACGGAGCGCAGCTCGCCGGTGGCGGCGTCCAGCAGCAGACCCAGCAGGGACAGCCGCTCGTCGAACTTGGCGGCAGAGGCACGCTGGCGGATGGCCTTGGTGGCCTTGCCGGCGAGGATCTTGTCCACCTGGTAGTCGCTGCGGTACTTGTTGAACAGGTCGTAGTAAACCGCGAACTCCTTGGCGATCTTGGGATTCTGGAGATATTGGATGATGAGCTTCTCATCCACCGGCAGGTGGTTCTGCTCGTACAGGTGAATCATCTGGCTCAGGTCGTCCCAGCCCCGGGCGGTGACGAACCGCTTGCCGTTCACCGTGGACTCCACCTTGTAGAAGTCACCCTTCCGGATCTCCAGGTACGTCATCACCGCCGGATGGACGTGCTTCTGGTAGGCAAACTCCTTCCAGGCATCGAAGTCCGGCTCCACGTCGATGCGCTTGAGCCGGTCCCAGGTAACGATGTCGAACTCCCGGACGGAGCGGTTGTACTCCGGCGGGTTGCCGGCAGTGACCACGATCCAGCCCTCCGGCACCCGATGGCGGCCGAAGATTTTATATTGCAGAAATTGCAGCATGGAAGGGGCCAGCGTCTCGCTGACGCAGTTGATCTCGTCCAGGAAGAGGATGCCCTCCTTTTTGCCGGTGGCCTCCATAGTCTCGTACACGGAGGCGATGATCTCGCTCATGGTGTACTCGGAGACCTGGTACTCCTTGCCGTTAAAGACCTTCTTCTCAATGAAGGGCAGACCCAGGGCGCTCTGCCGGGTGTGGTGGGTCATGGAGTAGGACACCAGGCACACGTCCAACTCCTGGGCGATCTGCTCCATGATGGCGGTCTTGCCGATGCCCGGAGGGCCCATGAGGAACACAGGCCGCTGCTTTTCCACCGGCACTGCGTAGCTGCCGAACTCATCCTTGGTGAAGTATGCCGTCATGGCGTTTTTGATCTGTTCCTTGGCCTCTTTGATATTCATGGTCATTCAACCTGACTTTCCTCAGTATCGGTATGATTCAAAGCGCAAATTCCGCGTCCAGAAAATCTGTGTCCGCCCCAGCCGTCTCCCGGGGCCAGCGGCGGTTGCAGTAGTCCAGAAGAAAGGCGGTGGCCTCTGTCAGACGGCTGCGCAGCAGCAGGTCCACCGCGGCCCGGCAGTTGTCCTGGTCCAGAAAGCCCAGGTCTGCCAGCTGCAGCAGCTGGCGGCGCAGGGCGTCGTTGTCCGTCAGGGCCAGGTTCCGGCGCAGATGCTCCAGATAATGTTCCTTGGGCCGCATGTGCCGGAAGTCGTTGGTGCCGCCGTTGGTGTAGAACTCCTGATAGGAGTGGCCCCGCAGCAGGGCCAGCGCGTAGATCAGCCGCTCCTCTCCGGTGAAGCGGTCCTCCTGCCGGTAGCAGGCGGCGATCTCCGGATCGTACTGGCCCTCTTCCGGGGAGAGACCCATATAGAAGGCGTATTCCAGCCGCTTCAACTGGGCGTAGCCCTGGCACAGGAAGATATTCTCCCGGGAGGTGTCCTGCCGGACGGTGCCGTTGGCGGCCCGCTCGTCCAAGGCGGCCATCAGGCAGTCCCAGTGGACCATGGCGTGAATGGGGCGCATGCGGGGGGCCGCAATGGCGGTCAGCGCCGGGGAGATGGGGCGGGCGCCGATGGCGTTGGTGGCCAGCCGGAAGAGAAAGGCCTCCTCGTCGGCCAGCTTCTCCGACAGCCAGTCCAGGCTGTCCTGAAAGGCGAACACATCCGCCGTGCCGCCGTATTCCACGATCCGCAGGTTTTCAAAGCGATTCAGGCCGTAAAAGGCATCCACATCCGGGGGGATCACCAGAATCTCCACGCCCCGCAGGGCGGGCACGGCCTTGGCACTGACCCGGGCCACCGGCCCCTCCGGCTGCACCACGGCCCGGCGGCCCTCCAGCCGCAGGCATTCCACTTGTGTTTCCATGGTTCAGATCTCCTCGCTCTGTAATACCAGCTTGATGGCCCACACCGGCACGTCCGGCGGGTCGTACCCGTCGTCCAGAAAAACGAAGGCCGCGTCGTAGTCCGGCTTTTTCTCCGGAAAGATGCCGCGGCCGTCGGTGAAGTAGATCATGCCCTTGAGGTTGGTGAACTCTCCGGCCCGGACCAGCTCGTCCACGTACTGAAACACCGGGCGGAAGTCCGTGCCGCCGAAGCCGTGGAGCTGCATGGTGTCCAGATAGTTGTCGAAGTCCTTCTGGCTGGTGATCTTCCGGTCCTCCTGCACCTCCGCGTCGCACTGGATGATGTGGAGATTGATCTTGGTGAAGAAGTTTTCCTGCTGGCGCAGGATGTTGTAGGTCTTGGTGACGAACCGCTGCACCAGGTCGCCGCTGACGGAGCCGGAGGTGTCGATGGCGATGACGAATTCCTTGATCCGCCGGACCTCCTTGTACTCCAGCGGCTCCACCAGGGGCATATTGCCGTACAGGGACAGACCGTAGGTGTAGTAGATATAGTCGAACTCGTCCTGATTCACCTGGGTGACCTCGCCCAGGCTCATATAGCGGCGGAGGAAGTCCGCATAGTCATACGTCTCCCGGTTCACCGCCTTCAGCTCCTGGACCAGATTGCCGGCATCGGTGCCGTGGCGGCGGGATATGGTCTCCAGGTCCACCTGGAGTCGCTCGCTGATCTCCCGCCAGGTCTGCTCCAGGTCACGGTCCCGCCGTTCCGTGCCGGACTTGGGCGTCCGGGCCCGGCTGCCCTGGCCGCCCCGGCCGGACTTCTGCTTGCCGGGGGTGCCGGTCTCCGGTGTCCGGCCGTTGGACTGGCTGCCTCCTCCGGCGCCCTGGCCGCTCTTCACCGGCAGATACCAGGCCCGGTGGTCGTCCGCCAGGAAGGGGTCCCGCAGCCGGGCCATCTGATCGTCGGAGAGCTGCCGGTCCAGAAAGTACCGGTAGAGCTTCTCCGCCGTCAGGAGCCGCACCTGGGAGCGGAGCTCCTTCAGCGTCTCCTCCTGGGCATAGGCCCGGTTGCAGGCGGCGCTCTCCAGGTGGAGGTCCTCAATGGCGCTTTCCACCGCGATGTCGCAAGCCAGGTCCCAGCACCGACGGTCGATGTTGGCGCTGGTGAACAGGTGCCGGAACACACAGTGGAGCACGATGTGCAGGTAGTCCCGCACATTCCGGCCCCGCTCCCGCTTGTACATGGACAGGACGTAGTACGTGTCGTAAAACAGGTGCTGGCCGTCCGTGGCCAGGGTACCTGGATAGGAGGTCAGCTGGAACTGGCTGAGGGCCAGATCCAGAAACCGAAGGTTCACCAGCAGGGTGTTCCGGGTCAGGCGCAGGATATTCTGAGCCAGGGCGTCCGCCTGGCGGAATTTTTCCACATGATCTTCCATAAGCACAACTCTTCCCGAAAGGGCGCCGGGCGCCCGATGTTCTGACCCTTTATTTTAGCATGGGGATACCGGCAATGCAAGAAAAACGCCCCGGACGGCGTCTTGCGCCCGCCGCCGGGAGATGATATGATAAACCTGTATGAACACGAAAGATGGAGTGGAGACATGAGAAAGCTGGTCGTTGGAATATTGGCCCATGTGGACGCGGGGAAGACCACCCTGTCGGAGGCGCTGCTGTACCAGAGCGGCGCCCTGCGGCGTCTGGGCCGGGTGGACCACCAGGACGCCTTTCTGGACACGGACGCCATGGAGCGGGAGCGGGGCATCACCATCTTCTCCAAGCAGGCGGTGTTTTCCCTGGCGGACACGGAGGTCACCCTGCTGGACACGCCGGGCCATGTGGACTTCTCCGCCGAGGCGGAGCGGACGCTTCAGGTGCTGGACTGTGCCATTCTGGTCATCAGCGGCACCGACGGGGTCCAGGCCCACACCCGCACCCTCTGGCGGCTGCTGGAGCGGTATCACGTTCCCACCTTTCTTTTTGTGAACAAGGTGGACCTGGCGGGGGCAGACCGCTCCGCAGTTCTGGCAGGCTTAAAGCAGCATCTGGGCAGCGGCTGTGTGGATTTCAGCGGCGAACGGGACGAATCGTTCCGGGAGGAGGCGGCCGTCTGCGATGAATCAGTGCTGGAGCGGTATCTGGAGACCGGAGTTCTGACAGACGGCGACCTGCGGCGAATGGTCGGGAAGCGGAAGCTGTTCCCCTGCTGGTTCGGCTCTGCGCTGAAGCTGGAGGGGGTCTCGGAATTCCTGGAGGGGGTGGAACAGTATGCCCCGGTTCCCGCCTATCCGGAGACCTTCGGCGCCCGGATCTACAAGATCGCCCGGGACGGCCAGGGCACCCGCCTCACCTATTTAAAAGTGACAGGCGGCACCCTGCGGGTGAAGAGCCTTTTGACCAACCGCCGCCCCGGTCTGGGAGAGGACCAGGTGTGGGAGGAGAAGGTGGATCAAATCCGCATCTACTCCGGCGCCAAGTTCCGTACGGTGGAGGAGGCCCCGGCGGGGACGGTGTGCGCCGTGACGGGTCTCTCCCGCAGCCGGGCGGGAGAGGGCTTGGGGCTTGAGACCGGCTGGACTGCCCCGGCGCTGGAGCCGGTGCTGACCTATCAGGTGCTGCTGCCGGAGGGGACGGATCCCCACACTGCCCTGGGCAATCTGCGCCAGCTGGAGGAGGAGGATCCCCAGCTCCACATTGCCTGGAATGAGCAGACCCGCCAGATCCACGTGCAGCTGATGGGGGAGATCCAGCTGGAGATCTTACAACGCATGATCCGGGAGCGGTTCGGCCTGGAGGTGGCCTTCGGCCCCGGCGCCATCTGTTATCGGGAGACCATCGCCGCCCCAGTGGAGGGCATCGGCCACTTTGAGCCCCTGCGCCACTATGCAGAGGTCCATCTGCTGCTGGAGCCCGGGGAGCGGGGCAGCGGCCTGGAGTTCGGGACGGCCTGCCCGGAGGACCAGCTGGAGGGCCGTTGGCAGAGGCTGGTCCTGACCCATCTGGCGGAGAAGGAGCACCTGGGGGTGCTGACCGGCTCCCCCATTACGGATATGAAGATCACCCTGGCGGCGGGCCGGGCCCACGTGAAGCACACGGAGGGCGGCGACTTCCGCCAGGCCACCTATCGGGCGGTGCGCCAGGGGCTGATGGAGGCGGAGAGCATCCTGCTGGAGCCCTGGTACGACTTCCGCCTGGAGCTGCCCGCACCTCAGGTAGGCCGGGCCATGACGGACCTCCAGCAGATGGGGGCGCAGCTGTCTCCGCCGGAGACGGCGGGGGAGGAGGCTGTGCTCACTGGTGCCGTGGCGGTGTCCGCTCTGGGGGACTACGCCCGGGAGGTGGCCGCCTACACCCAGGGCCGGGGGCGGCTGCTCTGTTCCCTCCGGGGTTATGCGCCCTGCGCGGACCAGGACGCTGTGCTGGCGTCCGTCGATTACGACCCGACGGCGGATTTGGACAACTCCCCGGACTCCGTGTTCTGTAGCCACGGCGCCGGCGTCATCGTCCCCTGGGATGAAGTGCCCGCCCGGGCGCACGTGTCCAGCGGCCTGGACCTGGGACCGGAGAAAGAGGAGCCGGCGGGGAGGTCTGATACCCGGCGCGCCTCTGTCTACGCTGGGACCATCGAGCAGGATAAGGAGCTCCAGGCCATCTTCGAGCGGACCTACGGCCCCATGAAGCGGCGGGCCTTTATTCCCCCGAAAGACCCCCGGCGCCCTGCTCCGACAGCGGAGGCAGAGCAGGAAAAGCGGACCATCCGGGAGCAGTTCTCCGGACCGGAGTACCTGCTGGTGGACGGCTACAACATCATTTTTGCCTGGGATGAGCTGAAGGCCATCGCCCGGGACAATCTGGACGCCGCCCGCAAGCAGCTGTGCGATCTCCTCAGCAACTACCGGGGCTTCCGGAAGTGCGAGGTCATCGCCGTGTTTGACGCCTATAAGGTCAAGGGCGGCCAGGGCAGCGTGGAGAAGTACCACGACATCCACGTGGTCTACACCAAGGAGGCGGAGACGGCGGACGCCTATATCGAGCGGGCCACTTACGAGATTGGCCGCCGCCATCGGGTGCGGGTGGCTACCTCCGACGGCCCGGAGCAGCTGATCATTCTGGGCCACGGGGCCCTGCGGCTTTCCGCCAGCGCCTTCCGGCAGGAGGTGGAGCAGGTGGAAGGCCAGATCGCGGACATCCTGGCCGCCAACAACCGCAGGCAGAAGACCGGAAACGTCCGCTCCGCCCTGGAGCGGGCCCAGAGACAGACAGAGGAGGAGAAGCCATGATCGGATTGAGCTGTACCGCAGGCGCGGTGCTGGCCCTCTGCGGCCAGGTCCGCGGAACCCTGGAGCGCAAGGGGCTGCCCCAAAAGGAGCTGGACGGCGGCCGGGTGCGGATCGAACCCCGGTACAACCAGGGCTCCGGCTTCGGCCTTGTCCCGCTGAACGGCCGGCAGATGGCCCCCCTGTCCCTGGCGGCGCTGTGGGCGCTGCTGGGGGTGTGCGGCGGTCGGGGCCTGGGGGCCGGACTGCTGCTAGGCGGCGGACTCAGCAACCTGTGGGAACGGATCCGCCATGGACGGGTCCTGGACTATCTGCGCTTTCCAAAGGCACCGGGGCCGCTGAAGAAATACACCTACAATCTGGCGGACCTGGCCATCTTCCTGGGCGCTGTGCTTATGGTGCTGCGCCGCAGAAGGCAGTAATATGAGCCGCCCTGCGTGATTCCACGCAGGGCGGCTCTCTTCATAAAAATTTAAGAAATTTCACAGTTTTTTCGTAAACCAAGGGAATCTATACTGAATTTACGAAAAAAACACGGAACTGTAACTGATTTGTAAATTGACAATTAGTTGTGTTTGTGTATATACTAACTGTACTAGTACGGGCAGTACAGTTTTTTTGAATGGCTTAAAAATTTGTCATTGACAAATTTCAAAATTGTGTTACTGTATTATTAGAATAATACAAAAAGAGACACCGTAACGGACCGCACTCTGCCGCGTCTTATGTGAGACATTTTACAGACATTTGACGCAAACGCCGTGGGATGTTGATCTGGTGGCGTTATACTGGAACTGAAAAAATGTTCCGGAAGTTGAAGCGTTCGGCGGGGCTGCGTCGTATAGGAGAACAAGACGAAAGAAGGGAACCTGTTATGAAGATCCTGATTACCACAGATTGGTATACGCCTGCGGTAAACGGTGTGGTCACCTCTGTGAAAAACCTGCAGCGGGAGTTGGAGCGCCGGGGCCATGAGGTCCGGATCCTGACGCTGTCCCAGTCGCTCCACTCCTGGTCCCGGGACGGCGTCACCGCCATCGGCTCCGTAAACGCCGGACGGATCTATCCCGGCGCCCGCCTCCGCACCGCCATGGCGGGCCGCTGGGTACGGGAGCTGATGGACTGGCGGCCGGATGTGATCCACTCCCAATGTGAGTTCAGCACCTTTTTCCTGGCCCGCCGCATCGCGGAGGAGCTGGATGTCCCCCTGGTCCACACCTACCACACGGTGTATGAGGACTACACCCACTACTTCTCCCCCAGCGTCCGGTGGGGCCGATGTGCGGTGGCGGCTTTCTCCCGCTGGGTAGCTGCCCAGGTGGACGGCATGATCGCCCCCACCGGCAAGGTGCGGGGACTGTTGCAGGGCTATGGCGTTCGCTGCCCGGTCTTCGTGGTGCCTACGGGCATCGACCTGCGGCGCTTCCAGCAGGAGGGCGATCCCATGCGCCGGGCGGTTCTGCGGGCCAGCCTGGGCATCCCTGCGGAAAACACTGTGCTGGTGTGCGTGGGGCGCCTTGCGGAGGAGAAGAACATCCAGGAGCTGCTGAAGCTCCGGGCCTCCCTGGGCAGCCGCCCTGTGACGCTGTTGCTGGTGGGGGATGGTCCTGACCGGCCCCGGCTGGAGCAGGTGGCCCACGATCTGCGGCTGGAGGCCCCGGCAGTGATCTTTGCCGGCATGGTGCCCCCGGAGGAGGTGCCGGAGTGGTACCGGCTGGGGGACCTGTTCGTCAGCGCCTCCTCCAGCGAGACCCAGGGCCTGACCTATATCGAGGCACTGGCCGCCGGCGTGCCCGCCCTGTGCCGGGCGGATCTCTGCCTGGAGGGCGTCATCCTGGAGGGAGAGAACGGCTGGCAGTACCACAGCACTGCGGAGTTCCGGCAGCGGCTGGAGGAGTTCCTGGCCAGCCCGGAGACCCACGAAGCGCTGAAGCGGCGGGCCGCAGAGAGTGCGGAGCAGTTCTCTGCCCAGCGGTTTGCCCAGCGGGTGGAGCGCATCTATCAGATGCAGCTGGCCCGGCGGGCGGCCAGCTGTGTCCAGGGGGTGACCGCATGAGCCGGGGCGTGGAAAAGACCGCTCTGCAGGCGGCGTCCCTCTTCGGACTGATTTTGTGCGTGCTGACCGGAATCTGGGCCTGGCAGGCAGGACTGCTAACCTCCCAGGAGCGGCTGCAGGCCTTTGTGGCCAGCTGCGGCGCCGCCGGCGGGCTGCTGTTCGTGGCGTTCCAGATGGTGCAGGTAGTGGTGCCGGTGCTGCCCGGCGGCCTGGGCTGCCTGGTGGGCGTGGTGCTGTTCGGCCCGGTGATGGGGTTTGTCTACAATTATGTGGGCATCTGCATCGGTTCGCTGTTGGCCTTTGCCGTGGCGCGCAACTGCGGGCGGCCGCTGTTGAGCCTGCTGTTTTCGGAAAAGCTCATCGCCAAGTACAGCGATTGGACAGAGCGGAATGACCGGTTTGCACGGCTGTTCGCCCTGGCGATCTTTTTCCCGGTGGCGCCGGACGACTTCCTGTGCTATCTGGCGGGCACCACCTCCATGACCTGGCGGCGGTTCACCACCATCATCCTGCTGGGCAAGCCCCTTTCCATCGCCCTGTACAGTCTGGGGCTGACGGTGCTGTTCCAGCAGATCACAGGCTGGCTGGGGTAAAGACATCCGCGGACGGGCGGATCGGTAAAGGAGACACACATGCGCGTTTTTATCTACAATGGCGGCCTGCGACTGGTCGGCAAAAGCGGTGTGGGACAGGCCATCCTCCACCAGCGGGAGATGCTGCGCCGGGCCCGGATCGACACTGCCGACCATTGGTGCCAGCGGGCCGGGGCCGTCCATATCAACACGGTGCTGCCGGATTCGGTGCTGGCGGCTCTGGCGGCCAAGTTGATGGGGCGGAAGGTCATTTACTACGGCCACTCCACTATGGAGGATTTCCGCAGATCCTTTCGAGGCTCGGACCGGCTGGCACCCCTCTTCCGCAAGTGGATCACCTTCTGCTACAGCCTGGGCGACGTGGTGCTGACCCCCACGGAATACTCCCGCCGTTTGCTGGAGAGCTACGGCCTCAAGCCGCCGGTGTACAGCATTTCCAACGGCGTGGATACAGAGTTCTTCGCGCCGGATCCCACCCGGCGGGCGTCCTTCCGCCGCCGCTGGGGCCTCCGGGAAGGGGAGCGGGCGGTGATTTCCGTGGGTCACACCATTGCCCGGAAGGGGCTGCCGGAATTCCTGGAGCTGGCCCGGCGGATGCCGGAGGCCCGTTTCCTCTGGTTCGGCTGGACGGATCCCCATCTGATCCCCCAGGAGATCCGGCAGGCCATGGAACAGGCGCCGGAGAATGTGACCTTCGCCGGCTTTGTAGACCGGGAGACGCTGCGGGAGGCATATTGCGGCGCGGATGTATTCGCCTTCATGAGTCATGAGGAGACCGAGGGCATCGTGGTGCTGGAAGCCCTGGCCTGCGGCATTCCCACAGTGGTGCGGGACATCCCTGTTTACAACGGCTGGCTGCGGGAGGGACAGAATGTCTACAAGGCCTCCGGCACAGACGAGTTCCAGCAGAAGGCGGAAGGACTTCTGACAGGGACATTGCCGGATCTGACAGCCGCCGGCCGCCGGGTGGCGGAGGAGCGGAGCCTGTCGGTGATGGGGGAGTGCCTGCGGGAGGTCTACCGGCGGATGGACATTCTGCCGGCAGCGCAGCCGGCGGCAAAAACGAACCTCCCTCAGGCGGAGAGACCCGTACAGCACAGCTTCACACCTTAATTCCCGGTATTCCTACGGGATAAGGATACCCTGGCGAGGGATGGTTCCCCATAGCGCCCGCTTCCATTCCGGTTCTGCGGGCCGCCGATGAAGAGAAAAAGCGCCTCCGGCTTTTGCCGGAGGCGCTTTTGGCGCGTTTACTGGGGCAGGGTCTGGACCACGCCGCGGGCACAGTCCACAGAGACCATGGCACCGTCCTTCAGGCGCTGGACGGCGCCGGCGGCGCCCACGATCACCGCCTTGCCCAACGTCAGGCCCACAGTGGCCGCATGGCCGTTGGTGCCGCTCTCCTCGCTGATGACAGCGGCCGCCTGTCGGATATAGGGCAGGAGGTCGTTAGTGGTGTAGGGCACCACCAGCACATCCCCGGGGCGGAACTTGGCGGCCACATCCTCCAGTGAGCGGCAGACGCACAGGGGGCCGGAGGCGTTGCTGGCCCCCACGCCGACGGCGTTGAGCAGGGCCCCGCCCACCAGATGGACCTTGATCATATTGGTGGTGCCGGAGACACCCACGGGCACACCGGCAGTAATGACCACCAGATCGCCCTGCTTCACGAGTTCTGCCTTCTCTGCCGCCTGGATGGCGAACTCGATCAGCTGGTCGGTGTTCTGGGCATAGGGCATCAGCAGGGGCACCACGCCCCAGTACAGGGCCATCTGCCGCTGGACCCGCTCACTGAGCAGGCAGGCCACCACCGTGGTTCCGGGGCGGAAACGGCTCACCAGCCGGGCGGTGGCACCGCTCTGGCTGACGGTGAGGATGGCATCGGCACCGATGTCCATGGCAGTGGTGCAGGCGGCATGGGCCGTGGCGGCGGCGATGGACAGGCGGCTGGAACCCGGCAGGTTGCGCATCCGCTTGGCGTAGTTGATGTCCGCCTCGGTCCGCAGGGCAATGGCATCCATGGTCTGCACCGCCTCCACGGGGTATTTGCCCGCCGCTGTCTCGCCGGAGAGCATGATGGCGGAGGTTCCGTCGTAGATGGCGTTGGCCACGTCGGTGATCTCCGCCCGGGTGGGGCGGGGATTCTCCATCATAGAGTCCAGCATCTGTGTGGCTGTGATGACAGGCTTGCCGGCGGCCACGCACTGGGCGATCATGTCCTTCTGGATGATGGGAATCTCTGTGAAGTCGATCTCCACGCCCATATCCCCCCGGGCCACCATGATGCCGTCCGCCACGGACAGGATCTCCGCCAGGTTGCTGACCCCCTCCTGGTTTTCAATCTTGGCGATGATCTGGATGGAGGAGTCTGCCTCATCCAGCAGGCGGCGGATCTCTCGCACGTCGTCCGCCGTGCGGACGAAGCTGGCGGCGATGAAGTCAAAGCCCTGTTCCACGCCGAAGAGGATGTCCTCCCGGTCCCGCTGGCTCATGTAGGGCATGGACAGGCGGATGCCCGGCACATTGACGCCCTTGTTGTTTTTCATGGCCCCGTCGTTTTCCACCCGGCAGCGGACGTCCGCCGCTGTGGTCTCCAGCACCGTCAGGCGCACCAGGCCGTCGTCCAGCAGGATGGTGTCGCCGGCCTTCACGTCCCCGGGCAGGTCGGCGTAGGTGATGGAGCAGCCTTGCTCATCCCCCACGATGTCCCGGGTGGTCAGGGTGAACTCCTGGCCGGTCCGCAGCATGACGGAACCTGCGGCGAAGGACTTCAGCCGGACCTCCGGCCCCTTGGTGTCCAGCATGGCGGCCACCGGCAGGCCCAGCTCCGCCCGCAGGGCCTTCAGGGCGTCCAGACGACCCTTGTGCTCCGCGTGGCTGCCGTGGGAGAAATTGAACCGGGCCACGTTCATGCCGGCCTCCAGCATCTGCCGCAGGACGCCCTCCCTGTCCGTGGCCGGACCGAGGGTGCACACGATCTTTGTCTTTCTCATAAATAAAAATCCACCTTTCGGTCAAAAGGGATACACACTGTAAGACAGTTTATCACAAAGCCGCAGCGCAAAAAAGTGGAAAAGTGTTCAATAAACAAGAGGGATCCGCCAAAAGGCCCGCCAGCGCGGGAAGGCTCACATCCCCAGCTTTTCCCGCAGGGCGGCGATCATCTCTTGATATTCGCCCTCGGAGAGCAGCACCGGCTCCGGATTCGTGATGGCAAAGGAACCGCCGAACTCGAATCCGCCCTCGTATTTGGGTACGATATGGAAGTGCAGGTGGGGATTCGTATCGCCGAAGGAGCCCAGGTTGATCTTGTCGCAGCCCCACAGTTCCTTCACTGCACCGGAGGCCCGGGCCAGATCCCGGGCGAAGGCGGCCAGCTCCTCCGGCCCGCACTCGCACAGCTCCTTCCGGTGGTTCTTCAGCGCCAGGGCGCAGCGGCCCTTGTGGGCCTGATCCTTGAAGAGATAGAGCACACCGGCCTCCATCTCGCCGACCTTGTACATGATGGCCTCCCGGCCCTCGTGATGTTCATCGCAGTAAAAGCATCCCATGGCTAGATCTCCTTTTGTCAGAATACGGAGGAAATTTTCCCCTTATTACCATACAACCCAAAACCGCCGCCGTCAAGCATCAGTTCAGGATTGCGCCGGGGCAGAGGTTCTGGTATCATCAGGGTATCAAGAACGAAGACGGAGGAGGAATCGACATGAAACTCGGCTTGGTGACGGACAGCCTGGCAGACCGCTCCCTGGCAGAGGCAGCGGCCGTCTGCCGGGGACTGGGGCTGGAGCAGGTGGAGCTGGGCTGCGGCAACTGGTCCCCGGCGCCCCATGTGGACCTGAAAGGGCTGACGGCGGACGCCGGTGCCCGGCACCGGCTGCTGGATACTCTGGGGGAAAACGGCCTCACGATCTCCGCCCTGAACTGCTCCGGCAACCCCCTGTTCCCCGGGGAGAAGGGAGCCGGAGACAGGGCGGTGGCGGAGGGCACGTTCCTCCTGGCGGAGCAGCTGGGGGTGGAGACCGTGGTGATGATGAGCGGCCTGCCCGGCGGCTGCCCGGAGGACCGTACTCCCACCTGGATCGTCACGTCCTGGCCGCCGGAGACGGAGGAAATCCTCCGCTACCAGTGGAAGGCGGCCGTCCCGGTGTGGAAGGCGCTGACCGCCCGGGCCCGGGACCACGGGGTGAAGCGCATCGCCCTGGAGTTCCATGGCTGGCAACTGGTGTACAATGTGGAGACGCTCCGCCGCCTGCGGAGTGAGGTGGGGGACGACATTCTGGGGGTGAATCTGGACCCCAGCCATCTCTTCTGGATGGGGGCGGACCCCGTGGAGGTGGCCCGCGCCCTGGCGGACTGCATCTACCATGTCCACATCAAGGACGTGCGCCTGGAGCCGGCTGCCGGGCAGAACACCCTGCTGGACACCAAGGGCGTGCTGGAGTTCGCCAGCCGCTCTTGGAACTTCGTCACCCCCGGCACAGGCCACGACGCCGCCTGGTGGCGCCGCTTTCTGGAGACGCTGCAGGACTGCGGCTACGACGGCGCCCTCAGCATCGAACAGGAGGATTACACCATCCCGCTGGAGGAGGCCCTGCAGAAGGCCGTGTCCCTGCTGCGGCAGGCGCTGCCCGCCTGAAATACGCAAAGCCCCGCCTCACGAACGAGGCGGGGCTTTTTTCAGAACAGGATCACCGCAGGAAATTCCAGTACAGGGCAATGGCCGCCGCCAGCAGGAGCTGCACGGCCAGGATCACCGGCACGCCCACCCGAAAGACCCGGTGGAGCGTCTTGTGGCGGAAGAGGTACATCCCCAGCAGGGCACCCACGCTGCCGCCCACCACGGCCAGAAGCAACAGATTTTTCTCCGGCACCCGCTGGCGGAACCGGGGGTGTTTGGCCAGGAGCTTGTCTACGCCGAAGATCAAAAAGGTCACAGTGTTGATGAGCACCAGCCAGGCGGCCAGCAGCCCCAGGGGAGAGCCGATGAAGGCAACGATACGGTCATTGTGCTCTGTGGGCAGATAGAGTGTCTTTTCTTCCATAACGGCCGCCTCCTGAAACAGCACTGGACTGGCCGGGAGTTCCCAGCCAGTCCAGTGTAGCAGAAGTTTCAGTTTTTGGCAAGCTTGCTGAGTTCCACAGCAGTGGCTGCCGCCAGCTTGGCGTTGTTGTACACCAGCTGGATATTGGAGGCCAGGGAGTCGCCGCCGGTCAGATCCTTGATCTTGGCCAGCAGGAAAGGAGTGGTCTCCTTGCCGTGGATACCCTGAGCCTTGGCCTCCTCCACGGCCTCGTCGATGGCCTTGTTGATGACGTCCGCGTCCATGGAGTACTCCTCCGGGATGGGGTTGGTCACCAGCATGCCGCCGCCCAGGCCCATATCCTGCTTGACATAAAAGGCTTTGGCCAGCTCCGCCGGGGTGTCGATCTCATAGTCCACGGCAAAGCCGCTCTTCCGGGTGTAGAAGGCGGGCAGCTCGCGGGTGCCGTAGCCGATGACGGGCACGCCGTGGGTCTCCAGGTACTCCAGGGTCAGCCCCAGGTCCAGAATGGACTTGGCGCCGGCACAGACCACCATCACGGGGGTGTGGGCCAGCTCCTCCAGATCGGCGGAGATGTCCATGGTGGTCTCAGCCCCCCGGTGCACGCCGCCGATACCGCCGGTGGCGAACACGGAGATCCCGGCCATGTGGGCGATAATCATGGTAGTGGTGACAGTGGTGGCGCCGTCCCTGCCCTCCGCCACCAGCACGGGCAGATCCCGACGGCTGGCCTTGGCCACGGCAGGGCCGGTCTTGCCCAGGTAGTCGATCTCCTCGGGAGAGAGGCCGGCCTTCAGCCGCCCGCCGATGACGGCGATGGTGGCAGGGGTGGCGCCGTGTTCCCGGATGATCTTCTCCACGTTCAGGGCCGTCTCCACATTCTGGGGATAGGGCATGCCGTGGGAGATGATGGTGGATTCCAGTGCCACCACGGGACGACCCTCGTCCAGGGCCTTCTGCACTTCAGGGGCGATGTCGAGATACTTGTTCAGAGCCATGATAAAAACCTCCAGATTTGAATTTTGGTTATTCGATGGGGAATGGGGTGTCAGGAATTGGAAATGGGGGGACCGGGAACTTTAAAGCCCAGCCCGCAGCTTCAGCGCTTCCGCGCTCATGGCGGGGTTGATGGTCTCCGCCCCCTCCATGGCGATGGCGGAGGCTGCCAGACCCGCCTTGGCGGTGCCCGTCAGATCCGTGCCCGCAAGATAGGCCCAAGTGATGGCTGCCATGAAGGCATCCCCGCAGCCGGTGGTGTTCACCATCTCCGCCGGCAGGACGGGCAGGTGCACCCGCTCCCCGGAACGGTCGGCGGCGAACACGCCGTCTCCGCCTAGAGAGATGAATACCCGGTGAAGACCGGTGGCCAGCAGGGCGTCCGCGGCGGCGCGCAGGCTGGCCTCATCGGTGATGGCCACGCCGGAGAGCAGCTCCGCCTCGATGCGGTTGGGCTTGAGGGTGTGGAGCCTGCCCAGCACCGGCTGCAACTTCACCGCCTTGGCGGTGGAGACCGGGTCGGCAAAGATAGGCACCGGGCAGTTCTCTGCCAGATAGGCGATGCTCTCCGCGGGAATATTGGTGTCGATCACCAGCACCTGGCTGCCGGACAGCAGCTTCTGCCGCTGAGAGAGCAGCTGGGGTGTCAGATGGCGGTAGATGTCCATGTCACTGACCGCCAGCAGCATGTCGCCCTTCTCGTCATTGATGAAGAGATAAGTGGAGGTGTGCCCCTCCGGGATCACCGGGGATTGGGAGATGTCGATGCCCAGTTCCCCGCAGCTGGCGGCGATCTTCTGGGCGTACAGGTCGTCGCCGAAGGCGGTGACCATCCGCACGTCCAGGCCCAGAAGGCTCATGTTGTGGGCGATGTTCCGGCCCACGCCGCCCAGACTCATCCGCACCGCGCCGGGGTTGGAGTCCCGGTCCACCGGCACCTCCGACGGCCAGCCGCCGATGTCCATGTTGACGCCGCCCACCACCGTGACATAGGGCGCTGTATGGACGATGTAGCCTTTGCCGGTGATGTAGCCCTTCTTCATCAGGTTGGAGATGTGCACCGCCACGGAGGACCGGGTGATGCCGGCCTTCTCCGCCAGCTCCTGCTGGGAGATGAGAGGGTTTTCTTCGATCCAGTTCAGAATCTGCCGTTCCCGCTGGGTCATGGCGCCGCCTCCTTGTAAGCAAAAATTAAGATATATAATCTAATGCTTAGTTTATCTGTTTTTTTGAAAAAGTCAAGACCCAATTTTTAGCCGTCTGCCGTCTGTGGGACGGGGATGCCCGCTTCGCCTGCCGCAGGCACCGGACAGAGAGGTGCTGATGGGGCGGGAGCTTCATGTTCTCCCAGCGGAATGAAAATCGCGCCGGAAGTGGAACCAAACCGCCGCCTTTGCCGACTATACAGGCAGAGGAGGCGATGCTTCATGAAAAAATGGTGCCTGTTTTTGAGCCTGTATTTCTGTATCTGTCTGCTGGCAGCCTGCGCCGGAGGGGACGTCTCCGCCGGTGCGGGGGCCGATTCCGGCGGCACACCCGCGGAGGAGACCCGGACCGGAGGAGAGACGACGGAGCCCGGCCGGGTGACGGAGACCTTCCGGCTGGTGACTGTGGGGGACGGCGATGATCCGGCTTCTGTGCTGGCCGGGACGGACGGCGGGGCCGGAGCTGTGTACACCCTGGACCTCTTCAGTGTGGAAGACCTGACTATCGAGGGATACACCCAGGAGGAGATGGACCTGCTGGACTGGTCTCCCATGCCTGGCGCTCTGGTGGAGGTCACCTGGGACGGCTCCGTCATGGAGTCCTACCCCATGCGGTTCGGCACGGTGGCCTCCGTTCGCATCCTGGAGGACGGCTTTGACGATCTGTGCCGGCTGTACCTGGACGTGCTGAACGATCTCTGGGAGGTGGACCCCAGCCTGAATGATGGCATCACGGAGCTGGGGGTGGACCTGTCCGGGACCTCCCTGCCGGAAAGCGAACAGGCCGCGGTGGCCTATGCCTTCGGCTCCGCCCACGGGCTGATGGCTATGGAGGGCACATATCAGGACTTCGTGGACAGCGGGTATATCGACGGGGAAGCACTGTTCTGGAAGGACGGCTGCCTGTTCTCCGTCAAAGAGACCCAGGATGAAAACCCGGTGACCTTTAATCTGCCCAGTTTCGGTCCTGGGGACGAGATGCCGGACTACAGTGGCGTCCGCTTTGACGCGGAGAAGTGGCGCAGCGGCCTGGGGGCCTATTTCTTCACAGACTGCACCGCTGTCCGAAATGGCGGCGGCCAGTGGGGCGATTACACCGTGGGGGCGGAGGCGATCGCCTGAAAACCGGGAAAACGCCCGTTCCCTCTTGTAAAACTATTTGAAATGGAGTACAATATCCATGATTATGCAGCCATTTCCAGCAAAAACAAGAAAACGGGTGAAGTTTATGAGCTATACGAAAATCGCGGCCATCTACGCCGACAGCGAGGCGCTCTCCGGCCAGACGGTCACCGTGGGCGGCTGGGTCCGCACCATCCGGGACATGAAGACCTTCGGCTTCATCGAGCTGAACGACGGGTCCTGCTTCAAGAACCTCCAGGTGGTCATGGAGGCCGGGACGCTGGAGAACTATAAGGACATCGCCGCCCAGAACGTGGGCGCCGCCCTGATCGTCACCGGCACTGTCGTCCTGACGCCGGAGGCCAAGCAGCCCCTGGAGCTGAAGGCCGCCTCCATCGAGGTGGAGGGCACCTCCACCTCCGACTACCCCCTGCAGAAAAAGCGCCACAGCGTGGAGTTTCTGCGTACCATCCAGCACCTGCGGCCCCGGACGAACCTGTTTTCCGCCGTGTTCCGGGTGCGGAGCGTGGCGGCCTACGCCATTCATCAGTTCTTCCAGGAGCGGGGCTTCGTCTACGTCCACACCCCCATCATCACTGCCAGCGACTGTGAGGGCGCCGGCGAGATGTTCCGGGTCACCACGCTGGACCCCAAAAATCCGCCCATGACCGAGGATGGGGAGGTGGACTTCTCCCAGGACTTCTTCGGTAAACCCGCGAACCTCACCGTCTCCGGCCAGTTGAACGCGGAGAACTTCGCCATGGCCTTCGGGGACGTATATACCTTCGGCCCCACCTTCCGGGCGGAGAACTCCAACACCCAGCGCCACGCCGCCGAGTTCTGGATGATCGAGCCGGAAATGGCCTTCACAGACCTGAAGGGCGATATGGATGTGGCGGAGGCCATGATCAAGTTCGTCATCCGTCAGGTGATGGAAAAGTGCCCTCAGGAGCTGGCCTTTTTCAACAGCTTCGTGGACAAGGGCCTGCTGGAGCGGCTGGAGCACGTGGCCTCCTCTGACTTCGGCCGGGTGACCTATACCGAGGCGGTGGCGATTCTGGAGCAGCACAACGACCTGTTTGACTACAAGGTCTCCTGGGGCTGCGACCTGCAGACGGAACACGAGCGGTATCTCACCGAGCAGGTGTACAAGAAGCCGGTGTTCGTCACGGATTATCCCAAGGAGATCAAGGCGTTCTACATGCGCCTCAACGACGATGGGAAAACCGTGGCCGCGGCGGACTGCCTGGTACCCGGCATCGGCGAGATCATCGGCGGCAGCCAGCGCGAGGAGCGGCTGGAAATCCTGGAAAGCCGCATCCGGGAGCTGGGCATGAACCCCAAGGACTACTGGTGGTACTGCGACCTGCGGCGCTACGGCTCCTGCAAGCACGCGGGCTTCGGCCTGGGCTTTGAGCGGCTGGTGATGTACCTCACCGGCGTCAGCAACATCCGGGACGTCCTGCCCCACCCGAGAACGGTCGGCAGTGCGGACTTTTAAAAAATAAAATCGACTCCGGCGCCCTGTCCAAGCAGATGGACAGGGCGCCGTTTTTTGCGGTTGTGGGGACGGAGGGCGGTACCCTTCTGCGCATTGCCGGCGGTCCGCTGCAACAGTTTTTCTTGAGGAGAGGCGGGGCCCTAGTGTATAGTTAGGAAAAACTCAAAAGGAGGAAAAAAATGGAAAGCGATACAATGGAACTTCTGCGCCTGATGCTGGCGCATCTGCGGCCCAGGCTTCAGGGACGGGACGAAGAGTGGCAGGCGCTGGAGCGGAAGCAGCAAGAACTGATGGCCAGCTTCCGGGAAACCCACGGCGGGGACGTGCCGCTGCTGGAGGAGGTCCTGGAGATGGAGGACGCCTGGGCTGGCGCGGGAGAACGGGCCTGCGCCGCCCACTTCTTTCTGGGGCTGCAAATGGGCCTGGACCTGGGGAAGCTGAACTATCTGCGGGAGGAATAGGCGCTGCCCCGGAGTGCGCGTGAAAGAGAGCGCCCGGACCACGTGGCCCGGGCGCTCTCTTTCAGTTAGATGAAGAACTGTGCCGGATCAGGCCAGCACCCGCACGCAGCGGTCGATGAGGGTCATGTGGACCGCTTCGCCCTCTGCGAAGCGCTTGGACAGCTGGGGGTTGTAGACCTCCACGATGATGGGCTGGTCGCCCAGCATGACCTCGTACTCCACTTTGGCACCGTAGTAAGTGGCCCGGGAGACACGGCCGGACAGGGGGCCCTCTTCCTCAGAGAGGAGAATAGACTCCGGACGAACCGCCAGGCAGCAGGGGCCGTCCTTCTGGACGCCCTCCATCTTGCCGGGGGCGGGGATGGGGAAGGTGTGGCCGCCCACTTCCACCAGGGCGTTCTCGCCGTCCATGCCGCGGAAGGTGCCGTCGATGAAGTTGGCCTTGCCGATGAAGTTGGCCACGAACCGGCTGTTGGGCTGCTCATAGATCTCTGTGGGCGTGCCCTGCTGGCAGATGACGCCGTCCTTCATGATGACCACCCGGTCGGAGATGGCCATGGCCTCGGACTGGTCATGGGTGACATAAAGGGAGGTGATGCCCAGCCGTTTCTGAAGGGCCCGGAGCTCGTCCCGCATGCTCTCCCGCAGCTTGGCGTCCAAGTTGGACAGGGGCTCGTCAAACAACAGCACGCTGGGCTCAATGACCACGGCGCGGGCCAGGGCCACCCGCTGCTGCTGTCCGCCGGAGAGCTGGTTGGGGAACCGGCGCTCCATACCGGTCAGCTGCATCAGCTCCATGACGGCGTTGGTGCGGCGGACCACCTCATCCTGGGAGACCTTGGCCACTTTCAGACCGTAGGCCACGTTCTCCCAGATGTTCAGATGGGGGAACAGAGCGTAGCTCTGGAACACCATGGAGATGCCCCGCTTGTTGGGGGGGATCTTGGCAACATCCCGCTCACCGATAAACACGCTGCCGCTGGTGGGGTACTCAAAGCCGGAGATCATCCGCAGCGTGGTGGTTTTGCCGCAGCCGGAAGGGCCCAGCAGCGTCACCATCTCGCCGTCCTGGATGTTCAGGTTGATGTGGTCCACAGCCACGAAATCCTTGCCGGTATCCGGCTGCTGGAAGATCTTGGTGATCTCTTTTAAAACCACGCCGGAGCTCTTTTGGCCCAGCGCCGACTTTTCCATCTGCTTGCTCATTTTGTTTCCTCCGTTTTCTCGTGAATGCCTGCGCCCTTGGGCACCCTGGAGCGGGGGGCCAGCAGCAGGTTGATCAATCCGTTGAAAATGCCGATAAACACCAGCAGGATTACGACCATCATGGTGACGAAGGCCGCGGCCTGGCTGTATTTTGCCTGGTCAAAGAGCGTGTAGATCTTGCTGGTGACCAGATCCCAGCGGGGAGAGACCAGGAAGATGATGGCGCTGACGGCAGTGATGGCCTTCACGAAGGAGTACACCAGGCCGGAGAAGAAGGCGTTGCGCAGCATAGGCAGGGAGATCCGGCGGAAGGAGTAGCCGCTGCCGGCACCCAGAATGGTGGAGGCCTCTTCAATGGAGTTGTCGATCTGCAGCAGCGTGGTGGTGCCGGACTCAATCGCCACCGGCATATTCCGGAACACGAACACGATCACCAGGATGGCAGCGGTGCCGGTGAGCACCAGGAAGCCGGTGTTGAAGGCCAGGATGTAGGCGATGCCCAGCACAGTGCCGGGGACGGCGAACATCAGAACAGAGGACACCTCGATAAACCGTTTGCCGTAGTAGTCCCGCTTGGCGGTGATGTAGGCGATGACCATGCCCAGCAGGCCGCCGATCAGCGCTCCGATCAGACCCAGGATAATGGAGTTCCGTAGGCTGTCCCAGCCCTGCTGCAAGGCGCGGGTGTACTGGTCCAGGGTGAGGGTGTAGTCGTAGCCCCAGGTCTTGACGAAGGAACCAAAGACCACTGTGCCGTAGAACAGGATGATGACCGCGGCCACCACCAGGCAGACAGCGAACAGGGGCCATTTGATATGGGGCTCATCGATGAGCTTGCGGGCCTGGGTGGGCTTGCCCGTGACGGTGACGAAACTCTTTTTGTTGACCCAGTATTTGTTCAGCAGATAGGCCAGCATGGTAGGCACCAGCATCAAAAGCGCCAGCACGGAGCCCTTCTGCATGTCATAGCTGCCGGTGATGGTTTGATAGACTTCCACAGATAAGGTGGTGAAATCGCCGCCGATGGTGGCGGGATTGGAGAAGTCCTCCAGAGACTGGATGAACACCAGCAGGCAGCCGGAGATGATGCCCGGCAGGGACAGCGGGAAGGTGACCGTCCAGAAGGTGTGCCACCGGCTGGCGCCCATGTTGCAGGCGGCGTCCTCCACCGATGCGTCGATGGAGGAGAGGATGCCGGAGAGGGTCATATAGGCGATGGGGAAGAAACTCAGCACCTGCACCACGATCAGGCTGCCCATGCCGTAGACGTCGTTGTCCGTGATCTTCAGCAGCCCGTTGGTAATCAGCCCCTGCCGCCCGAACAGAAAGATGATGGACAGGCACAGAATGAAGGGCGGGGACAGGATGGGCAGGGTGGCGATGGTCTTCAGAAAGCCCTTGCAGGGGACGTTTGTGCGGGTGATGGTATAGGCGAAGATGTAGCCGATGAAGGTGGCGATCACTGCCACGATCACTCCCAGCACCATGGTGCGGCCGAACGTCTTTAAATACCGGGAGGTGGAAAAGATCTCCGCCGCGGTAGCCAGGGAGAAAGTCCCGGACGCATCGGTCAGGCTGAAGAGCAGAATCTTCACCAGGGGATAGATGACGAATAAAAGCAGGAGCACGATGACCGTAAGGATCGAGATCAGCATGATGGGCTGACGCATGATCATCTTGGATTCGTTCCGCCTTTTCAGGCGGGCGGCGCTTTTGCCGCCCGAACCAGCAGCGTTTGCCATTTGGGTTCCTCCTGTTGATTTTCAAGCGTTTGGCAAGAGGACTTCCTCCCCGCCGGGGAGGAAGTCCTGCAGGCATAGAGAGAATCTTCCGGAATTACTCCAGATTTTCAGAGCTGGCGATGTTCGCCTCGAACTGCGCGACGAACTCGTCCTTGTGCTCGGCAGCCCAGACGGCATCATAGTCGATGACGGCCACGGAGTCCAGCGTCACCAGACCCTCGGCCGGAGTGGCCTGGGAGTTGGTGGGCACCCGGAAGGAATTGTTCTCGGCATACAGGTTCTGACCCTCTGCAGAGCACATGAAGTCGATGAACTTCTTGGCGTTTTCCTGCTCGTCAGCGGGACCGCCCTTGATCAGGGCCATGGCACCCACCTCATAGCCGGTGCCGTCGGTGGGGAAGGACAGCTCGATGGGATAGCCCTCGGTGGTGGGCTGCAGACCGTCGTGAGAGAAGGTCAGGGCAATGGCCGCCTCGCCCAGGGCCACGCCGTTGGGAGCGGCGGAACCGGACTTGGTGTACTGGGACATGTTCTTGTCCAGCTCCTTCAGGTAATCCCACACGGCATCCTCACCCTTCAGCTGGATCAGCGTGGCCAGAACGGTGTAGGCGGTGCCGGAGGTGGCGGGGTGGGCCATAATGATCATATCCTGATACTTGGGATCCAGCAGGTCATCCCAGCTGGTGGGATAATCATACCCTTTGTCCGCGAACCAGTCCTTGTTGCAGGCGAAGGCGATGGCGCCCACATAGATGGGGTTCCACACGCCGTCGGGGTCCAGATAGTTCTCCGGGGTGTTGGACAGCTCGGGGGACTGATAGGCCTCCAGCAGGCCCTGGCTGGAGGCGGCGATGTAGTTGTCGGTGGAGCCGCCGAACATCAGGGAGGCCTGGGGATTGTCCTTCTCAGCAGCCACGCGGGTCAGCATCTCACCGGCGGAGAGCCGCAGAGCGTTGACCTTGATGCCAGTGGCCTCCTCAAACGCGTTGAAGTAGTAGGCCACCTCGGCCTCGGGGAATGCCGTGTAGACGGTCAGCTCGTTGCTGCCGCTGGACTCCCCGCCGTCCCCTTCGGAGGAGGTGTCACTGTTGCCGCCGCAGGCGGTGAGCATTCCCAGCGTCATGGCCAGGGTAAGGAGCAGCGCGAATAGACGTTTGCTCTGTTTCATAAGAGTGTCTCCTTTTCACCAATTTTAGGTTCCGGATCCTCCGGGATTTTAGGGATATTGTAGCATCTCCGGAAAAGAGTGTCAATAATTGGTAACGTTTGCACACAGGAGGAACCCCATAAGGCAAAGACAAAAATAGAAAAAATGTATTTGTATAAGAGACAAAAATGGCGGCGGCGCTGGCTTTTTCCGGAAGTTTTGTTAAAAAGCGGAAGGGGAAATTGGTGAAACTATAAAATTTATGACAGCGCTTACTTTCAAACATGTGCCCTTCAAAACCGTTTCGTATCCCCGGGACCCGGCTGGACTGAAATTGCCCAAATTTTTCTCCAGGCTTTAGGCAATCAGCCGAAGATTTCCGCCAGAGTGTGGAAGATATTGACTTCTCTTCCGGCTTGTGATAAACATAAAAGAAACAATTTGGGCGCTTTGGGTTCGTCGAAATTTGTCAAGAATGCTGAGAATGGCGCCGTTCAAACAGCTTTATTTAACCATGCAACCGTTTCCGGGAATATGCGGCAACATCTGCCGCAGAGGTGACCTGCCGAAAGAGAGGGGAGAGTTGGCGGAGCCATTCCTCCCCTTTTTATTGTTTGACTGCCCGGCGCGGGGCGGAGAGAGGAGTGTGCACAGAATGATGGAAGGACTGGCATACCTGCGGGAGATGAACGTGGCCTCCGTCCTGCTGCGCCTGACTGTGGCCATGCTCTTCGGGGGCTTCATCGGACTGGAGCGGGAGCGGAAGCGCCGGCCGGCAGGCTTCCGGACCTATATGCTGGTATGCTTGGGCGCGGCGCTGACCATGCTGCTCAGTCAGTATGAGAGCTACATGGTGACCCACGCCTGGCATGAGACCGCCATGGAGATCGGCCTGCGGACGGATGTGTCCCGCTTCGGCGCCCAGGTCATCAACGGCATCGGCTTTCTGGGTGCGGGCACCATCATCGTCACCGGCAAGCAGGAGGTGAAGGGACTGACCACGGCGGCGGGCCTTTGGGCGTCCGCCTGTATGGGTCTGGCCATCGGCGCGGGATTTTACGAGTGCGTACTTTTGGGCTTCCTGCTGATCCTGCTGACCAACCGGCTGCTGCCCTTCGTGGAGGATGCCATCATCGAAAGCGCCCGGAACATGAACATCTATGTGGAATTCCAGACGCTGGACAATCTGGGGGACATCATTGCCCGCATCAAGTCTCAGGGCGGACAGATTTATGAAGTGGATCTGGACCGGGGCCGGGAGGAGCGGTCCAAGAATCCCAGCGCGGTGTTCTCCATTCGGCTGCCCGGCAGGCACTACCACGTCCGGGTCCTGGCGGCGATCTCCGAGTTGGAGAGCGTCTACACCATTGATGAAATCTGAGGGAGGTGCGGAGATTGCTGCCGATTTTTGACGGTGTGCGGGATGTGACCGTGCTGTCCACCACGCTGCGGATGCTGCTGGCGGTGGTGTGCGGCGGTCTCATCGGGCTGGAGCGGGAGTACAAGCGCCGGCCGGCGGGGTTCCGCACCCATATCCTGATCTGCCTGGGGGCGGCCATGACGACCCTCACCAGCCAGTTCCTTTATTTGAACCTCCATTACTACACGGACATGGCCCGGCTGGGAGCCCAGGTGGTGGCGGGCATTGGCTTCATCGGCGCAGGCGCCATCATCGTCACCCGGCGCCGCCGGGTGAAGGGGCTCACTACGGCGGCGGGACTCTGGGCGGCGGCCATTGTGGGCCTGTGCCTGGGCGGCGGGTTCTACGAGGGCGGCATCTTCGCCACGGCGCTGATTCTGGCGGCGGAGATGTTCCTGTCCAAGCTGGAGTACCGGATGCTGGACAACGCCCCGGAGGTGAACCTCTATATGGAGTACAGTAACAAGACCTGCCTGGACAATGTGCTGCGGCTGTTCCGGGATTTGAACCTGAAGGTGCTGAACATGGAGATTACCCGCTCTACGGAGACGGAGACGCACAATGCCTGCGCCCTCTTTACCCTGCGGCTGAACAAGCGGTGCCGGGTGGAGCAGCTGATCCCCAAGATGAACGCCACGGAGGGCGTGGTGTCGGTAGAGGAGTTGTAACAGCGGCGCAAGCCGGAAGAATAGGAGAGAGACTATGAAAAAAACGTATGACGTACTGGTGATCGGCCCGGTGTCCCTGGATCACAACATCGACTATCAGGGCAACGAACGCAAGGAGGTGGGCGGCGCCGTGGTGGCCTCCGGCTTTGCGGCTGCCAAAAGCGGCAACCGCACCGCCGTGTTTACCAAGCTGAATCCCGCGGATGCGGATGTGGAGGAGCGGTTCGCCGGGTCCGGTGCGGATGTGTACTGGAAGCCGTCTCAGGCCACCTGCTCCATCCGCAACCAGTATTTCACCGCCGACAAAGAAAAGCGGGCCTGCACCTCCATGGGGGTGTGCGATCCCTTCCGGTTCGATGAGCTGCCGGATATCGAGACCAAGATCTATCACTTCGCCGGCCTGGTGTACGGCGACTTCGACGGTGCCCTCTTTGCCGAGGCAGCCAGGCACGGCAAGGTGGCGGTGGATGTCCAGTGCCTGCTGCGCCATGTGGAGGCGGACAGGACCATGGCCTTCCACGACTGGGCGGAAAAGAAGCAGTACCTGCCGGTGATCGACTACCTCAAGACCGACGCGGCGGAGGCGGAGATCCTGACGGGCCTCACCGATCGGGCGGAGGCCGCCAAGCTCCTGCACAGCTGGGGCGCCAAGGAGGTCCTCATCACCCACAACACCGAGGTGCTGGCCTACGACGGGGTGACCACCTACACCTGTCCCATCAAGGCACGGAACCTCTCCGGCCGGACCGGGCGGGGCGACACCACCTTTGCCGGCTATATCTCGGAGCGCCAGCGGGCCGGGGTGGAGGAGGCCCTGCGGTACTGCACGGCCCTGGTCTCCCTGAAGATGGAGACGCCGGGCCCCTTCCAGGGCACCCGACAGGATGTGCTGGATTATATCCGGGAGTTTTATTGAGAAGGCACAGGAGCCGTCCGCAGACAGCGGACGGCTCCTGTACAAAAACTCCATTGACAACGGGTATTGTCCGTGATAAGGTAACAAGTGTCAATTACATAAAGGCAAACGAAGTCCCTAGAGAAACGGCGCAAGCCTGCCGAAGGAGTGAAACTCTCAGGTGTCCCGGCACGGGATGAGGACTAGGGATGGATGTGGCTCTGGAGAAGCTCAGATGAGTACCGAAGGTGCAAGGCGGGAAATCCCGCTGAATCTCTCAGGTAAAAGGACAGAGTAAAGGGCAGGCCCTTCCGCACAGCGGAGGGGGCCGGCGCTTTGTTGGGCTGGGCAGGGTCTGTCCGGCCCTTTTCGTTTGCGGACAAGGAGAGAGAAAACATGGACATGGATCTGTTGGCCGCAAAGGTCAGCGAACTGGCCGGCTTTGTGTGGAACGGCCTGCTGCTGTATCTGCTGGTGGGTACCGGCATCATCTTCACCATCCGCACCCGGTTCATCCAGGTGCGCAAATTCGGCGCCGGCTTCCGGCGGCTGTTCGGCAGCGTGAACCTCAACGGCGAGAAGGCCGGCAAGGAGGGCATGAGCTCCTTCCAGGCGGTGGCAACCTCTATCGCCGCCCAGGTGGGCACAGGCAACATCACCGGCTGCGCCACCGCCATGATCTCCGGCGGCCCCGGCGCCATCTTCTGGATGTGGCTGGCGGCCTTCTTCGGCATGGCCACCATCTACGGCGAGGCGGTGCTGGCCCAGACCTTCAAGACCAAGGACGAGACGGGGCACGTCATCGGCGGACCCGTCTACTACATCCGGCAGGCATTCAAGGGGACCTTCGGCAAGATCCTGGCGGGCTTCTTCGCGCTGGCTATCATCTTCGCCCTGGGCTTCACCGGAAACATGGTCCAGTCCAACGCCATCAGCAACGCCTTCCAGGAGGCGCTGGGCATCCCCACCTGGATCGTGGGCGTGGTGCTGGCGGTGGTGGCCGCCTTCATCTTCCTGGGCGGCGTCACCCGCATTGCCGCTGTCACGGAGAAGCTGGTGCCTGTCATGGCCTGCTTCTATCTGGTGGGCGGCCTTGTCATGCTGATTGCCAATATCACCAACCTGCCTCACGCCTTTGCCCTGATTTTTGAGGGTGCCTTCAACCCCCAGGCCATCCTGGGCGGCGCCGTGGGTATCGGCGTGCGGGAGGCCATGCGCTACGGCGTGGCCCGGGGCCTGTTCTCAAACGAGGCAGGCATGGGTTCTACCCCCCACGCCCACGCCATGGCCAAGGTGGAAAAGCCCCAGGACCAGGGCGTTGTGGCCATGGTCTGTGTGTTTATCGACACCTTTGTGGTCCTGACCATAACCGCCCTGGTGATGATTACCAGCGGCGCGCTGAACGTGGGCGACATGGCTGCCAATCCGGCGGCGGAGAACATGGCCCAGGTGGCGTTTTCCACGGTGTTCGGCAGCTTCGGCAATTTCTATGTGGCCATCTGCCTGCTGTTCTTTGCCTTCTCTACCATCATCGGCTGGTACTTCTTTGGCGAGCAGAACGTGAAGTATCTATTCGGTGTGAAGGCTGTCAAGGTCTACGCCTGCATTGCGGTGGTGTGCGTGGCCCTGGGGGCTGTGCTGGAGGCTCCCCTGGTCTGGAACCTCTCCGACCTGTTCAATGCGCTGATGGTGTTCCCCAACCTGCTGGCGCTGCTGGCCCTCAGCGGGCTGGTGGCCAAGGCGGCCAGGGGAGGGGACACCCTGCGCAAATAAGCGCCCCGCCCAGAAAGAGACCCTCCGCCCGAAGTTCCGGGCGGAGGGTCTCTTCAAGCATCCCGGGCGGGGAGGGCCGGACCGCCCTGGCCGTAGGGGAGGGTGAAGACCGGGATGCCCTCCATGGCCGGGGCGATGGCGTACATGGGATAAAAAAACGACAGACCCTCCGCCGTAAGATAGAAGTTCTGCGGGTTGAAATGGCGCCGCAGCAGCCGGCGGACGCCCTCATGGTACCGGGAGATCCCAGCCGTCTCCTGCCGCTGGATCTCCGCCTCCGCTGCCTCCATCAGCCGCCGCTTCCATCCGCTGCGGCGGGGAAAGAAGGCGGACAGAGGCACCGGATAGCCGGAGGTCAGATCCCAGGTATCCCCATGGCGCAGAAGCGTGGGGCGCCCTGAAAAGCCGCTCTCCCGGGACTGGGTATACAGGCTCCAGAGGCCGCCGTCGTTGTAGGTGACCTGATAGGTCAGCTCCGCCCGGAGGTGGGGCAGGGGCAGGCTGGCCGCCAGAGCAGCGCGGTATTCCTCCGCCGCCGCAGGCAGGAGGTACGTCTCACAATAGCGTAGGAAGGAACGGCACTGGAGCTGGTAATACCGCCGGATGCGGCGGGAGACTTTGTCCGCTGCTGGAACTGGTTCCGGCAGGGAGATGGAGGCGGAGAGCACAGGGATCTCCTCTACGGTCCATTCCCGCTCCGCGGTCATGGCCTCTGCGTGCAGCTGGGTGAGAGGTTCGTTCATAGGCGCCGCTCCTTCCGAAAAGATGCTGTTCTGCACCAGCCTATGCCCTGCCGCCGGGCGGGGTGACTGGACACGCTTTAAAGTGCAAGAAATTTTTTCTGTCCGGAGCCCTTTACTTTCACGCGGCAGAGTGTTAAAATACATCTTGGCGGCGAAGCGCCGCAAATCTGTTGGAGCCTCCCAGAAAGGGTACTGGATATGGTAAAGATCGGCAAGAAGGAAAAGAACGGCGAGCTGTACAAGGCGATCCTGCTGCTGAAGGACGAGCAGGAGTGCTATGAGTTCTTCCAGGATCTGTGTACCGTGTCGGAGCTGCGGGCCATGGAGCAGCGGTTCGAGGTAGCCTCCCTGCTGGACGACGGCATGATCTATAACGAGATCCTGGAGCGCACCGGCGCCTCCAGCGCCACCATCAGCCGGGTGAACCGGTCCCTCAGCTACGGCACCGGGGCCTACGAGAAGATTTTCGCCCGGTACAAGAAGCGGGACAAATGAGCAGTTATGACGCCCTGGCCGCCAGCTACGATGCCCTGACAGTGGATGTGGAATACCGCCGGCGGGCAGACTACCTGACGCGGCAGTTCCACAGAAGCGCCCTCCCGGTGGAGACGGTGCTGGACCTGGCCTGCGGAACCGGCACCATGGCCTGCCTGCTGGCGGAGCGGGGATACCGGATGATCGCCGTGGACGGATCCGAGGAGATGCTGACCCAGGCGGCCTGGAAGGCGGCGGCGTTGGAGCAGCCGCCGATGTTCCTGCACCAGTCCATGCCCCGCCTGCACCTGGGCATGGAGGTGGATGCGGCGATCTCCACCCTGGACGCGCTGAACTACCTCACCCGGACGGCAGACCTGCGGGAGACGCTGCGGCGGGTATACCGCTGGCTGCGGCCCGGCGGACTGTTCCTGTTCGATGTGAACACCCCCTATAAGCTCCGGCGGATGGACGGGCAGGTCTATCTGGACGAGACAGAGGACAGCTACTGCGTCTGGCGGACCTTCTACGCCCCCGGCCGGAAGATCTGCACCTATCAGGTGGACCTGTTCCGGCTGAACGCCAACGGGAGCTGGGACCGGGCCTTTGAGGAGCACCGGGAGCGGGCCTGGGGGCGGGAGGAGCTGGAGACGTATCTGACGGAGGCGGGCTTCGGCGCTGTCACCGTCACCGGCGACCTCACCAGCCGTCCACCGGCGGCGGAGGAGGACCGCTGGATTTTCCGGTGTCAAAAGCCGGTCAGACCAAGATAAAACAGGAGTTTGTACAATGAGCGATCAGTTGATCCGGGCCATCTCCAAGGATGGCCATATCAAGGCCACGGCAGTTTCCACCCGGGCGCTCACAGAGCGCGCCCGTCAGATCCACAAGGCTCTGCCTGTGGCCACGGCGGCGCTGGGCCGGACGCTGGCTGCGGTCTCCATGATGGGCAACGCCCTGAAGGAGGACGGGGCCAGCGTGACGCTGCAGATCAAGGGCGGAGGCCCGCTGGGAACGCTGCTGGCGGTGTCCGATAACCAGGGCAACGTCCGGGGAACGGTGGACAATCCTGTCGTGGACCTGCCTCTGCGGCCCGACGGCAAGCTGGATGTGGGGGCCGCTGTGGGCCATGAGGGTACGTTGACGGTGATCCGGGACCTGAACATGAAGGAGCCCTATGTGGGCAGCGTGGGCCTGTTGGGCGGCGAAATCGCGGAGGACCTAGCGGCCTATTTCGTGGAGTCCGAACAGATCCCCACGGCTTGCGGCCTGGGGGTGCTGGTAGACCGGGACCAGAGCGTGCTGGCCGCCGGCGGGTATCTGATCCAGCTGCTGCCCGGCGCCGGCGAGGATGTCATCGCCAAGGTGGAGGGCAGCCTGATGGCCGCAGGGCCGGTGACGGGACTTTTGCGGAATGATCCGGACCCGGAGGCTATGCTGCGGCACGCTCTGTCGGATTTCGACCTGGAGATCCTGGAGAGGAGCCCCATCGAGTACCGCTGCTACTGCAGCCGGGACAGGATGGAGCGGGCCCTCATCAGCCTGGGGCCGGAGGAACTTCAGGCCATGATCGACGAGCAGGGCAGCGCGGACCTCACCTGCCGCTTCTGTGACAATGTGCAGCACTTCTCCAGAGCAGATCTGGAGGCCATGGTCCGGGGGCTCCAGAAAAAAATGTAAAAAAATTAAATTTCCAGTTGACAGACCGGGCGTCTTTGAGTATAATAACTTTTGCCGTCTGAAATGAGCGGCAATCGGGGAGCATAGCTCAGCTGGTTAGAGCACCTGCCTTACAAGCAGGGGGTCACTGGTTCGAGTCCAGTTGTTCCCACCAAAGTTATACATGGCCCGGTAGTTCAGTTGGTTAGAACGCTAGCCTGTCACGCTAGAGGTCGACGGTTCGAGCCCGTTCCGGGTCGCCATCTCCCACGAGATGGAGTTCCATCTCGTGGGTCCCCTTGGGGTTGCAATTCCCCTCCCGCGCCGTGCGGCGCGGAAAAGATTTGCCCAGATAGCTCAGTTGGTAGAGCAGGGGACTGAAAATCCCCGTGTCGCTGGTTCGATTCCGGCTCTGGGCACCACTTGCGGGCATAGCTCATCTGGTAGAGCGCCACCTTGCCAAGGTGGAGGTAGCGAGTTCGAGCCTCGTTGCCCGCTCCACTGAGAATGCCCACACAAGATCGTGTGGGCATTCTCAGTGGAAAAGAAAATTTAAAAAAGCAGTGGACATTTCGGTTCAAACTGCATATAATAAAATAGAAGCAACGGTGACATAGCCAAGTGGTAAGGCAAGGGTCTGCAAAACCCTGATTCCCCGGTTCAAATCCGGGTGTCACCTCCAGAAAAACAACCACATCGAAAAGATGTGGTTGTTTTTTTGTCTAAATGCATTCATGGGCGCAGGGGATTGGATTCCGCCTGTGCCCGCTTTTCTTTTTCAGCGGAACCATCCGCACGGCGGAAAGGCTCTGCCCCGCAATCGGACCGCAAAGAATACGGCTCCGCTCGCCTATGCGATTCGATTGCAGGGACGTGTGCCTGCGGATGCCGCTTTGACGAAAATGGATGGAAAGATGGCGGACTTTTTTGGGGAAAAAGATAGCTAAAACGGCAAATTCTTTACGAAAAATATACAAGAGCCTGTGAGAAAAACGTGCTATAATGAGTTCGAATAAACAGAGATGTGGGAGACCAGCCCCCGATCCGCCGGCGCGCCCTCCAGGCTGCCGTACGGGTCTGGGGCGTTTTCCCTAGAAGGAGTGTATATGGCACATATCAATTCGGATATTCTGCGCCTCGGCGTGGATGTGGGGTCCACCACCGTCAAAGCAGTGGCCCTGGACCCGGCTGACAACAGCGTACTGTTCACCCGCTATCAGCGGCATAACGCCCATCAGGCGGATACCGTCCGGCAGCTGCTGGAGGAGGCGGCCGGTCATTTTCCCGGCATGCGGTTCCGTATCGGCGTGTGCGGGTCCGGCGGACGGCCCATTGCCGCCGCCCTGGGGGCCTGCTATGTCCAGGAGGTGGTGGCCAACGCGGCGGCAGTCCGGGCCTTGTATCCGGAGGTCCGCACCGCGGTGGAACTGGGCGGACAGGATGCCAAGGTGATCTTCTTCCGCTATGACGAGGCCAGCGGAAAGCTCCAGACCTCCGACATGCGGATGAACGGCAGCTGCGCCGGAGGCACCGGCGCGTTTATCGATGAGATCGCCGCGCTGCTGAACGTGCCGGCGGACGAGTTCGAGCAACTGGCTGCCCGCGGGAAGACCGTTTACAGCATCTCCGGCCGCTGCGGCGTGTTTGCCAAGACAGACATCCAGCCCTTGCTGATCCAGGGGGCGGAGCGGGCGGATATCGCGCTTTCCACCTTCCACGCCATCGCCAAGCAGACCATCGGCGGCCTGTCCCAGGGACTGGAGCTGACGGCCCCCATCATCTTTGAGGGCGGCCCGCTGACCTTCAACCCCACGCTGGTGCGGGTGTTTGCGGAGCGGCTGAATCTGGAGGAAAGGGATATCGTTCGACCGGACCACCCGGAGACCATCGTGGCCCGGGGCACCGCCATCGCCATCGACGAGCTGTTCCCCGGACAGGAGGACGCCATGACCCTGGCAGAGGCCATGGAGCGGCTGGACAAGGCCCCGGCCCAGACCGAAGGGCCCTCCGGCACCGGCAGGCCCTTCTTTGCCAGCGACGAGGAGCGGGAGGTCTTTCTCCGCCGCCACCGGGCGGAGCTGCGCCGGCCGGTGGATGCCGCGGACCGGCAGATTCTGCGGGGGTACATCGGCATCGACTCCGGCTCCACCACCTCCAAGTGCGTCTTTATAGACGAGAACGAGCAAGTAACGGACACCTTCTACGCCAACAACCAGGGGGAGCCGCTGAAGGTGGTCCGGGAGGGCCTGCTGGCCCTGGCGGAGAAATATGAAAAAATGGGCATCCAGCTGGAAGTGCTGGGCCTGGGCACCACCGGCTACGGCGAGCAGATGCTCTCTGCTGCCTTTCACGCCGACTACCACACGGTAGAGACCGTGGCCCACGCCCGGGGCTGCCGCCGCTTCTTCCCGGACGCCACGTTTCTGCTGGACATCGGCGGCCAGGACATGAAGGCCATCTGGCTGAAGGACGGCGTGGTCACGAACATCATGCTGAACGAGGCATGCTCCTCCGGCTGCGGCTCCTTTTTGGAGAACTTCGCCGCCACCCTGGGGATGCCGGTGGACCAGGTGGCGGACGCCGCCTTCCGATCTCAGGCCCCTGCCGAGCTGGGCAGCCGGTGCACTGTGTTCATGAACAGCACCATCATCAACGAGCAGCGCAACGGCAAGCAGCCTGACGACCTGATGGCGGGGCTGTGCCGCTCCATCATCGAGAACGTGTTTACAAAGGTGGTCCGCATCGCCAACGTGGCGGAGCTGGGGGATCGGGTAGTGGTCCAGGGGGGCACCTTCCGGAACTTCGCCGTCCTGCGGGCCCTGGAGGAGTATCTGGGCCGGGACGTGACCCTGGCCCCCTATCCCGGCGAGATGGGCGCTCTGGGTGCGGCTCTCGCGGTGAAGCAGGAGGTGGAGGCCCACGGCTACGCCAACGGCCGCTGCTCCGCCTTCATCGGCTTTGACGCGGTGAAAAACTTCCAATACACCCGGGAGAGCGGTGTACTCTGCCCCCACTGCACCAACCACTGCAGCCGGACGATCCTGCATTTCCCGGACGGTGGCTGCTATGTCACCGGCAACCGGTGCGACCGGGGCGCCGTTGTGATGGAGGCGGCACCTGCCCATAAGGCCCAGGAAGTGCCGGACCTGTTCCGGCTGCGGCAGGAGCTGCTGTTCAAGACATATCCGGTATCCCCCGTGCGGGAGGAGCAGAGCCAGACCGTGGGCCTGCCCCGGGTGCTGGAGTTCTGGGACAGCATGCCCTTCTGGAGTACCTTCTTCCGGGCTCTGGGATATCGGGTGAAGTTCTCCCATCCCAGCAGCCGCAGACAGTATGAGAGCGGACTGCAGTACGTGGCGTCGGACACCATCTGTTTTCCGGCCAAGCTGGTCCACGGCCATGTGCTGGACCTGTCCAAACAGGGCGTAGACCGGATTTTCCTGCCCTATATCCTCCACATGCCCACAGAGAACAAAGGGGAGAAGAGCCCCTACGTCTGCCCGGTCATCATGGGCTACTCCATGGTGGTGCGGAACTTCCAGTCCCCCGGGGAGCACTTCTCCGTGGGCTTTGAGACGCCGGTGTTCCACTGGTTCAGCAAGCAGGACCGGAAGCGGCAGATCTGCCGGTATGCCGTGGAACACTGCGGCGCCACAAAGCGGCAGGCGGAGGCCGCTTACCGTCAGGCGGAGACGGCCATCCTCTCTTTCCGCCATCAGCTGGTGGAGGAGGGAAAGCGGGTCATCGCGGACACCGGGAAGGCGGGCGGTTTCGCCGTGGTGCTGGCGGGACGGCCCTATCACACGGACCCCCTCATCAACCACGACCTGTCCGGGATGTTCACCCGTCGGGGCATCCCGGTGCTGACGGTGGATAGCCTGCCCGGACTGGAGAAGGCGGACCTGCGCCGGTCCCGTGTGGAGATCACCAATGACTTCCACGCCCGGATGCTCTCCGGCGCCATGGTGACAGCGGAGCAGCCCTGCCTGGAGTACGTGCAGATCGTCAGCTTTGGCTGCGGCCATGATGCCATTTTGTCCGATGAGATCATCCGCCTGCTGGGGGAGGGCAGCGGCAAGCCGCCCCTGATCCTGAAGGTGGACGAGAGCGAGGCCGCCGGGTCTCTCGGCATCCGGGTCCAGTCCTTTATTGAGACGGTACAGCTGCGCCGCTCTGCCCAGGCGGAGCAGGCGGCCTGCCGCCTGCCGGAGCCCTACGCGGTGAAGTACCGCAAGGAGGACCGGAAGCTGCGGACTGTGCTGGTGCCAAATATCTCCGCCCCGGTGTCCACTCTTCTCACGGCCTTGATGGACCGGGAGGGTATTCGGGCGGTGAGGCTGCCGGTGGGCGGCGTGGAGCAGATCCGGGTGGGGAAGAAGTACACCCACAATGACATCTGCTTCCCCTGTCAGATGGTCATCGGCGAGCTGATCGACGCCCTGCAGAAGGGAAACTATCCGGAGGACTCCGTGGCCGTGGGCATGGCCAAGCTCAGCTGCGACTGCCGGATGGCCAATTACACCGCGATTCTGCGCAAGGCGCTGGACAGCGCCGGATTTGAAAACGTCCCCATCCTCACCACAGACCCTGGCGACACCAAGGGTATCCACCCCGGCGTGTCCATGCTGGGGGCCCGGTCTGTGCTGCTGGCGGCGTGGGCCTTCTCCATGCTGGACATTCTGGAGGAGCTGTGCCGGAAGATCCGCCCCTATGAGACGGCGGCAGGCGAGACGAACCGCGTGTTCAGCGAATGTGTGGAGTGGATTGCCGCCGCATCCAAGCAGGGGCTGGGCAAGATGATCGGTGCCTTCCGGCGGGCCATCGAGGCATTCCGGGGGCTCCGCTATGACCGCTCCCGCCGCAAGCCCCGGGTGCTGGTCACCGGCGAGCTGCTGGTGAACTTTCATCCCGGCACCAACTTCCACGTGGAGGAGTACCTGGAACGCAACGACATGGAGGTCATCCTGCCCCGCATCACCTACCAGTTCCGCAAGGACTTCCAGGCGGCCATCAGCGAGATCCGGGACTTCGGTGCCCATCTGGCGCCCTATCCCTTCGCCCTGGACGGCGCCGTGGAGTTCATCCAGCGGTTTTTGGAGCGCATTGCCCGGTCCCATCCCCTGTATCACCCGGCGGCCCGGCCTCAGGACCTGTACAGTGACGTGGAGCACTTCATCCCCAAGACCCTCACCTGCGGCGAGGGCTGGCTGATGGCGGGCGAGATCGCCCACTACGCCCACCAGGGGGTCCGGTCCTTCATCATCCTCCAGCCCTTTGGGTGCCTGCCCAACCACGTGTGCGGCCGGGGCGTCACCAAGCGGCTCAAGGAGGAGTTCCCCGGCGTGCAGATCCTGCCCCTGGACCTGGATCCGGACACCAGCTACGCCAATGTGGAGAACCGGCTCCAGATGCTCATCATGAATCAGACCGCGGAGGCGGAGCATTCCGCAGCTAGTGTGGAACCGGCACCCCAAAAGACCCGGGGCGGTTCGCCCCGTCCGGCGCTGTCCTCTACATAAGCGCGGGCGTCGGCTGTATTTTCAGACTCCGGAGAGGATGCCCGGTGCCGAGGTTCGACCTGGATACAAAGAAGGCAGCCGTTCATGCGAACGGCTGCCTTCTTGAATTTTCGGTTATCGGGAATCTCGGGCATTTCTGGAGGCGCGGACCGGTCGGCGGTCACTTCGCACGTGCAGGAGGCGTGCGGGTGCTTCTATGGACAGTGGAGAGCAGCTCCCGCACCTGCTCCCGGGAGAGGCGGGGCGGAAGCGTGCTGTACAAGCTCCGCTCCACATCGTCCACCAGGATGGCGTATCTGGCCTGCATGGGCGTATCCAGCGCGTCCCGGAGGGGATCCCCTGCCAGACGTTCCAGATACTCCCGGGGGGTCTCCTGGCTTTGACGGCGGCAGCGGCGGCGGGCGCCCCAGCGCTCCAGTTCCAGAAGGGCGGCACGGGGGGTTCCGGCGTACCGCAGCAGAAATGCCCTGACCCGCAGGCGCTGGCCCAGCCGGGAGAGCAGGCCACGGCGGCCCAGACGCTGCCTGACGAGCCCGTCGTCATCATCCTCCTCCGGCAACCTGATGCGGCTGCGGCTGCGCCAGAGCCAGCGCACCAGGGCAGCCACTCCGGCCAGGACCAGCGCGGCTAGGGACAGGAGCAGCAACGCCGTCACCAGCTGAGGGGCGATGGCGGGGCCGGAGGCGCTTTCCACAGGCAGAGCGGCCTCACTGCCGCCTCCGGCGGCGGAGGACATCCCTGCGGACCCGGCGGAGCGGCCCTGGAAGAGAGACGTCAGGAACCGGAATACAGCGATCAGGGCGCCCTCCAGAAGGCTGCCGACGGCCTGAAAGATGGGGATCAGCTCCCCCCTGGCGGCCAGCAGCAGAGCGCAGGCGGCCACAGCCAGCAAGGCCAGGACCGCTGGGACCAGCAGAACAGGAAGCCGCCCGAAGGGAGAACCGGCCCGAATGGTGTTGCGGCCGGAGGTGCGCATCCCCACCACTGCCAGCAGCTCCAGCGCCAGCAGCGCCAACAGAACCGGCACCCGGTCCAGCAGCTGAGGGGCGAAGGAGGCCACGATCAGATAGAACAGCCCATACAGGCCCATGTACTCCCCGGCCCCGTGGAGGTGGCGGACCGTGACAGGCGTGACGCCCCAGTGGTATCCCCGGCACAGGGGGAAGAGGTACAGGGGCACCTGAATCACCAGAAGAGGCGGATAGGTCAGGTCCAGCGTGCGGCTGAGCAGGGGGATCCAGACGGCGCAGAGAAGAACGTTCAGCAGCAGAATCTGCCAAAAGCGGCGGGGCTTTTGGAGAAAGAGGCTGTTGCCTGCGGTCATCAGCCCGCCAGAGAGCAGAAACCCCCACATGGAGAAGGGCGGCCGGCCACACAGGAGCTGCCACAGAATATCGGCCGTCAGGAAGACAATCAGCAGCTCGGTGGCCAGCGGCAGGCACTTGAGGGCGGTGGTCTTTCCATGTCTCATAGGCCGCCTCCTGCCCGAAAAGCATTCAGGTCCAGGACCCGCAGGAGGGGGTGAGACTGTTCCCCCCAGGCCAGCAGGGGGACGCGGTGCCGCTCCAGCAGCGCACAGGTACCGGCGTCCAGGCGGCGGACATCCCCGCAGATCAGAAAGGCGCCGGAGAGGGTGCGGAGGCGCGGCAGGATCTCGTCCGCCGTAATGGAGACAGCGGTGTCTGCGGCGGCCAGCAGCGTCAGGACTGCGGGAAGCTGCCGCCGGTCCCGGCAGGTGGCAAACTGCTCCAGCCGCCCGGCGGGGCGGGAGATGAGCAGAGACACGGCCACCTCCTCTTCCATCAGCTGCGCCGCCAGGGAGCCCAGGATCTCCAGGGCAGATTCGAAGTCCTCCGGCGGCAGGCCCGCGAAGGAGGCACCGTCCAACAGGAACGCGGCCCGGCGGGGGGAGATTTTCTCGTAGATGTTCACCATGGCGCCCTGCCCCCGGGCCATCAGGCGGAAGTTCAGGGACCGGGCGTTGTCCCCCGGCTGGTAGGCGCGGACGTTCCGGATCACGGTCCGGTCATCCTGAAAGCCCCGGGCGCCGGTCTCCAGCTCCCAGCTGTTGCGCAGGAACCAGCGGGTGGACACGGGAACCAGCCGGGGAAACACCGCCAGCGTCACGGGCCTGGGCAGTGGGATTTCCTTCTCCCGGACACACAGGCACAGGCCATCGCCGGAGAGCAGCCGGATCCGGTCAAAGGACAGCAGGCCCCGGTGCTCCGCCTGGAGGCGGCTGGTGTAGGACATCCGCTGATGCCCCAGCAGGAAGGAGACGTTCTTTTCATAATAGGGCTTCTGCACGCCCCCCTCCGGGAGTTCCACGGCCTCCCAGCGGTGCTCCGGCCGGAGGGCGCCGCCCGGCTCCAGGGGGAAGCGCACCGTCAGCCAGACCAGGGGCAGCCACTTGGGGTTGTCCAGCGTCACCCGCAGAGGACAGGGCTCCCCGGGGAAGACGCAGCTCCGCTCCGCCTGGAGGGCGGCGTTCACGCCGTCCAGCACATGGCGGGCCCAGAGGCGGGCCGCGGCGGCCACGGCGGCGGCCGCCAGAGAGAAGATGGCGGCGGGCAGCCGCCCGCTCAGGCTGAAGCCCACTCCGCAGGCCGCCAGGGCCAGGATGGAGAAGCGCCCCGTGAACAGGCTGGACTCGGCGAAGTCCACTGCAGCGGACTCAGGCGTTCTGGCCATGGGCAAGGACCTCCCCGGTCTCCCGGCAGGGCACCTGGGCCAGTACGGTCTCCACCACGCCGGCCGCCTCCAGGCCGGAGAGCGCCGCCTGATGGGACAGCAGTACCCGGTGGGGCAGGACGTAGCGGGCCAGATACTTCACATCGTCCGGGGTGACATAGTCCCGGCCGGAGAGGGCGGCATAGGCTTTGGAGGCCCGGAACAGGTCCCGGGACACCCGGGGGCTGGCGCCGCAGGCCAGCTCCGGCTGCTCCCGGGTGGCCTGGACCAGCTCCACGATGTACGCCACCACCGGATCGGACAGGCGGACCTGCCGGATCTCCCGGGTGAACCGATTGACTTCCTCCGGGGAGAGCAGGGGGCGGAGGTCCGCAAAGGCGGCTCCATCTCCCACGGTTCGGAGCATGGCGGCCTCCTCCCTGGGGGTAGGGTAGCCCATGGAGAGCTTGAAGAGGAAGCGGTCCAGCTGGGCAGCGGGCAGGGCGAAGGTGGTCTCCGTCTCCACGGGGTTCTGGGTGGCCAGGACCATGAAGGGTGGGGCCAGGGGATAGGTGACGCCGTCTACGGACACCTGCCGTTCCTCCATGGCCTCCAGCAGGGCGGACTGGGTGCGGGGGATGGCCCGGTTGATCTCGTCCGCCAGCAGGATGTTGGTCATGATGGGGCCGGGGGTGAAGACCATCTCCCCGGTTTTCTGGCTGTAAATGTTCATGCCCACGATGTCTGAGGGCAGCAGATCCGGGGTGAACTGCACCCGCACCATGCCGCAGCCCAGCACCGCGGAGAGGGCCTTCACCAGCGTGGTCTTGCCCACGCCGGGGATATCGTCAATCAGCACGTGCCCGCCGGCAAACAGGCTGGTGAGTACCAGGCGGATCTGCTCACCCTTGCCGATGATGGCCTTGCCGCACTCTGTCTCGATCTGCTCCGCCAAATGGCGGAGTTCCGTGAAGTCCATAGTCGTGCCTCCCAGGTTCCATGAAATACCCCTCTATTATATCTAACCCGAAAGCGGACCGCAAGAGCGGATGCCAGCTCCGGGAAGACCTGAAAAAATGCGTGAAAAGGAGGGAACCCTCTGGAAAAGCGGAAACGCCTGTGCTATGATACGAAACAGAAGGTCCCGCAACAGGACCGACGAGAATTTGGGAGGAATGCGTATGAAGAAGACATTGTCCCTGCTCCTGTCCCTGGTGCTGATGCTCAGCCTGGCGCTGCCCGCATCCGCTGCGGAGACGGAGTACCCCACCCTGGAGGGCGGCGTAACCGAGATCCAGAAGTATGGCAACATCGTCCTGGACATCGATCCGGCGGACCTGAAGGACGGCGGCTACACATACGGCGACCTGCTGACCGTCACCGTCAACGGCACTGGGTATGACATGCCCCTGTGCACCAACTACTCCGATGTGGACACCGGCGCGCTGGTGCTGCGGGACAGCGAGGGTGTGCTGATCGCCGCCATCAACATGGGGGACTTTGCGACCAGCAACGGCCTGGCCGCCAAGGTCACCGCCGAGGACGGCTCCTACACCTGGGAGTTCCCCGAGGGCCAGTCCCTGGAGAGCATCACCGTCTCCATCTCCATGAAGGAGCAGGGCGGCTACTATGACCAGTACCTCATCCACCAGCTGACCCGCACCGACGAGCGGGCGGACTACGCCTCCGACGCGGTGTTCGCCAACTTCCGCAACGTGGCTGTGGGCGATCTGGGGGAGAACGCCTTTTTCCGCAGCAGCAGCCCCGTGAACAACGAGCTGGGCCGCGCCTCCTATGCCGATGACCTGGCAGAGGCCGGCGGCATCCAGGCGGTCATGAACCTGGCGGATTCCAACGAGCTGATCGAGGGCTACATCGCCGCCGAGGGCTTCGACTCCCCCTACTACCAGTCTCTGTACGAGGCGGGGAAGGTGAAGGCCCTGAACCTGGGCGTGGACTTCACCGCTGCCGACTTCAAGTCCGGCCTGGCGGAGGGCCTGCGCTTCTTCGCGGAGAATGAGGGGCCCTATCTGGTCCACTGCACCGAGGGCAAGGACCGGGCCGGCTTTGTCTCCGCCCTGCTGGAGTGCCTGATGGGCGCCACCTATGACGAGGTTGTGGCGGACTACATGACCACCTATGTGAATTACTATCACCTGGAAGAAGGCAGCGAGCAGTATGAGGCGGTGAAGAACAGCAACATCGTCTCCATCCTCACCAACATCACCGGCGCTGCGGAGGGCACGGATCTGACCACTGTGGATCTGGCCGCTGCGGCAGAGGACTATATGCTGGACGCCGGCCTGACCGCAGACGAGGTGACCGCCCTGAAGGCGAACCTGGCTAAGGACTACACGGTAGAGACCGAGGCTCCCGCGGAGGAGACGCCGGAGGAGCCTGTTCCCCAGGCCCAGACCTACACCGTGGAGGCGGGAGACTGCCTGTGGAACATCGCCTATGAGGTGTACGGCACCGGCACTCGCTGGACTGTGATCTACGAGGCCAACCGGGATACCATCCGTGACCCCGGCATGATCCACATCGGGCAGGTGCTGACCATCCCCGCTGCCTGAAAATGCCTGATTCATTTTTGAAAACAGCTCCCGGAGCAATCCGGGAGCTGTTTTTTTGCCTTTGTATGCGCTTGCAAGGATTTTACATAGACTTTACAGAGTCCTGGTGTCGGATTTTACTTCCGGCTGTTTATACTAAGACCGTCCCTTGAGCAACAGACATAGGAAAAGGAGTAATCTTCGATATGAAAAAAGTATTTTCGCTCTTGCTGTCCCTGACCATGGTCATGGCTCTGCTGGCCGGCTGCGGCGGTGACACCACGGCTGACGACACCACGGATGATACCGCTTCCAACGACGCCGCCCAGGAGGAGACCGCTGAGCTGAGCGGCACTGTGGCCACCGACGGCTCCACCTCCATGGAGGAGGTCATCGGCGCCCTGGGTGAGCAGTTTATGGCCGACAACTCCGGCGTGTCCGTCACCTACAACCCCACCGGTTCTGGCGCCGGCATCGAGGCCGTGTCCAACGGCAGCTGCGACATCGGCCTGGCCTCCCGCGCACTGACCGATGACGAGAAGGCGGGCGGCCTGACTGAGACCATCGTGGCCCTGGACGGCATCGCCGTGATCGTCAACGCTGAGAACCCCGTCTCCGACCTGACCCTGGAGCAGATCGCCTCCATCTACACCGGCGCTGTCACCGATTGGTCTGAGTTCGGCAGCGACGCCGGCGCCATCGCCGTGATCGGCCGTGAGTCCGGCTCCGGTACCCGTGACGGCTTCGAGTCTATCACCGGCACTGAGGACCAGTGCGTGCTGGCCCAGGAGCTGAGCTCTACCGGCGCCGTGATCGAGGCGGTCCGTACCACCCCCGGCGCCATCGGCTATGCCTCCCTCTCCGCCGTGCAGGATCAGAAGGGCATCACGGTCCTGACTGTGGGCGGCGTGGCTCCCTCTGAGGCCACGGTCCTAGACGGCAGCTATGCCATTCAGCGTCCCTTCGTGTTCGCCACCCGCACCGATGAGGCCCTGTCGGACGCGGCCCAGGCCTTCTTCGACTTCGCCACCTCCACCGCCGCCAGCGACCTGATCGCCAACGCCGGCGCCGTGCCCGTGGCCCAGTAAGACAACGCTTGTTTTCCACCCTCATATATACGGTCAGCCGCCGTGCCCACCACTGGGGCGGCGGCCGTTCCGCTGAAATCTGGACGGACGCCTTGTCCGGGAACAAAGGAGAACCTTATGGAACATGAAATCGCGGGGCAGGCTGTGAAGGCCGCCATGGACGGCGCGCTGGTCGGTACCGCCGACAGGAAAAAGGAGCCCATGACCGGGAAAAAAGCCCTGAAGGCCATGGAGCGGGTGATGAATGCCCTCTTCTTTATCTGCGGCATGGTGGCTGTGGCGTTCGTGCTCCTCATCAGCATCTACCTTATCATCTCGGGCCTGCCGGCCATTCTGGAGATCGGGCCCATCAACTTCCTGTTCGGGACCCGCTGGTATGCCTCTACCGGAGACTTCGGCATCTTCGCCATCATCCTCACCTCCTTCGCGGGCACGGCGGGGGCCATTCTCGTGGGGGTGCCCATCGGCCTGATGACGGCCATTTTCCTGTCCAAGGTGGCGCCGCCTAAGTTTGCCGCCGTAGTTCATGCGGCAGTGGAACTGCTGGCCGGCATCCCCTCCGTGGTGTACGGCCTGGTGGGTATGATCCTGTTGGTGCCCGCCATCCGGGTGGCCTTTGACCTGCCCTCCGGCGCCACGCTCCTGGCGGCTATCATCGTGCTGGCGGTGATGATTCTGCCCTCTATCGTCTCCGTGTCGGAGACGGCGCTGCGCGCCGTGCCCCGGGAGTATGAGGAGGCGTCTCTGGCCCTGGGGGCCACCCATATCGAGACCGTGTTCCGCGTCAGCGTGCCCGCTGCCCGCAGCGGCATCGCCACCGCCATTGTGCTGGGCATCGGCCGGGCCATCGGTGAGGCCATGGCGATCATCATGGTGGCGGGCAATGTGGCCAATATGCCGGGCTTGCTGACGCCAGTGCGGTTTTTGACCACCGCCATTGCCTCGGAGATGTCCTACGCCTCCGTGGGCTCCCTCCACCGCAATGCCCTGTTCTCCATCGGCCTGGTGTTGTTCCTCTTCATCATGCTGATCAATGTGTTCCTCAACGTCTTTATCAAGCGGAAAAAGGAGGACTGACCGAACATGGAATCTCATACCCTGTCCCCCCGGCGCCAGCTGTACGACAAGGGCCTGCGGGTGGTGCTGTACTTCTGCGGCTTCCTCACCTGCGCGCTGCTGGTTCTGATCATCGGCTATATCTTCTACCGGGGCGTCCCATTCATCAGCTGGGAGCTGCTGTCTACCCAGTCCAGCTATATCAACGACACCATCGGTATCCTGCCCAATATCCTCAACACGCTCTATATCATCCTGCTGTCCATGGTGATCATACTGCCCCTGGGCGTGGGCGCCGCCATCTATCTGACGGAGTACGCCACCAACCGGCGTCTGGTGGCTGTCATCGAGTTCGCCACCGAGACCCTCACCGGCATCCCCTCCATCATCTTCGGCCTGGTGGGTATGCTGTTTTTCATCCAGATGATGGGATTGAAGACCGGTGTGCTGGCCGGCGGCCTGACCCTGGTGGTGATGATCCTGCCCACCATCGTCCGCACCACCCAGGAGAGCCTGAAGACCGTGCCGGACTCCTACCGGGAGGGCGCCCTGGCCATGGGCGCCGGTAAATGGCACATGGTCCGCACTGTGGTGCTGCCCAACGCGGTGGACGGCATCGTCACCGGCTGCATCCTGGCGGTGGGCCGCATTGTGGGCGAGAGCGCGGCGCTGCTGTACACCGCCGGCTTCGGCCTGGTGCTCAATAACTTTGTGACTGCGCTGGAATCCTCCTCCGCCACATTGACCGTGGCCCTGTATGTGTATGCCAGTGAGCGGGGCGAGACAGACATCGCCTTCGCCATCGCCACCATTTTGATGCTGCTGACGCTGGTCATCAACCTGTCCGCCAATCTGGTGGGCCGGAAGCTGAAGAAAAACTGACGAGGAGGATACGAAATGTCCACCATCATTCAAGTAAAGGACCTGAATCTGTGGTACGGGGCGCACCATGCCCTCCACGGTGTGAATATCGACATTCCGGAGCATGAGATCACCGCCCTGATCGGCCCCTCCGGCTGCGGAAAGTCCACCTTTCTGAAGACCCTGAACCGGATGAATGACCTGGTACCGGGCATCCGCATTGAGGGGGAGGTCAACTACGCCGGGCAGAACATCTACGCCCCCAATGTGGACACCACCTGGCTGCGCAAGCAGATCGGCATGGTGTTCCAGAAGGCCAATCCCTTCCCTATGAGCATCTATGACAACGTGGCCTACGGCCCCCGGACCCACGGCATCCGCTCCCGGGCCAAGCTGGACGAGATCGTGGAGAACTCTCTCCGCTCCGCCGCCATCTGGGACGAGGTGAAGGACCGGCTGAAGAAGAGTGCCCTGGGCCTCTCCGGCGGCCAGCAGCAGCGGCTGTGCATTGCCCGTGCCTTGGCAGTGGAGCCGGAGATCCTGCTGATGGATGAGTCCACCAGCGCCCTGGACCCCATCTCCACCTCCAAGATCGAAGACCTTGCAGTGGAACTGAAAAGCAAGTATACTGTCATCATGGTGACCCACAATATGCAGCAGGCCGCCCGTGTCTCCGACAACACGGCGTTTTTCCTGCTGGGGGATCTGGTGGAGTTCGGCAGGACGGAGACACTGTTCTCCACCCCCACGGACAAGCGCACAGAAGACTACATCACCGGCCGGTTCGGCTAAGGAGGGACGTAAGGTGAGAAACAGATTTGGCGAGCAGCTGGAGCGGCTGCACGTGGAAATGATCCAGATGGGCGCCCTGTGTGAGGATGCCATCTCTGCCGCGGCCCAGGCCCTGATGAAGGGTGACGAGGACCTGGCACGCGCCGCCGGGGAGGCGGAGCGGGAGATCGACCAGAAGGAGCGGGAGGTGGAGAACCTCTGCCTGAAGCTGCTGCTGCAGCAGCAGCCCGTGGCACGGGACCTGCGGGAGATCTCCTCTGCGCTGAAGATGATTTCCGATCTGGAACGGATCGGGGACCAGGCGGCGGACATCGCGGAGCTGACCCGGTTCATGCGTCTGCCGGACGGCCCCGGCCGCCAGCGGATCGAGGAGATGTCCAAGGCCGTCATCCGGATGGTGACAGACAGTGTGGACTCCTTTGTAAAGCGGGATCTGGAGCTGGCCCGGGAGGTCTGCCGGGAAGACGACCAGGTGGACGACCTGTTCAACCAGGTGAAAAAGGAGCTGATCGGGCTGATCGCCGCAGACGCCGACTCCGGCGAGCTGTGGCTGGATCTCATCATGGTGGCCAAGTATCTGGAGCGGATCGGCGATCACGCCACCAACGTGGCGGAGTGGGTGGAGTACTCCATTACGGGGAATCACCCCTCCAACAACTGAGCGGCCTGCGCACAGGCGCGGCGCCGATATTGAAAAGGGGGAGGGGCCATGCTTACCTATGAGGATGTGAAAAACAATTCTGCGGTCCGGACCTATATCCAGAGGGCGGACGAGTCTCTGACCGCTCTGGGCTATACGGAGCACAGCTTTGCCCACGTGACGGCGGTGGCGGAAAACGCCGCCTATATCCTCTCCACCCTGGGGTATCCGGAGCGGACGGTGGAGCTGGCAAAGATCGCCGGGTTTCTTCACGACATCGGCAACCTGGTGAACCGGGTGGATCACTCCCAGTCCGGTGCGGTCATGGCCTTCCGCATTCTGGACAACATGGATTGTCCTCCGGAGGAGATCGCCACCATCGTCACCGCCATCGGCAACCACGACGAGGGCACCGGCATGCCGGTGAACGCCGTGGCGGCGGCACTGATCCTGGCGGACAAGTCCGACGTCCGCCGCAGCCGGGTCCGGAATCCGGATATGGCCAGCTTCGACATCCATGACCGGGTGAACTACTCGGTGAAGAAGTCCGTCCTGAAGATCAACGAGGAGCACACGCTCATCAAGCTGAAGCTGTCCGTGGACACGAAGTACGGCTCTGTCATGGACTATTTTGAGATCTTCATGGGCCGGATGCTCCTCTGTCGAAAGGCAGCGGAGAAGCTGGGCCTGCAGTTCAAGCTGATGATTAACGAGCAGCAGCTGATCTGACCGGCCGCCGGAGGGAGACACCCTCCGTCCCTCCAGCGGGGCGGAGAGATTGAATGGGGAGGGGTATCTGTGATCTATCTGCTGGAGGATGACGACAGTATCCGGGATTTTGTGATCTATACATTGAACAGCCAGGGTATGGAGGCCAGGGGCTTTCCGCTGCCCTCCCTGTTCTGGCAGGCCGTGGGAGAGCAGATGCCCGCCCTGGTGCTGCTGGATATCATGCTGCCGGAGGAGGATGGACTCAGCGTCCTGAAAAAGCTCCGGGCCACGCCCCGCACGGCCAAGCTGCCGGTCATCATGCTGACGGCCAAGGGCACGGAGTACGACAAGGTGGTGGGTCTGGACGGCGGCGCCGATGACTATGTGGCCAAGCCCTTCGGCATGATGGAGCTGCTCTCCCGCATCCGGGCGCTGCTGCGGCGGACGGAGACGGAGAACGGCACCCTCCGCTGCGGCATTCTGGAGGTGGATCCGGGGCAGCACATCGTCCGGGTCCGGGGACAGGAGACCATCCTGACCCAGAAGGAGTTTGAAGTGCTGTGCCTGCTGCTGCGCAACCCCGGCCAGGTGCTTTCCCGGGAGCAGCTGATCGAGAACGTCTGGGGCTACGCATTTACCGGCGAGAGCCGGACCGTGGACGTCCACGTGCGGACCCTCCGCCAGAAGCTGGGGGAGGCGGGCGCTTACATCGAGACGGTCCGGGGCTATGGCTACAAGATCAGCCCTGTGAACTGACAGGAGGGCTGGAGAGACATGACGAAACGGATCTTTCGCTCCATCCTGGGCGTGTCCCTGGCAGTGCTGCTGGCCAGCCTGGTGCTGATCGTGGGCGTGCTCCACGGTTATTTCCAGGATCGGGTCTCCGGTGAGCTGGAGAGTCTGGCAGAGTACATCGCCCATGGGGTAGAGGAGAATGGCACGGACTATCTCACAGAGGATCTGCCCGGCAGCTACCGGATTACCTGGGTGGATGCGGACGGCACCGTGCTCTTCGACAACCGGCAGGACCCGGAGGAGATGGGGAACCACGCCCAGCGGGAGGAGATCCGGGAGGCGCTGATCCTGGGGAAGGGACATGCGGTCCGCTATTCGGACACGCTTTCCCAGCAGACGCTGTATGCGGCCCAGCGGCTTGCCGACGGAACGGTGCTGCGGGTGTCCAGCGCCCAGTATTCCGTCTGGGTCCTGGTACTGCAGGCGCTGCAGCCGGTGGCGCTGATGATGCTGCTGGCCTTCATCCTGGCCATGGCGCTGGCTTCCCGGGTGGCGCGGCAGCTGGTGGAGCCCATCAACGCCATCGACCTCAATGACCCCGCCGGCAGCGAGACCTATGAGGAGCTGACGCCCCTGCTGTCCAAGCTCCGCAGCCAGCAGAGGCAGATCCAGCGGCAGATGCGGGATTTAAAGCGCCGGCAGGAGGAGTTCACCGCCATCACGGAGAACATGAGCGAGGGCTTCCTGGTGATCGACCAGGAGACGCGGGTGCTGACTTACAATTCCGCCGTGTTGCGGCTGCTCTACGCGCAGGTCCCCACAGAGGAGGGAGAGAGCGTCTACGCCCTGAACCGGGAGGCGGGCTTCCGCCGCTGCGTGGAGGAGGCTCTGGCCGGTCGGCGGTGTGAGCAGCTGCTGGAAAAGGACGATGATTGCCGCCAGATCATCGCCAGTCCTGTGGAACAGGACGGCCAGATCGCGGGTGCGGTGCTGGTGATCCTGGATGTGACGGAGAAGGAGCAGCGGGAGCGGCTGCGGCGGGAGTTCACCGCCAACGTCTCCCACGAGCTGAAGACGCCCTTGACCTCCATCCTGGGTACGGCGGAGATCCTGCAGAACGGTTTGGTGAAGCCGGAGGACGTCCCCCACTTCGCCGGGAACATCCACCGGGAGACGGAGCGGCTCATCGGGCTGGTGAACGACATCATCAAGCTGTCCCGCCTGGACGAGGGCGGCGGCCTGGGCCAGTGGGAGACCGTGGATCTGTACGAGGAGGCGCGGGCCGTCCTGGAGCAGCTGGCTCCGGCGGCCCAGCGGAAACAGGTGACCACCCGGCTCCAGGGCGGCGAGGCTCTGGTGCGGGGCGTGCCCCAGATCGTGGAGGAGATCGTCTACAACCTCTGCGACAACGCCATCGCCTACAACCGGGCGAACGGCAGCGTCACCGTCACAGTGGAAAATACCGCCTTCGGCCCTCGGATCACGGTGGCGGATACTGGCATCGGCATTCCCCGGGAGGCCCAGGGCCGGGTATTCGAGCGGTTTTACCGGGTGGACAAGAGCCATTCCTCCGGCGGCACGGGACTGGGGCTCTCCATCGTCAAGCACGGGGCGGCCTATCTGGGTGCCCAGGTGGAGCTCCACAGCGAACCGGGCCACGGCAGCACCTTTACGCTTACCTTTCCGAAGGCGGGAGCATGAGGGGGGGCTTGCAATCCCGGCGGAAGTGTGCTAGGATAACCGGAGATTGATGAATGATTGGAGGGGTGTGAAGATGCGGATCTGACCTTCGTGTTTTGGCATAGAGGGTTGCTGCGGCGAAGACGCAGCGTCTTTTTCCATGCCATTGCAGGGAAGGCAGACCGCTGATCTCACCCAGGTATCGCACAGCCCCGGATGCGGGGTGAATGCCGTATGCCCGGCCGCGGGAGAGGTCTGCTCTCCCGCGGCCGTTTTTTGCTGCGCAAAAGCACGGCGAATCGGAAATGACGGATGAGACGCTCATGTGCGCGGCATTTGCCGAAGTCTGCGGTGCGCCAGACCGCACATGAGGGTCTGCGCAAAGGAGGAATGCGATATGTCCATGATCGACGTCTCGAATCTGACATTTGGATACGAGGGCAGTCCGGAGCTCATCTTTGACCATGTGGGCTTTCAGATCGATAGCGGCTGGAAATTGGGCTTTACCGGGCGGAACGGCCGGGGAAAGACCACCTTCCTGCGGCTGCTCCAGGGGGAGTACCCGTACAGCGGCACCATCTCCGCCTCTGTGGAATTTGAGTACTTTCCCTACGAGGTGGCGAACCTGTCCCGGACGGGCCTGGAGGTGGTGCGGGAGATCGCGCCGGAGGCGGAGGACTGGGAGATCCAGCGGGAGCTGGGGCTTCTGGACCTGGCAGAGAGATCACTGGAGCTGCCCTTTTCCAGCCTCTCCAACGGGGAGCGGACCAAGGTGCTGCTGGCGGCCATGTTTTTGAAGGAGAATGCCTTCTTGCTGATCGACGAGCCCACCAACCATCTGGACCTGGAGGGACGGCGGAAGCTGGGGAGCTATCTGGCCCGGAAGCGGGGCTTTCTGCTGGTGTCCCATGACCGGGCGTTCCTGGACCAGTGTGTGGACCACATTCTGGCCATCAACCGGACCAATATTGAGATCCAGCGGGGGAATTTCTCCTCCTGGTGGGAGAACCGCCGGAGGCAGGACGCCTTCGAGCTGGCCCGGCAGGAGAAGCTGCAGAAGGACATCGGGCGGCTGACGGAGTCCGCCCGCCGTGCCTCCGGCTGGTCGGACCGGACGGAGAAGAGTAAGTTCGGCGTGGACAAGACCGGGGCCAAGGCGGCGGACCGGGGCTTTGTGGGCCACAAGGCGGCCAAGCTGATGCAGCGGTCCAAATCCATCCAGCGCCGCCGGGAGGAGGCAGTGGAGGAGAAGAAGCAGCTGCTGCAGAACCTGGAGCGGCAGGAGGCGCTGGCGGTTACGCCCCTGCCCTGCCGGGCGGGTGCGCGGCTGGCGGAGTTCCGGGACGTGGCCGTCTGCTACGACGGCCGCACGGTCTGCCGGGAGATCACCTTCGAGGTGCTGGCGGGGGAGCGGATCGCCCTCCAGGGCGCAAACGGCTGCGGCAAGTCCAGCCTGCTGAAGCTGCTGCTGGGGGAGGAGATCCCCCACAGCGGCACGGTGGAGACCATGAGCGGCCTGGTGGTGTCCTATGTCAGCCAGAATACAGACCACCTGCGGGGCAGCCTGACGGAGTTTGCCCGGACCCAGGGCCTGGACGGCAGCCGGTTCCGGACCATCCTGCGGAAGCTGGATGTTCCACGGGAGCAGTTTGAGAAGGACCTGGCAGATTACAGCAGCGGCCAGAAGAAAAAGGTGCTGCTGGCCGCAAGCCTCTGCACACAGGCACACCTGTACGTGTGGGATGAGCCGCTGAACTTTATCGACGTCATCTCCCGGATGCAGGTGGAGGATCTGCTGCTGGCCTGTCGGCCGACCCTGCTGTTCGTGGAGCACGACGCCCGCTTCTGCGACGAGATCGCCACCCGGCGCATCCGGATCCGGAGGGAATGACTCGAAACAAGAAGACGCCCTCCGCAGTTGTGCGGAGGGCGTCCGTTTTCCTTTGCGATTACCAGAGGTCGGGCCAGAATACCTGGCCGTCCTCCGACCGGAAGGGCTCGGGCACCGTGTCCTCTTCCAGCATCCGGGCCCGGATGGCGGCGGAGAGGTCCTCCACTGTGCCGGGGCCGTAGTCGGCAAAGGACGCCGAGTCCATCAAAATGGCGCCCGCCCGGGCCATGTCCTCCAGATTCACCCGCTGGATCTCCTCGGTATGGGAGGAGCAGCAGTCCGTCAGCACCACGGTGTTGTACTCCAGGGCGATGGCGTCATAGCAGGTGGTGCGGATGCAGTTGGGGGTGGTGGTGCCGGTGAGGATCACCGTCCGCACGTCCAGCCGCCGGAGGATCAGGTCCAGCTCCGTCTGGAAAAAGGCGCTCCATCTGGGCTTGATGATGGTGTAGTCCCCGGGCTGGGGGCGCAGGCCCTCCGGTGCCTGGGCGCTGTTGGGACCAGTGGAGGCGGGGCGGCAGGCCCGGCCGCCGGCGACCCAGCCGGGGTAACGGGTCAGCTCCACATCGCTGCCGTCAGCGCGGTAGAGCCGCTTGACAAAGAATACCGGAATGCCCTTGGCCCGGGCCAGCTCCACGGCCCGGACGCAGTTGGGGACCATGGACTGGGCGAAGCGGATCCAGTGTCCGCCCTCCGGATGAACAAAGCCGTTTTCCATATCGATGACCAGCAGGGCGGAGCGGGTGGGATTGGGTTTCATCAGCAGAACCTCCTGTCAGAGTTTTTGAAAAATATGAATGCGAAAGGAGATACGGGTGGTGAGAGACTCCAGGTCCGCCAGACGCTTTGCACCTGTCTTGGGGGTCTTCCAGTAATAGGGCGTCATCTGGAACAGGGCGCGGATGTCTGCCTGGCAGGGAAGGGTGATGGTGCCATCCACCGGCACGATAGACTGATAGGCGAACCCCTCATAGGGGGTCTCCTTTTCCTCATTGGGATAGGGACGGTCGTAGAGGACCTGCTTCAGCTCCCAGAGGTGGTCCGGTCCGGGCACCACGTAGAGGAAGTGCCCGCCCGGCCTCAGCACTCGCCGGAATTCCTCCAGCGCCAGGGGGGAGAAGCAGTCCAGCAGAATGTCCGCCGCGCCGTCCGCCGCCGGCAGGTGGAAGGAGGAGGCCACAGCCCACGCAATGCCCTTCTCCCGCTTGGCGGCGGATCGGAGAATGGGCTTGGAAATGTCGGTTCCCGCCATCCGGGGGGATTTTCCCGCGGCGGCCAGGGTCCGGAAGATACCGGAGGTGTAGAATCCCTCGCCGCAGCCCACGTCCCAGATCACCGGCGATTCGCCGGAAAAAGACAAAATCTGACAACAGAGCGTATTGAGAAGCGGATCATAATACCCCTTGGAGAGGAAATCCCGCCGTGCGGCGGCCATATCCCGGTCATCTCCCGGATCGGCGGAGTGCTTTTGATTGGGGGGCAGCAGATAGGTGTAGCCCTCCCGGGCGATGTCATAACTGTGTCCGGCCGGGCAGCGATAGGCCCGGTCTCCGCGGTCCAGCGGCGCCCCGCAGACGGGGCAGCGGAAAAGACTTTCCATCACGTGTCCTCGCCCGTCACATCGTTGATCCACTTCCGGCTCCGCAGCCGCAGGATACCCCAGGGGCACTTGCACACATTTTCCGACTGGATGCATAGGCACACCACCGCTACCGGGGCGTTGAACACCAGGGCAGTCAGGAAGGTCAGAGGTACAGCGATGACCCACTGGCAGCTCAGGTCGATGATGGAGGCCATGCGGGAGTCGCCGCCCGCCCGAAGCAGGCCGGTGATGTTGGTGATGTCAAAGGCCTTCAGCGGCAGCATGAAGAGATATACGACGCACATGGTGACGGCGATCTCCAGCGCCAGCCCCTCCAAATGGAACAGAGGATAGAGATAGGGGATGAACACCGTAGGCAGGAGGACCGCCAGGCACACCGACACCACGAGACCCACTCCGAAGGAGACCGTCAGCAGGCAGCAACCCAGAGAGTAGACCTCCTCCCGGCCGGCGCCCTCACCGATCCGCTTGCCCACAATCACGGCGGTGGCGCCTGCGATGCCGAAGCAGGCCACAGTGGAGAACTTGTCGATGTTGCCCATGATGGCGTGGGCCGCCAGCATATCCGTGCTGATGGCCATGTGGCCCATGACGGCGGTCATAACGCTGACGCCCAGACCCCACAGCACCTCGTTCACCAGAACGGGGGTGGCGTATTTCAGGAAGCTCCGCGCCATGGCCCCGCCGGGCCGCAGCAGCAGGCGGAGCATCAGGGGCACTCGGCGGTAGCGGGGGGCATAGACCGCGACGATCACGAACTCCAGCACCCGGGAGGTCAAGGTGGCAATGGCAGCACCGGTGATCCCCAGCGCAGGCGCGCCGAACTTGCCGAAAATGAGAATGTAGTTCAGGCCCGTGTTGGTCAGCATGGAGATGCCGAAGACGATCATGCCCATGGCGGGATTCTCCGTGCTGCGCTGCATGCCGATGTAGACGGAGCTGATGGTGTTGAAGATATAGCTGAGGCCAACAATCCGGAGATAGGGGGCGCCCAACTCAATGAGCAGGTCGTTGTTGGTCACCAGAGCCATCACATGGAGGGGGAAGAAGAACAGCACAGCGGCCACGGAAACCGCAATGATGAGCCCGGCGTAAAGGCTGACGCCCATACAGCGGTTGATGCTGTCGGTGTCCCCCTTGCCCCAGTACTGGCTGGCCAGGACGGAGAGTCCGCTGAGCAGACCCAGGATGATGATCTGGAGCAGGTAGATGGGCGTGTTGGCGGCAGTGACAGCGGACAGCTCATTCTGCCCCAGCATACCCACCATGAAGGTGTCCACAAATCCCAGGGAAGTGGTGATGAGATTCTGCAGGATCAGCGGCAGAGCCAGCAAGAACAGCCGCTTGTAGAAGCCGGGCTCCCGATGAAGATGACGAAACATAAAAGACGAAACCTCTTGAAACTGAAAAGTAAAATTGCCTTACAGCATGGGCATCCGCGTGTCGTGGTGGCGCCGCAGGGCGTCCGCACAGGCGTCGATGTCGCCCTTGTCAGTCTCCGGGCCGAAGCTCAGGCGGATCACCCCGCCGGAGACCTTCTTGGATAGCTTCAAGGCCGCGATCACGTGACTGGGCTTGCCCTGATGGCAGGCGGAGCCGGCGGAGATGCAGACGCCCTGACTGCCCAGGTCATTGACAATATTTTGGCTGGGCCAGCCTACGAGAGAGATGGAGAGGATATGGGGCGCGCCGCCGGGGGCGGAGAGGATTTTCAAGTCGGGGATGGCGGACAGCCGCTCTGCGGCATAGTCCCGGATTTTCGCCATGCAGAGGAGTTTCTCCTCCAAATTTTCCCGCCGCAGCTCCACAGCCCTGGCAAAGCCCGCGATCTGGGCCGTGGCTTCGGTGCCGGCCCGGAGGCCGCCCTCCTGCCCGCCGCCGGCCAGCAGCGGCTTTGGATTCCGGACCCGGGGACCGATGTACAGAGCGCCGATGCCCTTGGGCCCGCCGATCTTGTGGGCGGAGATGGTGAGGAAGTCCGCCCCCAGCGTTTTTGCGGAGCAGGGGACCTTCAAAAAGCCTTGGACCGCGTCGGTGTGCAGCAACGTCTGTGGGTTCTTCACTGCCAGGCCCCGGGCGATCTCAGCGATGGGATAGATGTTTCCCAGCTCGTTGTTCACCAGCATGCAGGACACCAGCGCCGTGTCCTGCCGGACGGCGGCGAGGACCTGCTCCGCAGAGAGGGAGCCGTCCTGAGCCGGGACAAGATACGTCACCTCGTATCCCTGCCGCTCCATCCAGCGGCAGGCTTCCAGCACGGCGCTGTGCTCCACTGCGGTGGTAACGATGTGGCGGCCCAGGTGGCGGTTCTGCCAGCAGGCGGCGGTGACAGCCCAGTTGTCCGCCTCTGTGCCGCAGGAGGTGAAGAACAGCTGCTTGGCCCCACAGCCCAGTGCGTCCGCCACGGTCTTCCGCCAGACTTCCACCCGGCGCTTCATCTCCAGCCCCATGGGGTACTGGGAGCTGGGGTTGCCGAACTGTTCGGTGAGCACCTCATACATGGCATCCGCCACCGCCCGGGGAACGGGCGTAGTGGCGGCGTGGTCCAGATAAATCATGAAAAACGATCTCCTTGCAGTTGGGCCTTGCCCAACAGTAAAAATTACAGTATAATCGAAACGCATCAAGTTATTATATAAAGGTTTTGCGGAAAGTGCAAGGAGATTCCATGAAAGTTGCCATCTATACCTTGGGCTGCAAGGTGAACCAATATGAGACTCAGGCCATGGAGCAGGAGCTGCTGGCAAGGGGGCACACGCTCACGGAGTTTTCCGATGAGGCGGATGCCTATATCGTGAACACCTGCTCCGTCACGGCAGTCAGCGACCAGAAGTCCCGGCAGGTGATCCACGGCGTCCAGCGGAAGCACCCCGGCGCCGTGGTGGCGGTGTGCGGCTGCTATCCCCAGACCCACGCGGACGACGTGCGGAAGCTGGGGGTGGACCTGATCTCCGGCACCGGCGACCGGACGGGTTTTATCCGCCTTCTGGAAGAGGCCGCAGCGGAGAAGCGGCAGATCGAGGCCATCGACCAGCCTTTTGAGCGGCGGGTGTTCGAGGTCCTGCCCGCCGGCGGCCTGGGGGGCCGCACCCGGGCTATGCTGAAGGTGGAGGACGGGTGCGTCAACTTCTGTACCTACTGCATCATTCCATACGCCCGGGGACGGGTGCGGTCCCTGCCCGTCCCCACTGCCGTGGAGCAGACTCGGGCCCTGGCGGCAGAGGGCTACCGGGAGATCGTGGTGACGGGCATCGAGATCTCCTCCTGGGGCCAGGACCTGAAGAACGGAGAGACCCTGATCGACCTACTGGAGGCTGTCTGCACCGCCGCACCGGCTGTCCGCATCCGGCTGGGGAGCCTGGAGCCCCGGACCATCACAGAGGAGTTCTGCCGCCGGGCGGCCGCCCTGCCGAACCTCTGCCCCCAGTTCCACTTGTCTATGCAGTCCGGATGCGACGCCACCCTGAAGCGAATGAACCGGAAATACGATACCACTCGATATGCGCAGTCCGTTGCACTTTTAAATCAATATTTTGACCACCCCGCTGTCACCACGGACCTCATCACCGGGTTTCCGGAGGAGACGGAGGAGGAATTTGCCCAGACGCTGGACTTCATCCGCCGGTGCGGCTTTGCCCAGATGCACATTTTCCCCTACTCCGTCCGGCCCGGCACCCCGGCGGCCAAGATGCGTCAGGTGCCGAAGGCCGTGAAGGAAGAGCGGGCCCGCCAGGCGGCGGCGGTGGCGGAGGCGCTCCACCGGAACTATCTCGCGGCCTGTGTGGGAGCGGTGTATCCCGTCCTCTTTGAACAGCCCAAGGACGGCAGGTATTTCGGCCACGCACCCAACTATATGGAGGTGCTGGCGGACGGGACGGACCTGCATAACCAGGTGCGGAATGTGAAAGTCACCGGCACTGACGGAGCATCCCTGCTGGGTGAGCTTTTGGAGGACTGACATGAAGAGCCATTTCTTTGCCTACATCTCCCGGATGCGGTTCATCCAGCGGTGGGCCCTGATGCGCAACACTGCGCCGGAGAACGTCCAGGAGCACAGTCATCAGGTGGCCGTCCTGGCCCACGCTCTGGCGGTGATCCGCAACGAGAAGTTCGGCGGCCGCCTGGACCCCGGCGCCGTGGCGGTGGCGGCGCTGTACCATGACGCCAGCGAGATCCTGACCGGCGACATGCCCACCCCCATCAAGTACGACAACCCGGCCATCCGAAACGCCTACAAGGACGTGGAGGCGGTGGCGGAGGGCAAGCTGCTCCACATGCTGCCGCCGGAGCTTCAGGGGGTGTACGGGCCCATCCTGACGCAGTCCGACCCGGAGGTGCGGCAGGTGGTGAAGGCGGCGGACAAGCTCTCCGCTTATATCAAGTGTGTAGAGGAGCTGAAAGCCGGCAACAACGAATTCCGGCAGGCCGCCGGCCAGACCCGGAAAGCCCTGGAGGGCTACGAACTGCCGGAAGTGACGTACTTTCTGGAGACCTTTATGGACAGCTTCTCCCTGACCCTGGACGAGCTGCAGTGAACAAAGAACCGCCCTGGCGCACAGCGCCAGGGCGGTTCTTTGTTCACTTGTTCAGCTTGGAGCAGATCAGCCCGCCCAGGCGGCGGACACCCTCCTCGATCAGGTCCTCCGGCGTGTTGCCGAAGCTCATGCGCATACAGTTCTTCCCCTGGCCGTCCCGGTCGGAGAAGAAGCCCTCTCCCGCCACAAAAGCCACGTTCACAGCCGGGTCTGTGGAAGACTCCTGCAGCAGGGCGGAGGTGTCGATGCCGCCGGGCAGCTCCACCCAGGTGAAGAGGCCGCCGTCCGGATTGCTGTGCTTGGTACCGGCGGGGAAATACCGGTCGATGCTCTGGAGCATCACGTCCCGGCGCCTGCGGTACAGGTCGCAGATCATCTGGTGGTGGGCCGGGTAACAGCCCCGCTTGAAGAACTCCGCGCAGAGGATCTGGGGCAGCATGGAGGTGTGGGAGTTGGTGGCGGACTTCACGTCCACCAGATGCTGGATGGTCTCCGTATCCGCCACCACATAGCCCAGGCGGGAGCCGGGGGAGAAAATCTTGGAGAAGCTGCCTGCCATCACCACATGGCCTGTGGTGTCGAAGTGCTTGATGGGAGGCAGGTCCTCTCCGCTGTACCGGATATCCCGATAGGGGTCGTCCTCCAGCACCAGCACGTCGTATTTGGCGGCCAGCTCCGCCACGGCCTTCCGCCGCTCCAGGCTGAGGGTGCGGCCGCTGGGGTTCTGGAAGGTGGGAATGACATAGATCATCTTGGGATGGCACTGCCGGATCTTCCGCTCCAGATCCTCCGGGATCAGGCCGTCGTCATCCATGGCCACACCCACGCACCTGGCCTCGAACATATCGAAGATCTCCACGGACTGGACGAAGGTGGGGGCCTCCACCAGGATCACGTCGCCGGGGTCGATGTACGCCTGGCAGGCCAGGTTGATGCCCTCCAGGCCGCCGGTGATGATTATGACGTTGTCCACGCCGCAGTCGATGCCCTTGGGAGCCAGCAGCTCCCGGACCACCACCTCCCGCAGGTCCCGGATCCCCTCAATGGGGCCGTACTGCAGGGCCTCCACGCCCCGGGTGTCCGTCCGCAGCACCTCGTCGGCCAGCTGGCGGATGGTGTCCACCGGCAGGGCCTCTCTGGCGGGGGAACCGCCGCTGAAGGAGATGATGTCCGGGTTGGTCATGGACCCGAACAGTCCTTTGACCACATTGGCCGTGAAGGCCATTTTTTCCATACGCTTGGCATAAGGCACCATTCTGCGCTGTCCTCCATTTCAAGGGCGCGCCCTTCCGGCGCGCCGCTGTGTGATTTGATCATTTCAGTATACCACACCAGGCGGGAAAACTCAATTCCCCAAAAACAAGCCGTCCCGGGGCATTGCCCCGGGACGGGAGGATGGTCATTCCAGGGGAATTTGGATGTCTCCCACCTGCACGGCGGCGACCTGGCTCACGTCCAGCAGATGCTGGAAGGAGCAACTGAAGGACAGAGAGAAGGGAAGCGCCTCGTCGGGACGGCTGCCGGTGCTGCCGCTGAGTCCGCTCCGGGTCAGCTCCTGTACTGGCAGGGCATTGCCGTCCGTCAGGACCAGGGAGGTGGCCGCCCGCAGATCTTCGAGACCCTCATAAACGGTGTTACCGGTGAGCTGCACATGGATGGAGAAGGGGGACAGGACCGTCTGGACAAAGACACCGTCCTGCTGGTAGGAGGCCGTCAGCGTCTGGGAGGATCCCGTCGGCTGGAAAGTCACCAGGGCCGGATGGTCTGTCACAGCGGTGTCCACGCCGTCCACCCGTAGGACAGGGGGCGTCAGCAGCACCGTCACCGGCTGGGCGGTGAAGTCGGCGCTGCCGGATTTCACGGCGATATGAAAGAGATAGGTGAGGGTATTGGTCTCCATGTCATAGCCCTGGCTCTCCGAGCCGCCGGAACTGCCGCTGGTGTAGTTGATCAGGCGGAAATCCGCCAAACTGCTCCCAGCTCTTTCCACGTAGCCGCAATATGAGGTGTAGTCTGTCCAGTCGATGTCCGCCCACCTGTCCTGGTCGGCGGCCTTCAGCTCCTCCCAGGAAATGTCGCCGGTGAGATAGTAGGAGATATCTGGCAGGTCGATACAATTTGCCTGCCAGTCCTCGCTTTCATAGGCCATCTCCACGAGCTCCCGGTCCACTGTGTCCGGCAGCCGGTAGTCCAGAATCAGATAAAGGTTCTTCTCGGAGACCAGGGCCTCCCGGATGGTCACGGCCACATCGTCGCAGACGGAGATGACATTCACCTTCTGGAAGGCCTTCTCCGCCATGGGGGTCTCCGCCCCCTCCGGGCCAAACCGGTCTGAGAAGATGTCATCCCAGTCCACCAGCACCGCCGCCCCCACGGACAGCGTCAGTACAACAGCCAGCACCGCAGCCAGCAGCGCCTTTCGGAAAAATCCCCGGGGGCGGTAGACGGCGGTCCGGGCCTGAGGTTCCGGCTCCGCGGACAAAACAGCCTCCCGCAGCTGTTCCTCCAGCTCCGGCGGGGGCGCGCAGTGTTCCATTGACTCGTGATAGCGATTCATAAGCTCTCCTCCCATGTGTTCCGCAGGGCGTCCCGGCCCCGCTTCAGCCGCATTTTCACCGTGGGCACCGTCACCCCCAGGAGCCGCGCGATCTCCCGGAGGGTGTAGCCCTCGTAGTAGTGGAGGTGAAGGACTGTCCGCTGGGACTCCGGCAGGGCGGCCACGTGGTCCAACAGGCCCAGCTCCTCCGGCGTGACGGCGGCGGAGGCGGCCTCCAGCGGCAGCTCGGACCGGCTGGATCGCTTCCAGGCGTCCCGGCACTGGTTCAGGGCCACCCGGAACAGCCATCGCCGCTCGTGGTCCGGAGAGGCAAAGACCGGCGCCCGGTACAGCCGCTTGCAGAATACCTCCTGCAAAATGTCCTCTGCGTCCGCCGGGTTCTTCATCTGGATTAGGCAGAAACGGTACAGGGAGGGCCCGTAGGTCCGGTACACCTGCTCAAAGAGCTGTTCCGCTTCGGTCACTGGCCTCACCTCCTTCTGCTGTGATTACGAGTGAGCGGGGCAAAAGGTCACAAAGAACTGCAAAAACTCCCCGGCTTCTGCCGGGGAGTTTCAGTTCAGGGCATCCGCCTGCTGTGTGAAGAGCTCCGTCACCCGCTCTGCCGTGGCGGGGCAGGAGGTGAGCGCCGGGTCCTGTGCCAGCAGCTGCTCCGCCGCCTGACGGGCCTCCTGCAGCAGCTGGGTGTCGCAGCCCAGATCCGCCACCTTCAGCCCCGGCAGGCCGTGCTGGCGCGCTCCGAAGAAGTCACCGGGGCCCCGGAGCCGCAGGTCCTCCTCCGCGATCTGGAAACCGTCAGTGGTCTTGGTCATGACCTTCAGCCTCTGCCTCGTCTCCTCGTTTCGGTTGTCGGAGATCAGGATGCAGTAGGACTGATGCTTCCCCCGCCCCACCCGGCCCCGCAGCTGGTGGAGCTGGGAGAGGCCGAACCGCTCCGCGTTCTCGATCACCATCACCGCGGCGTTGGGCACATCCACCCCCACCTCGATGACGGTGGTGGACACCAGAATGTCCGTCTCGTGGGCAGCGAAGGCGGCCATGACGGCGTCCTTCTCCTTGGGCTTCATCTTGCCGTGGACGAAGGCCACCTTGAGATCCGGAAACACCTCGGACTGGAGCTTTTTGGCGTATTCCGTCACCGCCTTGCGCTCGTCGGGGAGCTGGTCATTCTCCTCTACCATGGGACAGACGATATAGGCCTGGCGGCCCTCGCCCACCAGCTTGCGGATGAAACGGTACACCCGCTGGTGATAGCCCCCGGTGACGGCGAAGGTCTGCACCGGCTGGCGGCCGGGGGGCAGCTGGTCGATGATGGACACGTCCAGGTCTCCGTAGAGGATCAGGGCCAGGGTCCGGGGGATGGGGGTAGCGGACATGACCAGAATGTGGGGGTGGTCCCCCTTGGCGGCCAGTTCCGCCCGCTGGGCCACACCGAAGCGGTGCTGCTCATCCGTCACCACCAGGCCCAGGTCGCGGTAGGCCACGCTGCCGGTGATGAGGGCGTGGGTGCCGATGGCAAAGTCGATCTCCCCGCTCTCCAGTTGCTGAGTGATGGACCGTTTCGTCTTGGCGGTGGTGGAGCCGGTCAGCAGGGCGCACCGGATACCCAAATTTTCCAGCAGAGGGGCCAGGCCCTGGTAGTGCTGCTGGGCCAGGATCTCCGTAGGGGCCATCAGGGCCGCCTGGCGGCCATTCTTCACCATGAAGTACACGCAGGCGGTGGCCACCATGGTCTTTCCGGAACCCACGTCTCCCTGACAGAGCCGGTTCATGGGTGTGCCGGAGCGCATGTCCGCCAGTGCTTCCTCCACACAGCGGCGCTGGGCGTCCGTCAGGGTGAAGGGCAGGGCACGGTAGAAAAGCTCCATGTCCACGCCGCCGCAAGGGGGCACGTGGACCACCTCCCAGCGGGAGCGGAGCCGCTCCAGCCCGATGGTGAAGAGGAACAGCTCCTCAAAGGCCAGCCGCCGCCGGGCTAGGTCCAGGGCCTCCGCGCTCTCCGGGAAGTGGATGTTCTCATAGGCGTACTCGATGCGGCAGAGCTGATGATGCCGCCGCACACGGTCCGGCAGCACGTCCGGCAGGATGTCCGCGCAGGCGTCCAGCCCCTGGCGGATGGACCGGGACAAAATCAGCTGGCTGACTCCGGCGGTAAGGGGATAGATGGGCACGATGCGGCCGGTGACCTCCCGCCGCCCCTCCGGCTCCACCACAGGATTGGCCATCTGATGCCGGAGGAGGGAGCCCTCCGCCCGGCCATAGAAGATATAGGTCTCTCCCTGGTGCAGGCTGTTTTTCAGCCACGCCTGGTTGAAAAAGGTCACATCCAGGGTGCCGGTGTCGTCCACCGCCCGGAGCTTCACCAGATCCAGCCCCTTGCGGATGTGGGAGATGGTGGGCGGGGACGCCACCATGGCGGCCACGCCGGCGGTCTCGCCGGGCACCAGGTCCGCAATGCGCCGCAGGGCAGAGCGGTCGTCGTAGGCCCGGGGGAAGTAAGAGATCAGGTCCCGCAGGGTGGCGATGCCCAGCTTGCCCAGGGCCTTGGCCCGCTGCTCCCCGATGCCCTTGATGTACCGCACATCTGTGTTCAGGTCCGCCATGGAATCACCTCCCGCCTTGCAAATCACTGGCCTCCATTATATAATGGCGCCAGAGAAAAAACAAGGAGATGGGTGCATGGGCGGATGGAAGAAGTGGGCGGGCTTCGTGATCTGGTGCGTGCTCCTGTTCGGCGGGATGATCGCGGCCGGAACGGACCTGTGGCCCCTGGGAGTGGCGGCAGTTGTCGCAGGCGCCGTGGGGCTGGTCCTGTGGAGCCGACGATATGCAACGGTGTTTGTGTGCCCCTCCTGCGGCGCAGAGTTATCGGGACAGGACTTCCGATCATCCAAGTGGAGCCCGGATGGGAGTAAAATCATGTATTGCCACATTTGTGGAGCGATGTTTCCCGTAGAGGAATGCCGCAGAAAAGAGCCATAAAAAAGAGCCCGGAATCCCGGGCACTTTTTTTGTAACAAAACTACTGCCCATGCGTCCTATGGCAGAGAGGAGGGGAGGCCGTGCCGGATTTTGAGGAGATCTATCAGACGTATTTCGCCGACGTGTACCGCTACATCCTGGCCCTCAGCCGGGACGCCCACACGGCGGAGGAGGTGACCCAGGAGACCTTCTTCCGGGCATTGGCCTCCATCGACCAGTTTCGGGGGGACTGCCAGCTGCGGGTGTGGCTGTGCCAGATCGCCCGGAACCAGTACCTCTCGCTGTGCCGGGAGCGAAAGCACCGGGGAGAGCTGGAGCAGGAGCCGGGGGACGACGGGCTGGAGTGCGGCTTTGCGGACCGGGACGCCGCCAAGCGGCTCCACCGGCTGCTCCATGACCTGCCGGAACCCTACAAGGAGGTGTTCTCCCTGCGGACCTTTGGGGAGCTGCCCTTTGCCCAGATCGGGGAGCTCTTCGGCAAGACGGAGTCCTGGGCCCGGGTCACCTACTTCCGGGCCCGCCAGAAATTGAAGGAGGGATTTGATGGACCAGCTGGACCATGATATCGTACAGGACCTGCTGCCCCTGTACCACGACGGCGTCTGCTCGGACAAGAGCCGGGCGGCGGTGGAAGAACACCTGCAAACCTGTGAGGCGTGCCGTGCCGCCCTAACGGCTATGGACGCGCCCCTGCCGGAGGTGGAAAAGGCCGCCGATGACGCGGCGGTAGCAGTGAAAAAAATATCCGGTGAGTGGAAGAGGGGCAAGCGCCGGGCCCATATCATTGGCGTGATTGTTGCCGTGGTGGTATGCGCGGCCGCCGCAGTGGGGATTTGGACCCTCACTACATGGACGTGCATCCCCATGGATGGCGGGGACTATACGCTGGATGTTTACCGGCTGAAGAGCGGAGGCGTGGGGGTCCACTGGGATTTTCGGGAGGGCCGGGAGACCTGGTATGCCCTGACATTCCGGGAGGAGGCGGACGGACTTCACTACTATCTGGAGCGGCCCATTCTCCGGGTGGAGTTGTTTGACTTTGACAGCAACTATAACCGGGGCGGGGACGCCATGTTTGAAAGCTGGTCGGATGATGCCATGGAGACCGAAGCGATCTACTTCGGCTTGGGTGAGGATGCCGTCTTGCTGTGGAAAGAGGGCGAGGAGGTGGACTTGCCCGCCGCCACCGCCGCCCAGGAGGAGATGTGGGCGATTGCGGAACTGCCACCGCAGGAGGTGCCGCAGGAATGAGAAAAGATGTCATTCCAGTGGAAGATGCACAGGGCGGGCCGCGCAGCCCGCGGCGTTTCCTCCGTCTTCTGGCCCTGCTCCTCGCCGCCTTCGCCCTGCTCTCCGCTGTGTGGTATTTCACAGCCTACCGGCCCTATGATGTTTACATGGAGGCCCTGCGGGCCCAGCCCGGGTGGCGGGAGGCTCCGGCCCTCCCGGGGTGCGGCACGGATGGGGAGGGTTACAACTGTAATGTGGCCCGGCCTGGATTTCTCCATTGGACGGGGAATCTGGGGATTGGCATGCCGAACCTGACGCTGGAAAACGGGGAGGAGGTGGGCTTCACAGATTCCCTCCTGATCTGGCCCCGGATGACCGGCGAGCCGGAACTGGGCGTCCTTCTCTTTGAGTATGACTTTCAGGAGGACGGCGTCACCTGTGCCGGCCACCAGCTCTACATTACGGCGGCGGGAGAGTACCGCCCCTATGGAGATGCGGCGGAGGACGCGGCCAATGCGCAGCTGCTGGCGGAGCACCAGGAGAACGTGGAGACGTTGCTGTCCCGGGCCCGGGAGATCTGGGGCCTGCCGTGACTCACAGGCCATGGAGCAAAAACCAGGCGGCCCGCCGGGATCTCCCGGCGGGCCGCTGCTCAATCGCACAGCTTCGTATTCACATAGTCATAGAACCGATAGGTGAGCCCGTTCTCCGTCACCGGCTCGCTGACGGCTCTTACAGTCCAGCCGGGCAGCTTGTCCAGATTGGGAAAGAAGGAGTCCGCGCCCTCCGCGGCGGCGTCCACCCGGGTCACGTAAGCCCGTGCGCATTGGGAGAGCAGAGCGGCGTAGATGCTGCCGCCGCCGATGACCCACAGCTGGTCCGGCGGGGTACCGGCTGTGGCCTCCCGCATGGCCGCCAGACTGGAGACGGTCTCCGCCCCCTCCCGGGAAAAGTCCGGGCAGTGGGTGATGACGATGTTCCGCCGCTTGGGCAGGGGCCGCCCGCCGGGAAAGGAGTCCAGCGTCCGGCGGCCCAGGATGACCGTGCCCCCCAGGGTGAGGGAGCGAAAGCGCTTCATGTCCGTAGGCAGGGAGAAGAGCAGATCATTGTCCCGGCCGATGGCCCAGTTTTGATCGACGACGACGATGGCATTCACAGCGCAGGCCTCCTCAAATAGCGATGGGGATCTGGTCCTCGAAGGGGGCGGGGATGTAGTCCTCCAGGGAGAAGCTGTCCCGGGTAAAGGCGTAGAAGTCCGTCACGGACGGGTCCATCCGGAACACCGGCGCCGGGGACGGCGTCTGGGCCAGCATCTTTTCAATGATGGGCACATGGCGGTCGTAGATATGGGCGTCCGCGATCACGTGGACCAGTTCGCCGGGCACCAGGCCGCTGACCTGGGCCAGCATGTGGACCAGCACCGCGTACTGCACTACATTCCAGTTGTTGGCGGCCAGCATGTCCTGGCTCCGCTGGTTCAAAATGGCGTTGAGGACATTCCCGGAGACGTTGAAGGTCATGGACCAGGCGCAGGGGTACAGATTCATCTCATGGAGATCCTGGTGGTTGTAGAGACTGGTGAGGATGCGGCGGGAGGCGGGGTTATGCTTCAGGTCATACAGCACCCGGTCCACCTGGTCCATCTCCCCTTCGGGATACTGGTGCTTGATGGAGAGCTGATAGCCATAGGCCTTGCCGATGGAGCCGTCCGGATCCGCCCACTCATCCCAGATGTGGCCGTTCAGGTCGTGGATGTTGTTGGACTTCTTCTGCCAGATCCACAGCAGTTCGTCCACCGCGGTCTTCCAGTAGGTCCGGCGGAGGGTCAGGATGGGGAACTCCTCCTGAAGGTCATAGCGGTTGACGATCCCGAATTTTTTCACAGTGTGGGCGGGAGTACCGTCCTCCCAATGGGGACGGACGGGCAGGTCTGTGTCCCAGACCCCGTGGTCCAGAATGTCCCGGCAGTTTTGCAGAAAGAGCGCATCGGCACGGCTCATGGGGGTCCCTCCTCAGCGTTGGGTATTTTTTTCAGTATAGCAAATCCGGGAGAAAAACACAATCGGCAGATGAAGCCCCGGCCGCCAAATTGGGGGCGTCTTTTCCTGTGCCTGTTGTGAAAATCGGCCATGTGTGGTAGAATACCTGCAAAACGGGCCCTGCCTCATCGGGCGCGGCGCCCGGTTCCACGGCCGAAGGGTGACCCGGCGGATGCTCCGGCGGGCGGAAAAGGAGGCGGGAGATGCCGGACCGGAAGGAGATCAACAAGCGGGGCTATCTGAAGGAGGACTTCCGGCTGTTCCACCTGAAGGACAGCCGGGCCCAGAAGGTGGACTATCACTACCACGCCTTTGACAAGCTGATCCTTCTCCTGGGGGGAAAGGTCACCTATGTGGTGGAGGGCGTCACCTACTTCCTTCAGCCCTGGGACCTGCTGCTGGTGGGACACGACCTGATCCACCGGCCCATCATCGACCCGGCGGAGCCCTATGAGCGGGTGGTGATCTGGCTGGGACGGGAGTGGCTGGAGCGGCGCAGCGACCCCGGCGAGGCGCTGGACACCTGCTTCGACACCACCCGGGAGCGGGGGTTCCACCTGCTGCGCTTCGACGCAGAGCGGCGGCTCCACTATATGCAGCGCATCCAGCAGCTGGAGGAGGCCCTGCGGGACCGGAGCTTCGGCGCCGCCCGCATGGCGGATACCCTCTGCCAGCAGATGCTGATCGACGTGAACCGGGATGTGCTGCGCTCCCGCACCGCCCAGGAGGAGCGGGACAGCTACCGGGTGGACCCCAAGATGGAGGAGGTGCTCCGGTACATTCTGGACCATCTGGGAGAGGAGCTGACGGTGGAGTCCCTCTCCAAGCGGTTTTTCATCAGCCGGTACTATCTGATGCACCGGTTCAAGGCCGTCACCGGCTACACGGTCCACCAGTACATCAGCCAGAAGCGGCTGCTGCGGGCCGGGGAGCTAATCCGCGCCGGCGTGCCGGTGATGAAGGCGGCGGAGCAGGCCGGATTTGAGGAGTATTCCACCTTCCTGCGGGCCTTCCGCGGCACCTTCCACATGAGTCCCCGGGAGTTCCGGTGACGAGGATACGGCAAAAGCCCGCCCGGGGAGCGATCCCCGGGCGGGCTTGCTGTTACTGGGCCTCGCCGGCTGCCAGGCGGAGGATAGCCTCCATGTCCGCGGGCTGGATCTTCACGAAGCCGCCGAAGGGGAAGCCGCCGGGCTTCTCCGCCCGGTGGGCCACCATGTCCGGGATGTCTTTGGCCTTGGCTCCCAGCTCGTCAAAGGTGATGGGCATCCCCAGGGAGTGGAAGAAGAGGCACAGCTTCTCGATGCCCTGGCGGGCGGTGGCCTCCGGGTCCGCAAAGTTCATCTCACAGCCGAAGACCCGCACGGCGAACTGGGCCAGCCGGACGGGATCATGGGGCAGCACGTACTCCATCCAGGCGGGCAGGATCACCGCAAGACCCGCGCCGTGGGCGCAATCGTAGAAGGCGGAGAGCTCATGCTCGATCTGGTGGCTGGCCCAGTCCTGCTCCCGGCCCACGCCGCAGGAGTTGTTGTGGGCCAGCATCCCTGCCCACATCAGGTCCGCCCGGGCGGCGTAGTCATTGGGATCGGCAATGGCCTTGGGGGCCGCGTCCAGCACGGTCTTCAGCAGGGCCTCGCACAGCCGGTCCGTCAGCCCCACGTCGGGAGTGTTGGTGAAGTACCGCTCCATGATGTGGGCCATCATGTCCACCGCGCCGCTGGCGGTCTGGTAGGCAGGCAGGGAGCAGGTGAACCGGGGGTTCAGCACGGCGAATTTCGGGCGGATGACATCCGTCTTGGGGCAGCCCCACTTCAGGTTGCCCCGCTCCTGGGTGATGACGCAGCTGTCGGACCCCTCGCTGCCGGCGGCGGAGATAGTCAGCACCACGCCCACGGGCAGCGTCTTCTCGATCTTGGCGGCGCCGGTGAAGAAATCCCAGAAATCCCCCTTGTACAGCGCGCCGAAGCCGATGGCCTTGGCGGTGTCGATGACACTGCCGCCGCCCAGTGCCAGCAGGAAGTCCGCGCCGGTCCGCCGGACCAGGTCGATGCCCTCGTATACCTTGCCGCTGCGGGGGTTGGCCTGGACGTCGGAGAGCTCTGTAAAGGGGATGCCCGCGGCCTCCAGGGAGGCGGTGACGGCGTCATAGGCGCCGTTGCGGCGGACGGACCCGCCGCCGGTGACCAGCAGTACCCGGCTGCCGCCGAACCGGCGCACCAGCGCGCCGGTGTTTTTCTCTTCTCCATCGCCGAAGGTGAAGAGGGTGGGGGAGTAGAAGGTGAAGTTGTTCATGGATGAAGTTCCTTTCCTTAAAAATTCAACAACATAATCAGTCCCGCTTGGATAGAAGCACCTCAAATACCAGCAGGGCCAGAGCTATCGCCAGCAGGAGAAGCCCCGCTGAGAGAACGGCCCCGCACCAGGTGCTGCGCAGAGCAGTGCCGAAGCGGCCGAAATCGGTGTACCACTGGTCTGCGGTCAGTGCATGATAGACAGCTCCGGTCAGCCCTGTCAAGGCGGCTGCTGTTCCTGCGAAGGCCAGAGGCGGAGAGATCACCCGGAGACTCCACCGCCACAGTGGAAGAGACAGGAAGTCGGACGCATCATCAGCCTTGGCATTCTCCCCCAGCAGTTCATCGGCGGAGATGCCGAAGACGCGGCACAATTGGAGAAGCTTTTCCGCATCAGGAAGGACCTCGCCGCTCTCCCAGCGGCTGACGTCCTGCGTGGAGACGCCCAGCCGCTCTGCCAGAATCTCCTGAGAGAGGTGGGCAGCCAGCCGCCTCTGGGTGATTTTTTCGCCGATGGTCATGGGAAAACTCCTTTCGCAAATAGCTTTCGTATATCACTGGCCTGCCCCGGCGGACTGCTTAATATCCCCGGTTCCGGTCCACCAGTCCCGCCAGCGGGCGCCCGGCGGCGTAGTTCTCCAGATCGGCACAGAAGCGGGCTACGTTTTCGTCGCAGGTGTAGCCCAGGGTCATGTTGCCGGAGACGTGGGGGGTGAGAATGATGTTCCGGGCGTCCCACAGAGGATCGTCCTGGGGCAGAGGCTCCGGGTCCATCACGTCCAGGGCGGCGCCTGCCAGCTTTCCGCTGTTCAGGGCCTCCGCCAGGGCCTTCTGGTCCAGAGCGGTGCCACGGCCCACGTTGATGACGCAGGCGTCGGCGGGCAGCAGGGCGATCCGCTCCCGGTTCAGGATGTGAACGGTCTCCGGCGTGCTGGGCAGGGCCATCACCAGGATTTTTGTGCGGGGCAGCACGTCGTCCAGAGCGGAGATGGGATACACCTCGTCGAAGGCGGGGTGGGGCTTTCCGCTGCGGCTGAGACCCACGATCTTCGCGGCCCCCATGCCCCGCAGCCGGTCCGCCACATGGCGTCCGATATCCCCGGTGCCCAGGATGGTGAATTCGTTGTCCCGGATGGAGCGGACGGGCAGCTGATTGGACCAGCCGTGGCCCCGGACGATCTCGATGTACTCCGGCATCCGCCGCAGCAGCATCAGGGTCACCATCACCACATGCTCGGCGATGGTAACGCCGTAGACGTTGGAGTTGGTCAGCAGGCAGTCCGGGTTGGCGAACAGGCCGGGATCCTTGCAGTAGAGGTCCACCCCGGCAAAGGAGCAGCAGTACCACTTCAGCGTAGCGGGAGCGGCGCGCAGAAGGTCAGCGGAATGGGCGTACAGAACCTCGCAGTGCTGGAGGCAGTCCTTCGCCTCCTCAAACTGGTCCAGGTTGAAGAAATGGGGGGTGAAGCCCGTCCGGCGGGCGGTCTCCCGGATCTGGTCCTTGTGGGCTTCCGTGAGGAATTCCTGATAGATGCAGATATTGCGATTCATAAACAATCAGACTCCTTTTGAATGGATTGACAGAGTTGCTCGGCACAGTGCATCCCATCCGCGGCGGCGGAGAGGATGCCGCCGGCATAGCCGGCTCCCTCGCCGCAGGGGTACAGGCCCCGGAGAGAGGACTGGCAGGTCCCATCCCGTGGGATGCGCACTGGGGAGGAGGAACGGCTCTCCACCGCCGTCAGGACGGCGTCCGGATCGTCGTAGCCCCGGAGCTTCTGCCCCAGTAGGGGGAGCGCCCCGGCAATGGTATCCGCCACGAAGGGCGGCAGGCACCGGCGCAGGTCCGTCCAGGTGACGCCGGGGCGGTAGCTGGGGTGCACTCGGCCTGGGCCGACGGAGGGCCGCCCCGCCAGAAAGTCCCCCACCCGCTGGGCCGGGGCCCGGTAGTCCCCACCCCCCAGAGCGTAGGCTGCAGACTCCAGCTTCCGCTGGAAGGCGATACCCGCCAGGGGATCTTCCGCCCCGCCATAGTCCTCTGGCGTCACGTTCACCAGCAGGCCGCCATTGATATTCTCCTTGTCCCGGGCGAATTCGCTCATGCCGTTGGTGACCACCCGCTCCGCCTCAGAAGCGGCCGCCACCACCTCCCCGCCGGGGCAGACGCAGAAGGAGTAGGCCGCCCGGCCGCCGGGCAGATGGCAGGAGAGCTTGTAGGTAGACGCCGGAAGCCCGGGATGCCCGGCGTACTGCCGGTATTGGGCGGCGTCGCAGTCCGCCTGCCGGTGTTCGATCCGCACCCCCACGGCGAAGGGCTTGGCCTCCATGGGCACACCCCTTTTATGGAGCATGGCGAAGGTGTCCCGGGCGGAGTGCCCTGGGCAGAGGAGCAGGTGGGAGCAGGGAAGGGTATAAACGCCCTCCGGCCCCTCCGCGGTGATGCCCCGCAGGGCGCCGTCCCGGATGTCCAGGTCCGCCAGCCAGCTCTCAAACCGGATGTCCGTTCCCAGTTCCAGCAGACGGCGGCGCAGGTTTACCAGGACGGTGTGGAGATAATCCGTGCCCACATGGGGTTTGGCATCGATCAAAATATCCTCCGGAGCGCCGCAGGATACCAACGTCTCCAGGATAAAGCGGTGGCGGGGGTCGCGTGTGCCGGTGTTCAGCTTCCCGTCCGAGAAGGCTCCTGCGCCGCCCTCGCCGAATTGGACATTGGAGGTCAGGTCCAGCTCTCCCGTGGCCCAGAACCGTTCCACATCCGCCTTCCGTCGCTCCACCGGGCGGCCCCGCTCCAGCAGGATGGGGCGCAGCCCCGCCTGGGCCAGCACCAGGGCGGCGAAGAGCCCCGCGGGCCCGGCGCCCACCACCACGGGAGGCACCGCCGGCGCAGGCAGGGGAGACGGCGGCGTGTACGCCGGGGCCTGTGCGGCCCGGCTGATCTTCCGGCTCCTGGCTCGGCGGAGAATAGCGGACTCCTCCTTGACCGCGACCTCCACTGTGTAGACCAGGCGGACTTCTTCCCGGGCGTCCACACTGCGGCGGAGTAAGCGCAGGGAGAGAATGTCCTTCTCCCGCATCCGGAGCAGCCGGGCGGCCTCAGCGGCCAGCTCCGCCATGCCGGCCTCCGGCGGGAGCTTGATGGAATCGATTCTTAACACCTTGTTCAAAGTTCCTTTCAGATGTGTTTAAGATAAGCATACTATACTTCAGTCAAAGGTTCAAGGAAGAGCCCCTGAAAAGCTTCCGGTTTTTTCCGGAGCGCCGTCCGGGACAATTCAAAAATTGGAATCAGAAACTTCATACTTTTGACACGATCCCATGTTATCCTCTGTTCTAAACAATGGATGAGCGGGATACATAATAGGAGGCAATCATTATGTATAACGACGAACACAATCTCTATCACTACACCTACCGGAAGGACGGCAGCGAGGCGGAGGCGCATTCGGCTCCCCAGCCCGGCCCGGTACAGGACCATAACAGCGGGCCGCAGCAGCCCGTGCAGGAGATGAAGCCTGTGAAGAAAAACCGCATTGGACTGAAGGTGACGGCCCTGGCCCTGTGCTGCGCCCTGCTGGGCGGCGCCGTGGGCGGCGGCATTGTCTGGGGCGTCGGCAGAAGCGGCGACGAGACCTCGGTCAACGTCAGCGGCCGCACCGTCAGTCAGGTCGCACTGAAAACCGTGGACGGCAAGACGGCGATGAGCGACGCGGAGGTTTACGCCGCCAATGTCAACAGCGTGGTGTCTATCAATGTCACCGGGACCAACAGCAACAACTTCTTCGGTCAGCCGGTACAAACGGCATCCTCCGGCTCCGGCTTTATTCTCACCACGGATGGCTATATTGTCACCAACTACCATGTGGTGGAGGATGCCCAGACCGTGAAGGTCACCCTGTACAACGGCGATGAATACGACGCCCAGTATGTGGGCGGGGATGAGGACTACGACATCGCGGTCATCAAGATCGAGGCCTCCGGCCTGCAGGCCGTCACCCTGGGCGACAGTGAGAAGCTGAATGTGGGCGACCGGGTTCTGGCCATTGGCAACCCCCTGGGGGACCTGACGTTCTCCATGAGCGGCGGCATGGTCTCCAGCGTGAACCGCACCATCAACGTGGACGGCACGCCCTTCAATATGATCCAGACCGATACCTCCATCAACCCCGGCAACTCCGGTGGTCCGCTGCTGAACAGCTACGGCGAGGTGGTGGGTATCGTGTCCGCCAAATACTCCAGCTACGGCAGCTCCGGCGAGAGTGTGGAGGGCTTGGGCTTCGCTATCCCCATCAATGACGTCATCAGCATGATCCAGGACATCATGACCAACGGCTATGTGAGCAACAAGGCCTATCTGGGCGCCACCATCGGCACCCTGACCAGCGGCATGGCCCAGCAGTACCGCTATGACATCAGCCAGGGTGCCTTCGTATACTCTGTGGAGGACGGCAGTCCGGCGGCTGCGGCGGGCCTGCAGTTGGGCGACGTTATCACCGCCATCGACGGCACGGAGATCACCTCCCTGGAGGACCTGACCGCTGCCAAGAAGGGCTATGCGGCCGGCGATACCTCCACACTGACCGTCTACCGCCAGGGTGAGACCATCACTCTGGAGCTGACCTGGGGCGCCGTGTCTGCCGATCAGCAGTCCGCTGTGCAGGGCCAGACGGAGCAGGATCAGAACACCCAGAACGGCGGCGGGTACACCAATCCTTACGACCTCTTCGAGTACTTCTTCGGCTGATGGCGGGAGACTCCCGCAGCCAGAAATAACTCTGCGGCCCGGTGGCGGCTCTGCGGCAGATGCTGCGGAAGGGCAAAAAGCCGCCGGATGCGGCGGGCGGCGGAGATTTCAGATAGAACGAAAAGGGCGCACCGCGGAACCGCGGTGCGCCTTTCCAGTATGGAAGCGGCGTCCATCGAAATGGACGCCGCTTCCGCACTGAATAAAAATGAAGGGAGAGATGGAAAGCAGAATCATTTGGAGGCAGGCTCCTCCTCTTTGGCAGACTGCTTGTTTTTGTGGGCCTTGATGGAGCTGTTGATGCAGCCCAGCGCCAAGACAGCAACGATTGCGAGCATCACATAGCCGCCGACTTCCATGAGAGGACACCTCCTTCCCGATTCGGATTCGAGGATTTATTTACGAAAAGTTGTCATGAATATAAAAATATTAACGGATTCTTAACGACCTCTTAACGATATCTTAGCGCCAATGAGCCAAAAAAGCAAGCCCCTTTTCGGAAAAATTTTTTGCGCTTTCCGAAAGGGGCTCAGTCCAGAAAATATCCCAGGGAGGCAAAGACCTCAGACAGCCGCTGGGGGGCCAGAATCTCGATCCTGCGGTAAGACTGGCGGAGGATGCCGGCCTCCCGAAACTGTTTGAGGATGCGGGTGACGGAGACACGGCTCATACCGGTGATGGCCGCGATCTGCTCGTGGGTGTACGGAATGGAGGGACCGGAGCTGGCGCAGCAGGTGTGCAGGAAATAGGCCACCCGCTTGTCATCCTCCAGAAAGTGGGAACAGCAGATATAGTCGGACAGCATGGTGATCCGCCGCACAAAATGGGCCATCAGGTCCTGGGGAGGATAGCCGTGCTCCTGCCACAGCTTCCAAAAGCGGTCTGCCGCCAGCAGATAGACCTCCGCCGGAGAGATGGCGGACACGCTGACCATGACCTTGGCGTGATACACCAGGGCGCTGCTGCCGAACAGATTGCCGGGTCCCAGGTAAAAGAGGGAGATCTCATCTCCGCTGGGACCGAGGCAGAAGGTGCGGAGCTGCCCCTTGACCAGAAAGCCTGCCTGTGCGGACAGCGCACCCTTTTCCAGCAGGACCTCGCCGCTGCGGTACTGGCGTCTGACGCCGTATTTGACAAAAAGCTCCCCCACGTGGGGGCTGATCTGGATGTCGCCGGACACGGGGCATCCCGCCTCCTTTCCTGAGAGGATTCCATATCAACATCAACAAAAATAGTAGCAGATTTTCTCCCATTCCACAAGATGCATTTGTATCACCTGTTACAATCTGGCTGCCGGCTCTCCCTTTACAATAAGCATATCCCGACTGAGCGGCCCGGTCAGAATGCCGCGCGGCGCGGATCAAAAAGGAGGAGCTGACAATGAAGGATACCATGTGCGGCCTTGTCAAGGAGGTCAACGCCCCGTCCGGCCTGGTCTATCACACTGACCTGCCGATCCCGGAGATCAATGACGATGAAGTCCTCATCAAGGTCCACTGCTCGGCCATCTGCGGCACGGATCTGCACATCATGGAATGGGACGAGTGGTCCCAGAAGCGGATCAAAGCCCCCGTTACCGTGGGCCATGAGACAGCCGGCGAGATCGTGGCGGTGGGAAAAAACGTCACGGAGCGCAAGGTGGGCGACCGGGTGTCCTGCGAGTCCCATATTCCCTGCGGCGAGTGCTATTTCTGCAAGAACGGGATGCCACACATCTGCAAGAACGTGAAGCTGTTCGGCTGCACCCAGAACGGAGCCTTCGCCGAATACGCCAAGATCCGCTGGGACTGCACGTTCCTGCTGGAGGATGACGTCACCGACGAGGCGGCCTGCATGTTCGAGCCCATGGGCGCTGGGATTCACGGCGTGGAAGCGGCGGAGGTCAACGGAAAGACCGTGCTGGTCAGCGGCTGCGGACCCATCGGTCTGACAGCCATCAGCGCCAGCAAGACCTTCGGCGCTGTCAAGGTCATCGCCTGCGACCTGATCGATGAAAAGCTGGAGGTGGCCAAGAAGATGGGCGCCGACGCGGTGCTCAACAGCGCCAAGTGCGACCTGCCGGCGGAGGTCAGGACTCTGACCGGCGGCGTGGGCGTGGACGCGGCCATCGACATCACCGGCGCGGAGCCCGCCCTCAACAGCGCCCTCAAGTGCCTGCGGGCTGCGGGCCGTCTGGTGTGCGTGGGACTGCCCACCAAGCCCATCACCTTCCACGACATGACCGACGACCTGGTCTATCGGGAGGTCCAGCTGACCGGCGTCTCCGGACGGAAGATCTGGGAGACCTGGGAGGACTTCGCCAAGGTTATGAAGGGACCCTATTTCAAGCTGGATCAGGTGATCGGCGGCCGCTTCCCCATGAAGGACTTTGAGGCCGCTCTGGCGCAGATCCACAGCGGCGTGCCCGGCAAGATGATCCTGTATCCCTGATCCCGCCCCGCAGAACAGGCAGGAGGAGACTGTGCCCATTCTGCGGCGGACCCTGACCCGGCCCGGAGATGCTGAACGATCCTGAAACACCCCCGCCGCATCGCGGCGGGGGTGTTCTGCGTCAGTCCGGCAGATGGAAGATATCCTCCACAGGGGTTTTCAGCAGCCGGGCCAGCCGCATGGCCAGCCCCAGGGTGGGATCGTACTTGTTGTTCTCAATGGCGTTGATGGTTTGGCGGGTGACGCCCAGCTCCCGTGCCAGGTCCTCCTGCCGGAGCCCCGCCGCCTTCCGCAGCTCCCGAATCCGGTTTTCCATAGCTCACAGCCCCGCGCACCGCAGCAGCAGGCCGAAGGCCAGCAGGAAGACTACCAGCAGCGGGACATACAGCAGGAAGCTCCTGGCGCCGTCCCGGTCCCCGGCGCGCCATCTCCCCACCTGCAGGGCCAGAAAATACAGGAGATTCTGAAAGATCAACAGGTACATGGGCGCGGTGACGCGGCCGGTCTGGACGCAGTCCCAGATCCCCCATATAAACAGGGCCATCACCGTGAAGAACCAGGCCACCCGGATGGCGTTCAGGGAGAGGTGGAGTTCCATCTCATCCATGTTCCGAAAGAATTTCATAGAACTGCCTCCTTGCTTTGAATTGTCAAGTTCTTTTGACATTTTTAGAATAGTACGGCAGATGCGAAATGTCAATAGTGTTTTACATTTTCGCAAAGAGGATAGAAAAATGTCGGGGAACGCAGGCTGACCCTTGCGCTTTTGGGCCTGAAATGGTACAATAATTGTCCGAAAATATCAGCAAGGGAGCGCTGCTTTTATGAAATTAGGAATCGTGGGCGATTCACCTGATTCTATATCTCAATATTACTCCATAAATACCGATAATTCTTGATTTCAGCGTATTTTCTGCACAAACAGACACTATATAACTTCATGCAATTCCATACTACTCCACGCCGAAATGGTGTAAAAATAGTGTATGGAAAATCGGATTGCAGACGCGAAAATGACACACTACTACCGCCCCCAAAAATCGAATGAAAGCTCTGATAAAACACACAGCCATCGGCATGACCGTCCAACGGATATGCCATGGTTGTTTCATTTTCTGCTGCATTTCGGGGCGAATATGGAGAAAAATATCGCCAGTACGTCGCTTGGATTTCCTGCCTATCTTGCCACTCTGCCTTGTGATAACGGCATTTCGTGTGCCAATAAAGGGTGGAATCTTACCTTTGCAGGGCTTTGCTTGAATAGCAAAGCCTTGTCTGAAATCATTTGTCGAATTTTGTATTTTATCAGTTATAACTTATATTTTTATAATTTCTCCATTGAGCTTCAATCGTAAATGTGATATACTGTGGTCAGCCACGGAAGGAGGGTGAAGTTTTATGATTAAACGCGAACTGTATATGAGCCGTATCCGTCCGTTCATCGGAGCGGAGCTGGTCAAGGTCATGACCGGTATCCGCCGCTGCGGAAAGTCGGTCATGTTGGAGCTGATTCAGCAGGAGCTTGCGGAGTCCGGCGTCAGCCGGGCGCAGTTTATCTCCATCAACTTTGAAGATATGAGCTATTCCCACCTGCAAACCGCGCAGGCTTTGCATGATGAGATCACCGCAAGAGCCGCAGAAATAGAAGGCAAGGTCTATCTCTTTTTCGATGAGATCCAGGAGGTCAAGGACTGGGAGAAGTGCATCAACTCTTTCCGCGTCTCATTGGACTGTGACATCTACATCACCGGCTCCAATGCAAAGCTGCTGTCCGGTGAGCTTGCGACCTATTTAGGTGGACGCTATGTGGAGTTTGTGATCTATCCGTTCTCATTTGGGGAGTTCATGGAGCTGTACCGTTCGATTGCGCCTGATGCGTCCATTCAGCAGTGTTTCCAAAAGTACCTGCTTGCCGGAGGAATGCCCTACCTCGCAAACCTCCGCTATGCGGATGCGCCGTCCAAGCAATATCTTCACGATCTGTTCAACTCTGTCCAGCTCAAGGATATCGTAAAACGGAATAAAATCCGGGATGTAGATTTGCTGGAGCGGATCATTGCCTATGTGATCGCCAATGTGGGAACGACCTTCTCCGCGACCTCGCTTGCGAAGTTCCTGAAAAATGAGCAGCGCACCGTTGCTCCGGAAACAATTCTGAACTATATCAAATACTGCTGCGAGGCGTACCTGTTCTATCAGGTGAAGCGGGAAGATTTGCAGGGAAAACAGCTCCTTGCCTCCAATGAGAAGTATTATATTGCCGATCATGGCATCCGCGAGGCAGTCTTTGGCGGCAATATGCGGGACATCAATCTCATTTTGGAGAATATCGTCTATCTTGAGCTGCTGCGCCGGGGCTATGAAGTGACTGTCGGCAGGACGGGCGACAAGGAAATTGACTTCGTATGCGACAAACGCGGCGAAAAGCTGTACGTTCAGGTCACTTACCTGCTGGCATCGGAAGAAACGGTCAACCGTGAGTTTGGTGCGTATGACAGCATCCGCGACAACTTCCCGAAGTACGTTGTTTCTCTCGATGAGTTCGATATGAGTCGAAACGGGATAAAGCACCGGAATATTCGCGACTTCCTCTTGGCTGAGGAATGGAACTAAGTACGAAGCCCGGCATCACGTCAAATGGCGCGATGCCGGGCTTTGCTCACTGCTTTACAGATTTGCTTAGAGAGTTAACTAAGAAAACCAAGATTAGCCAGAGAAAGAGAATATTAGCCGAAAAGACGGCATAAGAAAACGCTGAAGCGCATCTGAATATATTAGTAGCAAAGTGGCCAGTTGCATTCCATACCGTAGGGATCAAGTATAAACACCCAGCAACGATCAGCACCACACAAAACAAACCGGCAATACGGAAATAATCAGCCAGAACACCTAAAAGGGTTTTTGAGGGATATTCCTTTGACTTTTTGCAATTCCTCCATAATCTTATGGGGGCAATTAAAAAGAAGTTCCTGTAGAGGAGGGAACAAAGTATACTCTCGCGGATTTCCATAGCTTGTCCAACTGCTTGCATACACAAGTTCGTTTTGAATAAAAAATTCAAGGCAGCTTCCATAGTTTCTCGAAAGTGTGGAATCGAGTGTGTTTTTGCTCTCCCACTGCCTTATATTTTCGATTTCTCCTTCTGCCATCCAACGGTCACCAAACTCGCGCATTCTCTCTTCCACGATATAAGCAATAAACAGCCGTATATTAATATCAAGCGTGTCATCTGACCAGATTTTTTTGAAGATGTTGACGGCTAATTCAATATGCTGATCCACGCATTTTTTAAGTGGTGGAAGTATCTGTGCTGCGTTTGCAGAGTATTTGCGGAAAGTGTCGATGCCAAACTCCAAAGTATACCGCCTGTGCCTTCTGCGCGGATATTTCGAGTGATTCAGAAAGAACGATTGCCTGTACGCCCTGTCGCACATCGCTTTCCGGAACGCCGCATACAACAGCACGCTCATGTGCGTCATTCAAATCGCGGAGTTCGTATCCGCACCATCCGCGCATGATTTCCAACATTTGATCTTGCTGATAGCGCCAACAAGCACCGTTACTCGGATATAACATTTTCCCTGTAAACGGATGCTGGATTGTATAAACCATACCTTGATGCGTGGCAGCTCCCGGTGCAAACGCGTTATCTGTTCGCCAGAGTGTTCTGTCATTGTCTGGATTTTTGTATTTTGCATCCATTTCCGCTGTGCGGGGTAGTTTGTTCGGGTTCCAATCAGGCAGTTTGCTATATACCACAGGATGTTCTACCTCGTTCACGATACCCTTGGAGTCATTGCGGGTGGAATATGTACGCTGCCAGGAAATATTGGAAACAAAGCAGTTACTGCCGAAAATCTCATCACAAATCAACTTGAGATTGGCATACTCCGTATCATCAATGCTGATGAAAATAACTCCGTCGTTCGCCAGCAGCTTTTGCAGCAGCTTCAAGCGCAGATACATCATGCACAGCCACTTGTCATGGCGGGTCAAGTCCTCGCCCTCTTTGCCGACAACCTCGCCCAGCCATTTTTTGATCTTCGGGTCATTGACATTATCGTTATAGACCCAGCCCTCGTTGCCGGTGTTGTAGGGCGGATCTATAAAGACGTAATCTTTGATACAAGCCCGGTCGCCGGAAAAGTGTATAAAAATAGCGAAAACCGCAGGAAACAAGGCGTTTCTTGCGGTTTTCGCTGTATTTGTCGGTGTTCAATTTGCCCCGTCAGAGCACAGCCATGGTGTGCCCGATGCTGACATCTGGGCTCCAGCGCAGCTGGCTCAAGGAATAATTAAAATGTATGCCAAAATTAAATGGTTCGGGCAAAATTAAAAAGTATTAGTCGACGACTTCAATCCAACCATTATTCAAGCACATGGTCAGGTTATACTTGACATCCTGACCGGCCTTATCCCCACTCTCGAAATTCAAGACCATATACTCTCCGTCGCATCCAACAACACGAGCGTATGCTTTTTTCGATTTGTGGAACACCCGTCTACCAATGAGCTCGCCATATGCGCTTGTATCGCTCTGCAGTCCTTCCTCTTCCGGCTCCGGAGTAGAAGGTGGAGTTTCTTCCTTAACAGGCTGCACAGGTGCAGCTCTATTCGACTCCGGCGCTTTTGCCACTGCCTTCGCATTGGGCTTACTGGCAGTCTGCGGTTGGGCTTTGCGCTCCTCTGCAGCTTTTTTCTTCAGCTTAAGAAGCTCTATAATTTCCGCGATATGAGTAGGTGTGAACCAGAAATCATAGTCGTTGATAGCAACTGAAACGTGGTCGTTCTCCTCAATCTCATTTTCCGACACATCAAGGATAGAATCTATGAGCCGGTCTGCCAGATACTTATCATTTCGCAGAGTTCTAAACTTTGCGGCGCAATTCGGACAAAGGCAGACATTCAACGGGTCGAGCTCTACATCCGGCTTCTGTTCCAGCTGGCACATTTCCACATTGGAGAACGACTTGTGGCACAGCTGGCAGGCATACCGATAAGACGAGTTTACGCGATACATATTCATCAGGTATGCGCGGACATCGTCTTGCGGTCGACTGACGCGGATACGCCTGACGACAGTCGCATATACGGTTGGGCTGGCATAGGACAGTATTTGAGCGGCATGCTTCTTCAGCGCCTCCCAGTTCTTAACGGAACCGGTCGGGAACTCAAATTCGTCCTCCTCAGATTGACCAGAAGAACCTTCCTGTAGAGACAGACCACCAAATTCACGACTGAGCTGCTCAGGTGTAATGTGGAAGCGGCGCTCCAGCTCAATTTCAAAGTAGGACTGTTTCTTCTCATCCGGCAGAGCATCGTAATCCTTCACAATGGCCTCATGCTGGTCAATTTTCCCTTTCTTAAAGCCCAGAATGTCGTACAAATTTGAATCGAGGCTGACTTTTCCGTATAGTGCCTTGTTCAAATCGTGTTTTGATATAGCCTTGTGCGAGACCAGCTCCCCAGACTCAGTATAGAGCCATTTTCCGTTCCAGTCAGAAAAACGCCAATTAAACCCATCCCTATTCAGAGTATGGATTACATCTGCAGGCTCGTCATATTTATTTGGCGTTCCTCCGCCGATATAAACCGTACCAACAAGGCGGGACATGTTCTCCTGCAGTGTCTTAAAAATCACCTGTGATTTTATTAAGGCGTCTTTAGCTTTCGCATGCTGGGAGATGTAGAGAAGGGCCTCTTCCAACTTATCAATGCCGAGTTTCCAGCGAAAGTCTCCGGTCGTTCTCCACTCAGGCTGTCGGCCAGGATTGCCGGTATAGTATTCACCCCAGGTTTTTTCGTCCCCGGTGATGATTTTGTCTGTAACGCCAAGCGCCCGTAGGTCATCAAAGGTGATTCCGGCTGACTGGTATGCGTCAAAATCGACAAAGTAGATATCCGGCGCAATGCCTTTGTAGTATTGCTCCAGCATTAGACCGGTTTCGGACTGAGGGAACCGAATAACCTTTGAATGTGGCCGTGCCCAGTATGCCTTTCCTCCTGACCTGCACTTTATGTAGAACGCTTTCCGAACAATCTGTCTCAGGTCAGCCTCGTAGTCAGAATTCCTGAGATACTTGACAAGGGCGTGAATGTCTTGTACGTGCTCCTCAAATGAACCGCTAAAATCTGTACCAGCATACCGCTTTTCAAGAGATTTTACAAAGTGCTCGTACTCGTTGGGCGTCTTCAGGTGCAGCACATTTTCAAAGAAGGCGCGGCACTTCTCAAATAGATATGGATGGACAAATTCCACCTCGGCCTGCATCGCCTTCTTCGACGGAAGAAATACATTGGGCAAATAAGAAGACTGCGATTTTCGGTATGGAGCAACCATGCAGTTGGATGCTGTGCGGACAATCACAGCGTCGAGAATATTTCTGTAATTTGATTCGGAGAAAATATTCGGGACAGTCTCATACAGCTTGTAAAGCCTAACGAGCCAGTCATTATCTCGGTTTTCCAAAAAACTGTGATTGTCGTTGAAGTAGCTTCTAAGGTCTTCCGGACGGATAACCTCTATTCCCAAAATGCTGGAGAAATAAGAGAGCACATCTTTGTACGGGCCTGTCTCCGTCAACGAAACCGGAAGCCATTCATAATGTCTTTTGTCGTTAATAAGTTCCGAGATTAACTCGCTGGGCAATAGCTCTGCAATTTCTCTGCTTCTCGCAATAACTGCATTGGCAGCCTTAGTGTAGCCCGTCCCATCCTTAACCGGCAAAACGCGCTCCGACGAAAACAAATCTCGCATTTCTTCGTATAAAGGATAGAAAAGCGGATAGACATCAAAGTCGTCCTCATCAAGAGGCAGAATCCGAATCAGGCTCAAGTCGAGGAGCCCCATATCGCGCAGCTCAAGGACACTCTGTCTGAGGAGCTTGGCCGTTTGTTCAGCCAGAGCCTCGTTTTCCTCTTCATCGGCAGGAACACTGCTCCGGTTTGGAGTAGTGCGGAACGGGCCTTGGACAATGAAGTCAAGTTTGCTTTCGGTCTCTGTCGGGAAGTAAACGGAGATATACGGATTCTTTGCTTTTTGGAAAGTGGTTTTTCCTTCTTTGTCTGTTGCGACAGTGAACGCAACGTCAATTGTACGGGTAGAAACCATCGAATCAATCGGCATCGAAAATTTGATGAATGACAGAGACTCGTCCGTCTTATCATCCTCGGATTCAATTGCCGACACGCGGGTGCAGTGATCATTTACCGGCTCAGCATCCAGTAAATATTCCCCTGATGCTTCTTTGCCCGGAATCTTGATTTCGTACTCAATGAGTTCGAGGTGCCGCATGAAAAGGAGCGTAGTCACTCCGAGATTTTTGAGTCGCTTTGTAATAGCTTCATTCAGCGCAGCCAGATTTTTAAATCCCGAAAACTGGAATCCAACGCTATATGGGAACACGAAGAGGGTCGTATAGCCAGCCGGAACATCAACGGCAAGGATATCTACGGGCTTCGTGAAGTCCGTTATCTCAACAGCGAAGGGATGGCAATTTTCTGCCAGCTCCTTTTTGCGCGGCGAGCTATACAGCCTGACCGTTTCACATATGCCAAAGACTGATTTGAAGCCGACACCGAATTCGCCAATCTGGTTTAAATCATTAACCTTGTCCGACTGCCCTATGTCGCACAGGCCCTGCAGGTTCTCCGTAGTGAAGGATTTTCCATCGTGCATCACTTCAAGCCTGTCAGAGTATTGGACAAACCGAATTCCGGTAGCTCCTGCGTCTTCCGCGTTCTGGAGCAGTTCGTAGACAAAGTGTGATTTATCGGTATAGAGCTGAATTATCCGTTCGAGCGACCGCCTGAGCATGCCGTCCCTATCTTGATTCTGGAGAATCTTATCAGCTATATTCAAAGCGCTCACCTCTTTACTTTACCGTGATAACCCCGTTTGCAATCAACGTAGTATGTATATCTGCCTTCGCAATCTTCGCTTCAATCTCTGAAACCTTCTGCTGATAACGCTGTGTAGCGTTTTCCAATTCAGAGCGATGCATAGTTGCAATTCGTTCATCCCCGGCCTCAGCAATTTTTCTTTCCAAGAGCAATTTCCGGTTTCGGTAATTGTTCTTTAAGCTCTCTAATTTATAGCGAGCGACTTGCCTTGTAGACTCTATATGCTGGGCTTTCTCAGCTTGCCACATCCGGACATGGTGTTCCTCCAAAGTATCCCATGCCTCCGGCTTTAGCTTTGAAGAATAGTCAACTGCGGCAGCTGTCAGGATGTATTCCGGGAGCTCTGCTGCAATTCTCGGCTCTTCACAGATTGCTACCAATTTGAAATTTGAACGAATCCCAACATAATCCCACGCATAAATAGACATCGGGTAATCACCGGCTGGAATCTCGTCAGAGTAGTATTCCAAGTGAATATAAACGAGCTTGTTGGTGGCAAAATAGAATGCGGCTTGTTTGACCAGCGGGTGCACCGGAGTAACGAAAAAGGCGGTTCGGTTTTTCTCGGCAGCTTCTGAATCAAAAGTAATCGGGTGGTTCGGATTGTTGCCCTTAAGATAAACCTCCCATTTCCTACGCAGGCTGTTCCGCAGGCCAGTCAGATTTCTGAGGTCAGACAGGATTTCAGAACGCGCCACTGCACTGAGGCGCAGTGTTTTCAGAGCACCATCACCAAGGATATAATTGCTACCACCTAATCGGTGATTGAGATACATCTCGACAAGGTGCTGAATACTTCTGGCCGACAGGAAGGGACTTTCTGCCTCCTGAATTTCCTTTGACATCGTATAGTTCGACAAATCGAACCCGAATAGCTCCTTCTCCTCGCTTTCCAGCTTGTTCAGCTCCTGGGCCTTGCGCACCTCATTATCGGCCATCTGCTCCAGCTTTGCTTTTCGCTCTGCATCCGTAAGGCTGGTATCCAGTGCTATCAGCTCAATTTGCCTGCCGATTTCGCCGAGAATCTCCTCGCATTCACCGATGCTCCCTTCAAAGACACCGATGCGAGAGAGGCAGCGGTCATAAATGTCAGCATCCACAGTATCACTGGTGATAACGTTATAGATGTTTACAACTTCGCTCCCTTGGCCTCGGCGGTCGATACGACCAATGCGCTGCTCGATGTGCATGGGATTCCAAGGCAGGTCATAGTTTATCATCATGTCACAGAACTGATAGTCCAAGCCTTCAGAGCCGACTTCTGTGAAAAGCATGATGTCAATGGCTTCCGGGTCATCCTTCGGGAGTTCAAACCGAGCCCGGAAATCCAGCCGGTCATCATTTTTAACGCTACCATCGATTTGCTCGACACGAAATCCCGCTTCTCGCAGCTTTCTTTTGATATAATACAGCGTGTAGCGGAATGTGCTGAACAGGATGATTTTATTATTTTCAGATTTCTGCTTTTCTCGGATAATCTGGAGCACCCCATCGAATTTCGGGTCGTCCTCCGGCAGGTTATCCGCCATTTCCAGAATGTTCTTTGCGATGGAGCGGAATGTCTCCAAGTCCATCTCACTGAACTCGCCTTCATCAAAATCAAATTCCGGGTCGTCCGTCATCTGCTCGAATCTGCGGTCAATGATACCCCGAATGTGCGGAGCAAGGCCAAAGATGCAGCTTGCAGCCTGACGGCGAATCGTTGACATCATAAATTTGACGCCACGGCCACCGTACAATTTGGACAGCGCAGCGACTTCAAAAGTCAAGAGAGCATCATGGAGCTCCCGCTGTTGGTCAGTAAAATCGCTCTCCAGCGTATGCGTTCTCCGAATGCAGAAATCTTGGATATCCTTTCTGCGCGTCCGGTTGAGCATCATATTGAAGCTATGGAGAGACTCAATATCGGTAATGAGTTTTACCCGCTCCTCACGGGTGATGGTGTCCTGTCTGAGAACCTTCCGGATTTGCTCAAATACCGGATTGTTTGCGATTACATTTTCGCCCCATTGGGTCGTGAGAACACTATCCAGCGTTTCCAGTGCTTCTGCTTTCCAGTTTTCCTTCGCAGCTCGAACGATGTGGGCGCACTGAGAGATATACGGATTCGGACGCGACATCATCGTGAAGCTCTTCTTGTCGATTACGACATCCGGGCGCAGCAGATTAAGCAGCGTGTACAGGTCGTCGTCACTTGTCTGCAGCGGAGTCGCGGTCAGCATTACGACAGCGTCTGCGTGCTGACAGAAGTAGTGGACGCACTTATATGCAAATGCCTTGTCCTTCTCCATGCTGCCATTGCGCAGATGGTGGGCCTCATCAATGATGACCAAATCAAAATGCGGTGCCGGGTCTAATTGTTGGAGGCCGAAGCTCTTATGGCTCTTGGATTGGTTCCCTTGGTATGTCCTCGCATCCAGAATGGAATACGGGACGATGACCTTTCCATAGCGGGTAGGCCATTCGCCGTCACGGTCAGTATCAGAGATAATCTGCCGAAGAGTATCGCCATCCAAGGGCGTGAATTCCTCGTCAAAGCGCTTCATCTCATTTTCCCACTTGCGGTCTGCGACAAGCGGCTTCGGGCAGATAATCATGATGTTTTCCAAATCGGAGCGGGCCTGCAGCTCCTTGATAATCAGACCGGCCTCGATGGTTTTACCGACACCGACGCTGTCTGCAATCAGAATTCTTGGTTCGTCTGCCTTTATCAGCTTCAATGCCGGTCGGAACTGATAGGGCACGAAATCGATACGGGCAGCATTAAGGGAATACAGATTTCCGGCAGACGGATTGTTAATCTGGTAGGCAGAAAGGTAGCTTCGCAGGGTCTCAGAATCCACCCACTCATATTCAGGTGTGCTGCTCACCAGCGCAATCTGACCCTCATAATAGGTCTTTAGCGCACCTTCGACGAACACCTCGTACTTCTTGGTGTCGCCAAGCTGCGTAACAGAAAATACCATACCCTTGGTGTCCGGGCTGCCGACGATGTAAACGAGGCTTCTTTCTGTGATATCGTTCTCTTGCACAACCTCCGGTTCCACGATGACATCTGCCTGCTTGGGCACGGTAACGGTTGGGCGAAGCACTGGCTGCGGAGGTGTTTCATCCTTAAATGCTTCGGGCCGCTCCACCCTTGCTTTGAACTGTTCCAAATCAGGAATCAGTCCGCTCCGGTTCATCTGGGTGAAAAACCGGATGAGGCATTCAATGTCCGATACGATGGTATCCTTGCCGGGAAGCTCCGCGCTGACATGCGCCCAGTTGTTCCGGACGCCAATCATATCGCGGATGCACTCCCGCTCACTGGTCGGAAGATAGGCGTAGCCGCGCATCGTGTACCAAGACTTGTTGGCAACACGAAGAAGCGCTGCAAGGTCTAATTCCTCCAGCTTGGAAAGACCCTTTTTCTCAATGAGCTCTCTCTGGGGATAACTCAGATTGGAGAGTACGCACTCCTCCCACCAGTCTTCGCCGGATTTGGGCAGCATCACAGAAAGCCACGACGCCAGTGCTTGCGCGGCCTTGTGAAGATAATCGTTCATCCGGGATATGATGTTCTCGTCGTACATTCTGCTTCACCAGCCTTTAACCAAAAAATCCATCCTCATCAAAAATATGGTCAAGCTCGTCATTGGACATCGCGTGAGAAACGCGGTCACGGACGGCGCTGCGGGACATATCCAGTCTCTTGATGCGCCCGTTCAGCAGTCGGATAAGCTGAAGCCTGCCGACACCGGGATTCTGACGGGCATACTCAGCAAAGCCCTTAGCCTTGCCCAGATTGTCCGTTCTGGTGCCATCGTGAGGCTCCAAAATATCAATGACAAAGCCCATCTCGTCCTTCCGGATAATCAAAAAATCGGGATACATCGATTTCTTCTCCGCGTTCTGCTCATAGGGGATGCACAGTGACCATGACTTCCTCGGCGGATTGCGGAGCCAGCAGATATAATCCGACCGGCCACGTTCGGCCTGAAGGACAGCCTTTTCCCAATTGTTCAGGTTGATGACGGCTTTGCCGGTCGCATTGTCCACAAACAGATGGTCGGTATAAGCCTCGCCGACATTGCTGCGCTCAATGCTGATGGTCTCCGGCAGCCGGAAGTTATGCTTACTGATGATATCGCCATCGGAAACAATGCTGTCATACTTTTTCCGGTACCGCTCGGTCAGGCCGGTGATACGGCGGCGATTCGCGTCGTTGATGTCGTGGAACCGGCTGCGGGCATAGTTGTGGAGCATATCCATGCAGTCTGCGTCGGCGGCAAAGATGATGACGTCGATTTTATATCCGGCAGGATTATCGTCATCTGCGTATCGGGTGCCATAGCGGATGCCGACACCCTCGTTGCCCAGCTTGAGCTCTGCAAGACGGAACTGACGGTCGAGGTCGGTATCCGTGGTGGAGAACAAATCCATCTCCGCATGGTCATCCACAGACTCGCCGAATACATCAAACGTCTGCGTTTTCAGCTTGAACTGCAGCACCTGCGTGGCCAGCTCGTCATATCTGCCCTCGTCCTTTGTCTTCTTGATGAAGCTGCGAATCATTTCTACGATTTCATTCACAACATCATAGGAGGCAGAGGGCTGAAGGCCGGACTGCGTCAGGAGCCGGGTGAGGCTGAACAGAGATTTCAGATAGTCGTTGATTCTGACCCTGCGCACGTCGTAGGTCAGAAGACCAGCATCATTGATGGCCTTTACGATGGCCTCTCGGTCAAGCTCCGGCTCTTCGGGAACGTCTTCCGGAGCAGGCTGCGGTTCCGTTGCACCGGAAGGCTCTGCCCCTGCAGCAGCTCCATTTTCAGGCGTTTCGCTGCTCACGCCACTCACCGGGCGTATGGTATCCGTGGTACCGGAAGCAGGTGCCGCTGGTGCGCCGAATGAGGTGCTACCACTTTGCGAGGGCGTCTGCTGCGTCGCCTCCTGCGCGGAAGGTTCATTGCCGGTCTCAGGGGAAGGGCTGTCCCCCAAAGACATCTGGCCGGGAACCTGCTGCTTCGGCCTCGCGGGACGCTGGGCGGGAGCCGGTCTGGTCGGACGGACAGTCCACGTTTCGATGGTGCTGTTCTCGAAGGAGTCGCCGATAACATCGGTGGGAATCTCACCGCCCTCGGTGCTTTGAAGCGCCTTGACCACATCCTCAACGGTCTGGGCATCAAAGTACGGCAAATAGAGGTGCACGTCGTTCAAGACATCGTCCACCTGAATATGCATCTGCATGGGTGTTCTGACCATTCTGCCGAGCAGCTGCGCGATATAGGTCGCGTCCGTAGCACGACGGAAAGACATCATGGTTTCAGTGCGAGGGCAATCCCAGCCGGTGGAGAGATTCTCCTTGAAGAAAACCACCTTGACGTTCTTCTCGTCCGCAATACGGGACGGCTCCAGATATCTGACCGCGACACCATTGATTTGGATGGTGCTGGTCGTCTGGCCGAAGGTATGCACAACTTCTCCGTCTTGGAAACGGAATCCTGTCCGCTCCTCAATCTTCCGGAGGCAGTCATCCAAATCGGTATCGGAGATGCCGCTGCCGGTCTGGTTTTGCACCTGAATCACGAACACCGGATTCACGTAGGCGTAGTGCTGCTCCTGACAATACTGAGACCAGTGCTCCCATTTCTGCTTCCAGTCATCGGCAGCAGCCTGCAGCACGGCCATATCCTTGCTTCCAGAGGCATCCTCCGGATAGGCGATAATGATTCTGTCCTTCAGTAGACCGGAGGCCCGCACATCGTCGGCGGACACGATGACCTTCTGGATGGTCGATTCTGTCCCGGACACCAGATTGTTGAAGCGATCCGGTGTAGCAGTCACGCCAAGCACGACCGGAACAGGAGCCAGACGGTCTTCTCGGCTGCCCTTGAGGAACTTCTGCATGATGGTGGTGGCCTGTGCAGCGGCTCGGCCCTGCATGCCACGGTGGGCCTCGTCAATGATGAAGTACAAGCGGTCGTACTTCTCGTCCATCGTGTTCTGTAGCGTTTCCCAGATGGTGAATGTGCGTCCGTCGCCCTTCTTCGTCAGGTTACTGCTCTTGCCGAGCTTCTGAGTGTTCAGAAAATAGATATGCCCATCGTCCAGCATCTCCTGGTCGAAGGATTCGTCAGTGATGGTCACGCACTGGTCAAGGCGAATCTTGTCCGCCTTCAGGTCAATCTTGCTGCGGGACTGCTCGTTGAGCTCCGGAGAATCCGAGAGCCAGACAAAGATGGCATCCGGCTGGTCGGGATACTCCTCATCACCGAAATAGATAGATTCAATCAGAGACGCCAAAATGATGGTCTTGCCAGCGCCGGTGGGAGCGGTGAAAGAGAGCACCTGCGGTGTATGGGTGCGCTGGTAGGAGCCGAGGGCCTCAGCGGTCTTTCTCCGCAGTTGGAATAGCGCCATCTTCTGGAAAGGAAATAATTCTACTTTCATCTTAGCGTCCTCCGTGGTTAATCCGGAAGTTATCCAGATAGTCTCTGTAAAGCTGATAGGTGTCCTCAGCATGCAGCCCGGAAATCATCTCCCGGTAGCCCGGTTCGGAATCGGTCACGATGTATACCGCCGTAATGGAGTCCTCGCCGTTCACCTGCGCGGCAAACGCCTCATACTGCGACTCATCGGTCAGCACAGCAAAGTGGTTCTCCGGCAGCACCAGCATGGCAGGCACTTCTGCTGCCTCTTCAAGTGCGGGACAAGGCCCGTGGGCACCAGCTTTCAGCCAGAGCACCGGAAGGAGCTCCTTAAACTGACGGCCCAGTGCCACGGCATTCTTATCAAGGAAACCCAGCTTGAAGAAGGCAGCATTGGCCTTGAAGCCGTCTGCCATGTGCATCGGTTCTTTACCGATGGTAATGTAATCACCCTTGAGCGGCTTTCCATTTACGTCATGGCCTTCGATAGAGCAGACGGTGCGCGGCCATGTTACATGGCGAGCGATACCGAGTCTATTCCATTCGTCATCCCTCGGTTGATAACCTCTTGCAGTCAGAAACTTTGCCTCATCCACGGAAACTTCATTATTTGTGACCATAATGCAACGCCGATGGCCACCGTCCTCTGCGTTCAAAAGGTTGACCGCATGGAGCGTAGTGCCGGATCCGGCGAAAAAGTCAACAATCAGAGCATTAGGTTTAAGTTCTGTAAAAAAGCGAATGCAATCTTTAACTGCATATAGCGACTTTGGAAATGTGAAACGTTTGTCTCCAAAAATATTTCCTAATAACCTCGAACCATATTGCGTTGCGTCGTGAGAGGATATTTGCCAAATATCACCTGGAATAGCTGACACAAATTCTGTGTCTATATCATCAACAATTATCTCGTTATTTACTCCTCGCCCAATTTCAGCAAATTCACCGTTTAGAAGTTTAGAGTACTCACCATCTTTAAGAATATAAACCGTGTAACCTCGCTTAGAATTACCACCGATTCGAACACGTCCTTGCTGTAAACGTTCTGCTAAGGTCTCAGTTGTCCATTGCCAACGGCCTTCTGTCCCATTATCTCTAATCGGAAGCAAGCAAAACAATTCGTCAATTTGTGGAGGAATAGAAACTCCTTCTGGAAGCGGACTACCAATTTTTTCTATCCTGCTGTTACTCGGGTTAATATAGATGGGATAGAAACCGCCAGGAGAATCGTGCCTTGACGCACCAGTTCCAGAACGCTTTAACAAATCCCATCTGATTTGTCCCGTGTGAGTGCGGCCGCGGCTTGATACCCATTCCCGTGGAAGCTTCATTCTTGCTGGTGCTGCCTCACCAAATAGCAGGACGAAAATGTATTCTCCGCTACGACCGAATCCTCCAGCACGTGCAACAACAGCGGGATTGATTGCAGTGCTTATCATTTGAAGTCTTGCTTCCGGGAAGATTTCTTCCAGTAAGCACCCCAGATGAAGATACTCTTTCTCATCTATGGTGACTATCATGACCGAGTCGGCAGGATTTAGAAGGCGCTTAGCAAGTTTCAGCCGTTTCTCCATCATCGAAAGCCACTTGCTATGTCGATAGGTATCGTTGCCATCCACATAGTCGTTATTGTATTTCCAGTCTCTCGCCCCTGTGTTATAGGGTGGGTCGATGTAGATACAATCCACCTTTCCGGCATAGAGGTACTCCAGCAGCTGGAGCGCATGGTAGTTGTCCGCTTCAATCAGCGTGTGCCACAGGTCGCTGTCCGGCGCATTGCAGACGGTATCCAGCGGCTGCAGATAGGGATAGATGGGCTCACCGAATTGGGCCACGCGAACCAGCGCATCCACAGGAAGCACGACGCGCTCCTTCGTCGCCTTGTGGAAACAGGCAGCCTGTCCATCCTCGATTTTCTCTACATAGTAGATGTCTGTGACCTGCCCGTCCTTCGTGGCCACGACGGAACCGCGCTTTACCGGGATATCGTAAAGCGGTGTGGCCTCCGGCAGATGCTCTTCAAATACCAGACCGAATTTCTTCTGGCGATTGGCTCGCTTCATCTCTGCGCGAATCCGCTCACGCAGGGACTCGTCCGGAATCTGGCTAATCAAATCGTCTAAAGCAGCCATGCGTTTTTGCCTCCTGTGTCTTTCTCTGGAGATTACTCTTCAGTAATTGTCTTCTCTTTGATGTGATAGCTGATGTTTCGCTCCTGGCAGAATTGAACCACCTCGGCAGCACATTTATTATAAAAATGTTTGTGTGCAGTGTATGCGCTCACTTCTTTGCTATAGTTCGTGCGTCCAAATATAATCCGGTCAACAAAACCAACGGACTCAAGCAGGTCATGAAGGTTCTGCTCTATGAGATTTGGTGTTGGATAAGGCTCAATACTTACCCATGTCCTGCACCCGGCCTCATGTAATGCCCGTAATGCAGCGAGGCGCTCTTCACACGAGGCTGCTCCGGGCTCCATTTTACGACGATAATCCTCATCAAGCGTTATTAGTGTGATACCATGTTCGTTTCTCGATGAGCATTCTTTCAGCTCTATCGGAAGGATACCTTTCGTCAATGTAGTACAGATAATGCCTGCCTCATTTAGTTTCCTAATCGCGGCAATGCTCATGTTCCTTATCTCGTCATATCCATACATGAAAGGGTCGGTCGTGAAACAGAGCTGTACCGATTTGATTTTGTCTTTCAGCTTTGGAATTTCTTTGTCCAAGAGTTCCAACGTGTTTGAAACGAGATATGGTTGTAACCATTCCTCATAACTTTTTACGTTACCGAACCGTTTTTTCTGTTGGAACGCATAACAAGGATACTTGCATCCGTGCGCACAGCCGAGCACATGATTCATGGTGTAATCGCCATACTCCACTCCCGTCTCATAGAGCATGGTTTTCCGCGTTATGAATCCTTTTACGTGCTTCATTATGTGCGCCTCCTAACAATTACGGTCTGGCCAGCTTTCTCTTCCCAGAACGTTCTTTTCTTTCTTGCGGCTGTTAACGCTGGGTCTCTTACGATATCAATCGTTCCAGCATTTTCGAGTTTTGTGAGAATCTCGTATATCATTTTGAATGGGCAGATAACTCCGTATTCATTACAAAAATCAGCAAGAAAAACTGTGATATGTGTCTCCCTTGTCATTCGATGGATATGGGCCAGAACCATCTGTTCTATCTCTTCTTGCGTCAAAATATCATTTTCCACTGTGGATGTTACGGTGCTCATCATATTAAAGAGAGACAATTGACCGTTTTGCTGGATGTTGACAAATAGCTCATCTTTTCGACGCTGCATGTTTTCAGCCATAAGAAAACAGCCGTCTTCATGGTCGCAAACATGTATCATTCGGTACTTGGGCCTCTGACCAGGTTTCAGTCTGATGGGCATATCCAACACATATTTGTACTTCTGCTTCAGGTGCTGTTTGTATTCTGCTGATAACCTACGTTCTGCCTGATACCCGTCGATGCGACCCGCTTGAAAATCCCTGACAATATCCATCCAGTAGTTTCCACCGGCGATTCGCGTCAACAAATTCTCTGACTGAGGAGATGCTGTTACCGTTGTTGGCTCATATTCAACCAAGTCATCAAGGCCCATCAAGGCATCATCCTGAGAAATATCTACCTTCATCACACGGCAGGCATCTCGGAAGAAACCAAAGGAATTGAAATTGATGAGCATCTCAAAGGAACGAAATCCGTATGTGCCAATCTCATCAAAGAGCTGCGAATCAAGTGCTTGTATTCCGTATGGGTCAATGTAAAGGAAGACATTGTATCCGCGTTTATTCTTTAATAAGCCACGGATATTATCCTCGAATTTCCCGTCAACTACCTGTGGTGTCCCATACTGATAAGGATGCAGCATCAGGTTCTGTTCCAAGTCTGCAGCGTGATTCAGCTCAATAAAGCAAGGCACTATTGCATTGTTCTTTCTGGATATTCTGCTCATGCCTAACCGCTCGTTTATGATTTGCATTGCTATCAGCGGGGAGCCATCATTTCCATCGTCAAACTTGCCTTTGCCAGCAAAGCAATCAATATAGAAAATCGGCTTCCCTGAAACAAGGAGCTTTTGGAAATACTGGGGCAAGTAGCATCTAAGAAGCGTATCCTTAATTTCAGACCACTCGTTTTTCTTCTTGAAAAAATCACGTTGATTTTTCGCCATACAAACCTCTCTTTTAGGATTCTGGAGCTTCCTCCGGTAGCAGCTCCATGATGTCTCCGATGTCGCAGTTGAGAACCTTGCAGATTTTCATAAGGACTTCCATGCTGACCGTTTCGCCCTTGGACAGCTTTGTCACGGACGACCAACTAATACCTGCGGCAGACTGCAAATCTTTCTTTTTCATATCTTTGTCGATAAGCAGTTTCCATAGTTTTTTATAACTTACTTCCATAATGGTCACCCCATAATAATAAACCTGTGCCTGTGCAACGAGCTTTGGTTTCGCCGAAATCTTATAAGTGTGCCTCCATGATACCACGTTCCTGTCGAAAAAGCAAGATAATTCTCCGTAAACGCACGAATATTCTGCGACTGCTATTGAAAGTTCTCCGTTCAGATGCTATAATAAATACGCTTTTCGACAAACGGTGGATTGCAAAAGGGAATTGAATATTGCCAGCGGATGTGTTAACATCCTGTCGAATGAGAAATACAAGGGCTGCGCTCTCCTGCAAAAAACCTACACCGTCGATTACCTGACGAAGAAAAAGAAGGTCAATGAGGGCGAAATCCCGCAATACTATGTGGAGGACAACCACGAGGCTATCATCGACCCGGACACCTTCGAGATGGTGCAGCGTGAGATGGAGAAGCGCGGCAAGGGCCGGAAATACCATAGTGGCGTCCACGCCTTCTCCAGTAAAATCCGCTGCGGTGAGTGCGGCAGCTGGTACGGCTCAAAGGTATGGCACTCCAACAGCAAGTACCGGAAGGTCATCTGGCAGTGCAATCACAAATTCGACGGCGACAAGCATTGCAGCACTCCGCACCTGACCGATGACATCATCCAGCAGGCTTTCCTGTCAGCGGCAAATAAGCTCCTGGCCACCAAGGATACAGTCATCGCGGATGGCCGGGAAATGATGGCCCTGCTCTTTGACACCACCGACTTGGAGCGAGAGCAGGAAGAACTACAGCAGGAGACGCAGGTGGTCTCCGATATGGTTCAGCAGTGCATCTACGAAAACGCACACGTTGCCCTCGACCAGACCGAATACCAGAAACGCTACGACGGCCTGACCGAGCGATTCGAGAAGGCCAAGGCCCGACTGGACGCGGTCACAGCGAAAATCCATCAGATGCAGACCCAGCGGGCCAGCATTGAGGATTTCCTGAAAGCCTTTGCAGCCATGCCGGATAAGCTGACCGAATTCACGCTGGAGAGCTGGCACGGGCTGGTGGACTACGGCACCGTCTACGCTGCCGACGACATCCGCTTCACCTTCAAAAACGGGCAGGAAGTCAAAGCCTGACCCCAGAAACGAAAACGGCTCCCTGCCGCTGGAGGTTATCTCCGGTAGCAGGGAGTTTCGTTGATTATTTACGCCTGTTTTCTGTAGTCGCTCAGGTTGATGACGTTTGTGTTTTCCACCTCGGCTTCGAGTAGTTCAGTTGCCTTGATGGTCGCTTTTGTTTTTGACGGATTCAGCCAGGAATGGACTTTCCCCGAAAGGAAGGGGTAAACCTCTTCATGGAAGAGGCGCTTCACCATGGGCAACCCAATGCCAAAGACAACATAGTCGGTTGCACCAACAGCCATGTCCGCGCCAGCCCGCTTTAATTGTTCCTTGATATGATTCTTTTCCCTGTAAGAGGGCTGTTTAGGCCAATATGACCCCTTGGGAGAGCGGAGACCGTTGTTGTCGATTGCCTGACCACTCTTATAGGCCATGTAGGTTTCCTCGTCTAAGACAGCGTCCAGGACGTATTCTTTTTTCTTGTTTTTTCCCATCTGTACCTCCGTTATTGTGGTGATATTTTAATTTCTTCCGAATCGAACGCTCCAACATGGTATTCGCTTATATGGCCCGACACCCCTAATCAGACCGACACCCCTTTGACCCCTGCGACACCCCTTTGGTCAGGCCGCTGTGCTTTGTATCAAATTTTGCGTCTTAATTTCAATGTAGATGCACTTGACGCGCCCCTCGTACCGGGGCAGCAGGGCTTTCAGGGCTTCCAGATTATCGCCCCGGATGATCATGTTTTCGCTGCCGTTATCTTCGTTGTGCTGTCCATTTTCATCAAAGCTGTACTTGCGCTCCAACACCCGGAACGGCACGTCCTGATGGTGATTGATCACCTTGCTCTTTCCAATCCATTCAAGTGTTGGCATGGCTGATTTCCTCCGTAATCGTGTTATCCTCATTTCAAATGAGGGTATTTCTTCCCTGACCCTCAGCAGTAATGAGGGTCACTTCTGGCTATGTCTGTATAGCGGTTATTGTGGTAAAAGACCTATCCTGTCTTGGAAGGACTAAATCCTTGTCCAACGCTGTCATCGTTTGTCGAATCGACGATTTAGATAGAGTCGTAACCAAGGGGTCAGTGCGCCCATTCGCACCCGCGAGGTGGAATAGACCCCATTATTTCGAGTCAGTCCCGTTATGACCACTTCGATACGTCTCCGTATTTATCTCAACATCAGCCCCTCAGAAAACGGGGAGAACTGATGGGGAGAACAAGCAAAAATATTAAGTTAAGAATACCCGAAAAACCCCGTAAAATCAAGGGATTCCGGACAGGGAGCTACCGAGTAGCGACCACGATTTCGAGTCAGAGTCGCTGATATGATGCGGCTCATTTTTCGTTTTCGGCGGGCTTCTTGATATACTTGCCGTTCTTGATCCTCGCGTCCGCTGGCTTCTCTGCGTCCTCCGGAATTCCCCAGACCGTGCCAATGCGGATAGCACCGGGGACACGCACCTCGCCGCACAAAATCTGAATACGGCGGGTGGAGATACCCCAGCGTTCGGCGGTTTGCGTGATAGATAAATACTTCATGGGCAGTACTCCTGTTGCAGTTCCATTCTGCGTCTGCTTATAAAATGACAGTATAATTATAATCGTTAAGGCGAATAAAAGCAAGGACTTTCCGAAAATCTCAGGAAGTATCTTCACCTTAAAAATCAAGGGTTTGGGGCTTCTCCAAAAATCAAAATGGGCGTATCGGCTGTAAGGCTGAAACGCTCATTTTTCCGGTGTGTACGGACACCGGATGTGCTTGCTACTCTCTCAAATCTCATATCCGCAGATACAACGCGCTCCCGCTTTCGCAAAAGCAGGGGCGCATATTTTTTGAAAACTTTCTGTTTCGATACCTGCGTTTCGACGAAGAAATGTCCGTTGTAAAGTGAGGGGCAACGAATCGCCAATGCCCTCGTCTTCAAAATTTTCTTTTCGTCACTACCAAGTTTTTGAGAAAAAATGTCCGTTGTATTGTGAAAGGAGTGTTTCAATATGCCAGACCGTACACGACCCATCCGCAGAGAAATATGCCTGAATGAGCAGGAATTGAGCGTAATTCGCCACAAGATGAATCAGCTCGGCACCAACAATTTCGGCGCGTATGCCCGGAAAATGCTGATTGACGGGTACATCATCAAGGTCGATTACACCGAGCAGAAAAAGTTAGCTGCCGCTGTCAGCAGGATTGCCACGAACATCAACCACGTCTGCCGCCGCATCAACAGCACCGGGCATTTCTACGATGCCGACGTTGCCGAGTTGAAAGAACGGATGGCTGACGTATGGGAACTGCTGAAAGCACAGCAGAGAAACGAATTGTGATTCGGGAAAGGAGTACAGATATACCGCGCATGAGCAAATCAAAAAAGCTGGAATGGTCGTTCTTCCTGAATGACCGGGGACGCAAGGCGTACAACACGCTCTGCCGCCGCTGCGTCCACGATTGCAAGCAGAGTTTCCGGGCGGTTGTCGTTATTTGTCCGCATTATCAGTCAAAGAGGGCAAAAAAGGGTGGCACAGCTGCGTACTCCCCTCGCGGATCTGACAGAAAACCGCCATAGCAGCCGTATCACACCAGACCAGAGAGGATGTGATGAAAAATCTATTTCAAACTGAACACCACATTGCCGCCGTTCATTCCCTTGCCGCGCTTCATGCTGGCGGGCGAATACTCCATCAACGCCAAGCTGTTATATGGGCTGCTGCTTAACCGCACCACACTTTCCCAGAAAAGCGGCTGGGTGTCCGAGGATGGGAATGTGTATGTGATCTATACGATCAAGCAGATGGCGGATGACCTAGACCGGAGTGAGCGGACGGTCAAGACCGCCCTGCGGGAGCTGGAAAATGCCGGGCTGATCACCCGCGTCCGTCAGGGCTGGAATCAGGCAAACCGTATCTTTCTGCAAATCCCGGACAGGGTGCAGCTTTCTTCCCGTCCAGAGGGCAATATCTGCCCAATGGATGTGCAGGATTCTTCCCCTTGCATGGGGCAGAATTTGCCCGCAAGTAATACTGATACAGAGTATAAAGAACATAGTAAGACCGAAAGAGTAGAGAGTACGCGCCGCCGATATGGAGAATTTCAAAATGTTTTCTTATCAGGCGAGGAATGTTCCCAGCTGGAAACGGCTTATCCCGGCAAAGCTGCCGAATACATTGAGCGGCTGTCCCGGTACATGGCTTCCAATGACAGGCACTATGCCAATCACTATGCCACCATCAAGAAGTGGCTGGACGAGGACAGCAATGGCAGGAGCGCGAAAAACTACACCTACGACGATAACGAGGGAGAGTGTCTATGAATCCGATTTTTACGAAAATGGTTGATGCCGTTGAAGCGGCTAATGCCGCACCTGACGATTACATCAATTCCGCTGATGGGCTGAAATACTGCGGCAAGTGCCGCACGCCGAAAGAAGCCTTTTATCCCGCAGACCTTCAGGCGCAGGGCTTTGCCAAGCACCCGGTTATGTGCAAGTGCGCTGACGAGCGCCGAGAACGGGAAGAAGCGGAGCGTCGGAAATACGAGCGAATGTCCTATATGACGATGCTCCGCAGTGAAGCGTTCCGCGATATGCCCGCCGCTGGTTGGCGGTTTGAGTCAGCCGCAGTTACAACGCCCCAGCTTGCAAAGGCGAGGGGCTACGCGCAGAACTGGGACGAGTTCAAAAAAGCGGGGATTGGGCTGCTCCTGTTCGGAAACGTCGGCACGGGAAAATCCTATGCCGCTGGTTGTGTTGCCAACGCTTTGATTGACCGTCTGGAGTCTGTCCTCTTTGTGGGAATGTCCGATGTGGTCAACTGTATGCAGGGCAGCTTCGGCTCGGACCGCGACCATTACATGAAAACGCTTATGCGCCCTGACCTTCTCATTCTGGATGATTTGGGTGCAGAGCGTAACACCAGCTTCGGTAAGGAGCGCGTATTCGATGTGGTTGACAAGCGGCTGCTGACAGGCAAGCCCATGATCGTCACGACCAATATTCCACTTTCCGTTATGAAGCAGGCTGCCGATCTGGATGACCGCCGAATTTATGACCGCATCTTGGAGGTCTGCGTCCCGATCATGTTCGATGGAGACAGCTTCCGCAAAAGCACCGCTGCCGACAATCTGAAAACGGCGGCTCGTCTGCTCGGCTGATAAACCCAAGAAAGGAGCTTTTACATAGAGAATTGCATCGGCACCGTTCCGATCCATCTGAAAATGACACTGACCACCAAAGAGGCGGCAGAATACAGCAATATCGGCATCAACAAGATCGACAGTATGCTGAGAACGCCCAACTGCCCATTTGTGCTTTTCGTCGGCACAAAGAAGCTGGTCAAGCGAAAGGAGTTTGAACAGTTCATCAGTGAAAAACTGGTGATATAAGTGGCTTCGGAAGATTTACAAATAAGTGGAGGGTTTTTTCACACGATGGCTTGAGAAGGAGGACGTTATATGCTATAATTTCTGTGTAGTAGTGCGTCCTTTTTCGCAAGCGTGGAAAGGATACAATCTATGGGTAAGAATCTAAAAGGCAAAGAATGTGGTAAGGGTATCTGCCAGAGAAAGGACGGTTTATATTACGCACGGTTCGTAGATAAAACAGGAAAGCGGCATGAGAAGTATCTTCCGACGCTCCCCGAAGCTCGCAACTGGATTGAAGAATCAAAATACGCCGACGCGCACGAGGATGTTTTCGTAGCCACCGATACGACGGTGGATCAATGGTTTGATTTCTGGATTGAGAATATTGTAGGTGATTTAGCCCCTAATACGCTCCGCAATTATCGGGAGCGGTATGTCCACAATATTCAGCCTGTTATGGGCAAAATGATGATTGCCAACGTCAAGCCGATGCACTGCAAAAAGGTGTTCATTCAGATGGATGCTGACTATGCGGGTTCCACCATCCGTCAAGCCTATATCACAATGGGTACGATGTTCAAGGCTGCGAAGATGAATGACCTGATTGCCAAGCACCCAATGGACGGTGTGCGGTTTACAAAGCCGGTTCGTGCGACAGACGATATTAAGTTCCTCACCCGTGACGAGCAGCGCGTGTTTCTTGAAACAGCAAAGCGATCCCACAATTACAACCAATACGCGCTGATCCTTGAAACCGGTTTGCGTACCGGAGAGATGATCGGACTGACGTGGGACGCGATTGACTTTGAAAAGCGCACGCTCACGGTCAACAAAACATTGGAGTTTCGACACGGTGAACAGTATTGGCGCGCAGGTCCTCCGAAAACACAGCACAGCTACCGCACAATACCGTTGACGGATCGGGCTTATGAAATCCTCAAAGGTATTTGGGACAGCCGCCCGGAGCAGAAAGAGTCCCCGACGCTGGGCAAAACGCTTGAGTACATAGACAGACGTACAGGCGTTTCTTCTCAGCTTGTCATGCGTGATCTTGTTTTTATCAACTGGCGAACAGGAGAGCCAGCGAAGAACAGTTCCTATGATACCCACTTATATAAGCTCTGCGACGAAGCGGGGATCAAGCACTTTTGTATGCACGCCCTGCGACATACCTACGCTACAAGAGCGATTGAAAGCGGTATGCAGCCGAAGGTGCTGCAAAAGCTGCTGGGTCATGCCAGCATCAAAACAACAATGGATCGGTACGTTCATGTGACTGCCGAATCGCTGGATTATGCCATCAAGCAATTTCAGCAAAATGGTGTAGTCTGATGAAATCCAATAAAGCCAAATGCGGAAATGGTGTAAAAATGGTGTAGCAGCCAAGACACCAAACGCTGAAACCCCTTGAAAATCAAGGAAAATCGAAGGAGAATGAGTACAAATGAAATTAGGAATCGTGGGTCTGCCCAATGTGGGCAAATCGACCCTGTTCAACGCCATCACCAACGCCGGCGCCGAGAGCGCCAACTATCCGTTCTGCACCATCGACCCCAACGTGGGCATGGTAGCGGTGCCGGACGAGCGGCTGGACAAGCTGGCGGAGATGTATCAGCCGGATAAGAAGACCCCGGCGGTCATCGAGTTCGTGGACATCGCCGGACTGGTGAAGGGCGCCAGCAAGGGCGAGGGCCTGGGCAACAAGTTCCTGGCCAACATCCGGGAGACCGACGCCATCGTCCACGTGGTCCGCTGCTTTGACGACGAGAACGTCATTCACGTGGAGGGCAGCACGGACCCCAGGCGGGACATCGACATCATCAACATGGAGCTGGTGATGGCGGACCTGGAGATGGTCCAGCGCCGGGTGGAGAAGGCCACGAAAGCCCTGAAGGGCGACAAGAAGTTCCAGCATGAGGTGGACGTGTTCACCGCACTGCAGAAGCATCTGGACGGGGGCAATCTGGCCCGGACCTTTGCCTGTGACGAGGACGACGCGGCCCTGATCGCCACCAGTGACCTGCTGACCCTGAAGCCTGTGATCTACGCCGCCAACACCGACGAGGCGGGCTTCGCCGATCTGGAGCATAACCAGTACTACCAGCAGGTGAAGGCCATTGCCGACGCGGAGGACAGCCAGGTGCTGCCCATCTGCGCCAAGATGGAGCAGGACATCGCCGAGCTGGAGGGCGAGGAGAAGCTGATGTTTCTGGAGGAGCTGGGAGTGGAGGAGTCCGGCCTGGACCGGCTCATCAAGTGCTCCTACGCTCTGCTGGGCCTGATCTCCTTCCTGACCTACGGCAAGGACGAGTGCCGGGCCTGGACCATCAAGAAGGGCACCAAGGCCCCCCAAGCCGCCGGCAAGATCCACTCCGACATCGAGCGGGGCTTCATCCGGGCGGAGGTCATCGCCTATGAGGACATGATCGCCTGCGGTAGCGTCAACGCCGCCAAGGAGAAAGGGCTGCTCCGCAGCGAGGGCAAGGAGTATGTGGTTCAGGACGGAGACATGGTCTACTTCCGGTTCAACGTATGATGACGGAGGCGGAGAGACTGGCGGCCTATGACCGCATGTACGCCGACCTGCTGAAGGAACGGGACAAGGTCCTGGCGGACATGGACAAGCTCCGCGCCGCGGGAAGGAATCGGGGAACCACCTACCAGCAGCTGTTGGCCCAGAAACTGACGGTTCAGAACCTGATCGGCCGGTTTGAGATCTACGGAATCAAAGAAGTGTGAGGGACAGGCAGGCGCAAATGCGCCTGCCTGTTTTGCCTGCGGAGAGGGATCTCCTGACGGCAGGCCGGTCCCATGGGCAAAAGGGACCGGGCGTCTGGCAGGACAGCATTCCATATAGCGGGCGGCCGTCCGCTGTCCGGCAGAAAAATTCCCAGGGGGAAACATTTCGGCCCGCCCCGGCGTATATAGGTTGAAAGCGCTTTTCAAACGAGAGAAAGGAGGCATTGCATGGAAGAGGCTGAAATCCTGCTGCGCAATGCCATGGAACACCACGGTGCCGCCGTCTACCGGCTGGCCCTGTGCCGGATGCAGAGCGTCCAGGACGCAGAGGACGTGTACCAGGACGTGTTTCTCCGGCTGCTGGGCCAGGAGGCATCTGCCTGGGACGGGGAGCATCTGCGGGCTTGGCTGCTGCGGTGCACGGTGAACCGGTGCCATGACCTGCACCGCTTCCGCCTGCGGCGTCCGGTGCTGGCGCTGGCGGACCTGCCGGAGACGGCCGCGGAAGCGGACAGCGGCGCCGCAGAGCTGTGGGACGCAGTGGCCCGCCTGCCGGAAAAGCTGCGCGTCCCCATCCACCTGTATTATGCCGAGGGGTATTCCACGGAGGAGATCGCCGGGCTGCTGGACATTCCGGCGGCCACGGTCCGCACCCGGCTCCGCCGGGCCCGAAAAAGACTCAAAGACCTGCTGGGAGGAGACGACCATGAAGAAGAACGACTATCAGAATTTGATGGAGCATATCCAGCCCCCCGCCGGGCTGAATGACCGGGTGCTGTCCGCCGCCCGGCAGACGGCGGGAGCGCAGAAGGAGACGACCGGCCCCAAACATCTGGCGCCCGGAAAGCGGCGCCCGGTGCTCCGGGCGGCAGTATGCGCCGCCTGTGCACTGGCGCTGGTGGTAGGTTCTGTAACGCTGGGGCCCATTGGCGGCGGAGAGCCCGGAGAGAGCGGCGCGCCGGTAACAGCCCTGCCCAGCTTCTCCTTCGGCCTGACGGCTTATGCCGCTGACACGGGGGAGCGTTACGAGGCGAACGCCAACGGGGGGCTGGCCTTCAGCACAGCCGGTCAAGTCTCCTGGTCTGCCGAGGGCGGCCACTACACCGGCTGTCTGTTCCAGGTGACCGGGGAGAATATTCGAACCATTTCCCTTGCCATTGACCGGGAGGCGCTGTACCGCAGCAGAACTCTGACCAACCTCTCCAGAGAAGAGGTGCAGAACTATCTGGAGGCCGAGGCCAACGGCACGGAGTACCGGCTTTCCAGCGGCGAAGGAGTGATCCATGCCGTTTATGGCGAGGAGGAAGAGGGGCCCCTGACCATGGAGGTGGTGACGGATCTGGGCGCTGCCGTCACGGAGGGCTATGACCCGGAGGTGCGCTATGGATTCCTGATTCCGGACACCGGCGATATCGACTGGGACAGGGATCCCCGGGCGGCGAATCAGGAGAGCATCGACCGGATGGACGGCGCCCGGCTGACGGTGACGGTGACCTTCACTGACGGTTCGGAGCAGACCAAGACCTACACGCTGTCCACAGGGCGGCTGAAGGTGGAATATGACGCAAACAGCCCCGGCGGGATCCTCCTGCCCCAGTTGGCCGGTGATGAAGACCCGTGGCTCTACGGCGTCTATGCGGTGGATGAGACGGCCAGCCGTTTCCTCCAGTGGCCGGTGCAGGGAGCCAACACCATCAGCCTCTCCAACCCCTATGGTACCCCCCGGTGGCAGCCGGGCGGCAAGACCTGTGAAACTCACACCGGAATCGACATTGCCGCGCCGGAGGGCGAGGCAGTCCTGGCCGCAGCGGGCGGCACTGTGGTGGAGTCCGGCTATGACGTGGAGCGAGGCAATTATGTGGTGATCGACCACGGGGACGGCCTTTCTACCCTATATGGCCAGTGCCGGGACTTTACGGTGGAGGAGGGCGACACCGTCCGGGCCGGGGAGATGATCGGTGCCGTGGGGAAGACCGGCATGGCAACAGGGGCCCATCTCCACTTTGAGGTCCGCCAGGACGGAGAGCCCCAGAACCCGGTGGCCTATTTTGACAGCGACGTGCGGGACACCCTCCGCATGGGCTGACCGGTCCTCTGTGAAAAGAACAGTGAGCGCGGCGCGGAACAAATTCCGCGCCGCGCTCGTCTTTTCAAAAATCCACTCATGTCATCGGGCGGACCGGAACGCATTGTAGAGCCGGAAGAGATCCTCCAGGGCGGCGCACAGATCTGCCCGGGCGGACTGGCGGGCTACCTCCCAGGGCACGGCGCGACGGTTGGTGGACACGATAGCGGTGACGCCCTCTTGATAGGCGTCCTCCGCGCCGGGGGCCACGTCGCCCACTACGGCCACCACCGGGATCCGTGTCTGCCGGGCCCGGTGGGCGATGCCGATGACCACCTTGCCCCGAAGGCTCTGACAGTCGATACGGCCCTCGCCGGTCAGGACCGCGGTGGCACCAGGCAGCAGGGCATCGAAGCCCACGGTGTCCAGGACTGTCTCGATCCCCATCTGCAGGCGACTGCCCAGGAAAGCCATCACACCGGCTCCCATGCCGCCGGCGGCGCCAGCACCGGGAAGGTCTGCGATCTCCCGGCCCAGGTCCTGGCGGATCACCTCCGACAGGTGGCGCAGATTCCGGTCCAGACGGGTCACCATATCAGGGTCGGCCCCCTTCTGGGGGCCGAAGACGGCGCTGGCGCCATTGGGACCGCAGAGGGGGTTGTCCACATCGCACATGGTCACGATCTCCACACCGTTCAGCAGGGGGAAGCGATGGGACATGTCGATCCGGCACAACCGGTCCAGCGTGCCGCCTACAGGGACGTACTCCGCCCCGGTGCCGTCCAGAAAGCGGACGCCCAGAGCGGCGGCACAGCCGCAGCCGCCGTCGTTGGTGGCACTGCCGCCCAGGCCCAGAATGATGCGCCTGGCGCCGTCCCGGATCGCCGCCAGAATCAGCTCTCCCACGCCGTAGGTGGTGGCTCCCTCAGCACAGAGACGGCCCTCCATCAGGGGCAGGCCTGCGGCGGCGGCCATCTCGATCACGGCGGTGTAGCCATCGGCCAGCAGACCGTAAAAACCAGAGATCTTACGAAAATCCGGACCGGTGCAGGGCACCTCTACCCGGTGGCCGCCCATGGCGGCCAGAAACGCCTCCACGCTCCCCTCGCCGCCATCCGCCACGGGAATGGAGACCACCTCTGCATCCGGCACGTGGCGCAGAAGGGCCTCCCGCATCAGCTGGCAGATCTCCAGGGAGGACATGGTCCCCTTGAAGGAGTCCGGCATGAGAATCCACTTTGACATGAGTTTCCTCCTCTCTGGATGCGCGGGGCGGGCGGAAGGCCCGCCCCGGTCCGGTCACGGGTTGACCACGTTGATGGGGGCGCCCTGAAGGTAGGCCCGCACGTTGTCCACGGTGCAGTCCATGATGCGCTGGCGGCTCTCCCTGGGGGCCCAGGAGATATGGGGGGTGAGGATGCAGTTCTTGGCGGTCAGCAGGGGGTTGTCGCCCCGGATGGGCTCTGTGGACACCACATCCAGCCCGGCGGCCGCCACCTTGCCGGAGTTCAGGGCGTCCGCCAGGTCCTGCTCCACCACCATCTGGCCCCGGCTGTTATTGATAATGATGACCCCGTCCTTCATCTTGGCGATGTTCTCCCGGTTGATGATGCCGGTGTTGAAGGGGAACAGGGGCATTTGGAGGCCCAGAACGTCGGACCGGGCGAACAGTTCGTCCAGGGAGACGTACTCCACCCCCAGCTGCAGAGCTTCGTCCCGCTGGCGCATGTCGTAGGCGATGACATGCATCCCCAGGGCCGATGCGATGGCGGCAGTGTGGATGCCGATGTTCCCGCAGCCAAGCAGGCCGTATGTCTTTCCCGCCAGCTCGATCAGGGGGTAGTCCCAGTAGCACCAGTCCGGGCACTGTTCCCATTTCCCGCTCTTTACCGTATCATTATGATAACCGATGTGATGGCAGATTTCAAGCAGCAGGGCGATGGCAAACTGGCTGACGGAATGGGTGCCGTAGACCGGCACGTTGGAGACAGGGATGCCCTTCTCTTTTGCGCAGGCTATGTCGACCACGTTATAGCCGGTGGCCAGCATGGCGATGAAGCGCATGGAGGGACAGGCGTCCATCACTCGGCGGGAGATGGGGGTCTTGTTGGTGAGGACCACCTCCGCACCGCCGATCCGGGAGATGATCTCGTCCTCATCGGTGAGGCTGGTGCGGTCGTAAACCGTCAGGTCTCCCAGCTTCTCCAATTCTCCCCAGCTGAGATCGCCGGGGTTTTCCGTGTATCCGTCCAAAATGACGATGTGCATTTCATTCCTCCTGTCTGTGTGTCCCCCGGCCCGCAGGGGCCGGGGGACAGCCGATTCCACTGGAAAGTCAGCAGGATTGCAGCAGTTCCAGCGGGACGCCGTACCTGACGGCCAGATCCGCGAAGTCCTGCTCAATGGCGGGGCTGATGTCAATACCCTCCCGCTCCGCCTGCCGGGTCAGATGGAACTCGATCTCCCCGGGGATCATGATCTCCCGGAAGCCCGGTGCCGTGGGGGCGGCCTTCAGCTCATCATACATGGCGTCGGTCCGGGCTTTGAAGGTTTCCAGATCCACGAATCTGCCGATGTCGATGGCGCCCATGAAGTACCCCACACCGGAGGGCTCCTTGGGATCCTCGAACATCCGGGGGATTTGGCGGCTGTTGTTGCCGCCGCAGAGGCAGCAGCAGATCACGTCGATAATCAGGGCCAGGGCGTAGCCTTTGGCGCCGCCCAGGGGTGTCAGGGCACCCTTGTTGGCTACAGCGGGGTCTGTGGTGGGGCTGCCGTCCGGAGCCAGGGCCCAGTTGTCGGGAATGGACTTGCCCTCCTTCAGGGCCAGAGCGATCTTGCCCTTGGCCACGGTACTGGTGGCCATGTCCAGCACCAGATCCGGGTACTTGCCGGAGGGCACCGCCACCGTCAGGGGATTGGTGCCCAACATGGCGGTGGCACCGCCGAAGGGAGCCACCAGGGCGGGGGAGTTGCAGATGTTGAAGCCGATCATGCCCTCCGCCGCGGCCTGCATGGCGTAGAAGCCGCCGAAGCCGTAGTGAGAGGCATGATTTACGGTGCAAAAGCTGACACCGTATTCCTTGGCTCGCCGGATGCACGCCTGCATGGCGGCAGTGCCGATGGTGGAGCCCATGCCGTTGTTTCCGTCCATAGAGAACACGGCACCGCTGTCCATGGTGATGGTGGGCTGGGCGGTGGCGGAGGTACACCCCCGCTCGATGCGGGTCACATAACCGCTCAGGCGGGTCATGCCGTGGGAGCGGACGCCCCGCATGTCGCTGAACAGCAGGTTCTTCAGCAGCGTCTCGGCGTCCTGGTGGGACATACCTGCCTTCTCCGCCACCTGAATGCCGAACTGCCGCAGGGATTCGACTGTGTATTTCATGGGAAAGACCTCTTTCTACAGATGTTCTTGCTTCGGCGCAATGGCCGCCCGGCGGCGCTGCATCTCGCCCCGCCAGGCCATGATCTCTTTAGCGGTGACCCTCTCACCCCGGGCGATAGCGGCTTGACAGGGCCCCTTCAAAGCTTCCTCGGCGTCCATGGCCCGGACGCAGGCCTCTGCCAGCTGCCCGGCGATCTCCTGGGGGATGACGATGGCGCCGTGGGCATCCGCATGGATCAGGTCGCCGGGGCGGACCGTCATGCCGCAGATGTCCACCGCTGTGCCGGCCTCTACCATGTGGATGTAGGCGTGGGAGATCAGCACCTCCTTGGAGAACAGGTAGAACCCGACCCTCTTTACTTCCTCGATGTCCCGGACGCCGCCGTCGGTGATGACGCCGATGCAGCCCAGGGCCCGGTGGACCGTGGCCTGTACGTCGCCCCAAAAGGAGCCCACCGGCACCCGGTCCAGGTCTTGAATGGCTGCCACCATGGGCAGGTCGAAGTCCTCATACTGGCGGTAATATGCCTCCATCACCGCGCTGTGGGCCGGCGTGGCCGGCTGCCGGGCGGAGATGACGCCGGTGCGGGCATAGCCCACCATGGGTTTGTCGCTCATGGCGGCGCGCATCCGAAGCTCCGGCCGGGTGAAGCCCTCGGTCCGGCCCCGGACACCAAAGCCCTCGATGGCGTTGCAGATGGTGGGGGTGTCAAACTGGGCCAGGGCGTCCAGCTGTTCCTGTGTCAGAAACGCCATCTCAGTACGCCCTTCCCAGCTGGTCCAGCACGGCGTGGGAGGTCTGCATCACGTTCTTGGCGCCGCTGACGATGTAGTTGAAGTCAAAGTTCATGCACATATAGTTGACACCACGGCGTATCCAGTCGGTGACGAACTTCTCGCTGCAGGCGCCGGAGACGCCGAAGAGCTTGCCGGTGCCGGCCAGGGCCTGGCCGATCTTGTCAAATTGCTCCTGCACCTCCGGGTCGTTAACGGTGTAGGTGCGCTCCGGGGTGTTCATGCTCATGGTGAAGTCGTTGGGTCCCACCACGAAGCCGCTGATGCCGGGGAGTTTGGCAATCTCCGGCAGGTCCTTTACCACGTCAATGTGCTCGATCTGTACAATGGTGAGGATATATTTGTCCGTGTCGGCCACATACGCATTCTTGTCCCAGATGCCGTAGTTGACTGCCCGGCGGGTGCCCATGCCCCGGATGCCGTCAGGGGGGTAGTGGGTGGCGGCGGCGGCCTGCTTGGCCTCTTCCAGCGAACAGACCATGGGTACCACGATGCCGTCCGCCCCCATGTCCAGGATGGCCTTGATGATGACGGGATCGTTCCAGGGCACCCGGACGATGCCGGCGGCGCCGGCGGCCCGACAGGCCATCAGATGGTTCTGGATATCCTTGCGGTCGATGGCGCTGTGTTCGCCGTCGATCCAGATGAAGTCGAAGCCGCAGCCGGCGATCATCTCGGTGACGAAGGGGCTGTCAAAGCCCACGTGGGACCCGATGGCCAGCTTGCCGGCGGCCACTTTGTCGGTGATCTTGTGCGCATTATACATGGGAAATTCCTCCTTTAGTAATACATGAGGGCAAAAAGACGGCAGGTCCGGCCGGTCACCAGCCAGACCTGCCGCTGTGAGGACGCTGGTCAATGGAGATTACTTGAAGTAGTCGGCATAGGCCATCATCTTCTCGTTCTCTTCCTGAATGTAGGCAATAGACTCCTCGGTGTCGAGGAAATAGGGAGTCTGGTTGTAGGCGGTCTTGATCTCCTCGGCATACTCCGGCATCTCAGAGATTTCTTTGAACGCCTGGGCAAATTTCTGGCAGATGGCAGGATCGGTCCCCTTGGGGAACATGACATAGTACATCAGATCGTAGGAGAGATTCACACCCTGTTCCAGACAGGTGGGCACGTCGGGCAGGTAGTCCAGCCGCTCGGAGGTCGTGACTGCCAGATACTTAAAATCACCGGAGGTCACATAATCCTGAACGGTTCCGATGGGATTGATAATAACATCCAACTGGCCGCCCAGAAGATTCGCAACACGTTCTGCAGAGGATGAGGCATTGACGATATTCAGCTGCGCATCTTCCTCCACATTCAGTACGACGGATGCCCAGTGAGAGGTGGCTCCAGTGTTGGCGGCGATTTTTACGGTCTGGGGATTGGCCTGGGAATATGCAATCAGCTCCTCCATGGTGTCATAAGGGGCGTCAGCCCGCACGACCACGGCCTCGCCGGAACTCTTTCCCACCACAGCCACGGTCTCAAATGCCTCGGAACCGTAGTCGGCAATGCCGGTGGCCTGGTTGATATTCAGGCAGGTGTGATAAAACAGGCAGGTATAACCGTCGGGAGAGGCGTTCTTGACTTCCTCGGAACCCAGCGCTCCGCCATTGCCGGTGATATTGGTGACGACTACGGTCTCACCCAACACATCCTCCAGATATTTTGCATATGTGCGGGCATTAAAGTCAGTGTCGCCTCCGGCGCCCATGGGAACGATCATGTTGATGGATTTGGTGGGCCAGTCAGTGCCGCCATCCTCCGAAGAGGCGTCATCGGCCGGGGTATCCGGGCTGTTGCCGCAGCCAGCCAGCAGGCTGCACATCATTACGGTTGCACAAAACAGAGAGAACAATTTCTTCCAGGTTTTCATGTTGAATCTTCCTTTCTTGTCATGTTTAACAGCGTCTGCTGTGGTGCACGGTTGGATTCCTCAGGCAGTTGCCTTTTTACGGTCATTTAGCTGCTTGCGAATCGTCAGAACGATGGAGATGGCAGCCGCCACCAGGAACACGCAGGAAATGGGGGATGTCACAAATGTAGAGATGTCACCGTTAGAATACATCAGCGCCCGGCGCAGGTTGGTCTCAATGGTCTCTCCCAGCACAAAGCTCATAATCATAGGTGCCAGAGGAATGTCGAATTTGCTCATGGCATAGCCTACCAGACCGAAGAAAATGATGGACCAGCAGTCGAACAGCCGGTTATTGAGTGCGAAGGCACCGACTACGCACAACACGATGATAATGGGCATCAAATAGTATTTGGGCACCTTTAAAACCTTTGCAAACAGCCGCAGGCCAAACATCTGGACAAGGATCATCAGAATGGAGGCAACCACCATGGCGGCAAACACGCCGTATACCACATCGGGGTGGGTGGTGAACAGCAGGGGACCGGGCTGGACACCGTGGACGATCAGACCACCAAGCAGCATAGCCGTAGCTGCATCACCCGGAATGCCCAAGGTGAGCAAAGGAATCATGGCCCCGCCGATGGTGGCGTTATTGGCGGACTCGGAGGCGACTACGCCGTCAATAATGCCGGTTCCAAATTTCTCCGGGGTTTTGGATTTGTTTTTAATCACTGTGTATGCCAACAGATTGGATGTGGCACCACCGATGCCGGGCAAAACACCAATGCCGGTGCCAATCAGCGCGGAAATCAGGAAATTCCATTTCTGGCTCAAAAATTCTTTTAGGGTGAAGCCGAATCCCTTGCCGGAGAACTGCATCACTTGGCCGGAGCCAGCAGCGAGAGCCTTTTTGTTCGCGGCAGTGCTGAGGATTTCTGAAATGGCATACAGGCCCACCAGCACGGTCAGAATGTCGAAGCCTCCGCGGAGACCGGAAAAGCCGAAGGTATAACGGCTGACGGCATCAATTGGGGCTGCGCCTACGGTGATGAACATAATGCCTAGAGCCGCAGAGATCAGCCCCTTAATCAGAGATTTCCCTGCCAAGCTGGCAATCAGGGTCAGGGCGAATACCGAAACAGAAAAATACTCCGCAGGCCCGAATTTTAGAGCGAAATTAGCAATGATTGGGGAGACAAATACGAGGATCAGAATACCGAAAATCGTGCCCAGAAAAGAGAACACCGTGCCCACACCCAGAGCCTTGTAGGCCTGCCCTTTTCTGGCCAGCGGAGTTCCGTCAAAACAGGTGGCCACAGAGGCCGGCGTGCCGGGAATGTTGATCAGGATGGCTGCAATCAGACCACCGGACACGGCACCAATATAAATTGCCATCAGCAGCGCCATGCCTTTGATGGGCCCAAGACTGTATGTAACCGGCAGAAACAGCGCAATGCCGGTCACTGCGGTCAAACCGGGAACGGAGCCGAAAATAATGCCCACAATGACACCGAGAATCATCAACGCCAGCGTATCCGGTGTTGCGATTGCTGCGATGCCGTCGATAAAAAGATCTAACATGTGATGTCCTCCTCTTATCCGAGAATACCGGCCGGCAGGACCATATCCAGACCGTACACAAACAGGTAATAGACACCGATGGCCACGATAACAGAGAGGATGACAATCACAGGCAGTTTCCGCTTCTGCTTCGGTGTCAGCAGCATCATCGTAGCAAACAGGAACAGGGCCGAGGAGATGAGAAAGCCCAGCACAGACATCAACGCCATGTACACAATCAGAATCGCGAATATGGCAATCAGTGCCTTGGTGTCGGCGTTGCGGTTGGCAGCGTCATCGTCCCAGTCCTCCACCTTGAACGTGCCGTCTTCCTCTGTCGGCTTCGCAGAGGGAGCTGCAGGGGGCGGGTTTTTGCCGGCCCTCAAAGAAAAGACCAGCTGCAAAACACTGAGAACAGTCATTAGAGCGCCGATCACCTTGGGAACAAAAGAGGAATCCACCACGGAGGAGCCGCCATAGGCGTCATAGCTGGGAATTGTAAAAGCCAGCGCGAAGTACGCGACACCTACTATCAGAAAAATTACGCCAACCAGAAGCTCTTTGTTGCGAATCGTTTTTTTCATCCACTCTCACCTCTGAAATCGCATCATGTTCTCGGCTCCTTGGGCACCACCACGGGCCAGGAAGGCTGGCGGCCGGAGAGCACTTCGTCGATGCCCATAGCGGCGTGGAGGCCCATGCGGTCCGTGGTCTCCAGCGTCAGAGCCGCGTTGTGGGGCGTGACCGTCACGTTGGGCAGCTGGAAGAGCGGATCGTCCGGGCTGGGGGGTTCGGTTTGGAACACGTCCAGCCCCGCGCCGGCAATGGCGCCGTTCCGCAGGGCCTCCGCCAGATCCGCCTCCCGGATCAGGTCGCCCCGGGCCGCGTTGATCAGATAGGCCGTGGGCTTCATCATCCCGATCAAACGGCGGTCCACGCTGTTGCGGGTCTCCGGGGTGGAGGGCATGTGGATGGAGACGATGTCGCTGCCGGCGAAGATCTCCTCCATGGTCTCACGGCGGCCCACTTCCGGGTCCCAGCGGTCTGCAGGAAGGAAGGGATCATAGCCGATTACCTCCATGCCGAAGCCGTTGATGGCCTTCTTCGCCACCATGTGGCCGATCTTGCCCAGGCCTAGCAGCCCCAGGGTCTTTCCCTCCAGATCCATGCCCTTGACCCGGTTGCGGATGTCGTAGTCGCCGCGTCTGGCCGCCCGGTCAAAGAAGACCAGCTTCTTGGCGCAGGCCAGGATCAGCATCATGGTGTGCTCCGCCACCGCCACGGTATTGCTCAGGGGACCGTTGGTGACCCAGATGTTCAGCTCCCTAGCCGCGTCCAGGTCGATCTTATCCAGCCCCACCCCGTGCTTGCTGATGACCTTCAGGCGGGGGGCGGCCTCCATGATGGCACGGGTGATATGCTCATTCCGGGCCAGCAGGGCATCACAGTCTGCCACATCCTCCAAAATCGTCTGCTCGTCTGTCCCACGGCCCATTTTTATGGTATAGCCCTTTTCGGCGAGATAGTCTTTTCCGGGCTGAGAAATGTCCGAAGGGATCAGAACTTTCTTTTCCATTCTTGTCACGTCCTCTCTGTTGGTTGTTCGCCTTATTATAAAGCAATCTCTGTGCCAATTTTGGAAAAATCAATGTTTTTGGATGCCACAAAATTTTTGCTGAAACTCCGTTGAGCGGTTTTTCAGATTTTCACAAAAGTGTCTCCAAAATTTTGCAGCCTCAATTGGTTGTTTTCACCGGAGAGTGTTTTATTCGTTCAAAATAGTGTTTTAACTGTTCTAAATCGTCTCAAATAGAACAGACGGCGGCTTGACGTAAAAAGCGGCTTTTGCTATGATGGGCAAAGAAGCACACCGATTTTTGGGAACAGGAGGCTGCTATGGTTCGGATTGCCATCGTCATTCCCTACGCCAGCATGGCAAATCTCGCCTGGGACGTGTTCCAGGAGCACACGGAGCAGATGCGCCTGCAGGCTCTGGACGCCACGGAGTACTCACTGGACATCCTGGTGGCGTCCACGACCCAGGAGCTGCTGCCCCAGTGGCCGGACTGCGACGCCATGATCGCCCGGGGCGCCACCTATCTGGACTTGTGCCGCCGTTCCCTCTCTATCCCGGTGATCGAGCTGATTATCAACGGAACGGACATTGTCAATACTCTATTGCAGCTGCGGCAGAAGTACGGCCCTGTTCCGGCCGCCATCCTGGGAACCCAGAACATGATCCTGGGCGTGGAGAAGCTGGCCCGCCAGCTGGGTGTGGACGTGACGCCGTACTGTTTTCAGGAGAACAGCCTGTTGGAGATCCGCCGTTGTGTGGAGCAGGCAGCCAGAGACGGGAAGCGGGTCATCATCGGCGGCGGCACCGGCTGCCGCCTGGCGGAGGAGATCGGACTGACCTCCATGCTCATTACCTCCGGCCGGGAGGCATTCTGGAACGCCATCTCGGAGGCCAAGCAGCAGGCCAAGATCAGTCAGGTGGAACGGGAGAAGGCCCTGAGCTTCCAAACCATGCTGGACAACGCCTATGAGGGGCTGGTGGTCATCGACCGCAATCAACAGATCTCCTTTTTGAACACAGCTGCCATCCAGATTTTGCAGCTCTCCCGCCGGGAACAGTATCTGGGAAAGCCGGCATCCTCCGTGTTCTCCACCCCGGCGTTGAGCCGCATCGTGTCCGCGACGGAGAACACGGACGAGATTATCGCTTACAAAAACACCCACCTGTCCGTCAAAACGAAAAACATGATGATGCACGGCCTCCGGGCTGGAACTGTGGTTTCCCTGCTGAACGCCGCGCAGATCCAGACCACGGAGGACCAGCTGCGCAAAAAGCTCCACTACAAGGGACACAAGGCCAAGTACACCTTCGGGGACATCATCACCCGCAGCCCGCGGATGATAGCCTGTATCCAGGAGGCCAAGGCCTTTGCCCAGACGGACTCCAACATCGTGGTGGTGGGGGAGACCGGTACCGGAAAGGAGCTGTTGAGCCAGAGCATCCACGCCTGGAGCCGTCGGTCACAGAACAACTTCGTAGCCATCAACTGCGCCGCCCTGCCGGAGAACCTGCTGGAGAGCGAGCTGTTCGGCTATGTGGAGGGCGCCTTCACCGGCGCCACCAGGGGCGGTAAGCCGGGCCTGTTTGAGATCGCCCACAACGGCACCATCTTTTTGGACGAGATCTCGGAGATCCCCCTGGGACTTCAGGGGCGGCTGCTGCGGGTCCTGCAGGAGCGGGAGATCATGCGGCTGGGGGACAGTCAGGTGACTCCCATCAATATCCGGGTGATCGCGGCCACCAACAAGAACCTGGAGTCGCTGGTCCGGGCAGGTAAATTCCGCAGCGATCTCTATTACCGCCTGTATGTCCTGCAGCTGAACCTGCCCCCGCTGCGGGAGCGGCAGGAGGACATCCCGCTGCTGACGCAGAGCTTCCTTCGGAACTTCCAGGCTCGGGAGGGCGACGGCTGTCCGCTGGAACTGAGCGATGGCGACTGCCGTCTGCTGCAGAGCTGCCCCTGGCGGGGAAACATCCGGGAGCTGCAGAATTTCTGTGAGCGGCTGGCGGTGCTTTACCGGCCTGGCGTCTCTGTATCTGGCCTGATCGCCCATCTGCTGGAGAGTGCCGCCTCTCCCGAGACGCCGCCCCCGTGCCCGCCGCCGATGCCGAAGGCCGCCCATACCAGGATCGACCTGTCCTATGAGGAGTTGCTGGCCGTTCTTCAGGAATGCGGCGGGAACCGGACGCAGACAGCGGCAAAACTGGGGATCAGCCGGGGGACACTGTGGCGGCTGCTGAAGAAGTATCAGGTCGGACAGACATGAGCAGAGGCATAGCCCATGACGCATGCCGACTGCGGTTTCCAGAGTATGGGCAGGGGAGGGCAACGCTGATGGACCCCAGCGTACGAGAAAAAGCCCTGTGGCTGTAAAGCCAAAGGGCTTAATGGTTGCTGGTACTCAGTATGTGCAGCATCTGTGCCGCTGGTGGAAGCGGGGCGCCGCTGCAAAGCCTGTCACCCCCACTTTCCTGCCATCACAAGCTTCGTATCCTGTATTCCGGCGTTATAGCCGGAACGCAAGCGATTCCCGACTCCGGCTCACCCCGCTCGAAGGCGCAGTGGAGGACTCAATGCTTGATGCTTGTGCTCCGCCGACAAGCCGAGTCTCCACGAGAAAAGCCCCCTGGCTTTCGCCAGGGGGCTTGATGTTTTTTGCACTTAGTACATGCCGCCCATCTCGCCGCCGGCGGGGGCAGCGGGAGCGGGGGGCTCGGGCTTATCGGCTACCAGGGACTCGGTGGTCAGCACCATGGCGGAGACGCTGGCGGCGTTCTCCAGGGCGCTGCGGGTCACCTTGGCGGGATCGATGATGCCGGCGGAGACCATGTCGCAGTACTCCTCCTTGTAGGCATCAAAGCCGTAGCCGGTCTTGCCGGAGGTGCGGACCTTCTCCAGGATCACAGAGCCATCCAGACCGGCGTTGGCAGCGATCTGACGGATGGGAGCCTCCAGGGCCTTGGCCACGATGCGGACACCGGTCTTTTCGTCGCCCTCCACGCTGGAAAGCAGAGCCTCCACGGCGGGGATCACGTTCACGAAGATGGTGCCGCCGCCGGCCACCACGCCTTCCTCAACAGCGGCGCGGGTGGCGTTCAGCGCGTCCTCGATGCGGAGCTTCTTCTCCTTCATCTCGGTCTCGGTGGCAGCGCCGACCTTGATGACGGCCACGCCGCCAGCCAGCTTGGCCAGCCGCTCCTGCAGCTTCTCCTTGTCATAGTCGCTGGTGGTGGTGGAGATCTGCGTGCGGATCTGGCCCACGCGATCCTTGATGGCCTGGCTGTCGCCGGCGCCGTCCACGATGGTGGTGTTCTCCTTGGTGACCTTCACCTGGCGGGCGCGGCCCAGCATATCCATGGTGGCGCTCTTCAGCTCCAGACCGACCTCCTCGGAAATCACGGTGCCGCCGGTCAGAATGGCGATATCCTGCAGCATCTCCTTGCGGCGGTCGCCAAAGCCGGGAGCCTTGACACACACCACGTTCAGGGTGCCGCGCAGACGGTTCACGATCAGGGTGGACAGAGCCTCGCCCTCCACGTCCTCCGCGATGATCAGCAGCTTCTTGCCGGACTGGACGATCTGCTCCAGGATGGGCAGGATGTCAGCGATGACGGAGATCTTCTTGTCGGTAATCAGGATATAGGGATCGTCCAGGTTGGCCTCCATCTTCTCCATGTCGGTGGCCATGTAGGGGGTGATATAGCCCCGGTCAAACTGCATGCCCTCCACGACCTCGGAATAGGTGTCGGCGGTCTTGGACTCCTCGATGGTGATGACGCCGTCGGCAGAGACCTTCTCCATGGCGTCGGCGATCAGCTTGCCGATCTCCTCGTCGCCGGAGGACACAGCACCGACACGGGCGATGTCCTTGGAGCCGTCCACGGTCTTGGCCTGCTTCTTGACCTCGGCCACCGCGGCTTCCACGGCCTTGGCCATGCCCTTCTTCACCACGATGGGATTGGCACCGGCGGCCAGATTCTTCAGACCCTCATGGATCATGGCCTGGGCCAGCAGGGTGGCGGTGGTGGTACCGTCGCCGGCCACGTCGTTGGTCTTGGTGGAGACCTCCTTCACCAGCTGGGCGCCCATGTTCTCAAAGGGATCGTCCAGTTCGATCTCCTTGGCGATGGTCACGCCGTCATTGGTGATGAGGGGAGCGCCGTACTTCTTGTCCAGAACCACGTTCCGGCCCTTGGGACCCAGGGTGATCTTGACAGTATCGGCCAGAGAGTTGACGCCGGCTTCCAGGGCCTTCCGGGCCTCGTCGCCGCGCTTGATGAGCTTAGACATAGTAATCAAACCTCCTGTAATAGAGCTTCATGTTTCATAAATTAGGGATGGGGAGTTAGGAATTGGGAATTTTGGCGTCCGGCAGAGCCAAACGATTTGAAATTGGCCGTTGCAGGCGGTTCCACAATTTCCGATTCCTGATTGCAAGCGGGAGCGGGAGATTTATTCCACGATCGCCAGAATGTCGTTCTGACGGACAACCACGTACTCCACGTCCTCCAGGGTGACCTTGGTGCCGGCGTACTGGCTGGTGATGACCTTGTCGCCGGGCTTCACGGTCATGACAACGTCCTTGCCGTCCACGTTGCCGCCGGGACCCACGGAGATGACTTCCGCCACGGAGGGCTTCTCCTTGGCGCTGCCGGTGAGGATAATGCCGCCCTTGGTGGTCTCCTCGGTCTCCACCATCTTCAGAATGACACGGTCTGCGAGCGGAGTGAGTTTCATAATGGGGTTCCTCCTTATAGAAATAAAAATTTGAAAAACAAGTTCAGCGTTAGCACTCATATCATTCGAGTGCTAACGCTGCTATCATAGCGCAATGTTTTCCATTTGTAAAGGGGGTATCTATGAAGAATTTGTGAATTCCGAAAAAATCTCCCTCTCAGAAGGGGAGCGCATGGGAGCTGTCCTGCTGGACAGGAGAATTCAACTGTCATGATTGATTTTCCCCCAAGACAGGCACCTCCACCGGAGTGATAGCATCATACCTCGCCGTGGCATTGGGACTGCACCCCTTCGGCCCGAAGAAGTTCACCCGCTTCTCCGCGAGTACCAGCCGCACCTCCCGGCTCCGGAGGCTCTCCCCGTCCAGACAGGTGACGATGTCCGCCTCCCCGGGGCTGGCGGTGATCACCACCTGCCGGGACGTCACCATTCGGGCGATGTGGGGAAATTTCCAATACTCCCCGGCGGAGTAGGCCGGGAACAACCGGGCGAAGGTGCGCTTCGGCACGTTTTTCACCAGGATGGTCTCCAGCACTCCGTCGTCCATCCGGGCCTCCGGCACCGGCATGGAGCCGCCGCCGTAGTACCGGCCGTTGCACATGGACACCAGAGCGAAGTCATCCTCCAGGACCTCCCCGTCCAGCTCCACCCGCCACCGGCGGCCGATGGGCTTGAAGAGAAAATTCACCGCCACGGACAGCAGGTAACTCCCCCGGCCGGAGAGGCCCGGCACATTCCCATACCGGTGGACGGTGTCGGCAATGCGGGCGTCAATGCCGCTGCAGGCGATGGTGAGGCACAGGCGGCCGTTGCAGTCAATGAGATCCAGGGGGAATTCCGGCCCGTCCCACAGATGTTCCGGGTCGGAGAATTTTGCAGCGTCTGGGCCGAAGTTCTTCAGAAAGTCGTTGCCTGTGCCGGCGGGGATTACCGTCATGGCGGCGTTGGGAAACCCGGCGATGCCGTTGGCCGCCTCGTGGACGGTGCCGTCCCCGCCGCAGGCGTAGATGCGCACCGGCTCCCCGGCCTCTGCCAAGGCGCGGGAGAGGACCTCCGCTCCGCCGGGGCGGTCCGTCAGCAGGCACCGGCAGTCCAGATTGTGGGCCGCGGCCAGACGGTCCGCCAGGGCGCGGATGCGGGCAGTCTGGTCCTGCTTCCCGGCATGGGGGTTGATCAAAAAGACATGGCGCATGACAGGCCCCCCTTGGCGAAATATGAGATAAGAGTGAAGAGATGAAAGATGAGGACTGTCAGCGGCGATCTCTCCTGTCTTTTAACCTTTGTCTGGCTCTGTCTTTGCGCCTCCGTGGTAGAAGAAGGCGTCGCATTTGAGCATGCCGTTGTAGAGCTTGCGTTTCTTCTCCGCGCTGCGGCCGAAGGCGCGCTCAAACTCTGTGTGGGAGGAGAGCACCAGCACGCGCCAGCCCGCCGGCAATGTCCGGGCAGCTTTGCCGAAGGAGCGGTACAGGGCCTCCGCCTCTCTCTTTTCCAGCAGCCGCTCACCGTAGGGCGGATTGGTCACCAGCTGGCCGTAGTCGCTGTCCCGGTGGAACTTTCCGGCATCCGCCACCTCGAAGCGCACGCAGTCGTCCACCCCCGCCAGCTCCGCGTTGTGGCGGCTCAACTCCACCGCACTGGGGTCGATGTCCCCGCCCCAGATGTCGTACTGGCCGTGGAATTCTTGATCCATGGCCTCTTCGGCCGCGTCCAGCCACAGCTTGGCGGGGAGGCTCTGCCACTTTTGGGCGGCAAAGCGCCGGTCCAGGCCTGGGGCCCGGTTTTTGGCGATCAGCGCCGCCTCGATGGGAATGGTGCCGCTGCCGCAGAAGGGGTCGCAGAACGGATCCCTCCCCCGGTAGCGGGAGAGCAGCACCAGGGCGGCGGCCAGCGTCTCCCGCAGGGGGGCGCCGTTGTTGTGGGCCCGGTAGCCCCGCTTGTAGAGTCCGTCGCCGGAGGTGTCCAGGTACACGGCTGCGGTGTCCTTGATGAGGGCGAACTGGATCTGATAGCGGTCCCCGGTCTCCGGCAGGGTCTCGCAGCCGTAGGCCTGGCCAAGCCGCTTGGCAGCGGCCTTTTTCACAATGGCCTGGCAGGCGGGGACGGAGTGGAGCTGGGAGGAGATGGAGTAGCCCTTCACCGGGAACTCCCCGTCCCGGGGGATACAATCCTCCCAGGGGATGGCGGCCACGCCCTGAAACAGCGCCTCGAAGTCCGGGGCCGGGAAGCTGGCCAGCTCCACCAGCACCCGCGCGCCGCAGCGCAGGTTGATGTTCAGCCGGGGGATGTCCGCCGGGCCGCCGTCGCAGTGGACCCGGCCGTTTTCGGCCCGGACGTTTTTCAGGTCCAGCCGCCGCAGCTCGTCGGCCACCAGGGCCTCCAGCCCGAAGAGGCAGGGAATGGTGTATTTCATGGGGGTTCCTCCTTGGCGGGGCATACAGATGCCCGTGGATTTTCATTGGAGCCGGTGGAAGAGAGGCTCTCAGGGGGCGGCGTGGCCCAGCGTTCTGCGCTCCACGCGAATGGTGTAGACCTCCGACCCGTCGGCGCTGCCATGGCATCCCGGTACCGTGGAAGTCGCCACATTCCAACCCATCTGGCGGCGCATGTCGTTGGCGAACTTTTTGATGTTCTGCTTGCTCAGCGTACAGCCGCAGCGGAAGACAACATTCACATTCGCATAGCGGGATGTTCCGTCATCCATCGGGCTGAGCGTCCACGCCAGATCGTGGACATGGGGGTCCGGCCGCTCCACGCCAAAAGCGTCTGCAAATGCATTCAGATCGTCAATCTCGAAGAGGTCGCTGCTGTATTCCCCGGGCCAGACGGCATAGAGCCGGATCTCTCCGGCAGCGGCCCGGCGGTAGGCCTCTGCGGCAGAGGAGAAATCGTGGCCCACCTGCGTGAGACTGCCCGCAGCATCCAGAGACAGGTAGCAGACCAGGCTGCCTCTGTATGGAAAGGGATTGGCCTTCGCACTTCTTGGCTGACGCATGGAACATCCTCCTTGCTGCCTCCGCCTCAGCGGGGCGTTTTTCCTATTATAATGCAGACTGCGGAAAATGTCGAGATGCCCGCCGGCTCTTGCCGCAACTGCCGCCGGCGGGCCGGGAGGTTTTGTAACCAAAATGAAATGGTATTTGCAAAATGGGCATGATACAATAACGATAAACGCCGCCGGAGCCGCACTTCCCGGACGGAAACCTGAAGTTGCACGGGATTTTGCCGGATGCAAAGCAGAGTTGGTGGAAACGGCGGGGCGGTTCTGCTAAAATGACAGACAGAGAGGAGAGGCGTATGGCATTTGGAGAGCGGTTGCAGGAGCTCCGCCGGGCCCGGGGCATGACCCAGGAGGACTTTGCGGCCCAGCTGAAGGTCTCCCGGCAGGCGGTGAGCAAGTGGGAGTCCTGCCGGGGATACCCGGAGCTTGAGAAGATCATCTATATCTGCAACCGCTACGGCGTCACCATGAATGACCTGTTCTGCGAGGAGGTCCCCCTGGGCGGCCAAGAGACGCCGGCGGCGCCGGAGCGGATGGAGTCCCGGACACTGAAAACGGCGCTGGGAGATTTTGTGAGCAACCTGTCCCCGGCCAACAAATGGGCCGGAGTGGGGGGGCTGGCGGCAGTGACTGCCCTGGTGGCCCTGTGTATGCTGTATTTGAAAGGAGGCGGAGACAGCGAAATGACGGCATTGTGGATTGCGGCCATCGTGGTCTTTGGCGTGGTGGAGGCGGTGACCGCCGGGCTGGTCTCCATCTGGTTCGTGCCCGGCGCCGTGGCGGGTCTGATCGCCGCCATGGCGGGGGCGGGGCTCCTGATCCAGCTGGTGCTGTTCCTGGCGGTGTCGGCGGCGGCCCTGGCGGCCACCCGGCCCCTGGTGAAAAAGCTCTCCGCCGGGCGGGCTGTGCCTACTAACGCGGACCGGGTGCTGGGCCGCACCGCCAGAGTCACGGAGACCATCGACAACGACAGCGCCTCCGGCGCCGTCTATGTGGACGGCAAGACCTGGACCGCCCGCAGCGCCGACGGATCGGTGCTCCCGGCGGGCAGCCGGGTGGAGATCCGGCGGATGGAGGGTGTGAAGCTCATTGTGGAAGCGGCGCAGAAAGCGCCTGATAAAAAAGAGGAGGTTGTGTGAATATGATGGATGTGCTCAAGTGGGTTCCGCTGTTGATCCTGGTGGTGCTGATCCTGATCCTGCTGATCGGGAACATCGTCATCGTCCAGCAGTCCAAGGCCTATGTGGTGGAGCGGCTGGGAGCGTTCCGGACCGTGTGGGGCGTGGGACTGCACCTGAAGGTGCCCTTTGTGGAGCGGGTGGCCAAGAAGGTGTCCCTGAAGGAGCAGGTGGCGGATTTCGCGCCCCAACCCGTCATCACCAAGGACAATGTCACCATGCAGATCGATACGGTGATCTACTTCCAGATCACGGACCCGAAGCTGTATACCTACGGCGTGGAACGGCCCATGAACGCCATTGAGAACCTGACCGCCACCACCCTGCGGAACATCATCGGCGAGATGGAACTGGACCAGTCCCTGACAAGCCGGGACACCATCAACGCCAAGATGCGCGCCATTCTGGACGAGGCCACGGACCCCTGGGGCATCAAGGTCAACCGGGTGGAGCTGAAAAACATTATCCCGCCCAAGGAGATCCAGAACGCCATGGAGAAGCAGATGAAGGCGGAGCGGGAGCGCCGGGAGTCCATCCTCCAGGCGGAGGGGCAGAAGCAGTCCCAGATCCTGGTGGCGGAGGGCGAGAAGCAGTCCCTGATTCTCAAGGCGGATGCCGCCAAGCAGGCCGCCATCCTGAAGGCCGAGGGCGAGAAGGAGGCCCGCATCATGGCCGCCGAGGCGGAGGCCCAGGCCATCATGCAGGTGCAGACCGCCCTGGCGGACTCCCTGAAGCTGCTGAATGCCGCCGCCCCCAATGACCAGGTGGTGAAGCTGAAGGCTCTGGAAGCCATGCAGAAGGTGGCGGACGGCAAGGCCACCAAGATCATCATTCCCAGTGAGCTCCAGGGGCTGGCAGGACTCGCTGCCAGCGCCAAGACGGTGTTCGACACAGAGGACCCCAAGGGGGAGTGAGGGAAAAGCAGTACAGGCGCACAGCAAAAGCTGTGCGCCTGTATTTTGCAAATTGGGGCAGAGGGCGCAGCCCTTCATGTCCATTGCCGGGACGATGGGAGCCGGTGCCGGAAGAGCGTATTCCCATGATCCCATACAGACCCGCGCCGTAAGGGCTTCGGTCGGGACCTGCTGCGGCCGGGAGGGTCAGGTGCAGTCTGCGTCCTGCTGAATTGCCCGCGGCGGTCTGGAGTTCTGCCCTGTCTGCGCGGGGAGGTTCGCCCAATGAGAGGCGCGCCCCGGAAGCCCGGTTTGGGGCACAGTGATTACAGCGATTTTTACCCATTAACCGTCGGTTAAAAGATCGTCAGAAAAATTGAACACCTGTCGATTGCAGCGCACCGCCGGAGATGGTATTCTGGGGACAGATTACAAGAGGGGGCTTTGCCATGCAGATCCACGAGATTATCCGCACCCGGCGGACGGCACTGGGGCTGACACAGGAGCAGCTGGCGGGGAAACTGGGGGTATCAGCCCCGGCGGTGAACAAATGGGAAAGGGGAAACTCCTACCCGGACATCACCCTGCTGCCGGTGCTGGCCCGGACGCTGCGGGTGGACCTGAACACACTGTTGTCCTTTCGGGAGGACTTGACGGAGACGGAGATCGCGGAGTTTTTGAACCGGCTGTACGAGGTGTCCCGGACCGATGGGTGCGGCGCGGCCTTTTCCCTGGCAGAGGAGAAGCTGCGCCAGTTCCCCAACAGCGACGCGCTGGCATACAGCGCTGCGGGGCTGCTGGAGGGGCTTCTGACCCTGTTCCCCGGCACCGATGAGACAGCCCGGCCCGGCCGGGAGGACTTTGTCGCGGGCCTGTACGAGCAGGCCGCCCAGAGCGCGGACCCCAAAATCCGGGAGTGGGCGACCTATACCGTGGCGAGCCGCTGCATCGCCCGGGGGGATCTGGACCGGGCGGAGGCGCTGCTGGACCAGATCTCCAACACCCACCGGGACAAGCGGGAACTGCTGTCCGCCCTGCGGCGGAAGCAGGGGCGGACCGAGGAGGCCTGGACCCTGCTGGAGCGGGAGCTGTTCGACCGGGCCCACGGCATCCAGACCACGCTGCTGTCCCTGATCGAGATGGCCCAGGCAGAGGGAGACCGGCAGCGGGCCCAGGGCTTTTGCGACGCCGCCCGGCGGGCGGGAGAGGCCCTGGACCTGAGCGATTACGCAGTGCTGTCCGCCCCCTTCCAGCTGGCGGCGGCGGAGCAGGACGGCCCGGCGGCGCTGGACCTGCTGGACCGGCTGCTGCATAGCCTGACAGTGCCTTGGGATCTGAGTGCCTCGCCCCTGTACCGGCATCTGGCCACCAAGGAGGCCGCCGGAGAGGCCCAGTCGGTGCTGCTGGAGCTCCTTCTGGACCAGGTGGAGGCAGACCCGGACTGCGCCTTCCTCCGGGAGATGCCGGAGTATGGGACGATGGTGGAGAAGTACCGGCGCGCCGCAGATGGGGCATGAGCTGGCGGGACCCGCCGGGCGGCGGATGAGACTGTCCGGTTCTGCCGGTGCCAGGACGCGGCGTGCCGCAGTTCTGCATTCCCTGCGGACCGTGCGGGAAAAAGAAAAAGCGGAAGGACGAAAGTCCTTCCGCTTTCATGCGTCTCAGCCGAACAGGGCATCGCCGCTCTTGAAGCCCAGGCCGGGGTGGAAGTCGAACTTCACCGCGCCCACGGCCACGTCGGGACCCACGGCCCGCTGGATGCGGGCGATGCCCTCGTTGCCGAAGCCGGCGCACAGCTCCATAGCGGTGACGCCTCCGGCGGCCAGCTCCTTCGCGGCAGCCTCCGCCTCAGCGTAGGTCTTGCAGCCCACCACGTTCAAATGGATGCTGGGGGTGGATACCACGGTGCGGGTGGTCTCATCGGCATCGCCGATGAGAAAGAGAAATGCGGCTTGCAGTGCCATTGTTATGTAGACCTCCCTGAAAATCAAGAATCAGAGCGAACAGATAAGAGATGCCGCTTTCCCTGCGGCTCTCTTATCTGCACACCCGTTATCTGGTATGTCACAGTCTGGTGACCACGGGGATAACCATGGGATTGCGCTTGGTGGTTTTGAACAGGTAGCTGCTGACGGCGGACTTGACGGAACCCTTCAGTTCCCCGTCATCCCGGCCCCGCTTGCGGGAGACGTTCTCCGCCGCGTCCCGGGCCACGCTCTGCAGTTCCTTCATCAAGTCCCCGGACTCCTTCACGTAGATGAAGCCCCGGGTAATGATCTCCGGCTCGCTGAGGAGGTTGCCGTCATGGGCGGAGATGGGCAGGACCACCACCACCATGCCGTCTTCTGCCAGGCGCTTGCGGTCCCGCATGACCACGGCGCCCACGTCGCCCACGCCGGAGCCGTCCACATATACCTCACCGGAGGGAACGGTGCCGCCCAACTTAATGGTCTTGGCCGTGATCTCGATGACGGAGCCGTTGTCGGCAATGGCGATATGGTTGCGGTCCATGCCCATGTCCTGGGCCAGCTGGGAGTGGATCTGGAGCATCCGCTGCTCGCCGTGGAGGGGGATGAAGAACCGGGGCTTCGTCAGGGCGTGGATGATCTTCAGCTCCTCCTGGCAGGCGTGGCCGGACACGTGAAGCATGTCGGCCCGATCATAGACCACCTTGACGCCCTTGCGGAACAGCTCGTTGATGACCCGGGACACCGTCACCTCGTTGCCGGGGATGGCGCTGGCGGAGATGATGACCTTGTCCCCGGCGCCGATCTCCACCTGCTTGTGCTGAGAGAAGGCCATGCGGTACAAGGCGCTCATCTCCTCGCCCTGGGAACCGGTGGTGACGATGACCTGCTTGTTCTTGGGCAGGCCCTTGATCCGGTTGATGTCCACCAGGGTGTTCTTGGGCACCTTCATATAGCCCAGCTCTGTGGAGACCTTCATGATATTTTCCATGGACCGGCCCGTGACGGCCACCTTCCGGCCGAAGGCCGCGGCGGCATCCAGCACCTGCTGGATTCGGTGGACGTTGGAGGCGAAGGTGGTGACGATGATCCGGTCCTCGCATCCCTGGAACTGGCGCTTGAAGGTGGCGCCCACCGTCTTTTCAGAGGGGGTAAAGCCCGGACGCTCCACATTGGTGGAGTCCGCCAGCAGTGCCAGGACGCCCTCCTTCCCCAGCTCGCCGAAGCGGGCAAGGTCGATGACCTCCCCGTCGATGGGGGTGGAGTCGATCTTGAAGTCGCCGGTGTGGACGATGGTGCCCATGTGGGTGTGGATGGCAAAGGCCACGGAGTCGGCGATGGAGTGGTTCACATGGATGAACTCCACAGTGAACTTGCCGGCCCGGACGCTCTTGCCCGGCTCCACCGTGATGAGCTTGGTGCTTTTCACCAGCCCATGCTCCTCCAGCTTCAGCTTGATGAGCCCCGCGGTGAACCGGGTGCAGTAGATGGGCATGTTCAACTGCTTGAGCACATAGGGAATGGCACCCACGTGATCCTCGTGCCCGTGGGTGATGAACAGACCCCGGATGCGGGCCCGGTTCTTGATGAGGTAGCTGACGTCGGGAATGATGAGGTCGATGCCGTACATGTCGTCCCCGGGGAAAGCCATGCCGCAGTCCACCACGATGATCTCGCCGCCGTACTCATAGGCGGTCATGTTCTTGCCGATCTCATTGAGACCGCCCAGGGGGATGATTTTCAATTTTTCTGCCATAGATCGATGATACTCCTTTGAAAAAATATGTAAAATACCCCCATAACAGCGGAAATGGCGCAAAATGAGCGCACGCAAACAAGAGACGCCCGTAGCCTGCGCGGCCCCGTTTCGCCGGCAGGGGTTCGGTCACGTCATTCCGTTGAAACCGTATGGGGTTTTATTTGACTGAGGCGGAGCGGCGCTCCGCACCAGTGAAATACTGTGGAACTGTGTAAAAAAGGGCGGAAAAGCAGTTGCTTCTCGACGCGCACTTTGTTATACTGAAACGAAGGCGCGGCCCAGGCAGAGGCACGCCCCGCGGCGCTCCGACAGCCGGCGGCCTGCCGCCGGCGGACACGGAAGGCCGCACCATTCTGCCCCTAGTATAGCACAGGTCAAGCGTTTTGTATACATTTTTTTCAAGAAAACCAAGATGACCGGCGGAAGGGCCGGAGAAAGGGAGTGAAGGGACATGCGGGCAACGATCAAGATGATCGCAGAACGGGCGGGCGTCTCCATCGGCACGGTGGACCGGGTGCTCCACGACCGGCCGTATGTGAAGGAGGAGGTCCGGCGGCGGGTGCTGGAGGTGATGGAGGAGCTGGATTACCAGCCAAACCGGGTGGCCAGCGCCCTGGCCACCAGCGGCATGGCCCGGCATTTCGCTATCATCCAGCCCACGTGGGAGAGCTATGTGGGCGAGGCCATGGCCGCTGGCGTGGCGAAGTTCCGGCAGGACCGTCAGGACTACAATGTGAGCGTCACCATCCACCCGTACCGCCAGGGGCGGATGGAGGACTGCCTGCACCTGCTGGACACGCTGGCGGAGGAGGTCCAGGGGATCGCCCTGTGCGCCGCGGATTGCCCCCAGGTGCGCCAAAAGCTGGAGCTCCTGGCGGAGCGGCGGATGCCGGTGGTGACCTTCAACTCCGACATTGCAGGCGCCCGGCGGCTGTGCTACGTGGGAGAGGACGCCCACCACGCCGGCCGGGTGGCCGGGGACATCGCCGCCAAGTTCCTCAGGCCCGGAGACCGGATGCTGCTGGTGTACGCCGACCACGGCTACGCCGGACACAAGGGCCGGGCAGACGGCTTTCTGGAGCGGCTTGCGGAGCGGGGGCTCCGGCAGGAGGACTGCCGGGTGGCAGAAACCCACGACAACTATGATGAGACACTGGCAGCGGTGACCGCCGCTTTGGCGGAAGAGCCGGACCTGAAGTATATCTACATGGCCAACCGCTCCGTGCCTGCGTGCATGGAAGCCCTGCGCGGGGCCGGCCGGATGGGGCAGGTGCGGGTTCTGGCCCACGACAACAGCCCGGAGACGCGGACCTTCCTGCGGGAGGGACTGCTGGACTTCATCATTGACCAGAACCTGACCTACCAGAGCCGCAAGGCCCTGTCGCTGCTGTTCGACGCAGTGGTGGAGCACCGGACGCCGGAGCGGGACTGTTTCTATCCGGAGAGCCCCATCCTCACGGCGGAGAACTGCTGAAAGACTTTCTCCGGCGCCGGCTTCCCGCGGAGGCCGACTCTGGGGGAAGCTGTTTTTGGGAAAAGCTGTGTACGCAAACAGAAGGAGAACCGTGTCATGGAACAGACGAAAAAGCCGCTGCCTGGAGCGGTACTGCTGCTGGCGGCCCTGGGATTTGTGCTGGGGACCTGCGAATTTGTGATTGTGGGCATTCTGCCGGAGATCGCGGAGGGGCTGAACACCTCTCTGGCGGCAGTGGGAAAGCTGGTATCGGTGTTCGCCGCCTGCTACGCGGTGGGGACGCCTGTGATCACTGCAGCTACCGGCGGAATCTCCCGCCGGAAGCTGCTGGCGGTGCTGATGGGGGTGTTCCTCCTCACCAGCGCGGCAAGCTTTGCCGCTCCTAATGTGGCGGTGCTGTATGCCACCCGGGTAGTGGCGGCGCTGGTGTCCGGTACGCTGACGGCGGTGGCCATGCTCTATGCCAAGGAGGTCGCCGCCCCGGAGCAGACCGCCCGGGCCATCTCGCTGGTATACGGCGGCTTTTCCGTGGCAGCGGTGCTGGGAGTGCCCCTGGGCACTGCCGTGTGCCAGATCCTGGGCTGGCGGTGGACCTTCGCCGTGATCCTGGCTATGGGCGCAGCGCTGCTGCCGCTGCTGCTGCGCTCCCTGCCCGCGGTGCCGGCACAGGCGGACAGCGGGCTTCTGAAGTCCTTTTCCATCCTATGGGACCCCCGATGCTCCCTGTGTGTGGGGATGATCCTGTGCAGCGCCTCCGCCACCTATATCGTGTACACCTATCTCTCGCCGATCCTGACAGAGACACTGGGGCTTCCAGCGGGGGCGGTGAGCCCGCTGCTGCTGGTGATGGGAGCGTGCAGCGCCGCCAGCAATCTCCTCTCCGGCCGGCTGGGGGAGCGGGGCGGCCTCCGGACCCTGCCCATGGCCTTCGCCGCCCAGGCGGTGCTGTTTGCCCTGCTGCCGCTGCTGCTGGGAAACCGGTGGGCGGGCCTTGCGGGGGTCTTTGCCATGGGGCTGCTCATGTACCTGCTGAACACCCCGGCCCAGATGCACGCGCTGTCCCTGGCAGAGCAGGATTACCCCTTCGCTTCCAGCCTGTGCGCCTCCGTACAGCCGGTATCCTACAACTTCGGCATTGCTATCGGCTCCTTCATCGGCAGCGCCGTGCAGGAGGGGTGGGGATTCCGCCCCCTGGGCCTGCCGGCGGCAATGTTCGCCCTGGCGGCACTGGGGCTGAACCTGCTGCTTCTGCGCGCCAACGGCCGTCGGACGGCCGCGGCGGCATCCTGAGGACCATCAAAACAGGCTCGGGCCGGATCAGCCCGGGCCTGTTTTAACAGTTGCTTCTTGTGGGAAAAACTGCTATACTATTCTCCAATATGGGTATGTATGCGTCCCTTTCAAAAGGAGACCTGATCGAGATGAACAACAAGAAGCTCTCCCGCCTGCTGGAGCCCAATCTCAAGCTCTACTTCCTCTGCATGATCGTCTTCGCGGCGGCCACCGCCACGGTGAGCCTGCCTCTGGGACTGGTGGAGATCGCCTGCACCGTGGGCCTGTATGCCTATTTCACCAACCGTAACCAGAAGCGGCGGCAGAACATCCTCCAGTACATTGATAATGTTACCGGCAGCGTGGATACCGCCAGCAAATCCACCCTCATCAACTCTCCGCTGCCCATCATGGTGTTCCGGCCGGACACCGGCGAGGTGATCTGGAGCAATGAGAACTTCCTGCAGCTGGCCGGCGTGCGGGAGCACCTGTTCGAGATGAAGGTGGAGGATGCAGTACCGGATTTCCCCGTTCAGTGGATGCTGGAGGGAAAGCAGGAGTGCCCGGACCGGGTGGTGATGAACAGCCGGCGGTTCCGGGTGTACGGCAGCCTGGTGCGGGCCAAGGGCCGGGGGGCCGAGCAGAACCTGGTGGCCACTACCTACTGGGTGGATACCACAGAGGCCGACGACCTGCGGGAGCGGTACACCGCCACCCGGCCGGTGCTGGCCATTTTGATGGTAGACAACTACGAGGACCTGATGAAGGCATGCGCCGATACTCAGCGCAGCGCCGTGCTGGCCCAGATCGACGAGAAGCTGAACAACTGGGCCGCCTGCGCCGACGGCCTGCTGCTGAAGACGGAGCGGGACCACTACCTCTTCATCTTTGAGGAATGCCACTACGACCACTTTGTGGAGGAGAAGTTCTCCATCCTGGATGCCATTCGGGAGATCAAGGTGGGGGATGTGTGCCCCACCCTCTCCATCGGCATTGGCAAGGATGCCGACGCTATGGCGGAGCTGTACCGCAACGCCCGTCTCAGCCTGGAGATGGCCCTCAGCCGGGGCGGAGACCAGGCGGTGGTCCGGGGAAAGGTGGACTTCCAGTTCTACGGCGGCCGCAGCAAGTCCACGGAAAAGCGCACCAAGGTGAAGTCCCGGGTCATGGCCAGCGCCCTGAACGAGCTGATGGCCGACGCGTCCGAGATCTATATCATGGGCCACAGCTTTGCGGACATGGACGCCGTAGGCGCCGAGGCGGGGCTCTACTGCATTGCCCGCAAGCACGGCAAGCGGGCCCAGATGGTCATTGATCTGGAGCACAACGCCGCCGGAGCGGTTTTGGCCAAGCTCCAGGCGTTGCCGGAGTATGCGGGGGCGTTCACCTCCGGGGCGGAGGCATTTTTGAAAATGAGGCCGGGCGCTCTGGTCATTGTGGTGGACACCAACCGCCCCGACATGGTGGAGAGCCCCCAGCTGCTGGAGTCCAGCAACCGGGTGGCGGTGATCGACCACCACCGCCGGGCGGCCAGCTACATCGAAAACGCCGCCTTCAGCTTCCACGAACCCTATGCCTCCTCCGCCAGTGAGCTGGTGACGGAGCTCTTGCAGTATCTGGTGGAGCCCGCCGATCTGCTGCGGGAGGAGGCGGAGGCGCTGCTGGCCGGCATCGTGCTGGACACGAAGCACTTCACCCTGCGCACCGGCGGCCGGACTTTTGAGGCGGCGGCCTTCCTCCGCCGGGCGGGGGCCGACACCACCGACGTTCAGCGGTTGTTCCAGAGCGATCTGAGCGAGATGGTGTCCCGCTACGACATCATCCGCCGGGCGGAGCTGTACCGGGAGGACATCGCCGTGGCGGCCATCGACCAGGAGGGCGTGGACCGGGTGACGGCGGCCCAGGCGGCGGACGAGCTGCTGAGCCTCAAGGGCGTGAAGGCGTCCTTTGTGGTATTCCCCAGTGGGGAGAACGTGCAGATGTCCGCCCGTTCTCTGGGAGAGGTGAACGTCCAGGTGATCCTGGAGGCCCTGGGCGGCGGCGGCAACTCCACCACTGCCGGCGGCCGTGTGGAGAACACAGATGTGGAGACGGTGAAGAGTCGTCTGCTGGAGGCCATCGACGCGTATTTTGAAAAGTGAGGAGGAGCGCGGCCATGAAGCGATTTCTTTCCACATTTGGCATCTGCTTGGCGCTGGTGGAGGCATTCCTCTTTTTCGGAGGATACCAGCTCTTTGATTTCAGCCGGCGCTGGTATTTGGCAGGCGCGTCCATCGCCCTGGTTCTGGCGGTGCTGGTGTGCATTCTGGTTCATCAGAATGACCGGCTGGAGGCGCTGGAAAAACGGACCCGGCAGCTGGAGGAACAAATTCAGAAACAGAACGACTAAAAGGAGACGTTATCATGAAAGTGATTTTACAGCAGGATGTGAAGGGCCAGGGAAAAAAGGGCCAGATGGTGGAGGTGTCCGAGGGCTATGCCCGGAACTTCCTCCTGCCCCGGAAGCTGGCCATCGCCGCCACGGCGGACGCCATCAACACCATGAACCTGAAGGAGAAGGCCCGCAAGGCTGAGGAGGCCCGGCAGAAGGCGGAGGCGGAGGCCACCGCCGAGAAGCTGAAGGAGTGCATGGTGAAGCTCACCGCCAAGGCCGGCAACGGCGGGCGGCTGTTCGGCGCCGTCACCACCAAGGAGATCTCCGACGGGCTTAGGCAGCAGTTCGGCATCGACATCCCCAAGCAGAAGCTGGTGCTGGACGAGCCCATCAAGGCGTTCGGATCCTATCAGGTGAAGGCCAAGCTGGGGTTTGAGGTCAACGGGACGGTGTACGTCTCCGTGTTTGAGGAAAAATAAAGGGAGTTCCTCTGTTTGGGGGCACGCTCTGGGGGAGAGGAATGGGCCGCCATTGCGGCAGTCTCGGGGGCTCCTGCGCCCGCAGGGGTGCGCCCCCGCTCTCTTTTTTGGCTGTGCCAAAAAGAGAGTGCGCCGCGCCCGGTGGAAGAGAAAAGGCGCTTGGCGCGCTCTGGTACAATGGCCCTTCGCGCTTTCCTAACCCAAACAGGTGGACTCCTATTCACGGCGAGGTGACAGTAAGATGGCAAACGAAGACCTTCTCCTGCGGCAGATGCCCCACTCTCTGGAGGGGGAGCAAGCCGTCCTGGGCTCCATGCTCATCGACGCGGACTGCGTCAAGGATGTGATGGACAAGCTCCGGCCGTCAGATTTTTACCTCCGGCAGAACCGGGAGATTTTTGAGACCATCTACTCCATGTTCACCTATGCCAAGCCCATCGACGGCATTACCGTCTGTGAGGAGATGCAGAAGGCGGGCACCTACGACGAGAACACCACCCGTTCCTATCTGGCCCAGCTGATGGAGATCACCCCCACCAGCGCCAACGTGATGGAGTACGCGGCCATCGTCCGGGACAAGGCGTTGCTGCGGGGCGTGGCCCAGGCCGCCGCCGAGATCACCGCCATGGTGCAGGAGGGCGTGGGCGAGGCCTCCGAAATTCTGGAGGCGGCGGAGCAGAAGGTTTACGCCGTCCGCCGGGGCCAGAGCGCCCAGGACATGGTGCCCCTGCGGCAGGTGCTGCCGGAGGTGCTGGACCGGCTGGGAGAGATGAGCGAGAGCGAGAATCACCTGCCGGGGCTCTCCACGGGTATGTCCGCGGTGGACCAGAAGATCACGGGCCTGAACAAATCGGACCTGATCCTGCTGGCCGCCCGGCCCGGCATGGGCAAGACCTCCTTTGCGCTGAACGTGGCCCTGAACGTGGCCAAGGCCGTCCACAAGACAGTGGCCGTCTTCTCTCTGGAGATGAGCCGGGAACAGCTGGCCACCCGCTTGCTGGCCTCCGAGGCATTGGTGGAGAACAACCGCCTCAAGACCGGCGCCCTGCGGGAGACCGACTGGGAGAAGATCGCCGGGGCCGCCACCATCCTGAATAAGGTGGATATCCGGATCGACGACAATCCCATGCTGTCGGTGGCGGACATGAACGCCAAGTGCCGCCGGCTGGATGATCTGGGCCTGGTGGTGATCGACTACCTGCAATTGATGACCTCTGCCGGCGGCAAGGGCTACGCGGGGGAGAACCGCCAGCAGGTGGTGTCCGACATCTCCCGGATGCTGAAGATCATGGCCAAGGAGCTGAACGTGCCGGTGATCTGCCTGAGCCAGCTGTCCCGCGCCAGTGAGAAGCGGGACGACAAGCGGCCCATGCTGTCGGACCTGCGGGAGTCCGGCGCTATCGAGCAGGACGCAGACATCGTGCTGTTCCTGTACCGGGATGACTATTATAATGAGGATTCGGAGAAGCACAACATCGCTGAGTGCATTGTGGCGAAAAACCGCCACGGTGAGACCGGCAAAGTAGAGCTGCGGTGGATGCCGGAATACACCCAGTTCTCGACCTTGGATACGAGGTACGACGAGGACTGAGGTCTGTTTTGGGAGAGGTGAGGTACGGACATGGAGGAACTGCTGTCCCACTGTCCCCGGTGGGTGCTGCCCGGTCGGGGGCGTCCGGCCCTGTGTGCCGTGTCCGGCGGGCTGGACTCCATGTGCCTGCTGGACCTGCTGGACCGGTGGTGTCGGGAGCGGGATGGCCGGGTAGTGGCTGCCCACTTCAACCACCGGCTGCGGGGCGCGGAAGCCGACCGGGATGAGACCTTCGTCCGGGACTGGTGTGCCGCCCATGACATCGCATTCGTCTCCAGCTCCGGGGACGTCCGGGGCCTTATGGAGCGGGAGGGCCTCTCCCTGGAGGAGGCGGCCCGGAAGCTCCGGTACGATTTTCTTCGCCAAGAGGCGGAGAAGCTGGGGCAGCATATCAAAATCTACACAGCCCACCACGCCGATGACAACGCGGAGACCATTCTTTTCAACCTGATCCGGGGCACCGGCGTGGCGGGCCTTACCGGCATGGCCTACCAGCAAAACGGCATTTGCCGGCCACTGCTGGACGTGACAAGGGAAGAGCTGGCGGCCTACGCCGCCGCCCGCCACATCCCCCACGTGGAGGACACCACCAACGCCGACCCCGGCGCCGCGGCCCGAAACTTCCTCCGGCTGGAGGTCATGCCCCGCTTGAGGCAGATCAACCCCAGAGCTGTGGAGCACATCAACGACGCCGGACGCCGCCTGCGGGTGGCGGACCAATCACTGGAGGAAGAGGCCGCCCGCCGTACTGCCCATGTGGAGGTGCAGGAGGGGCGGGTGACCTTATCCCGGCAGGCATTGGCAGAGGCCACGGACGCCGTGCGACCCCGGATGCTGCTGCGGCTCTTCGACCTTTTGGGCGTGGGGCGGAGGGATATCACAGCCGCCCATCTGCAGGACATCCTGCACCTGACCCGGGATACCCTCTGGGGCCGGGAGAGCCGGGTGGACCTGCCCCAGGGCGTCACCGCCCGGTACTGCCGGGAGTGGCTGATCCTGGAAACCCGGCCCCAGCTTTTGACGGAGGTCCAGCTGTTGCAGGAGTGCCCCGTCGCCTGGGGCGATTACCGGATCACCCTGCTGGACCACCGGGAGGGGGAGGGACTTGCCCTTCGGCCCTGGCGGCAGGGGGAGCGGATGGGCCTGACGGTGGGCCCTGCGGCGCCGGGAGACCGTCTGGTTCTGCCGGAGACCCACGGGGGCGGCCGCAGCATCAAACGGCTGTGCATGGACCGCCGGATCTCCCTCCCGGAGCGGGACCGGCTGCCGGCCGTCTACGCGGGAGGATGCCTGGCGGCGGTGTGGCGGCTGGGCGTGGATATGGCGTTTGCAGCACCGGAGGGGGAGCCCTGCCGGTTCATTCAGATTACCGAAGCGGCAAAGGAGAGAGATTTGATATGAAAAGCGAGATGGAAAGGGATATCCTGAAGGTCCTGGTGACAGAGGAGGAGCTGAAGGCCCGCATCACCGAAATGGGCGCGGAGCTGTATGAGCAGTTTCATGGCAAGAACCCGCTGTTTCTGGGCGTGTTGAAGGGGTCTTTCGTATTCATGGCGGACCTGGTCCGGGCTTGCCAGGTGAAGAGCGACGTGGAGTTCATCGCCGTCAGCTCCTACCAGAACGCCACTGTGTCCTCCGGCCGGGTGCAGATCACCCACGACCTGCAGCAGGACATCACCGGACGGCACCTGATCATCGTGGAGGACATTCTGGACTCCGGCAACACCTTGGCGTTTTTGAAGGACTACTTCATGACCAAGGGAGCGGCTTCCATTACCATCGTGACGCTGCTGGACAAGCCCTCCCGCCGGACTAAGGCCATCACCGCCGACCTGGCGGGGTTCGTGGTGCCGGACGAGTTTGTGGTGGGGTATGGGCTGGACTACTGCCAGCAGTACCGGAACGTGCCGTACATCGGGGTTTTGAAGCCGGAGGTATACTCCGGGGAGTGAGGCGATACGCCCTGTTTTGGGCGGACTCCGCCCAATCGTAACATGAAAACAGTCTCCCATTGCGTCCCAGGCAATGGGAAAGGAGGCTTCTGCTCGTGACAAAACAAAGACGGCTATCCAATCTGAGCTTCGTACTGCTGGCCCTCGTGATCCTGCTGTGTGTCAACTGGCTCTGGCAGAACGACAACCATGTGGACCAGCTGGAATACTCCCAGGTCCGCCAGCTGTTCCTGCAGGAAAAAGTGACGGGGCTGACCATTGACAGCGGCGGCACACTGACCCTGGAGCTGCGGGAGCCGGTGAACGGCAGCGAGACCGTGCGGTATGAGCTGTACAGCTTCCAGCTGTTTTATGACGACTTCAATGACCTGGTTCAACAGCAGTATGCGGAGGGTATCATCCAGCACTATGACTACCCGGAGCCGGTGCGCACCAACTGGCTGCTGGAGCTGCTGCCCTTCCTGCTGACGGCGGTGATCCTGGGGCTGATGTGGTACTTCCTGGTGATTCGGCCCCAGGGAGGTGGCATGGGACCGGACAAGATGGCCAAATTCGGCTCCGCCCGGACCCGGATGCTGACGGACAAGGACAAAAAGGTCACTTTCGACGACGTGGCCGGCGCCGATGAGGAGAAGGAGGAGCTCCGGGAGATCGTGGAGTTCCTGAAGGACCCCAAGAAGTACCTGTCTCTGGGGGCCCGGATTCCCAAGGGCGTGCTGCTGGTGGGCCCTCCCGGCACCGGCAAGACCCTGCTGGCCAAGGCCGTGGCAGGGGAGGCCGGCGTGGGCTTCCTGTCCATCTCCGGCTCCGATTTCGTGGAGCTGTACGTGGGTGTGGGCGCCAGCCGCGTCCGGGACCTGTTCGAGCAGGCCAAGAAGAACGCCCCGGCTATCGTGTTTATTGACGAGATCGACGCTGTGGGCCGCCAGCGGGGCACGGGCCTGGGCGGCGGCCATGACGAGCGGGAGCAGACCCTGAATCAGCTGCTGGTGGAGATGGACGGCTTTACCGCTAACGAAGGTGTGGTGGTCCTGGCGGCCACCAACCGGGCGGATGTGCTGGACCCGGCGTTGCTGCGGCCCGGTCGGTTCGACCGGCAGGTGTACGTGGGCCTGCCCGACATCCGGGGCCGGAAGGAGATCCTGGAGGTCCACGCCAAGGGCAAGCCCCTGGCGGAGGATGTGGACCTGGGCCAGCTGGCCCGGGGCACTCCGGGTTTCACCGGCGCGGACCTGGAGAACCTCATCAACGAGGGAGCCCTGTTGGCCGCCCGGAAAAATCAGAAGTTCATCACCATGCAGGATCTGAAGGACGCGGAGATCAAGGTCATCGCCGGACCGGAGAAGAAAAGCCGGGTGATCCCCCAGCACGAGCGTGAGCTGACCGCCTATCACGAGGCAGGCCACGCTGTGGTGATGCATGCGCTGCCAGATCAGGACCCGGTGACCCAGATCACCATCGTGCCCCGGGGCCAGGCGGGCGGCATGACCATCTCCCTGCCGGAGGAGGACCGGTCTTATCTCTCCCGGCGGTATATGGAGGATCAGATCGTGGGTCTCTTGGGCGGCCGGGTGGCGGAGAAGCTGTGCCTGGGAGACATCTCCACCGGTGCCAGCAACGACATCCAGCGGGCCAGCCAGATCGCCCGGAAGATGGTGGCCACCTATGGCATGAGCGACAAGATCGGCACCGTAGCCTTCGAGTCCGGCCACGACGAGGTGTTCATCGGCCGCACCATGACCCAGGGCCGCAGCTATTCCGAGGCGGTGGCCGCCCAGATCGACCAGGAGGTCCAGCGCCTGGTGGCGGATGCCTATGACCGCTGCGAACGGATCCTGAACGACAACCGCGACAAGCTGGAGGCCGTGGCGTCCTATCTGCTGGAGCATGAGACCATGGAGCGGGAGGCGTTTCTGGCCGTGTTCGGCGAACAGCCGTTGTCCCTGAAAAAAGAAGAGGTCTGAGAAAAGGCCGCCGTCCGGAGAACCGGACGGCGGCCTTTTTGCAAAAAGCGGGGAATAAAGCCGCCGCAACCCTCCAAAACTGTTGGAGTGACGGGAAAATGCATCAACGCAGTCACTGGAGTTTGGCAAAATTACCAATTCGCCTGTCTCTCTATCGAGGACAAATGACCGCATTTTTCTCTGCGATTTTTTTGAAACGTCCACAACAGAGGGACAAATGACCGGAATATGCGGAAAAATCTTGAACTTTTTTGAAAGAGAGCGGAAAACTTTCTGTGGATTATTCATCTTGCAAAGCCTGGAAAAAACCTGTAAAATGCCTTTCATACATGAGGGAACAGCGATCCTGAACCATTGATAGGAGGAAAAGAAGCATGAAGAGAGTTCTTGCACTGGCTCTGGCTATGGTCATGGCTCTGAGTCTGGCCGCCTGCGGCGGCAGCGGCGACACATCCACCGGCGACTCCGGCAGCAGCGGGGGGAATGTGGTCCGCATCGGTGTGTTCGAGCCTGCCACCGGCGACTCCGGTCCCGGCGGCAAGCAGGAGATGCTGGGTATGCAGTATGCCAATAAGGAGACCCCCACGGTAGACATCGGTGGCACCACCTACAACGTGGAGCTGGTCTACGCGGACAACGGTTCCACTACCGACAAGGCGCCCACCGCCGCGGCGGAGCTGGTGAGCAAGGATGTCAGCCTGGTGCTGGGCTCTTACGGCTCCAGCGTGGCTATGGCCGGCGGTCCGGTGTTTGACGAGGCGGGCCTGGCCGCCATCGGCGTCACCTGCACCAACCCCAATATCACCGCAGGCAACGACTATTACTTCCGGATTTGCTTCCTGGACAACTTCCAGGCCCAGGTGCTGGTGAATTTCGCAAAAGACAAGTTCAGCGCACAGAAGGCCTACTGCCTAGGTGAGTTGGGCAACGAGTACGACCAGGGCCTGATCGCCTTCTTCGAGCAGAACTTTGACGGTGAGGTCATCAAGGACTCCTTCCCCACCAACACCTCCGACTTCACCACCTACCTGAACAAGGCCGTGGCAGAGGATGTGGATGTGATCTTCTGCCCCGTCTCCATCGCCTACGCCACGCAGATCGTGGGTCTGGCCGCCTCCATGGGCCTGGATATCCCCCTGCTGGGCTCCGACACACTGGACAGCAACGTGGTGCTGGAGGCCGCGCAGGGCAGCAACGTACAGCTGTACGTGTCCACCTTCTACCAGGAGGGCGGCTCTCCCAAGTTCGATGACGGCATCAAGGCATGGCTGAACGAGGACTCCACCGCCATGACCAACAACGGCGGCAACGATACCATCGCCGCTGTCACTGCCATGGGCTATGACGCCTACTATGTGGCGCTGGAGGCCCTGAAGGCCGCCGGCTCTACCGACAAGGCCGCCGTGAAGGCCGCGCTGCCTGACGTGACCTACACCGGCGTGTCCGGCTCCATCGCCTTTGACGAGCAGGGCGACGCCATCCGGGACACCGCCTATATCAAGACCGCAGACACCGCCAACAACGCCTGGACGCTGGAGACGGTCCAGACTGTGGAATAAGCCTGCCATCCGGCCAGCCTGGCGGGGTATCCCCCGCCAGGCGGCTTGTTCTTGCGCGAGATGGGACCGCCTCGAAAGGGGCCGCAGCCCGGCCTTTTTGGAGACGGTCCTTCCCGCTCGCCAACTCTGAAAGAAAAGGGGGTATCCCTGTGCAATACGGAATTTCCATCCTGCTCTCCGGCATCTCGCTGGGCGGGCAGTACGCCCTGATCGCCATCGGATACACCATGGTTTACGGCATCCTGCGCCTGATCAACTTCGCCCACGGCGACGTGTTCATGGCGGCGGGATTAATCATGGTCTATCTCAGCGCAAGCCTGCCCATCGGCGTGGCGCTGCCGCTGATGATCCTGCTGACGGTGCTGCTGGGCTTTGTCATCGAACGGGCAGCCTACAAGCCGCTGCGCAGCGCGCCCCGGATGAGCGTCATGATCTCCGCCATCGGCGTCAGCTATCTGCTGCAGAATTTGGCCACCTATATCACCGGCGGACTGCCGCAGATGTACCCCAGCCTGCCCGGCCTGTCCAGTCAGATCACCATTGCCGGCACCTCCACCAAAATGGTGACGGTGATTACGCCATTCCTGGTGGTGGCGCTGGTAGTGGTGCTGACCCAACTCATCAACCACACCAAGATCGGCATGGCCATGCGGGCCGCCTCCCGGGATTTTGAGACCGCGCAGCTGATGGGCATCAAGATCAACAACATCATCAGCTTCACCTTTGTCATCGGTTCCTTCCTGGCGGCGGTGGGGTCTGCGCTGTACTTCACCAACTATCCCTCCATCGTGCCGCTGTCCGGCTCCCTGCCGGGCCTGCGGGCCTTCGTGGCGGCAGTGTTCGGCGGCATCGGCTCCATTCCCGGGGCCGTGGTGGGGGCATTCCTCATCGGTCTCAGCGAGACGGTGATCAAGAGCTCCAACTGGAGTGTGTTTTCCGACGCGTTCACCTTCGCGCTGCTCATCATCATCCTGGTGGTGAAGCCCACCGGCCTGTTCGGTGAGAAGTCCACCGACAAAGTGTAAAGGGGGCGTCACGATGCTGCAAGAAAAAAAGAGCAAACGGGGCGCGTGGATCGCCCTGGGCTGCGTGGCGGCCCTGCTGGTCCTGGTGATTGTGCTGGAGAACACCATGCAGCCCACCAGTATGCTGTTCACCGTGCTGAAGAAGGGGGCTGTGTACGCGCTGGTGGCGGCCTCCCTGAACCTGCTGAACGGCTTTACGGGCCTGTTCTCCCTGGGGCAGGCGGGCTTCATGTTGCTGGGCGCCTACACCTACGCCATTCTGACCATTCCCTCTGCCGACCGGGAGAGCGTCTACTACCTCTACGGCGGCTCGGCGGTGAATTTCTCCCTGCCGGAGCTGTTCGGCGGCGGCGCCCTGGGTCTGATCCTGGGTGTGCTGGCGGCGCTGATCCTGGCGGGCTGTGTGGCGGCGGTGATCGCCTGGCTTATCGGCCTGCCGGTGCTGCGGCTGAAGAGCGACTACCTGGCCATCGCCACCCTGGGCTTTGCGGAGATCATCCGGGCCATCTTCCAGTGGGACCGGCTGGGCCCTGTCACCAACGGCGCCAACGCGCTGAAGAGCTTTCCCACCTTCTCCAGCTTCAACATCGAGAACGCCAATGGGGAGGTGGTGCTGCGCCTTTCCACCTTTGTGCCCTTCCTGCTGGTGGCAGTGTGCATCGGGATCATGGTGCTGCTGATCAACTCCACCTATGGCCGGGCCTTCAAGGCCATCCGGGAGGATGAGGTGGCCGCCGAGGCCATGGGCATCAATCTGGCCAAGCACAAGCGGATGGCCTTCTGCATCAGCTCCTTCTTCGCCGGCGTGGGCGGCGGCCTGTTCGCCATGTTCGCCAACCAGGCCCAAGCCAAGACCTTCACCACCTCCATGACCTACGAGATCCTGCTGATCGTGGTGATCGGCGGCATCGGGTCCATCTCCGGCAGCTGCATCGCCTCGTTCCTGTACGTGGCGGCCAGCGAGTGGTGGCTGCGGTTCCTGGACACGGAGACGTATATCGGCGCCTTCAAGGTGCCCTTCCTGCGGACCGGCTTCCGGATGGTGGTGTTCTCCATCATCATCATGATCGTGGTGCTGTTCTTCCGCCGCGGCCTCATGGGGGACCGGGAGCTCTCTGATGTGGCCCGGAGCCTGCGGGCCCGCCTCTCCGGAAAATCGAAAAAGAAGGAGGCGGCGAAATGAGTGAAAAGATCCTTCGTTTGGAGAATATCACCATGCAGTTCGGCGGCGTCATCGCCGTGAACAACATGAATCTGGAGGTAGGCGAGGGGGAGATCGTCTCCCTGATCGGCCCCAACGGCGCGGGCAAGACTACGGCCTTCAACGTCATCACCGGCGTGTACCAGCCCACCAACGGCGCGGTGTGGTACCGGGGGGAGAAGATCGTGGAAAACTACCCCCAGGGCAAGATGCGCAAGCTCTACAAGGGCGAGCACGCCGGGGAGTACACCCACGCCCTGGCCCCCACCCCGGACAAGATCACCCGGATGGGCATGGCCCGGACTTTCCAGAATATCCGTCTGTGGAAGGACCAGACGGTGTTCGACAACGTGCTGACGGCCATGCACTGCCGTGCGACGTGCAACCTCCTCACCGCGACCTTCCATCTGAACCGGCAGGAGGAGGCGCGGCAGCGCCAGCGGGTGGAAGAGCTGCTGGCGGAGGTGAACCTCAGCGACGTTTCCGGGGAGAAGGCGAACTCCCTGCCCTACGGCAAGCAGCGGCGGCTGGAGATCGCCCGGGCCCTGGCCACGGATCCGCAGCTGCTGCTGCTGGACGAACCGGCTGCGGGCATGAACCCCCAGGAGACCGACGAGCTGACGGCCTTCATCGGGGAAATCCGCACGAAGTTCGGCCTGACGGTATTTCTGATCGAGCACCACATGGACCTGGTCATGGACATCTCCGACCGGATCTATGTGCTGGACTTCGGCAAGCTGATTGCCGACGGCACACCGGCGGAGATCCAGAACAATCAGCGCGTCATCGACGCGTACCTGGGGGTGGCGGAAGATGCTTAAAATCCAACAGCTGCGGGTGTCCTACGGCGGCATCCAGGCTCTCCGGGGCATCGACCTGGAGGTGCCGGACGGCAAGATCGTCACCCTGATCGGCGCCAACGGCGCGGGCAAGTCCACCACCCTGCGGACCATCTCCGGCCTGGTGAAGGCGGAGTCCGGCTCCATCCAGTGGAACGGGGAGGAGCTGCTGGGCAAGCCCATCGACAAGATCATCTCCGCGGGCATCGCCATGAGCCCGGAGGGGCGGCGGGTGTTTGCGGACCTGACGGTGCTGGAGAACCTGAAGCTGGGAGCCTACCTCCGCAAGGACAAAGCGGAGATCGAAAAGGACCTGAAATGGGTCTATGAGCTGTTCCCCCGGCTGGAGGAACGGAACTGGCAGTCCGCCGGCACCCTCTCCGGCGGCGAACAGCAGATGCTGGCGGTGGGCCGGGCCCTGATGTCACGGCCGAAGCTGATGATGCTGGATGAGCCGTCCCTGGGCCTGGCGCCGCTGGTGGTGCAGGACATCTTCTCCATCATCCGGGAGATCAACCGCCAGGGCGTGACGGTACTGCTGATCGAACAGAACGCCAACATGGCCTTGAAGATCGCGGACCTGGCCTATGTGCTGGAGACGGGGAACATCACCATGTCCGGCACCGGCGCGGAGCTGCTGGCCAATGAGAAGATCAAAGAGGCGTATCTCGGCAAGCACAGATAACAGCAGGAGAGAGGCGGAAGCCTCTCTCCTGTTTTTGCGTTTCCACTGCCGATGCCGCGGCCCGAAGGAGGGACGGGCGGCCTTTGCGGAGAACATGTGGGGAGAACGGACGATTCGTCCGTTCTTTTTTTGCGCGGATTTTTCGGAACGGCGCATGAAATGCCAAAATCCAGAGACCCTAAACCAGAGCGATTTCCCTGTACCTTTCCGATGAACAAAGGAGTGAGCTTTTTGGAAACCGGAATTCACAATACCTCCGAGATCGGGCGGCTGAAAAAGGTCCTGCTCCACCGCCCCGGCGGTGAGCTGGAAAATCTGATGCCGGAGTATTTGGAGCGGCTGCTCTTTGATGACATCCCCTATCTGAAGGAGGCCCAGCGGGAGCACGACGCCTTTGCCGACTGCCTCCGGCAGCAAGGAGTGGAGGTGGTCTACCTGCGGGATCTGGTGGCGGAGTCCATCACGGACGCCGACGTGCGGGCCGACTTGATCCGCCAGTTCCTGGAGGAGTCCGGCGTCAAGGACGACCGGCTCCGGGAGAGCCTGGAGGACTTCCTCTCTGCCCTGCCGGACAAGGAGATGGTGTCTGCCATGATGGCGGGCGTCCGCAAGACCCAGCTCCGGGCAAACAGCGCCCGGCTGGGGGACTATCTCTCTGCCGCCGGGGATGATTACCCCTTCGCCGTAGACCCTCTGCCCAACCTCTATTTTACCCGGGACCCCTTCGCCACCATCGGTACCGGCGTGTCCATCCACAAAATGCACACCGCCACGAGAAACCGGGAGACCCTGTTCGGCAAGTTCATTTTCGAGCACCACCCGGACTACCGCAACGCCCCCAGGTGGTACGACCGGGGCGAGACCTCCTCCCTGGAGGGGGGCGATATCCTGATCCTGTCCCCTCAGGTGCTGGCGGTGGGCATCTCTCAGCGGACGGAGGAGGACTCCATCGACGCCTTGGCGGAGACGGTGCTCTCCGAGAGCAAGACCTTCCGCAAGCTGCTGGCCTTTGACATTCCCAAGAGCCGGTCCTTCATGCACCTGGATACGGTGTTCACCATGGTGGACCGGGACAAGTTCACCGTCCATCCCAACATCCTCCAGCAGATTACGGTGTTCGTCATGGAGCTGGACGAAAACCGGAAGATGAAAATCCGTCAGGAGGACGGCCGGCTGGAGGACATCCTGAAGGAGCACCTGGAGCTGGATAAGGTGACACTGATCCCCTGCGGCCAGGGCAGCGAGATCGACGCCGCCCGGGAGCAGTGGAGCGACGGCTCCAATACCCTGGCCATCGGCCCCGGCGAGGTGGTGGTGTACTCCCGGAACTATGTCACCAACCGGGCCCTGGAGGAGGCGGGCATCCGGCTCCACACCATTCCCAGCGCAGAACTCTCCCGCGGGCGGGGCGGACCCCGGTGCATGTCCATGCCGCTGTGGCGGGAGGATCCGTAAGCATTCGCGGAGCGTGAATGGGCCGCCCCGGCCAGGGAGGGCTTGTCCAGCGGGATGCACCCCCATGTCGTCGTCGCAAAGTCCGCTCAGCCCCGTTTCCGTGTACGGCGAAAACTGCGCCCGCTCCCTTGCACCCCAAGGGCACTTCCGCACCCACTCCGTGGGCTTGGGCGCTCCTCCTCTCCCCACCGTGCGGGGCGCGGCGGGACCCCTTATCGGTCTTGCCAAAAGAGAAACGGGCCGTGCACGGTCCAAAGAGAAAGGCGCCTGGATGCGCTCTGGTGCAGTGGCCCTCCGCGCTGAAGGGGGGCGGCGAATCGGTGCCTGCTCCGATTTGGCCTTGCCTTCGGGCACGCTAGGCCCTTCTGCAATTCCCTCGACTGCCGTCCCGTGGTGGATGGTGCGGAAGTTGCCGGGATGCAAGGACGCATTTGAACTGCTTCGCTTTTCCTGTCTCGCGCTACGGCGCTCCGGGGATTTCCGTCATCAGTGTTCCACTGGTTCCTCCTTCCGCGCGTTCGGCTTCGCTACGCGCTGCCCTGGCGGTCATGGAAGCTGCAGCTTGGCCCTATGCTGAAACTCTCATTAACCACCGGCCAGCGGCAGCGAAAATCAGCGCAGCGTGTATCCCGGACTTCCCCGGGCTGGAGGGGTTCACAAGGGCCGGACGTTTCCCTCTCTGACCGCCGCAAGGGATCGCCAACCTTCCCCCGCCGAAACATGTTTTCTTTTCCGCCGGGAGCAGTATCCCCCACAGCCCCTGTTCGGCGGTCCACATCTGTCCCCTCAAAAAGTCCTCATCATGAACAAGATAAAAAGGAGTGCATTTTATGGCAATCAATTTGAAAGGCCGGAGTTTTCTGACTCTGGAAGACTTCACCCCCGCGGAGATCCGTTATCTCCTGGACCTGGGCCACGACCTGAAGGCCAAGCGCCGGGCCGGCATCTGCGACCCAACCCTTCAGGGCAAGCACATCGTGCTGCTGTTTGAAAAGACCTCCACCCGCACCCGCTGCTCCTTCGAGGTGGCTGCTACCCAGGAGGGGGGCCACGTCACCTATCTGGACGCCGGCAGCAGCCAGATGGGCAAGAAGGAGTCTCTGGAGGACACCGCCAAAGTGCTGGGCCGGTTTTTCGACGGCATCGAGTACCGGGGCTACGACCAGAAGGTGGTGGAGGATCTGGCGAAGTACGCCGGTGTGCCCGTCTGGAACGGTCTCACCGACGCAGACCACCCCACCCAGATCCTGGCGGACATGATGACCATTGAGGAGCACTGCCACAAGCCCCTGAACCAGGTGAAGGTGGTGTTCCCCGGCGACGTGCGGAACAATATGTGCTACGCCTGGATGATCGGCGCCGCCAAGATGGGTATGCATTTTGTGGGCCTGGGGCCCCAGGAGCTGGCCAAGGAGATGGACGGCACACTGGTGAAGCGGGTATTCGCCACCGCACGGGAGAACGGCGGCCTCATCGAGATCACCGACGACATGAACTCCCTGAAGGATGCGGACGTGATCTACGGCGACATCTGGGCTTCCATGGGCGAGGAGGACCTGATCCCCGAGCGGGCCAAGCTGCTGACGCCCTACCGGGTGACGGAGGAGACACTGAAGGCCACCGGCAACTCCAACGTGCTGTATCTGCACTGCCTGCCCTCCTTCCATGACTTTGAGACCAAGCTGGCCAAGGAGTGGCAGGACAAGGGCGTGGACATCCGGGAGGTCACCGACGAGGTGTTCCGCAGCCGCCACAGCGTGGTATTCGACGAGGCGGAGAACCGGATGCACTCCATCAAAGCTGTGCTGGTGGCCACCATCGGAAGATAATTCATGGAAAAGGCGCCGCCTTTTTCGTGAGAGCGTTTACAGCTATCTGCATGTACTCGCTTCGCTTGCACACTTGATAGCTGGGAAGGATGTTTGCCGACACGCGTGCTGCCGGCAAACATGATGGAAATGATGTTGACGCCGCGGCGTCAAAACAGAAGCGGGGTAGATATCTTGAATCAAAAAAAATTCCACATGCCCACAGCCTATACGATCCTGTTCCTGCTGCTGATCCTGGTGGCTGCCGCCACCTGGATCATCCCGGCGGGCAGCTATGACTACGTGGACGGCGTGCCGGTGGCGGGGACGTACCACACGGTGGAGCAGAATCCCCAGGGAGTGGGCGACGTTCTGAAGGCAGCTTTTTCTGGCTTTTACGACGCGGTGGACGTGTGCATCTTCATCCTGATGGTGGGCGGCTTTCTGGGCGTGGTGATGAAGACCGGTGCCGTGGACGCCGGCGTGGGCAACGTCATCCGCCTGCTGGGCGGCCGGGAGAAGTGGCTGATCCCCATTCTGATGCTGCTGTTCGGCTTGGGCGGCACCACCTACGGCATGTGGGAGGAGACCATGGCCTTTTATCCCCTGCTGATCCCGGTGTTCCTGGCGGCCGGGTACGACGCGGTAGTGGGCATCAGCGTGATCCTGCTGGGGGCCGGGGCCGGCGTCATCGCCTCCACGGTGAACCCCTTTGCCACCGGCATCGCCGCGGGCTTTGCCGGGGTCTCTCTGGGAGAGGGTATCGTGCTGCGGCTGCTGGAGTGGGTGGCCTTTGAGGCGGCGGCCATCTGGTTTGTGATGGCCTACGCCGCGAAGGTCAAGAAGAACCCCTCCAAATCCGTGGTGGGCGTGGGCGCGGGCAAGATCCAGGTAAGCATGGACCAGCAGGTGTCCTTTACCGCCAAGCGGAAGGTCATCATGGCCCTCTTTACGCTGACATTCCTCATCATGGTCTATGCTGTGGTGCCCTTTGACGAGATGGGCCTGTCCCTGCCCGCTCTGGGCTGGTGGTTTCCGGAGCTCTCCGCCCTGTTCTTGGTGGCAGGTGTCGTCATCGGCCTCATTGACCGGATGAGTGAGGAGGAGCTGGTAGAGACCTACGTGGCCGGCTGCGCGGACCTTTTGGGCGTGGCCTTTATCATCGGCATCAGCCGGGGCATCACTGTGCTGATGAACGACGGCGCCATCACCGACACGGTCCTCCACTGGGGAGAGCAGGCCCTTTCCGGCGCCGGGGCCATCAGCTTCACGCTGCTGGTGTTCGCCCTGTACCTGCCCCTCACCATCCTGATCCCGTCCTCGTCGGGCCTGGCGACACTGTCCATCCCCATTGTGGCGCCCCTGGGCAAATTCGCCGGGGTGGGCGGCGATCTGGTGGTGACAGCGTTCCAGTCCGCCTCCGGCCTGGTGAACATCATCACCCCTACTGCGGCGGTGGTGATGGGCGCCCTGGCCCTGGGCCATGTGCCCTACGACCGCTGGGTGAAGTATGTGTGGAAGCTGATACTCTGGTTTTTGCTGCTGGCCCTGGCGTTCCTGGTGGCGGGTGTGCTGCTGGGATAGAAAAAGCAAAGCGCGCACGGTTTTCCGTGCGCGCTTTTTTGCCATATCCAAATGCCGGAAGATGGCGGTTCCGGCGGCTGACTGCTGTTCCGGAAGCGGCCTTCCGCGGAGGCGCCTGATGGGGAAGGACGTACCTCAGTACCCCACGATGAGGCCCTTTTCCATGGCATAGAAGCTGGTGAGTCCCCGGCAGGACAGCAGGTCCACCTGTTTCACCGGCAGGTCTGCCAGGATCTGCCGCTTCAGGGCCATAGCACCCTCCAGGTTCTCACAGTGGGAGATTACCACCTCTGCGTCGGTGCAGTCCTTGCTGGCCTTCATCAGGGCGGTGATGGCCCGGTAGGTCTTACCCACGCCCCGGGCCTTATCCGCCACATGAATGGTGCCCTCGGCTGTGGCGTCCGCAATGATGTGGATGCCCAGGGAGCGGAGCAACGTGCCCACAATGGGCCGCATCCGGCCATTTTTGATGAGGTTGTCGAAATTTTCCAGGGTGAAGCAGGTCCGCAGGGTGGCCTGATAGCGGTGGAGCTGCTGGCACAGAGCGTCGAAGTCCCCATCATCCCCCGCTGCCTCCATCAGGGCCTGGGCCCGGCGGATCAGCAGCACCATGGCCCCGGCGGCGGCGCGGGAGTCGATGACGCAGATCTGCTTTTCCGGGTGCTCCTCCAGCACCATCTCCCGGGCGATGCAGGCCGCGTGATACGTGCCGGAGAGCTGGGAGGAAAGCGTGAAGCAGACGGTACGGTCCCCCCGCTCAAAGGCCCCGGCAAAGTCGGCGGGGGAGGGGCAGGCGGACGAGGAGGCAGCCTTCTCCACCGCCATGGCGGAGAGCAGGGCGGGAACCGACAGGGCGTCATCGTCCACAAATTCCCGGCCGCCCACCTGGATGCGCAGAGGCACGGTCTCAAACCGGACGCAGCTGCTGTGGAAGGAAGCTGTCCGCAGGTCGCAGCTGCTGTCGCTCACAATATTCCATGTCATAAAGAACACCCCGAAATCTGATTTTAAAAACGATATCTTCTGCCACCATCATACTGGAGGAAGGGAGAATTGTCAAGGATGGATTCGGAAATCTTGACAGGCGGAAAAAATAGTGCTATGCTGGAACAGTTCTTATAAGAACTGTTTTAAATAAAATGAAAGGGGGCGGGCGCTGTGGCAGTGAGCAGTACGCAGCTGCTGCGGGTTATCCAGCAGTTCCGCCGGTATTACGATAGGCATTTCTCAGAGCTTCTGTCCCGCACCGGGCTCTCCATGCGGGAGATGCATGTGGTGCTGTTTCTGGCCAATCATCCGGCACATGACACTGCCCGGGACGTGACAGAGCTCCGGGGACTGGCCAAGAGCCAGGTGTCCGCCGCGGTGGACCTGCTGGCGGCGCGGGAGCTGCTCCGCCGTCAGCCGGACAAGGCAGACCGCCGGGTGATCCATCTGGCGCTGACAGATGCGGGCGCGGCCCTGGCCCGGGAGGGGCAGAAGCTCCAGAGTACCTGCCTGGACGCGCTGTTTGCCGGTCTGACACAGTCGGAGGCGGAGCGATTTCAGGAACTGCTGGAAAAGGTTCTGACCAGCGCGGAAGTGCGGTTGAAGGAAGGAGGCAATACATGAGCCGTCGAAATGTGGACCTGGGCAGCGGGAGCGTGGGAAAGCTGCTGTTTTCCCTGGCCGTTCCTACCATCACCTCCCAGATCGTCAACATGCTGTACAATCTGGTGGACCGGGTGTACATCGGCCACATGCAGCCGGTGGAGACTGTGGGCAAGCTGGCCCTCACCGGCGTGGGGGTGTGCCTGCCCATCATCATGGTGATCTCCGCCTTCGCGGCCCTGATGGCCTTCGGCGGCGCACCCCGGGCCTCCATCGCCGAAGGGCGGGGAGACCTGAAAGAGTCGGAGCGGATCATGGGCAACAGCTTCACCATGCTGGTGGCGGTGTCCGTGGTGCTGACTGTGGTCTTTCTGGTGTTTGCGGAACCCATGCTCCGCATCTTCGGCGCCAGCGACAACACCATCGGCTACGCCCTGAACTATATGCGCATTTATGCCCTGGGCACCATCTTCGTCCAGGTGACCCTGGGCATGAACGCCTATATCACCGCCCAGGGCTTCACGGTGGTGGGCATGAAGACTGTGCTGATCGGCGCGATCCTCAATACGGTGCTGGACCCCATCTTCATCTTCGCCTTCGGCATGGGGGTCCGGGGCGCGGCCCTGGCCACCATTCTATCCCAGGCGGTCTCCGCGGTGTGGGTGCTAAAGTTCCTTACGGGCAGCAAGACCAAGTGGCACCTGCGGCGGGAGCACCTGCGGCCCCAAGCCAAGGTGGTGCTGCCGGCCCTGGCCCTGGGCGCTTCCCCCTTCATCATGCAGTCTACGGAGAGCCTCATTACCGTGTGCTTCAACTCCTCACTGCTGAAATACGGCGGGGACATCGCTGTGGGTGCTATGACCGTGCTCTCCAGCATCATGCAGTTCGCCATGATGCCCCTCCAGGGCCTGACCCAAGGGGCCCAGCCCATCATCAGCTACAACTACGGCGCCCGGAATCCGGAGCGGGTACGGCGTGCCTTCCAGGTGCTGCTGATGGCCTGCCTGGCATACTCCCTGCTGCTGTGGGCGCTGGTGCAGCTGTTCCCCCAGCTGTTCGCCCTGATGTTCACCTCGGACAGCGAGCTGGTGAGCTATGCCTCCTGGGCCCTGCGGATCTACATGGCGGCCACCGGGATCTTCGGCATCCAGATCGCCTGTCAGCAGACTTTCGTGGCCCTGGGCAACGCCAAGATCTCCTTGTTCCTGGCAGTGCTGCGGAAGATCATCCTGCTGATTCCCTTCATTTATATTCTGCCCAACTTTTTTGCGGATAAGGCTTTTGCGGTCTTTCTGGCGGAGCCGGTGGCGGATTTCCTGGCGGTGTGTACCACAGCCACCATGTTCGCTGTCCATTTCAAAAAGAGCATGACCGCGCTGGAGGGAAAGCCCGGCGTGTGAACCGAAAACCCGATGCAGAGAGCCGGCCGCCCCAAGGGCGGCCGGCTTTTTTGCGCGGGGGAGTGGACGGTAGGCATCAGGCCCCGAAGATCTCCGCCAGCAGGTCCATGGCCTCTGGCAGCGCCGCCGGGCTGAGGCCGGCATAGTTCACCACCAGCGTGTGGGCGTAGGCAGGGGAGGGGATGGCGGCGTACTCCGAGAGAAAGCCCAGCCGGACGCCCAGGGCCGCAGCCCGGTCCCGCAGGGCCCCGTCGCTCTCCCGGGTGTCCAGCTGCAGGAGAAAGTGGAGCCCCGCCCCCTGCTCCGAGATCGTGATCCGATTCCGGAAAGGGCTGGACCGGAAGGAGGCCAGAACCGCGTCGTGACGGGTGCGGTACTCCTTGCGCATCCGGGCCAGGTGCTGCTCGTAGTGGCCCTGGTCCAGGAACCGGGCCAGCACGTGCTGGTCCAGGGCGGGCACCGTGCAGGAATAAAAATCCAGCTCCCGGCGGTACTGCTCCAGCAGGCGGGGCGGCAGCACCATGAATCCCACCCGCATGGAGGGGGAGATGGTCTGGGAGAAGGTGTTCATGTACACCACCCGCCCGGCGGTGTCGATACTCTGGAGGGTGGGAATGGGACGGCCTGTAAAGCGGAACTCGCTGTCATAGTCATCCTCGATGATGATGCCTCCGGCCTTCTCAGCCCAGCGGAGCAGGGCCTGCCGCCGGCCGATGGGTGTCACCAGTCCGGTGGGATAGTGGTGGGCGGGAGAGAGATGGACCACACTGGCTCCCGCCGCCTCCAGGGCCTCCGGGGGAACGCCCTGGCCGTCCAGGGGCACCGGGCGGCAAGCCGCGCCGCACTTGCCGTACACCTGGCGGATTTTGGGATAGCCCGGATCCTCCACGGCAAAGACGGCCTCCCGTCCCAGCAGCTGAGCCAGCAGCAGATACAGGTACTCCGCCCCGGCCCCCACCACGATCTGCTCCGGCGGCACAGCCATGCCCTTATACTCCCGCAGGTCCCGGGCGATGGCCTGCCGCAGGGCGGGCAGCCCCTGGTGGGGCACTGGGCGCAGCAGGGCTTCCCCGTCCTCGGACAGCACCTGCCGGGTCAAACGGGCCCAGGCCGCCGCGGGGAAGCGGCTGGCGTCCACCTGGTTGCTCTTCAGATCCAGCCGCCAGACCGGGGCCTCCGGCGGCGCCTCAGGAGCCGGAGGAGCGGGGACGGCAGGCCGGGGCCGCTCCACCTCCGCCACAAAAAAGCCCCGCTTGGGCTGGGTGTACACATAGCCCTCCGCCTCCAGCTGCTGGTAGGCCCCCTCCACCGTCATGACGGAGATGTGCAGGTGCTCCGCCAGGGCCCGCTTGGAGGGCAGCCGCTCCCCGGCCGTCAGGGTGCCGTCCAGGATGTCCCCCCGGATGCAGCGGTACAGGTATTCATACAGCGGCGCTCTGCCGCGGTTTTCCAGGGCGTAGGTACGCATGGGCTTCCTCCATCTGACCTGATAAAAAATTCAGAAATTGACGCTTTTAATCATATCATATTTGTTCTATGATGGCAACAGCAAATGGGGCGCGAGACGGCCCCGCCGGAAGGAGAAGAGGATATGGAGAAGACAGCGGAGCAGGAGACGGCCAAGACCTTCCAGCGGACACGGATGGTCGTGATGGCGGCGGCCTTTGCGGCGCTGGCCTGCGTGGCCACTATGGTGGTGAAGGTGCCGTCCCCCACCGGCGGCTACATGAACCTGGGGGACACGGTGGTGCTGCTGGGCGGATATCTGCTGGGGCCAGCCTGGGGCGCCCTGGCGGGCAGCATCGGCCCGGCCCTGGCGGATGTGCTGCTGGGCTCGCCCATCTACGCACCCGCTACCCTGGTCATCAAGGCAGGGATGGCGGCTTTGGCGGCCGCGTGCCATCAGGCGTTCGGAAAGGGACGGGGTCCCCTGGGCCTTGCGGCCTGCGGCATCGTGGGAGAGCTGCCCATGGTGGTGGGCTACTGGCTGTACGACGCCCTGCTGCTGGGGAGCGCGGCTGGTGCCGCGGCGGGTATCCCCAGCAATCTGGTGCAGGCTGCCTTCGGCATCGCCGCCTCCACGCTGCTGGCGGCGGCCCTGGGCCGCAGCGCCTACGTCCGGCGGGAGTTCCCCCGGCTGTGATCCCCGCAACATGGAAGAAAGCTCCCCCGGCGGGCCAAAGGCCCGCCGGGGGAGCTTTGCGTCTGCGGGAGAATCTGAAAGATGCTTGTGGAGGGGGGGCCTTGGCGCGGAGGCGGACCCCGGAAGGAGGCCGGATGGCGCAGAGCCCCCGGCCCGGCCCGCAGGCGAGGTCTCCTGAAAGAGAGGCCCCCAGCGGGTTCTAAAACCCGCCGGGGGCTTGTAGGCTTAATGGGGCGCTCAGAAGCCTCCCCAGCCGCTGTCAAAGCTGCCGGGATCCTTGGGGGCCGCGCCCTCTCCCACGCCGGAAGTGTGCTTGGCGGTGTCAAAATAGCCAAGCTCCGTGCACTGGTAGACCGGCAGGTAGAACAGCGCCACCAGCAGCGGCCAGACACAGCCCAGCACCACCTGCAATCCTACGGGCATGGGCAGGGTGATGGCATAGACCTGGGCGGGGTTCGCCAAATAGTAGCCGGGGTCCTGGAAAATGCAGGCGTAGATATAGCCCGTCTGCACGACGGAGGTGAGGGACGCCAGGAGGAGCCAGCCGATATAGCTCAGATCCAGCATGAACAGCTGCCCCTTGTAGCCAAGAGTCTGCTGCTTGCTCATGTTCAGGGCCTCCATCACCCCGATGCCGGGGTTCTCATAGAGGTTGTACAGGGCGAAGCGGTAGCGGTAGGCGGCGATGATGCCTGGAATGACGAACAGCAGTGACCAGAAGAACGTGAAGAGGTAGATCACGATGTTCAGCAGGATGACCTTGCCCACAAAGGAGAACCCGTCGAACAGCGTCAGGTATTCCGCCCGCTCGCCCCGGCGGATGGCCATGCAGTACATCACGAAGCCGGAGGCCAGGACCATGCTCATCAGGCCGGTGAGGATGGAGATGAAGGTGCCCAGCAGGCCCGGATTCATAAGACCCATGAAGCTGTCCGCCAGGTTCAGCACCAGCACCAGGGCCAGGTACAGGCAGGTCATCCCGCGGGGGCTGACCTGGGCGGAGCGCAGCAGCTCCTTCATCTCCTGCTTCAGATGCTTTCGGTCGATCAGTTGTGCCATCATAATATGTCTTGGCCTCCAGATAATTTGAAAATGGGGCGGCCGGAGCCGGACCCGTATCACCAAGCATATCATGTTTCTTCTGAAATAACAAGAGACGGCGTAAAAATGGGAGGGAATGACAGAACTGGATAAAACGTGTGAAAAGTTGCAAAGATTCTGTATAAAGAAGCATATTTTTTTCAAAAGTTGTCGTTCACAGTCTGGACATTTTTCAAAAATAGGTGTAGAATGAGGCGCAGTATGTGATAGTGTCGCCTGCCTGGAGACCCCCTCTCTTGGGAAGGGGAGGGGCCGTGCCCTCCTGCCCGGGCCGACTATCAAGGAGTAAAAATGAGGTGAAGACAATGGCACAAGCTTTCTTTGGCGGCGTTCATCCCCATGATATGAAGGCCGCAACCAATGAAAAGGCCATCGAGCAGCTGGCTCCGCCGGCTGTTGTGGTCATCCCCATGTCGATGCACTTTGGCGCGCCCTGCACGCCCCTGGTCAAGGCCGGGGACCACGTGAAGGTGGGCCAGAAGATCGGCGAATTCCACGGATTGGGCGCCCCGATCCACGCCAGCGTTTCCGGCACGGTGAAGGCAGTGGAACCCCGCCCCTATTCCATGGGCGGCAACATCACGTCTGTGGTCATTGAAAACGACATGCAGGACGAGGTGAGCGAAGAGGTCCAGGTCCCCGCGGATCCCAATGCCCTCAGCGTGGAGGAGATGGTGGAGATCGTCAAGAACGCCGGCATCGTCGGCATGGGCGGCGCTACGTTCCCCACCCACGTGAAGATCACCAGCGGCATCGGCAAGGTGAACACCGTCATCATCAATGGCGCGGAGTGCGAGCCCTACATCACGGGCGACCACCGCACCATGCTGGAGCGGCCCGAGGAGATCATTGGCGGCGCCAAGTTCCTGGCCAAGATGTTCGGCGTGGACAAGGTCGTCATCGGCGTGGAGGACAACAAGCGCAACGGCATCGACGCCATGAACAAGGTCATTGCCGAGCAGAAGGCCCCCGTGGTGGTGGAGCCCCTGCGCTGCCGCTACCCCCAGGGCGGTGAGAAACAGCTCTGCCAGGCCATCACCGGCCGCCAGGTGCCCCCCGGCGGACTGCCCGCCGATATCGGCTGCGCCGTATTCAACATCAACACCACATGCGCCATCTACCGGGCCCTGACCACCGGTATGCCCGTGGTGCGCAAGATCGTCACCGTCTCCGGCTCCGGCGTGGTGGAGCCCAAGAACCTGGAGTGCCCCATCGGCACCCCCGTCTCCAACCTGTTGGACGCCTGCGGCGGCCTGAAGGACGGTACATACAAGCTGATCGCCGGCGGCCCCATGATGGGCATGGCCCAGTACACCGCGGACATCTCCGTGGCCAAGGGCACCGGCGCCATCCTGGCCTTCTGCGAGAACGAGGAGAAGACCGTGGAGAATCCCCAGTGCATCCGCTGCGGCAAGTGCGTGTCCGTCTGCCCGATGCACCTGGAGCCCCTGTTCATGTACCAGTATGCCTCCAAGGGCATGGTGGAGGAGCTGAATGACGCCCACATCATGGACTGCATGGAGTGCGGCGCCTGCTCCTACATCTGCCCGGCCCGGATGCACCTGACCCATATGTTCAAAACCGGCAAGCAGCTGGTGAAGGACAAGGCGGCCGCTGACCGGGCTGCCGCCGAGGCAAAGAAAAAGGCCGAAGAAGCAAAGGAGGCCGCTGCGAAATGACTGACTACAAGAATCTCAAACTGATTGCCACTTCCTCTCCCCACATCCGGGCGGCGGAGAACACCCGCTCCATCATGCTGGATGTTATCATCGCCATGATGCCCGCCCTGATCTGGGCCATTGTGAAGTTCGGCTTCCGGGCCCTGACTCTGACTGCCGTGTCCGTGGTGGGCTGCATGTTCTTTGAGTGGGGCTATCGCAAGCTCATGAAGAAGCCCCAGTCCGTGAACGATCTCTCCGCCGTAGTCACCGGCATCCTGCTGGCGTTTGTCTGCCCGGTGAACATGCCCTACTGGATGATCCTGGTGGGCGACTTCTTCGCCATCGTGGTGGTCAAGCAGCTGTTCGGCGGCATCGGCAAGAACTTCGTCAACCCCGCGCTGGCGGGCCGTGCCGCCCTGGTGGCCAGCTATGCCGGCACCATGAGCGGCGCCTGGGCGGATCCCCAGGCCGGCTGGGTGCCCCTGGCCGGCACTGCCGACGTGGTTACCGCTGCCACGCCTCTGGCCTATATGAAGACCGGCGACATGGCCGGCCTCACCAGCCAGTACAGCGTGACGGATATGTTCCTGGGCAATATCGGCGGCTCCCTGGGCGAGATCTCCGCCCTGCTGCTGATCGTGGGCGGAGCGTATCTGATCTGGCGCAAGGTCATCAGCTGGCAGACCCCCGCGGCCTACATCGCCACCGTGGCCGTGCTGACCTTCCTGTTCCCCAAGGGCGGCGCCGACAATCTGCAGTTCATGCTGTACAGCATCTTCGGCGGCGGCCTGATGCTGGGTGCCTTCTTCATGGCCACTGACTACACCACCTCCCCCGTCACCAAGACCGGCCAGCTGATCTTCGGCCTGGGCTGCGGCCTGCTGACGGTGTTCATCCGCTACTTCGGCTCCTATCCCGAGGGCGTGTGCTACTCCATCATGATTATGAACCTGGTAGTGGCGCTGATCGACAAGGCTGTGAAGCCCTCTCGCTTCGGCGTTGTGAAATCCGCTAACAAGGAGGCGGCTGCGAAATGAGCAACGAAGTCAAGACCAAAGAAAAGATTGATATGGACCCCAAGTACATCGTAAAGCTGACTGTGACCCTGCTGGGGACCTGCCTGATCGTGGCACTGCTGCTGGGTCTGGTCAACGGTGTGACGGCCGGCCCCATCGCTGAGATCAACCAGCAGAAGACTGAAGCGGCCATGCTGGCCGTGGTGTCCGATCCGGACAACACCACCTTCTCCGACGCGCTGGAACTGTCTGGCGATATGACCGCTGCGGCCACAGCTGCCGGCGGCACCCTGAACGAGATGTACGAGGTCCAGGTGAACGGCGAGGCCGCCGGCTATGCCGTAAAGGTCACCGCCTCCGGCTCCCAGGGCAGCATTGAAATGATGGTGGGCGTGGACGCGGAAGGCGCCGTCACTGGCGTTTCTGTTGTCAACCACTCTGAGACCTCCGGCATCGGCACGAAGGTCGTGGGCAACGAACCCACCGCCTCCGGTGTGGGTGTGCTGGACCAGTTTATCGGCAAGAGCGCGGCGGACGGCACCCTGACGGTGGGCACTAACGTGGACGCCATCACCGGCGCCACCGTCTCCACCAAGGGTGTGACTGCCGGCGTGAATGCGGCGCTGGCTGCCGTGGCTGCCATGGGCTGAGAAGGGAGGAGCAATTCATGAATTTAGGCAAACAGTTCAAAGAGGGACTGATCACCAACAACCCTGTGCTGGTGCAGGTGCTGGGCATGTGTTCCACCATGGCCATCACCACCTCGTTCTTCAACGGCCTGGGCATGGGCGTGGCGGTCACCGTCATCCTGACCCTTTCCAATGTCATCATCGCGGCTATCCGCAAGATCGTGCCGGACAAGATCCGTATCGCCATGTTCATTGTGGTGATCGCTGGCTTCGTGACCTGCGTGGATCTGCTGATCCAGGCATTCGTTCCGGCCCTGTCCGAGTCGCTGGGCGTGTTCATCCCCCTGATCGTGGTGAACTGCATCATCCTGGGCCGGGCGGAGTCCTTCTCCTACAAGAACGGTGTGGCCGCTTCCTTCTGGGACGGTATCTTCCAGGGCTTTGGCTACACTGTGGTGCTGATGGTTATGTGCATCATCCGTGAGTTTCTGGGCGCCGGCACTTTCGGCGGCGGTATCCTCAACGGCGGCGATGGTATTCAGATCCTGCCGGAGCAGTTCCCCATCGGTATGCTGACCCTGCCCGTCGGCGGCTTCCTGGTGCTGGGCTGCCTCATTGCCCTGATGCAGTGGGCGCTGTCCAGACCTAAGAAAAATAAGGAGGAGAGCAAATAATGGATCAAATCTATGAACTCCTGGCAATTACGCTGGGTGCCATTCTGGCAAACAACTTCATCTTCTCCCAGTTCTTAGGCATCTGCCCCTTCCTGGGTGTTTCCAAGAAGGTGGACACCGCTGTGGGCATGGGCATCGCTGTGACGTTCGTCATGGGACTGGCTTCCGCCGTGTGCTATGCGGTCAACGAGTTCGTCCTGGTTCGCTTTGGACTGGAGTATATGCAGACCGTGACCTTCATTCTGGTCATCGCATCCCTGGTCCAGTTCGTGGAGATGTTTTTACAGAAATCCATGCCGTCTCTGTACACGGCTCTGGGTGTGTATCTGCCCCTGATTACCACCAACTGCGCCGTACTGGGCGTGGTGCTGCTGAACGTGCAGAACAACTATAACTTCATCTCCTCCGTAGTTTACGGCATCACCGGCGGCCTGGGCTTCCTGCTGGCCATCGTGCTGTTCGCCAGCATTCGGGAGCGGCTGGTGTTTGCGGACTATCCCAAGGCGTTTGAGGGCTTTCCCATCGCCCTGGTCACCGCTGGTCTGATGGCCCTGGCGTTTATGGGCTTCTCCGGTTTGAAGGTCTGGTAAGAGGAGGCAAGAGGAAAATGGATATCGGAAATGTCATTGCTGCCGTTGTGGTGCTGGCTGTCCTCGGCGCCGTGTTCGGCTTCATCTTGGCAGTAGCCTCCAAGGTCTTTGAGGTAAAGAAGGACCCCCGGGAAGAGGAAATCCTCAGCCATCTGGCCGGCGCCAACTGCGGCGGCTGCGGCTTCCCCGGCTGCGCCGGCTGTGCCGCCGCCATCCTGGCGGGCACGGCTCCGGTGAATGCGTGCGCCCCTGCCGGCGCGGAGAATGCTGCCGCCATCGCAAAGATCATGGGCCAGGAGGCTCCCTCCGGTGAGCGGAAGGTGGCTTTTGTCCGCTGCAACGGCGGCACCAACGCCGCCAAGCGTTATGAGTACGTCGGTGTGAAGGACTGCCTGTCTGCCACCAAGGTGGCCGGTGGTCCTCTGGAGTGCCAGTTCGGCTGTCTGGGCTTCGGCTCCTGCGTGTCCGCCTGCCAGTTCGGCGCCATGTCCATCGGTCCCAACGGCGCCGCCGTGGTGGACCCGGACAAGTGCACCGACTGCATGGCCTGCGCCAAGGCCTGCCCCCGCCATCTGATCACGGAGGTCCCTGTGTCCAAGAAGGTCCACGTGGCCTGCGCCAATCAGGACAAGGGCAAGGCTGCCATGAGCGTCTGCACCCACTCCTGCATCGGCTGCGGCCTGTGCCAGAAGGAGTGCAAGAAGGACGCCATTCATGTGGTGAACGGCGTGGCTGTCATCGACTACGACAAGTGCGTGGGCTGCAAGCTCTGCACCAAGGTCTGCCCGCGGGACGCCATCCTTCCCATCGCCACCGCGGAGGAGAAGGAGAAGTACAAGGCCATCAAGAAGGCCCAGGCGGAGAAGGCCGCTGCCGCGAAGGCTGCGGAGACCGCTGGCGCTGCCCAGTAACGTAGAGTAAGTGAAAAAACGATCCCGGCCGAAAGGGCCGGGATCGTTTTTTCACAGGGGGATATCCACCTCGTACGCCTGATCGATCAGAATACAGGGATACCCCCAGGTCTCGCACATCTGCTGATAGTGCGCGTTATCCAGGAGGAGAGTCTCTTTCGTACAGGTGGAATCGTCAATGCGCCGCTCTGCCGCACAGGCATATTTTTGTATGTCTGCAAAATGGGTCTCGATATATGCCTTGGTCATCACAAGGCAGCAAAAGCGGATTTCCCGGAGATAGGACGGCGTAAAGTCCTGACTCCAGCGTGGGGGGACATAACAGCCCTCCACGATCAGATCCTGGCGGTTTTCAATGGCGGTTTTGATGATCTCCCGCACAATCGGCCACAGATAGGACTCCAGCTCCCGGTCATCCTCCGGCGTGAGGCGGGTGTTGCCGCTTCGGATAAGTCCCATTTTCAGAAGATCCATGGAGAGACAGGGATAGCGGTATGTCTGGAGAAGTCTCTGGGCCAGCAGGGTTTTGCCTGTGTGCGAGGCGCCGGTAATCAAAAGAACCATCTGCGGATCGCCTCCTCTCCCATTCGGGTTGCGGTCATCTTAACACATGGACCGGATTGCCGCAAGGTGTGCTGGAAAAACGGCGGAAACCCTTGCTTTTTTCCGCGAAAGTCCTATAATGGACAATATCTAACAGGCAGAGTAGGGACATACGTGTACATCCAGTGCTGGAGAGACGGGGAGTTGCTCTTCGGACGAAAGGACCGCGAGTCCGCAGTGTGTGTCCCGCATCCCGCTGCCGCATACAGGGACCCTTTCGGCCTTCCTCTGTGCGGCATCTCCGAATTTCGGACTGCCAAAACAGAAGGAGGTTTTTTATGTACGCACATCCCTTTTCCGCCGACTACTGGCGGGACGCGTCCCGGGAGGTCCGGGACCTTCGGAAGCTGCTGTTCTCCGCCCTGATGATCGCCCTGTGCATTGTGCTGGCCCAAGTGCCCTCGGTGCCGCTGTTCGGCGGGGCCAAGGTCACCTGGGGCTTCCTGGCCCGGTCCGTCTGTGCTTGGGTCTGCGGCCCGGTGCTGGGCCTGCTGTTCGCCTTTGCGGAGGACATCCTCAGCTTCTTCCTCACTGGAGGAGGCGGCTATCCCTTTTTCCCCGGCTATACTCTGACCACTATGCTGGGTGTGCTGACCTACGCTCTGTTCCTGTACCGGGCGCCCCTGCGGGTCTGGCGGATCTTCTGCGCCAAGCTGGTCACCAATGTGCAGAACGTGGTGCTGGGGGCGCTGTGGATCGCCATTCTCAACAGCAACGGCCGCTTCAGCCTGGAGGCCTGGTATGCCAGCGCGTCTCTCAGCGCGGTGAAAAACCTCATCATGCTGCCGGTGCAGACGGTGCTGCTGGTGCTTCTGCTGCGGGCGCTGCAGCCGGCCCTTCAGCGGACGGGGATGCTGCCCCGGCAGGGGGCGGGGGCCAGGCCGGACTGAGCGGACAGGGGGACCATGTGAGACGAAAAACCGGCCGCGGCAGGCGGCCGGTTTTTGATTTGCGGAGCCGCGGAAAATGTTCAAAAATCCGATGGCATTTGTTTACAATTTGTTTATATCCATCCGTTGACAATGAAGGCGCGTGGTGGTAAACTCGTTTTAGCACTCCGGAGAAAGGAGTGCTAAAACCAGCGTGAGACAGCTTGGACCAGAGGTGCTTTTTGTGGAACTCACGGACCGGAAAAAGCAAATACTGAAAGTGGTGGTGGAGGACTATGTCCGTACTGCAGAGCCGGTGGGTTCCAAGGCCATTGCCGCGGAGATGGGCGGCGTCAGCTCCGCCACCATTCGCAACGAGCTGTCGGATCTGACGGAGCTGGGCTATCTGGAACAGCCCCACACCTCCGCCGGGCGGGTGCCCTCTCCCAAGGGTTACCGGCTGTATGTCAACGAGCTGATGGAGCGCCAGCGGCTCTCCATCGCAGAGACGGAGCGGATCAACCAGTCCCTCCAGATGCGGATGGAGGAGCTGGACCGGGTGATCTCCCAGGCGGGCCGGGCGGTGAGTTCTCTGATGAACTACCCCGCCTATGTGGCCGCCACCGGCAAGAAGCAGATGACCGCCCGGCGGTTTGAGCTGCTGCCCGTGGATGAGCACAGCTGCATCGTGGTCATGATGATGGGCGACAACCGGGTGAAGAGCCAGCTGCTGCGGATGCAGCTGAAGGTGGACACCGAGCAGATGCCCACCCTGGTGAACCTGCTGAACAGCAACTTCACCGGGATCTCCGCAGACGAGATGAACCGGCGGCTGATGGATGTGTCCGAACAGGTGACGCCCCAGATGTTCCTGCTGTTGAGCCAGACCATCGCCTACGCGGCGGATGTGCTGGAGGAGGCGGGGCAGAAAGAGGTGTTTACCGTGGGCACCAGCCAACTGCTGAAGCTGCCGGAGTTCCGGGACGCAGACAAGGCCCACCAGCTGATGAGCTTTTTGTCCGACAGCAAGGAGAATCTCCCTGTGCCGGACGAGGGGCCCATGAAGATCCTGATCGGTCCGGAGAATGTCAGCGAGGCCCTGCAGGACACCAGTGTGGTGGTGGCCAGCTATGACATCGGCAACGACATGCGGGGCCTGATCGGCGTGGTGGGACCCACACGAATGGATTACGGAACCGTGGCCGCCCGGCTCTCCGGCTTTGCGGAGGGATTGACGCGGCTGTTCGGCAAACAGGAATTACCCCCGAAGGAGGATGCAAAAGAATGAGCGAAGAGACGAAGCAGCCGGCGGAGGAGACGCCGGAAGAGCCGCAGGAGGCTCCTCAGGAAGAGGCTCCCCCCGCGGAGGAGAAGGTGCCCGATGAGAAGGCGGAGAAGGCCGCCAGGGGCAAGAAGAAAAAGGAAAAGACCTACACCCTGACCCGGGAGCAGATGGAGGCGGCGGAGCTGGCCGCCCGGCAGTTGGAGTCCGTGAAGGATCAGTTCGTCCGGCTGACGGCAGAGTACGACAACTACCGCAAGCGCACCGCTAAGGAGAAAGACAATCTCTACCAGGACGCCAAGGCGGACACCATCAAGGAGTTCCTGGCGGTGTACGACAACCTGGAGCGGGCTGTGGCCACTGAGGGCGATGAGGACTCTCCCCACAAGAAGGGGCTGGAGATGATCTTCCACCAGTACCAGGAGATCCTGAAGAAGCTGGGAGTCACGGAGATCGAGGCCCAGGGCCAGCCATTTGACCCGGAAAAGCACAACGCCGTTATGCACATCGATGATGAGAACCTTGGGGAGAACGTGGTATCCCAGGTGTTCCAGGCGGGGTTCCTGCTGGGTGACAAGGTGATCCGACACGCTATTGTGCAGGTGGCAAACTGAGCGAATTCGAGAGGGGGACTGTGTCCCCCCTCGACCTTCCCCCGCACCAGGGACATCGGCCACTGGCGTGTGCGCCCAAGGCGCACGAGCCAACGTGTTTTTGTCAGGCATATATCCTGACAAATCATTGCAATGGATTCGCCTGGCGTGAATGAAAACAACAATCGCAAATTTTTATTTGTTGAGATAGAATTATTTGATCATAAATTGGAGGCAATCATTATGTCTAAGGTTATCGGTATCGACTTAGGTACGACAAATAGCTGTGTGGCCGTCATGGAGGGCGGCGAGGCTGTGGTCATCCCCAATGCGGAGGGCAACCGGACCACCCCGTCCGTGGTGGCTTTCTCCAAGACCGGCGAGCGCATGGTGGGTCAAGTGGCTAAACGCCAGGCCATTACCAATCCGGACCGCACCATCTCTTCCATCAAGCGGGAGATGGGCAGCGATTATAAAGTGACCATTGACAGCAAGAGCTACACCCCCCAGGAGATCAGCGCCATGATCCTCCAGAAGCTGAAGGCGGACGCTGAGGCCTATCTGGGCAGCACAGTCACCGAGGCGGTCATCACGGTTCCCGCCTACTTCACCGACTCCCAGCGCCAGGCCACCAAGGACGCCGGCAGGATCGCCGGCCTGGACGTGAAACGCATCATCAACGAACCTACCGCCGCGGCCCTGGCCTACGGCGTGGATAAGGAACAGAGCCAGAAGATCATGGTGTACGACCTGGGCGGCGGCACGTTCGATGTGTCCATCCTGGACATCGACGACGGCGTGATCGAGGTCCTGGCCACCGCCGGTAACAACCGCCTGGGCGGCGATGACTTCGACGAGTGCATCATGAAGTGGCTGGTCAGCGAGTTCAAGCGCACCGACGGCGTGGACCTGTCCACCGACCGAGTGGCTATGCAGCGGCTGAAGGAGGCCGCCGAGAAGGCCAAGATCGAGCTCTCCGGCGTCACCACCAGCAACATCAACCTGCCCTATATCACCGCCGACGCCAACGGCCCCAAGCACCTGGACGTGACCCTGTCCCGGGCCAAGTTCAATGAGCTGACCGCCCATCTGGTGGACGCCACCATGGGCCCCGTGCGCCAGGCCATGTCCGACGCGGGCCTGAAGCCCAGTGACCTGAGCAAGGTCCTGCTGGTGGGCGGCTCCAGCCGGATCCCCGCCGTGCAGGAGGCCGTGAAGAACTTCACCGGCAACGAGCCCTTCAAGGGCATCAACCCCGACGAGTGCGTGGCCATGGGCGCCGCCCTGCAGGCGGGCGTCCTCACCGGCGACGTGAAGGGGCTGCTGCTGCTGGATGTCACACCCCTGTCCCTGGGCATTGAGACCATGGGCGGCGTGTTCACCAAGCTGATCGACCGGAACACCACCATCCCCGTGAAGAAGAGCCAGATCTTCTCCACCGCCGCTGACAACCAGACCAGCGTGGAGGTCAACGTCCTCCAGGGCGAGCGGGAGATGGCCGCGGCCAACAAGTCTCTGGGCCGCTTCCACCTGGACGGCATCGCTCCGGCCCGCCGCGGCGTGCCCCAGATCGAGGTGACTTTCGACATCGACGCCAACGGCATCGTCAACGTCTCCGCCAAGGACCTGGGCACCGGCAAGGAGCAGCATATCACCATCACTTCCTCCTCCAACATGAGCAAGGAGGACATTGAGAAGGCCGTCAAGGAGGCCGAGCAGTATGCTGCCCAGGACAAGAAGCTGAAGGAGGAGGTCGAGGTCCGCAACCAGGCCGACCAGATGGTCTACCAGAGCGAGAAGACCCTCTCCGAGATGGGCGACAAGATCCCTGCCGATGACAAGAGCAAGGTCCAGGCCGGAATCGACAAACTGAAGGAGGTTCTGAAAGGCACGGATACCGCTGCCATCAAGACCGCTACCGACGAGTTGACCCAGGCCTTCTACGCCGTCAGCGAGAAGCTGTATCAGCAGGCCAATCCCCAGGGGGCCCAGGGCGGCGCCCAGCAGCAGGCCGGCCCCGACGCCGGCACCCAGCAGGGCCAGTATTATGACGCCGACTACAAGGTGGTCGACGATGACGAGAATAACAAGAAGTGATCAGATGCCATGCGGCCGCGCGGGCGGGGGACACCCCCGCCTGCGCGGCACGCTCTCATGAATTAGGAATTAGAAATCAGGAATGAGGAATTGAGGTGTCCGGCGGAGCCGGACGGATTTCAATTCATCCGCCGGGAGCGGATTCCACAATTCCTAATTCCTAACTCCCCATTCCTAATTGAAAAGTTGGTGATTCTATGGCAGAACAGAAACGCGATTACTACGAGGTCCTGGGGGTTTCCCGGGGAGCCTCTGAGGATGAGATCAAAAAGGCCTATAAAAAAATGGCCCGGAAGTATCACCCGGACCTGAATCCGGGGGACAAGACGGCGGAGGAGAAGTTCAAGGAGGTCAACGAGGCCTATGAGGTCCTCTCCGACGCGGACAAGAAGGCCCGGTACGACCAGTACGGCCATGCGGGCGTTGACCCCAACTTCGGCGCCGGGGGCTTCGGCGGTGGATTCGACGGGAGCTTCGACTTCGGCGACCTGGGGGACATCTTCGGCAGCTTTTTCGGCGGCGGCTTCGGCGGCGGGCGGCGCACTAATCCCAACGCCCCCCAGCGGGGCGAGAGCATCCGCATGTCCATCGCCATCAGCTTCGAGGAGGCGGCCTTCGGCTGTGAGAAGGCAGTCACCGTGGAGCGGTATGAGACCTGCGACACCTGCCACGGCAACGGCTGTGCCCCCGGCACGTCGCCGGAGGTGTGCCCGGACTGCCACGGCACCGGGACAGTCCAGGTCCGGCGGCAGACGCCCATGGGCGTGTTCGCCACCTCCTCCCCCTGCCCCAAGTGCGGCGGCAAGGGGCGGATTATCCACCAGCCCTGCAAGGACTGCCGGGGCAGTGGTATGGTGCGCAAGAAAAAGACCATTCAGGCCAGCATTCCCGCCGGCATCGACAACGGGCAGACCATCTCCATCCGTGGACAGGGCAACGCCGGCAAGAACGGCGGCCCGGCGGGCGACCTGCTGATTACCATTACGGTCCGGCCTCACGAGCTGTTCCGGCGGGAGGGCACCTCCGTCCTGTGCGAGGCGCCCATCACCTTCACCCAGGCGGTGCTGGGTGCGGAGTTGGAGATCCCCACCATCGACGGCAAAGTGAAGTATACCCTGCCGGAGGGCACCCAGTCCGGCACCACCTTCCGCCTGAAGGGCAAGGGCATCCCCTCCATCAACGGCCGGGGGCGGGGCGACCAGTATGTCACCGTCTACATTGAAACCCCCAAAAATCTGAACAAGGAGCAGAAGGAAGCCCTGAAGAAGTTCGCCGAGACCATGGGCGAGAGCAATTACGAGGAGCAGAAGAAGTTCTTCAAGAAGTTCAAAAAGTGAGGCACGTATGTATTTAGCCGACTACCACGTCCACTCCCGCATCTCACCGGACGCCTCCGCCTCCATGCAGGAGATGGCGGAGGCGGCCATCCGGCTGGGGTTCCAGGAGATCTGCTTCACAGACCATGTGGAGCCCATCCGGTTCGGCACCACCGAACCCCGGGGGGCCTATGACTGGGATCCCATGATTGCGGAGTTCCGCGCCGCCCGGACGGCGGTGGGGGACCGGATCACGCTGCGCCTGGGCGCGGAGCTGGGAGACGCCGTGTGGGGCATCAGGCGGATGGAGTCCATGCTGGCGGAGGCCCCGCCGCTGGACTTTCTCATCGGCTCCATCCACACCCTGTCGGAGAAGATGGAGGGCCGGGACCTGTATTTCCTTACCCCGCGGGACGAACAGGAAGCGCGGGACTGCCTTGCCGACTACCTGGGCCAGGTGCGGAAGCTCGCGGAGTGGGGGCGATTTCAGGTACTGGGCCATCTGACGCTGCCCCTGCGGTATTTGAACGAGAACCGGGGGATGCATGTCAGCTTCGACGGGTTCGAGGAGGAGATCGCGGAGATCTTCCGCCTCATCATCCCCAAGGGCATCGGGATCGAGCTCAACACCAACCGGGGCAACACCCCGCTGCCGGACGAAAAGTGGCTGCGGCTGTACCGCTCCCTGGGCGGCGAGATCGTCACCCTGGGGACGGATGCCCACACGCCGGGGTTTGTGGGCTGTGCCGTCCGGGAGGGGCAGGCGCTGCTGCGGGCCTGCGGATTCCGCCGTTTTGCCGCCTTCCGGCAGGGGAAACCAGTGTGGCATGAATTGTGATTTGCTTTTCAGGGGAAAACTGGCTATAATAAATCCATTCCAGCCCCATTCCTCTCCGAATGGGATGACTTGATTTGAAAAGGAGAACGATCACCATGAAAATCGCTCTGGGTTCTGATCACGGCGGCTACGCGCTGAAATGTGACATCATCCAGCTTCTGGAGAAGCTGGGCCATGAATACAAGGACTTCGGCTGCTACTCGACAGAGAGCTGCGACTACCCCGACTTCGGCGAGGCGGCGGCCCGGGCTGTGGCCTCCGGCGAGTATGATCGGGGCATCGTCATCTGCACCACCGGCATCGGCATCTCCATTGCCGCCAACAAGGTGCAGGGTATCCGCTGCGCCCACTGCGCCGACTCCCTGGAGGCGGAGATGACCCGCCGCCACAACGACGCCAATATGCTGGCCATCGGCGCGGGGTTCACCGGCAAGAACCTGGCGGAGCGGATGGTGGAGGTGTTCCTCTCCACGGACTTTGAGGGTGGCCGGCATGAGCGGCGCGTGAACAAGCTCAACGCCATCCAGCCCTGACGGGCAGGGGCAATCTCCTGGAGAAGAGGTGACGGACATGGGAGGCACCAAGGGCTACCGGAGCTACCGGGGCAGGACCTCCAAGGGGAAGATCGCGCTGGCAGTGCTGCTGGTGCTCATCATCCTGGCGGCGGTGGGCTTTCTATGGCTGCAGGAGTATATCGTCTACGATAGGGACGGCAGCTTCCACCTGGAGTTGCCATGGAAGACGGAGACGCCCCCCGCGGAAGAGGAAGTGCCCCCAGAGGACGTAGAGATTACCATTCAGGAGCCGGAGAAGCCGAAGGCTCTGGCTGCCTTCTCTGCTTCCGCCGCGCCGCTGACCCAGGCGGGCTGGAAAGATGCCTGGCTGGGAGCCTCTGTGATGTCTGCTCCCGCCTATAACGCTGCTGCCGTCACGCTGAAAGACAGCAGCGGACACATCTACTTTGCTGCCACTGGCGCCGCGGCCGGCACCGTGAGCACGGCGGAGGACACGGCGGCGGCTCTGGCGGAGGTGACGGAAAGCAGTTACCACTCCATCGGCCGGATGAGCTGCTTCCTGGACCCCATTGCCGCCCGCGCGGACGTGGAGGGCATGGGACTGAAGAACACCGGCGGCTATATCTTCTACGACGGGAACAACGGAAACTGGCTGGATCCCAGCAAGCCGGCGGCCCGGCAGTACCTGTGTACCCTGGCGGCGGAGCTGGCACAACAGGGGGTTGATGAAATCCTGCTAACGGATGTGGGCTATCCCACAGTAGGGAAGCTGGACAAGATCGACTACAACGGCGCCGACCGGGCGGCCAGCATCCGGCTGTTCCTGGAGGAGCTGCGCAGCGCTCTGGGTGAGTATGGTGTGGCTGTCTCCATTGAGCTGCCGCCGGAGGTCATCACCTCCGGCGCCGACGACACTGCCGGCCTGGTACTCTCGGATATCGCCCCGCTGGTGGACCGAGTCTACGCCGTCACCACGGTTGACCAGATCCCCGCGCTGGAAGCGGCGGTCAGTGCCGCCGGTGAGGACACGGACTTCGTGGCGGAGCTAACGGGCCACAGCCCTGATGTGACCGGCAGCTGCCTGATCCTTGCAGATTGAAGACAGATGAAGAGGAGAGCGCCCGTGCCGATTGGCACGGGCGCTTTTCTGGAGCTTCCTCAGCGGTGCGCCTCCTCATAGGACCGCAGGGTCCCCTCTGTCAATCGGGAGAGCTTATGGAGCCGTTCATTCACCATATCCCACATACACATGGGCAAGTGATCCCGGTGACCACGGTGCAGCGTCACGCACTCAAAGCAGTTGCCGTGGTGAGGGCAGGCCTGCTTGCAGGGGCAGTGGTCACCGCTCTCCCGCACCTGCTTCAGAAATTCCCGCTTGATGGCCATGGCTTCCGCATGGCGGCCCTCCCGGTCCAGCTCGTTTTGCTCAATTGCAAGTTCATTGCCATCGATCTTCATGTGTCCGCTTCCTCCTCAAATGTAAAGACTTGACCGACTCTGTTAACGTACACAGTTCGGGATGTGAAAGAAGTATAGCATGACAGGAATTGATTTGTAAAGTTAAAATTTCCCCACTGGTGCATGGGCAGAAAGCGGCGGATATCCGCCAGCTCCAGGAAGTACCGGGGGCCACGGAAGCCGTCCTCCCCCAGACGGGGATCCAGAGGCAGCATGGCCAGATCGATCTTCCGGCCCCGGAGAGGTTCCGCATACCGCCGGAAGTCCGCTTCCATGTTCCGGTTCCAGACGGGGTCCTCGCCCTCCCAGTGCCACCAGTTCAGATCCCCGGCATGAAAGACCGTCCGGCCTTCCGCCGTCACCAGAAAGGCCACGCCCTCATCGGTGGAGGGCAGTGCCTCCACGGTGACGCCGGGCAGGGGAGAGGCGCTCTCCCCGCCGGAAAGCACCCGGCAGTCCGCGGCGGCTTTTTCCGAGAGTCCCCATTTCTTCCGGTTCCGGTCTGTCAGATGGATGCCCTTGCCAAGAAGGAATCGGACATCCCGCTGCCCGTCATCCAGAGCAAAAATCCGGGGATCAAAGTGGTCTGGATGGCGATGGCTGGCAAAGACCAGCAGGGGGCCTGATGGCAGGGGGGGCAGGTCCCCCTTCCACCAGTCAAAGAGCAGCGTGAGACCGGGCAGCTCCACCAGAAAGCCGCTGTGGTCCAGAAAGGTGACGTGCATCATTTGAACTTTACAGCCGTTCCGTAGGCAATGACCTCCGCCGCCCCCTGCATCACGGAGGCAGAGGCGTACCGCAGGCCCACCACTGCGTCGGCTCCCAGAGCCTCTGCCGCGTCCACCATGCGCTTGGTGGCGATCTGCCGGGCCTCCACCAGCATCTCGGTGTAGCCGGTGATCTCTCCGCCCACCAGGGTCTTCATACCGGCCATGAAATCGCGGCCGAAGTTTTTGCTGTACACCACCGTGCCCCGCACGATGTCCAGGGCCTCAAATTCCTGGCCGGGAATGGTCTCAATACTGACGAGCTTCATATAATTCTCCTCCTTTGATCTCTTTCAAGCGGTCCCGCAGGGCCAGCCCCAGCGGGATCAGCCCTGCTGCCTGGACAGCGGCCAGAACCGCCAGCAGAACGGATGCCACACCGCTGGGGAAAAAGGCCTGCCGCACCCACAGCAACACCGCGGCCGCAGCCAGCAGCCATACGGCCGTCCCTGCGGCGGACACCGCTGCTTGTCGGCAATCCCGCCGCTCAGTAGTTCCGCGCATCGTCTTCCTCTCCCCGCTCAATCTCCCGGACCCGCTGGACCAGGGCGATGACCACACCGACCACCACTGCCGCCGGGATGGCCACAAAGAGCGCCAGCACCGGCAGGGGCGGCGCACCGGCCGGATCCACCTCGAAGGCCCAGAGGAAGAGCCAGATCAGCCCCGCCATCAGGACTGACATGACGATGGCGACCACGATGGGCGCCACGAAGCGGCGGCGCCTGGTGTCCTGCTTCTGCTTGTTCATAAAGGTCGTTCCCTCCTGTTCCATCTGGGCCATCCGATCCAGCAGGGACTGGGCGTCCAGCTCCTCCAGACGCTCCCTGCGGTCTGTGAGCGTCCCGCAGAAGCGGATGGCCGCTTCCAGATTCTGCCGCTCCCGCTCCAGGGACACCAGGTGGCGGCGCATACCGTCCCCCACGGTGTAGGCGCCGTGCTGCATCTGCCGGATCTCCTCCAGCGGAAGGCCCAGCTTCCGAAGCAGCTTGATCCGCCGCAGGACCTCCACCTCAGTCTCCCCATAGTCCCGGTAACCGTTCTGGCTGTTCCGCCGGGGGGAGAGCAGTCCCTCCGCCTCATAAAAGCGGATGTTCTTCCGCGTGATGCCCACCAGGGCTTCCACTTCATTGATTTTCAAGGGATTACACCTCATCTCTGGGGACAGGGTACACCTTCCACCCGGGGGAAAGTCAAGGGACTTTCAAAATTTTTGTACAGGGGGTGGGAAGTTGGCGCCGGATGTGGTACAATAACCGCAATGCGGCGATTGTGCGGCTGGACAGGCTGATACAGCGGCGCAAGTTCGGAAAGGGTGCCATATCCATTCTGCGGATATGGTACAATCATACCATGTGCGGTGAGAATTTGACAACCAAAACTGTTTTACAAGATTTGCCGGGGCCGCTGTTGGCGTGGTATCGGGCCAATGCCCGGGACCTGCCCTGGCGGCGGACCACAGACCCGTATCAGATCTGGGTCTCGGAGATCATGCTGCAGCAGACCCGGGTAGCGGCGGTGCTGGGGTATTATGCCCGCTTTCTGGAGACATTCCCCACGGTGGAGGCTTTGGCAGCCGCCCCGGAGGAGCGGCTGATGAAGCTGTGGGAGGGCCTAGGCTATTACAGCCGGGCCAGGAACCTGCAGAAGGCCGCCAGGATCGTGGCGGAGCAGGGCGGCCGGTTTCCGGACACCTACCAGGACCTGCTGGCCTTGCCGGGGGTGGGGGACTACACCGCCAGCGCCATTGCCTCCGCCGCCTTCGGCCGACGGGAAGCGGCGGTGGACGGCAACGTGCTGCGGGTGGTCATGCGGCTGACGGACTGCCGGGACGATATTGCCGATCCCAAGGTAAAAAAGGCCGTGCGGGCACAGATCCAGGCCGTCATGCCGGAGGCTGAGGCGGATATCCGCGTCTTCAATCAGGCCACCATGGAGCTGGGGGCCACGGTCTGCGCACCCAACGGCCCGCCCCGGTGTCTGGAGTGTCCGGCCATGGCCTTCTGCAAGGGCCGCCTTCGGGGCACGGCAGAGGATCTGCCAGTGAAGGGGGCCAAAAAGCCCCGCCGGGTGGAGGAGAAGACGGTGTTCCTGCTGGTGCGGGACGGAAAGATCGCCCTGCGGAAGCGGCCGGGGACCGGGTTGCTGGCGGGCCTGTGGGAGTTTCCCAACGTGGAGGGAGCCCTGGACGAGGCTGCCGCCGGAGCGGCGGTGTCCGTCTGGGGCCTGGAGCCCAGGCGGTGGGAGAGCCGACTGACGGCGAAGCACATCTTTACCCATGTGGAGTGGCACATGACCGGTTACACCCTGGAGGTGGCGGGAGACGGCCCGGCGGACTTCGTCTGGGCAGATGCCGGAGCCCTGTCGGACCGGGCGGTGCCCTCCGCCTTTGGGCGGTATTACACGGAAGCGGCAGCACGCTTGAAGGAGGAGTGACGAATGGGCTGGCTGGTGGGACTGCCCCTGGGGCTGTTTCGGCTGCTGGGGAGTATTTTGCTGGTGGCGCTGCGGTTTGCGGTGCCCATTCTCATTCTCGTGGCGGTGATCTTGGTGGTGCGGCATGTGCGGAGGCGGTCCGCCCGGTACCGGGCGGAGGACGAGGACAGGCAGGAGCCGAAATTTCACGGCCCTGTGTATACGGTGGATTATGAGGAGGTCCCGGACTCCGAGGACCAGAAGAAGGACGAGGGCAACTGAATGGAACTCATCAACCTGGCGGGCATCGCCCTGCTGGCCCTGCTGATCCGCAAGCTGGTCTGGTGCCTCCGGTGGCTGTGGTGCTATTACCATGGGCAGGAGACGCCGGAGCCTATCTCCTTCCTGCCCCGGCGGACGGGGGAGACCTTTGAGGAACGCATCCGGCAGGCGAGAGAGCAAAACGAGGAGGATTCGTGATGCCCTTCTGGAGGAAAAGCGAGGATCCCTGGGATATGGAGCCAGAGAAACGGCGCACCTGGACAGCGGGGGAGCCCCAGCCCCCGGCCGCCGACGGGGAGGCGTGGAAGGTCCCAGGGGAGAAGGAGACAGCGGAGGAGCAGACGTCGTCTGCCATGACCTGCCCCTGGTGCGGGCAGGAGATGCGGATGGGGTATCTGGTGGGCGGAAGGGACGCTGTCCGCCTGGTGTGGGAGCGTCCCGGCGCGTTTCGCCTGGCGGATGCCGACGGAACCCTCTACCTCCGGGGGGACGGTTCCTTCTGGAGCGATTACAAGCTGGCCTGGCACTGCGGGGCGTGCCGCAAGCTGGTCCTTGACACGGCCAACTGCACCCGGGCGGAGCATCTGACCTCCGAGGGGATCAACCGCCGCATCATCTACGGGGCTGATGCAGAGCATTTATCCGAAAGCCGAGAGGAGGAGTGACCGTGCCCTTCTGGAAGAAAAGCGAGGATCCCTGGGACTATGAGCCGGAAAAGCCGTCCCGTCCGGCGGAGCCGGGGCAGGAGGAGAAGGACTGCGCTCCCAGCCTGATGGACGAGCTCCGGGACTGGAACGAGGAGCGGAAGGAGAAGAAGGCCTTGCGGGAGACCCCGCCCCCGCCCATGATCTGTCCTTGGTGCGGGCAGGAGATGGAGGTGGGGACGATCACTGGGGGACGGGACAGTGTCCAGTGGTGGCCCGGCTGGCCCAACCGGTTCTTTGGTGCCAGCGGCCCGGAGATCGATATCCTCCATGAGGGGAGCCTTTTCAACAGGTACAAGACCGCCTGGCTCTGCCGCGGCTGCCGCAGGATGGTGATGGAAATTCCGGAGGAGGAGATCCCCAAGCCCCTGACGTCGGAGAAAGCGGCGGAGCAGCTGGAGGAACAGCGGCGGCGGGAGGCCCAGCGGAAGATCGACCGTGGGCTGCAGGGCTGAGGATCCCTCCCGGCGGAGGGGACCGGCACCAAAGAGAAGGCGGCGGAGTGCCGCATAAGAAGATACATAGAGAGGGAGAAAACAGACAAATGGCACAGCTCTATTTCAAATACGGGGCCATGGGTTCCAGCAAGACCGCAAACGCCCTGATGACCCGGTTCAACTACGAGGAGCGGGGGCAGAAGACCCTGCTGGTCAAGCCCCGGCTGGACACCCGGGACGGGGACCACATGGTGGTTTCCCGCATCGGCCTCACCTATCCCTGCATCTACTTTGACGAGATGCAGCAGCTCTCTGTCATGGAACTGCAGCAGAACGCCTGCGTCATCGTGGACGAGGCCCAGTTTTTGACCCGGGAGGAGGTCATGTACCTGGTGGGTCTGGTGGATGACCTGGGCATCCCCGTCATCTGCTACGGCCTGCGGGCGGACTTCAAGGGGGACCTGTTCCCCGGCAGCGAGGCCCTGCTGGTGATGGCCGACAAGATCGAGGAGGTCAAGACCATCTGCTGGTGCGGCAAGAAAGCCACCTTCAACGCCCGGTTCGATGCTGCCGGCAAGGTGCTGAAGGAGGGCGAGCAGGTGGTGCTGGGGGCCAACGACCAGTACATCGGGCTGTGCCGCAAGCACTGGATGGCCGGGGACCTGGGCCCGGACTTCCGCCCCGAGGACCTGCTGTGATCTGCCGCCTGTGCCCCAGAAACTGCGGCGAGGAGCGGACGGAGACGAGGCGGGGCGGCGTGTGCGGGATGCCCAGCGTGCCCGTGGCGGCCCGGGCCATGCTCCACCTCTGGGAGGAGCCGTGCCTGGTGGGGGAGCGCGGCGCCGGGTGCGTGTTCTTCTCCGGCTGCAATCTCCGGTGCTGCTTCTGCCAGAACAAGCCCATCTCCCAGGGGGAGGTGGGAAAGGTCCTGACGGCGGAGCGGCTCCGGGAGATCTTTCACGAGCTGATCGGACAGGAGGCCGCCTGCCTGGACCTGGTGACCCCCACCCACTTCACCGACGCGGTTCTGGAGGCCCTGGGGGACGAGGAATGGCCCGTGCCGGTGGTGTGGAACTGCGGCGGCTATGAGAAACCGGAGACCCTCCGCCGTCTGGAGGGGAAGGTACAGGTGTATCTGCCGGACTTGAAGTATGGCCTCTCCGAACCTGCCCGCAAATACTCTGGCGCGGCGGACTACTTTGACTGGGCCAAGCAGGCCATTCTGGAGATGTTCCGCCAGACCGGGCCTTACCGGATGGAAAACGGCCTTTTAAAGCAGGGTGTGTTGATCCGACATCTTCTGTTGCCGGGAGAACTGGAGAACACCCGAAGAGTCATCGACTGGGTGGCGGAGAGCTTCCGCCCCGGGGAGGTGCTGTTTTCCCTCATGAGCCAGTATACGCCCCAGCCAGGGGCAGAAGGGAAACTGGCCCGCCACGTGACCAAGGCGGAGTACCGGGCGGCAGTGGAGTACATGGAAAACTGCGGGATCACCGACGGCTACACCCAGGAGCGGACGTCGGCCAGGGAGGAGTACACCCCGGCCTTTGACCTGCGGGGAATTTGAGTGCCTGCCTTCAGACGCGGTATGGACAAATTCCGTGGCCTATGTTATGTTGGAAAAAACAAGACCGAGGGGGCGGAGAGATGATCCGCGGCAAGTGGAAGTGGCTGTTGATCCTGCTGGCGGCGCTGGCTGTGCTGGTGGGGCTGATGGCTTTGGAGACCCTGCTGGGCAGCGTCCGCAAGTGCGGCTGAGCCCCGGCGGCCCTATTTGCAGAGGAGGGATTTCATGGCCCGAAGCGTGAAGCGAGTGGTACTGGTCCTACTGGCGGCGGCCGTCCTGGCCTTTGCAGCCTGGATGCTGTGGCCCCGGTCCTTGGGGGGAGCGTTCGCTTTTGACCAGCCTTTTACCTTAACAGTTACAGAGTTGGAGATGCAGGAAGATGGAAGCTGGACCGTCAAGGAACCGGTTTCCTCCGTCCTGGAGCCGGGGACACCGGCGGCAGAGACTGTCCGGGAGGCGCTGGAGGGATATTCTTACCACCTGTGCCTCTCCTCTCTAGCCGGAGACCGCCTTGTTCCTATCGGAGAGCAGAGCGTATTTTTGGACAGCGTCTCAGACGGGAAGAAGGACCATCTTGGCTTGATTGCAGGAAGCAACAGACTGGGATGCGGTGACCGGGTGGTGCAGGGGTATTTCAGGGACAGCACAGTGCTGTGCGAACAGCTCTCCGCTATCCTCCGGGGCGAATCGGGGGTTGCAAACTGAATCCCGTGTCTTTATAATGAGAGGGCTGTCCGGTGCGGACAGCCCGATTTTTGTGTGTTTTGGGAGAGACCTGCTATGAAGCTGGAGAACAATCTGGGCACGGACCCCATCCGGCCCCTGGTGCTGCGGATCGCCATACCCAGTATGCTGGCCCAGTTCGTCAGCGTGCTGTACAGCATCGTGGACCGCATCTACATCAGCAACATCCCCTTGGTGGGGGAGACCGCTCTCGCGGGCGTGGGGGTCTGCGGGCCGGTGGTGACGCTGATCGGCGCATTCGCCTCTCTTATCGGCGTGGGCGGCGCGCCGCTCATGAGCATCCGCATGGGGGCGGGTAAAACGGAGGAGGCCCGGCGGATCCTCTCCAACAGCTTTCTGATGCTGTGTGTCTGCTCCGTGGTGCTGATGGCGGGGGTGTTCCCCCTGCGCCAGCCCATGCTGATGGCCTTCGGCGCAAGCGATGCCACCTACGGCTACGCCAATACCTATTTCACCGTCTATCTCTGCGGGACGGTGTTCAACCTGCTGGCTCTGGGGCTGAACCAGTTCATCATCTGCCAGGGCTACGCCCGGAAGGGCATGATCTCCGTCATGCTGGGGGCGGCACTGAACATCGTGCTGGACCCGGTGTTCATCTTTCTCTTTGACATGGGGGTGGCTGGGGCTGCCGTGGCCACGGTCCTCTCTCAGCTGGCCAGCTGCCTCTATGTACTGCGGTTCCTCTTCGGCAAGTCTGTGCCCATCGCCATCACCTTCGGCGGTTACGACGGGCGGCTGATGCTCCGCATCCTGGCGGTGGGCATGACGCCCTTCCTCATCATCGGCGTGGACAACATCATGATTATCTCCATGAACGCCATCCTCCAGTCCTATGGCGGGGCGGAGCTGGGAGACCGTCTGGTGACCTGCGCCACCATCGCCCAGAGCTTCATGCTGGTGGTGACCATGCCCCTGGGAGGCATTTCCGCCGGCACAGGCACCATCCTGGCGTACAACTACGGCGCCCGGCGGCGGGACCGGATCCTGAAGGCCCAGGCATTCATCGCCGGACTGTGCGTGGCCTATGTGACGGCCCTGTTTCTGCTGGCCCGTCTGGGGGGAGCTCTCTTCGTGCGCCTCTTCACCACGGAGCCGGAGCTGGCAGCGGAGGCCCTCTCCGCCATCCACATCTGCACCCTGGCCCTGATCCCCCTGGGGCTGCAGTACGCCATTGTGGACGGATTCACCGGCATGGGAAAGGTACAGCTGGCCCTGCCCCTGTCCGCCTTCCGGAAGGCGGTGTACTTTATCGCCCTGTTTGCCCTGCCGGCGGCCTTCGGCGCCCGGGCCGCATTCTACGCGGAACCCATCTCCGACATCGCGGGGCCGGTGGTGAGCATCGCGGTTTATGCCCTGTGCATCCGGCGGATTCTGGATTTCCCCGCGGACCCGCCCGCTGCGGAGAACAAGTCCACGCTGCCATCCTGATCGACAAAGCGGCACAGCCGAAGGCTGTGCCGCTTTGTTTGTATAAGATCGTCGGTTCAGACAGAGATGGAGAATTGCTATAAGGGGACACGAAAAGAAGGGACGTCCGCTCCGTATGGAACCAACGGCCGCTCTGCAGAGCAGGGGCTGCTGCGCCGGCTTTCCTCATTCGCCGTCCTCCCCCTCCCGGCGATCCCCCAGCTTCCGCAGGGACTCCAGGGCCTCGGCAAAGGCTTTGGCGCTGGCGGAGGGGTTGCCCCGCAGGATGCGCAGGGACTGGCGATAACGCCTGGCGGTGCGGGCGCGGATGGAAGCTTCCCGGTCCCGGAGTCGGTCCAAAAGCTGCTGGACTTCCGCCCGGCGGGCCTCCAGAGACTCCTCTGTCAGGTCCCTGGCAGCTGCCAGCCGGTCCCGGTAGGCCTCCAGAGCCTCCTGGATGTTGGCAAGGGCCGTCAGCTTGGCATCGGTCCGGCGGCGCAGGGACTCCTCCAGCTGGGCCTGGCGGCGTCGGGCGCCCTTGGCATAGGCCTCCTGAATCTGGCGGCGGGTGTCCTCCCAGCGCTCCTGCCGGAGCAGCCGCTCCACCTCCGTGCGCTCCCGAAAGCGGCGCAGGTCCTCCTCCGCAAAGGCGGAGATCACCTCCACCCGCTTGGCAAGGCGGCGCAGGTCCTCGTTCTCCTCCGTGAGGCGGGTGAGGACCTCCCGCAGGTCCATGGCGGCCTGGAAGGACCGGACTGCGTCTACGGTGACGGCGATGGTCAGCAGGAACGCCAGAGGATCCACCAGGAAGGCGGGCAGCCGCAGCACCAGATCCTCCACAGGCGGGTGCAGAAACCGCACCAGCAGGATGGAGAAGGCGCCCCAGGCCAGGGAGCTGGTGAGGCAGATATAGCCGTTGAGGTTGAAGGGCTGCTTGGAGTAATCCCAGTAACGGACTTTGAAGAGGGCCTCCATGGCGGCACCGGTGACATACTCCAGCGCCGTGGCGGCCAGCATGCCCAGCAGGAAAACCAGCCACAGGCTGTCCCGCACGGGGATGGTGGCCAGCAGGATGATGACGGCGCCGGTGCCATAGATGGGCAGCATGGGGCCGTGAAGAAAGCCACGGTTCACCCACTGGCGCCGCTTGGCGGAGACGTAGCAGGATTCCCACACCCAGCCGAGAAAGCAGTAGAGAAAGAAGAACAGCAGCCACTGTCCCAGGGAATAGACGTACATAAGACCTCCGGTTTCAAATGAGGGAGCCGCCCGTCCCGCCGGGGCTCTGGCAGGACGGGCGGCGGGTTCGTCCGGTCAGTGCTGTGCCGCGCCCTCCGCGGTCTCCGGCGCCTCCGCCGCCACGGCCACCCGAACCTCCAGCACCCGGCGGTGGTCCACCATGGTCACAGTGACGTCCAGGCCCTCCGCCTGGAAGTGGTCCCCCACCAGGGGCAGGCGGCCCAGCTGGTCGATCACCCAGCCGGAGACGGTGCTGGCGTCGCAGTCCCCCTTGATGGAGAACAGATCGTACAAGTCGGAGAGGTCGGCGCCGGCGGCCACCAGGAAGCTGCCGTCGCTCTGCTTGCGGAAGGACTCCACCACTTCATCGTGCTCGTCCCAGATCTCGCCCACCAGCTCCTCCAGGATGTCCTCCATGGTCAGCAGGCCCTCGGTGCCGCCGTACTCATCCACCACGATGGCCATGTGGGTCTTTTTTTTCTGCAGCGTCCGCAGCAGCAGGCCCAGGTCCGCATTGGCGGTGGTATAGTGGACCGGCGTGATGCAGCCGGAGATGTTGCCCTGGCCCCGGTAGCGGGCGGCGTTGAAGTCCTTCTCATGGATCACGCCCACGATGTCATCCACGTCCTTGTGGTACACCGGCAGGCGGGAGTAGCCGCTCTCAGCGAACACGGCGGCGATCTCCTCCATGGAGGCAGAGTCCTCCACCGCCACGATGTCCACTCGGGGCGTCAGGATGTCCCCGGCCTCCAGGTCGCCGAACTCGATGGCGGAGCGGATCAGCTGGCTCTCGTGCTGGTCCAGACCTCCCTCGTTCTCCGCCTCGGATACCATGGTGATTAGTTCCTCTTCCGTGATGCCCTGGTCCTCAGAGGGGTGGAAGATCATGTTCAGCAGCCGCTTCCACTGGGAGAACAGGAAGTTCAGTGGCCGCAGGACCAGCAGAAACACCCGCAGGATGGGCGCGGAGAACATGGCGAAGCTCTCCGCGTGCTCCTTGGCCAGGCTCTTGGGGGAAATCTCGCCGAAGATCAGCACCACCAGCGTCAACACCACCGTAGAGACGGTGGGGCCGTAAGCCGCATACAGCTTGGTGAACAGCACTGTGCCCACAGTGGAGGCGGTGATGTTCACGATGTTGTTGCCGATGAGGATGGTGGAGATCAGCCGGTCATAGTCCTCCACCAGGTCCATGGCAAGAGCAGCCCGGTGATCGCCGGACTCCGCCCGGCTCTTCATCCGGATCTTGTTCAGGCAGGAGAAGGCGGTCTCCGTGGCGGAGAAATAGGCCGACATCATCACCAGCAGGACGATGGCCACGGTCATTGATATAGTGGAACTGTCCATGGGAAAAATCATCACTCCTCAAAAAAATCAGCGGATCCCTGAGGCCCAAAACGCGAAAAGGGCAGTCTCACCCCTTGGGGCAGACTGTCCTTCTGAAAGACACCTCGGTATGTATGGGTGGGCAACGGAGGTTCGTCCACGCGGGTTCACAGATCCTTCCTGGCCGGCAGGCCAACTTACTTATCTGCTAATATACCATAACAACGGAAGGGATGCAACACTGATTTTTCAGGTTCTTGCACCCAGGGCGGAGATGCGGGAGATCAGCGGCAGCCTCCGGTTATAGAGGTCCACGAACCGGCCCACCGCCAGTGCGGAAAAAATGGTGCCGATCCCCAGGCCCTGGAGCCGATGAAAGAAGAGCAGGGAGAGGAGCAGGGCTGTGGACACCAGCGTGGCGTCGAAAGCCGTCTTTACATTGCCGAACTGTCGGCCGGTGACGACTGCGATGGCCTGGACGATCCCCTCGCCGGGGACCATCAGCACCCGGGGCGCCACCTCGACGCTGATGCCGAAGCCCAGCACGGCGCAGCCCACGGCCAGCGCCAGCAGCCGCATGGGCAGCACACCGACCTCCATCCAGGAGAGGAGTCCCATGCTCACATCAATGAACAGGCTGAACACCACATTCACAGCAACCTGCAGGAGCTGAACGGGACGGAAGTCCTTCCGCAGCAGCAGGACCTGCGCCAGAATGAACAGCATGTTCATCAAAAAAGTGAACTGTCCCAGCGTGACGGGAAAGCGGAGGCTCAGCACATAGGGCAGGCTGGAAATAGGGGAGGTCCCCAGCGCGGCCTTGGTAATCAGGGCTACGCCGAAGGCGTTCAGCAGGACTCCGGCAGTGAACCAGCCATAGCGGGAGAGAGCGGTTTTTTTGGAGTGCATCTTGTTGGATCCGTCCTTTTTCGCAGAATACAGGGGGTACCGGTCAACGTGTCAGCCGGCGTCCAGAATGGCCTTTACAGCCTCCCGGGTGGAGCGGGCGGGAAACAGCTCATAGCCCACCAGCCCTGTGTAGCCGGCGGCCTCCAGCGCCTTGTAGACCCGGGGGAAGGCGATCTCCCCGGTACCGGGCTCACGGCGGCCGGGGGCGTCTGCCGCGTGGACATGGCCGAAGGTATCGGCGTACTGCCGGATGGTGTCGCAGAGGCGGCCCTCGCTCAGCTGCATGTGGTAGATGTCATACAGGACCTTCAGGCGGGGAGAGCCGATCAGGCGTACCAGCTCCGCCGCCGTCTGCGTGTCCCGCAGAAAATTGCCGGGGTGGTCTGTGGAGATGTTCAGCGGCTCCAGATAGAGGGTGACGCCTGCCTCCTCCGCCAGGCGGGCGCTGGCGGCAAGGCCCGCGTACAGGGAGCAGAGCTTCACCGTGTGGGAGAGGTCCTCCCGGGGCGCCAGCACCACGCCCCCCGGCCCCAGACCGTTGGAGTGGACGGTGACGCCGGAGGCGCCCAGGAACCGGGCCGCCTCCAGAGAGCGGTGCAGAAAGGCCAGATACGCCTCCCGCTGGGCAGGGTCGATCAGAGAGAGGTCCGCGTCCCCGTTGAAGCCGCAGACAGGGATCCCGGCCCGATCTGATGCCGATTTGACGGCAGAGAGGTCCCGGTCCGCCCAGCTCCAGAACTCCACGGCGTCAAAGCCGTCCTCCTTTGCCGCCTGGAACCGGTCCAGGAAGGGCAGCTCCAGGTACAGCGTGTCAATGCAGGCGGAACGTCTCAGCTTCATGGGGGGCCTCCTCGCAAAGAGACATCCTGTCCGCGGACAGGATGTGGAATATGATTACTTTACACCCTGGGGCAGGAGCTGTCAACAGGCACCGTTTCCATCTTCCGGCTTCACCGGACAGCCCTGGCCGCCTGAATAGAGGCCGACCGGGAAGGGCTGTGCCCGGCGGCATTTGCCTGGACGGGCCCCGGGGGAGACCCTTTCCTGAAATCACAGGGGATTGGAGTCGATAGCGCTTTGCAGCACCCGGCAGATTCCGAAAAGACGCTCTCCATAAGGAGAGGCCGGCGCGGATGCGCCGGCCTCTGAAAGGCGAAACTCACATCAGGTTGTAGAGGATCTTGGCCATCTGACCCCGGGTGATGTTGGCTCCGGGCTGGAACGTGCCGTCCGCATAGCCGCTGATGACGCACTGGGCCGCCATGGTCTGGATGTAGTAGGTGGCGTAGGCAGGGATGGAGGCGGTGTCGGAGAAGGTCAGATCGACAATGGCGTAGCCCTTCTCCTGGGTACGGCCGATCATGGCGGCGGCCTGGGCCCGGGTCAGGGACCCGCCGGGATTGAAGTACAGCCGTCCGTCGCTGCCGGTGGAGCCGTTGATGATGCCCTCGGTGTACAGGGCCTTCACCGCCGTCAGGGCGTAATCCCCGATGGAGGCGTTGTCCGCGAAGGGCAGCGTCACGCTCTCATACTGGGTGCCGTCCAGCCCCAGGTAGCGATACAGCATCACCGCGAACTGCTGGCGGGAGATGTTGTCGTTGGGCCGGAAGGTGCCGTCGGCGTAGCCGGTGGTGATATTGGCGTTGTACAGGAAGTCCACATAGGTGGCCGCCCAGTAGTCGTTGATGTCCGTGAACTTGTGGTCCACGCCGTAGGGCTCCACATCCACGGAGGCCCGGCCGATGTTGCCGGAGAGGTCCCGGGCGGTGATGGTGATCCGCATGGCCTCGTGGCTCTCCCCGGGGCCGGGCAGGGCCACGGTCACAAGACCGGTGGCGGGATCATAGCTGCCGTAGGGGGCGCCGTTGTAGGTGACGGTGACGCTGCCCGCCGGCAGGATGCCATCCACCGCGTCGGCGACCGAGGCGGTCACCTGCCAGAGGGAATTGTCGAGGGAGGCAGAGACCACAGGCGCCGCGTTGTCCGGCGTGCCGGAGGCGGTGGCGGTGATGTGGTCGATATAGATGGTGCCGGAGAGCTTGTCGCCGACAGAAACCGTACCGTCTGCGGCGGTGGTGGCGCTGACCTGCAGACCCTGAATCTCGAAGTGTGCGCCGGGGAGGGTGACGGTGACCTGTTTCCAGCCGGTGAAGTCCAGCGGGGTCACCTGGAGGGACTGATAGCCTGCGGCGCCATCGTTGTACAGCAGGGACAGGATGTTGCCGGAGCCGTCGCCGTAGACCCACAGGTGCAGGGCAGTGTAGGTGCTGCAGTCGATGCCCGTGGACTTGGAGGCCCGCCACTCGGCGGTGTAGGCGCCTTGGGATGCGCCGGTTTCGGTAAGAGTGTAATCCACCTTGGCGGAGCCGCTGCCCATCCGCACGGTGTCGGCGCTGTGGTTCAGACTGAAGTCCATGTTGCTGCCGCTGCCCCGGAAGATGGTGGTGCTGCCCTCAAAGGACTCCACCTCCATGACGCCGCCGGCGGAGACCGTGCCGGAGCTGGAGACGGTGACGGGGATGGAGACTCTGGCCCGGCCGGCGGAGACCGTGATGGTGCCGGTGCCAGGCGCGGCGGCAGTAAAGAGGCCGTGCTCATCCACCGTGCCGATGTCGCCGGTGACCTCCCAGGTGAAGGCTTCCGGATCCGCCTTCAGGGAGATGTGGTTGTAGGCGGCGGTGGCGGCCAGCTGGGTGGTGGTGCCGGTGGCGGCATTCAGCGTGGTGAGCGCGGTGCCGCTGCTGTCCCGGATCACCACGTCCGTGGGATCCTCGATGGCGTAGACGGTGGTAGAGCCTTCTCTGCGGCCGCTGGAGGCGGTGACGGTGATCTCACCGCCCCGTTTCGGGGTGGTGAGGATATTGCCGTCCAGCTCCCCGTCGGAGGCCTCCAGGTCGTAGTCATAGTCCTCGTCCATGGGGATGTAGTTGGTGTCTACGGCGGCGGCGGAGATCTCTACCTTGCTGCCCGCCAGAACGTAGGCGTTGTCCGCCTGGACGTAGAAGTGGCCCAGTTCGCCGGTGGGCTCATTGGTGGCCACCAGGAACAGGTGGTTGGCCACCGCCCGCTCACTGCCGTCGGAGGGGCGGTTGATGGTAGCGGCGGTGGTGTCGTCGGGCTGCGTCACGGTGATGGTGGTGGAGCCGCCGCCGTCCAGGCCGATGGCGGCCACGCAGCCCAGCTCGATCATCCGCTGGGCCACCTGGCTCAGGCTGGCGCCGATGGAGTGGCCGGACCGGCGGCCGTCGATGGTATAGAACACCACGGTGCCGTCAGATGTCACACCCACCGCCGTGCGGGGGTTCACCCCGGAGGGCAGACCGGAGACCACGGCGCCATCCTGCACCAGGGAGTATAAGGCACCCACGGCGTACTGCACATCGTTCCACGCCTCATTGGCGGCGGAGACGGTGACGGTCACCGTGGCGCCCACAGGGATGTTCCGCAGGGCGTCGGTGTAGTAGGTGTTGGAGAGGGCGTTGGCGGAGAGGACAATCTGGTCCGGCCCGATGGCCGTTGCGGAGGTGGCCTCGATCACCTGGTCCACCACCAGCGTCATGGTGCCGCCGATGGAGAGGGAGCCGTCCACGATGGTGCACAGCACGTCCACGCCGGCCTCGGTATTGCCGGTGGTGTGCCGGTTGTTGAAGTCGTATGTATAGAGGTAGATGCCGCCGGTGGAGACCCGGGCCTTGTTGATGCCGGCCACCGTGCGGATGATGTCCGTGAAGTACCCGCTGCTGTCCGAACCCTGATAGCCCAGGTTGGCGGAGATGGAGAGTCCGGGCTTGCCGATGACAGCAGAGCCATCCTCCCGGAAACCCATGGCGTAGTAGCCGCCGTCGCTGCTGAGGACCTCTCCCTCCGACACCAGGATGCCGATGGGCAGGCCGTTGGAGGTGTTGAAGAAGTCGCCGTTGATGCCCGCCACCACCCGGTAGCCCTGGCTCTCCAGTGCCCGGGCCGCAGAGGTGACCGTGGTGCGGGTGGTCAGGGAGTCCCCGAAGGTGACGATGGGCGTCACATCTGCATTGGGCTCGTATGTGACGACGTTCTCCGTCCGCAGGTCGGAGTACGCAGTACTCCAAAACACATTGGTAGAGAGCTGGGTCTTCTGGTTCAAAAGAGTGCCCTTGGAGGTCAGGTCCTCGCCCATGGCCTCGGACGCGGCGGCGGTGAGGCCCAGGGAGCAAAGAAGCGTGAACGCCAAAAACAGGGACAGGGTTTTGCGCAGGGTGTTTTTCATGTCATACCTCCATAAGCTGCAGCTGAGATGGTCTACATAATCCTCTTCAGAATAGCATAAACAGGCGGAAAAGTAAATGGGAATGGGGCAACAAAATCCACCAGATTGCACAGAGTCTCCCAAATACAAGACGGCGTCTGCGGGAAAAAAGTTCCGCCCGCCGCAGAAAAGACTTGGAGAAACCGGCGCGGTGTATTACAATAAAAGGGAACAGCGGGCGCAGCCCGCGGAAAAGGAGGAAGCGCATGACAGTCAATGTGGACGCCTCCCGGTGTATCGGCTGCGGGATGTGCGCGGCGGCGGTGCCGGCCGTGTTTCAGATCCAGGGGCGGGTGTCCGTGGTGCAGGCCCAGCCCCGGACCCCGGCGGAGGAGGCGGGGGCCTTCGACGCGGCCAACGGCTGCCCGGTCAATGCCATCCGGGCCCGGAAGGCATGAGAAAGAACCGCCCGCCGGAGCATTCCAGCGGGCGGCTTTTTTCATTCAATCCAGGTTCACCCGGAAATCTCCCCGGGCGGCGGCATCGGCCCGCCGCTGTTTGTCCGCGGCCAGGGCATCCAGCATCCCACCGATGATCTGGTTGGACACCAGAAAGCCCCGGGGCGTCAGGTGCCAGCGGCCGTCCTCCTCCACCGCATAGCCGGCCCTGGCGCACTGGTCCAGGAAGGGCAGAAAGCAGGTGAACCGGCGGCGGAAGCGGCGCTCAAATGCCTTGGGGTCCAAACCCGTCGTGGTCCGCAGGCCCAGCATTACCCATTCGGTGTCCCGGTCCAGGGGTGGGATGCGGTCGCTCTCCGACAGCATGGGGGCGTGGTCCCGCACGCCCCGGATATAGCCCTCCAGATCCTTTGTGTAGGCGTACCGCACGCCGCCGAAGTCCGAGTGGGCGCCGGGGCCGAAGCCGGCGTACTCCCCCAGGGTCCAGTATTTCAGATTGTGCCGGGAGGCGCAGCCCGGCTTTGCGAAGTTGGAGATCTCATACTGCTCATACCCCTGGGCCTTCAGGAACTCCACCGTGTAGAGATACATGTCCGCCTGGGCGTCGTCCCCCGGCAGACCCGCGGTCCCCCGCCGGGCAAAAAGGGGCGTACCCTCCTCTACCTTCAACCCATAGCAGGAGAGATGCTCCGGCGTCAGGTCCAAGGCAGCGGAAAGGTTTTTCTGCCACCCCTCCAGCGTCTGATGGGGCAGGCCGTAAATCAAATCCAGGGAGAGATTCTGGAACTTGGCCTTCCGGGCGGCCTCCACGGCGGCTTCCGTCTGAGCCATGGTGTGCACCCGGCCGATCTCCGAGAGCTCTTCGTCATCGGCGGACTGCATTCCCAGGGAGAGGCGGTTGAACCCGCACCGGCGCAGGGTGCGCAGCTCTTTCCAGTCCCCGGCGGAGTCGGGATTGGCCTCCAGGGTGATCTCCGCCTGCTTGTCCACCTTGTATTTTTTCAGAATGGTCTTCAGGATCTTCACCAGCCGCTTGGTCCCCAGATAGCTGGGGGTGCCGCCGCCGAAGTACACGGTGTCGACCAGATGGCCCGCCGCGAAGGGGGCGGTCTCCGCCAGATGGGCGCACAGGGCATCTGTGTAGTCGTCCATCCGGCTCTCGGACCGGGGCAGGGAGTAGAAGTCGCAGTAGACGCACTTGCTCTTGCAGAAGGGAATGTGGATATACAGGCCCAGCGGGGCGGGCATGGGTCTCATGGGGATTCCTCCAAACACACAAATCTTCGGGCAACAGTGTACTCCCTTCCGCGCAGGTTTGCAAGTGCGTATAGTTTCCGAACAAGCAGGAGACCCTATGGGAAAATGGCCTGGAGGGGATTTTCAATGAATATGACGCCGCAGGAATACCAGCAGTATGTGAAGCAGAAGGCCCCCAAGTCGCCGCTGCTGAAGGATACGGTCCTGGCCTTTGTAGTGGGCGGGGCCATCTGCGTGGTGGGCCAGCTGATCCTGAACGGCTGGACTGCCGCCGGCCTGGAGGAAAAGACGGCGGGCACCGCCACCTCCTGCACGCTGGTGTTTCTCTCCGCCCTGCTGACGGGGCTGAACCTGTACAACAAGCTGGCCCGCTTTGGCGGCGCCGGGACGCTGGTGCCCATCACCGGCTTTGCCAACGCGGTGGTCTCACCGGCCATCGACTTCCGCAGCGAGGGATTCGTCACCGGCATGGCGGCCAAGATGTTCCTGATCGCCGGGCCGGTGATCGTGTTCGGCACCCTGGCCTCGGTGATTTACGGCGTGGTCCTGGTGCTGCTCGGCTGAAGCGGGAATGCCATGCCGTCCCGCTTTGGGGATGCTGCACCCACAGAGGCTTCCTATATCCTAAATATATCCGATCTCAAAAGTCAGAAGACCGCCCCGGCGCTGTGCAGCGCCGGGGCGGTCTGGTGTCTCGCAGCTTACAGGTCCTTCTTCCAAAGACCGTGGAGGTTGCAGTAGGCATAAACGGCCTTGGCAGTCTGGCCCTCCGCCAGAGTGAACACGGCCTCCGGCGCCTCCTCCGGGTGGAACCAGTGGATCAGGGCGTCCCGCTCAGTCTCCACCACCACCCACTGGATAAAGTGCTCGGCGGTCATGGGATGGGTGACAGAGCCCACGTCCACCTTCACCAGACTGCCCTCCACCGTGACGGCAGGCACGTGCTTCTCCTGGGCGGCGTCGGTGACACCGGCCTCCAGCACATGCATCTCCTCGCCGCAGCACTTCACGGGCACCTGGGCGGAGGTGAGCTTGGTGATGACATTGCCGCAATGTTTGCAGATATAGAACTTCATATAGAATTCTCCTTTTTCCGTTTTTTGAAATACTTTCAAGGGGAGAGGGATTTCTTCTGGCAATATATTAGCATATCCAAATGTGCGCATATATTGCATTTGCAACCACAAAAAAATTTCGGGCATCCGGTTGGCTGAAAAGGCGCTCTGTAAAAGCATCTGATCCGAAAAACGGAGCGTCCGGCCGGGGTGTGCGCGGCGCGGTATTTTTTTCGTATTTCAAAAGTTGACATAACGGTGTGGAAAACTCTGTGGAGAATGTGCAAAACCCCGATGAAAAGGGCATTGAGCTGGGTGATGGCCAGGTTATGAGAAATTTTACGCAATAACATTTTTGTAAAATTTGTGTGAAGAGTCGGGAAGCGGGCGGGATCACGGCGTCTTTTGGGGGAGCACTTGAAGGACAGCGCCGGGTGTGCTACAATAAATTTATGAATTTTACGGCAGACACTGCCTTTGGAGGAACTTAATGGCAACCAAGAAGCAGGACTATGGCAACGACAGCATTTCGGCATTAAAGGGCGCAGACCGGGTCCGGAAGCGGCCCGGCGTCATTTTCGGCTCTGACGGACTGGAGGGCTGCGAGCACGCGGTGTTCGAGATTCTCTCCAACTCCATCGATGAGGCCCGGGAGGGCCACGGCCGGACCATCACTGTCACCCGGTTTGCAGACCGGTCCATCCAGGTGGAGGACGCGGGCCGGGGCTGCCCGGTGGACTGGAATGAGAAGGAGCAGCGGTACAACTGGGAGCTGGTGTACTGCGAGCTGTACGCCGGCGGCAAGTACGACAACGTCTCCGGCGACAACTACGAATATTCCTTAGGGCTCAACGGATTGGGTGCCTGCGCCACCCAGTACGCCTCCCGGTACATGGACGTCACCGTCTGGCGGGACGGCTTTGAATACACCCTGCACTTTCAGCGGGGCGAGATCGTGGGGGAACTGGGGAAGACGCCCCTGCCCAAGAGCCAGGCCAGAAAAACCGGCACCCGCACCCGCTGGCTTCCCGACTTGGACGTGTTCACGGACATCGCCATCCCGGCGGAGTACTTCACCGACGTGATGAAGCGCCAGGCGGTGGTGAACGCCGGGGTCACCTTCCGGTTCCGGAACGAGACAGAGCCGGGTCGGTTCGAAGAGGCGGAGTTCCTCTACGAAAACGGCATCATGGACTATGTGACGGAGCTTGCGGGAGAGGGGAGCCTGACGGCGCCGGTGTTCTGGCAGACGGAGAAGAAGGGCCGGGACCGGGCGGACAAGCCGGAATACAAGGTGAAGCTCAGTGTGGCCTGCTGCTTCTCCAACAAGGTGAACGTCATCGAGCACTACCACAACTCCTCCTGGCTGGAGCACGGCGGCTCCCCGGAGAAGGCGGCCAAGTCCGCCTTTGTCTCCGCCATCGACAAGTACCTGCGGGACCAGGGGAAGTATCAGAAGAGCGAGAGCAAGATCACCTGGGCGGACATCGAGGACTGCCTGGTGCTGGTCAGCAACAACTTCTCCACCCAGACCAGCTACGAGAACCAGACCAAGAAGGCCATCACCAACAAATTCGTCCAGGAGGCCATGACGGAGTTCTTGCGGAGCAACCTGGAGATCTACTTCATTGAAAACCCCTTTGACGCGGAGAAGATCGGCGAACAGGTGCTGCTGAACAAGCGCAGCCGGGAGAAGGCGGAGGAGACCCGCCTGAACGTGAAGAAGAAGCTCTCCGGCTCGGTGGACATCGCCAACCGGGTCCAGAAGTTCGTGGACTGCCGCACCAAGGACGTGGACAAGCGGGAGATCTACATCGTGGAGGGCGACAGCGCCCTGGGCAGCGTGAAGCTGGCCCGGGACTCCGAGTATCAGGGCATCATGCCGGTGCGGGGCAAGATCCTGAACTGCCTGAAGGCGGACTATGCCCGGATTTTCAAGAGCGAGATCATCACGGACCTCATCAAGGTCCTGGGCTGCGGCGTGGAGGTCCAGAACAAGCACGTGAAGAACGTGGCGCCCTTTGACTTGAGCAACCTGCGGTGGAGCAAGGTGGTCATCTGCACCGACGGCGACGTGGACGGCTTCCAGATCCGGACGCTGATCCTCACCATGCTGTACCGGCTGACCCCCACCCTGATCCGGGAGGGATACGTGTATATCGCGGAGACGCCCCTGTTTGAGATCAACAGCGGCGACAAGACGTGGTTCGCCTACTCCGACAAGGAGAAGAACGACATCGTGAAATCCCTGGAGGGGAAGAAGTACAAGATCGACCGGTCCAAGGGCCTGGGCGAGAACGACCCGGACATGATGTGGCTGACCACCATGAACCCGGAGACCCGGCGGCTGATCCGGGTGATGCCGGAGGACGTGGAGCAGACGGCGGCGGTGTTCGACCTGCTGCTGGGGGACAACCTCCAGGGCCGGAAGGACCATATTGCGGAGAACGGGTACAAGTACCTGGAGATGGCGGATATTTCGTGAGAGTTTTATGAGATCAGCAGCCCGTCCGCCCGCTGGCCCGCCATGAGCCGCAGGCCCAGCTGGAGCCCGATGGCAAAGGACTCCGTGCCCCACAGCAGGCACAGGTCTTCCAGCCGGTCCCACAGGAACAGCGCGTCCGCAGGGCTGCCGTGGGAGACGATCCGCTCTTTGAGCGCATCCGCCTGTTTGCCGACTTTCATCAACGGCAGGGCGTAGTAGTCATACAGCCATTTATAGGTCTCATTCATGGAGCAGCCTCCTTTGAATTTTATGAATACAGCATACTAGAGTTTCGGAAAATGCGCAATACGTGAATTATTTCAAGTATTTTGGCTGTTTGGGTTAATAAATGCGTAGCCGTTGGGACAGAAAGCACCCTCTGTTTCGACAACGGAAAATACACTCCCAATCAACGGATAGCGGAGAGGATGCCATGGAACGCCCCCAGCGGAAGCGCCTGCGGCTGGAGTCCTATGATTACAGCCAGCCGGGATCTTATTTCATCACCATCTGCACCAGGGAGCGAAATCAGGAGGTCCTGTGCTCCATCGAACCCGCCGTAGGGGCGATTATCAATCGCCCGCCTCGAATCTCCCTGACACCTCTGGGGCGGATCGTGGATGAAACCATCCGAGCGATCCCGGATCACTACCCCGGCATATCGGTAGATCAATATATCATCATGCCGGACCATGTGCATTTGATTTTGGCACTCCGGCACATCGGGCCGGACGAGCGGCAGATTGCCGCCCCTACGCCGCTGTCGAACGTCATCCAGCAGATGAAGCGGATCACCAGCAAGCAAGCGGGCATTTCTCTTTGGCAGAAGGGCTTTTATGACCATGTGATCCGCAATGACGAGGACCTAGCCAATGTTCGCCAGTACATCCGCAACAACCCCTTGAAATGGATACAAGATAAGGACTGATTACACTTGCCCAAAAAGAAAAAAACCGACGACAACAAGCATAAGGTAGACGCGTCCAACGTCATCGGCCTTCACGCGGCGGTGGTGGAACAGCCCATCACCGACACGCTGGAGACCAACTACATGCCCTACGCCATGAGCGTCATTGTCTCCCGGGCTATTCCGGAGATCGACGGGTTCAAGCCCTCCCACCGCAAGCTGCTGTACACCATGTACAAGATGGGTCTGCTGACGGGAGCCCGGACCAAGTCCGCCAACATCGTGGGCCAGACCATGCGCCTCAACCCCCACGGCGACGCCGCCATCTACGACACCATGGTGCGCCTCTCCCGGGGCTACGGCGCCCTGCTGACGCCTTTTGTGGATTCCAAAGGCAACTTCGGCAAGGTCTACTCCCGGGACATGGCCTGGGCCGCCCCCCGGTACACAGAGGCCAAGCTGACGCCCATCTGCGCCGAGCTGTTCCGGGATATCGACAGCGACACCGTGGACTTTGTGGACAACTACGACAACACCATGAAGGAGCCGGCCCTGCTGCCCACCACCTTCCCCAACATTCTGGTGTCCGCCAACAGCGGCATCGCCGTGGGCATGGCCTCCCAGTTCTGTGGGTTCAATCTGAAGGAGGTCTGCGACACCACCATCGCCTATCTGAAGAACCCGGACTGCGACCTGATGGAGACCCTGCTGGCGCCGGATTTCCCCACCGGCGGAGAGCTGATCTTCGACCGGAACACCATCCGGGAGATCTATGAGACCGGCCGGGGCAGCGTCCGGGTCCGGGCCAAGTACCGCTACGTCAAAGAGGAGAATCTCATCGAGATCTACGAGATCCCCTACTCCACCACCGTGGAGGCCATCCTGGACAAGGTGGCGGAGCTCATCAAGGCGGGCCGGGCGAAAGAGATCGCCGACATGCGGGACGAGACGGACCTCTCCGGCCTGAAACTGGCCATCGACCTGAAGCGGGGCGTGGACCCGGACAAGCTGATGACCAAGCTCTACAAGCTGACACCCCTGGAGGACGCCTTTGCCTGCAACTTCAACGTGCTGATCGCCGGTACTCCCAAGGTGCTGGGGGTGCGGCAGATCCTGGGGGAGTGGACTGCCTGGCGGACCGGGTCCGTCCGGCGGCGGGTCTACTTCGTGATGAAGAAGAAACAGGACAAGCTGCACCTCTTAAAGGGCCTCAAGCGGATCCTGCTGGACATCGATAAGGCCATCCAAATCATCCGGGAGACAGAGGAGGAGGCCGAGGTCATCCCCAACCTGATGATCGGCTTCGGCATCGACCAGATCCAGGCGGAGTACGTGGCGGAGATCAAGCTCCGCAACATCAACAAGGAGTATATCCTCAAGCGTGTCAACGAGACCGCCGCCCTCCAGGACGAGATCGCCGACCTGGAGGACACCCTGAACTCCCCCCGGCGGCTGAAGCAGATCCTGGTGGACGAGCTGACGGAGGCGGCCAGGAAATACGGCGAGCCCCGCCGAACCTCCATCGTGTACAGCCACGAGATCGAGACCTATGTGGAGGAGGCTCAGGTGGAGGACTACTCCGTCCATGTGTTCCTCTCCAGGGAGGGGTACTTCAAGAAGATCACCCCTGCCTCTTTGCGAATGGCGGCGGACCAGAAGTACAAGGACGGGGACGGATTGTCCCAGACCTTTGGGACCACCAACGGCGCGGAGATCATGTTCTTCACGGACCGGTGCCAGGTGTACAAGACCCGCCTCAGCGAGTTTGAAGACACCAAGGCCAGCGCCTTGGGGGATTATCTGCCCGCGAAACTCTCCATGGACAGCGGCGAGAATGTGATCTACGCCGTCCTGCCGGGACCGGACTACGCCGGGGCCCTGCTGTTCTTCTTTGCAAACGGCAAGGCGGCCCGGGTGGACCTGACCGCCTACAAGACCACCTCCAACCGCCGCAAGCTGACGGGGGCCTACTCCGACAAGGCGCCCCTGGCCTGTATCCGCAGGCTGGATACAGACTGCGAGCTGGCGGTGTACTCCACGGAGCCCCGGGCGCTGATTTTCCACACCGCTCTGCTGGCTCCCAAGACCACCCGCACCACCCAGGGGGTGGCGGTGATGACCCTGAAGCCAAAGTACCAGCTGGAGACGGTGAAGGCGCTGGAGGACACGCCCATCACCAACCAGAGCCGCTACCGGGTGCGCAGTCTCCCGGCGGCGGGCGCCCTGCTGCGGGAGGAGGACTCCGAGGAGCGGCAGATGGATCTGCTGGACTGAATCAGATAGAAAAGGAGTAGATCTATGGCGCAGAAGGTGAGGAGCTGCGGTATCATCACGCTGGGGGCGGTGATCTACGCCCTGGCATTTGACTGGTTCGTAGCCCCCAACCAGATCGCCATGGGCGGCGTGACGGGTCTAGCCCAGATCGTGAACGCCCTGGTGCCGGTCCTGCCGGTGGGAGTGCTGTCCATCCTTGTCAATGTGCCGCTGTTTCTGGCGGGCTGGCGGCTGCTGGGAGGCCGCCTGCTGGTGAGCAGCCTGTACGCCATGGCAGTCAGTTCCTTGGCCATTGACGTGATTGCATGGATGCATACCTTCCCCCCGATGGACCCGATCCTGGCGACCCTGTACGGCGGCGCCGGGATGGGGGTAGGGCTGGGATTGGTATTCTCCCAGGGGGCCACGACGGGCGGCACGGATATCATCGGCAAGCTGCTGAAGCTGAAATTCCCCTGGCTGCCCATCGGTAAGCTGGTGATGATCCCGGACATGGTGGTGGTGATCCTGGCTGCAGTGGTGTTCGGCACCGTCAACGCGGCACTTTATGGCTTGATTCAGATGTATCTGCTGTCCAAGGTCATGGATATGATCCTGTACGGGTGGGATACCTCTCGTGTGGCCTACATCATCACCGACCGGTGGGAGGAGACGGTCCAGGGACTGCTGGATATGAACCGGGGCGTGACGCTGCTTCAGGGAAAAGGCGCATACACCGGCGCGGAGAAGCAGGTACTGCTGGTGGCCTTCAGGCAGCGGGAGATCGTGCCCATCAAGCGGATGCTGCGGGAGATCGACCCGAAGGCTTTTTTCATCGTGTGCGACGCCCATGAGATCCTGGGCGAGGGATTTGGGGATTATCAGAAGGAGGAAATTTGACATGACAGATTTCACGAAGGTTCAGCAGGCCCTGGAGCGCCGGGGCTACACCGTACGCACCTTTGCGGCGGCGGAGGAGGCCGCGGCCTACCTGGACGGCGCCATCGACGGCAAGACCGTGGGCTTCGGCGGCTCCGCCACCCTGGACGCTCTGGGGGTGTACGACAAGCTGGCGGCCCACAACACCGTCATCTGGCACTGGAAGCAGGAGGCGAACGCCGCCCGGAAGGCGGCCATGCAGACCCAGGTGTACCTGTCCTCTGCCAATGGCCTGGCGGAGTCGGGGGAGATCGTCAACATCGACGGCACCGGCAACCGGGTGTCCGCTACGCTGTTCGGCCATGAGAAGGTGTACTTTGTCATCGGCCGGAACAAGCTGGCCCCCACCTACGAGGCGGCGGTGTACCGGGCCCGGAACGTGGCTGCACCCCAGCGCGCCCGGCAGCTGGGGAAGAAGACGCCCTGCGCCGTGAAGGCGGACCGCTGCTACGACTGCCGGAGTCCTGAGCGGGTCTGCCGCGCCTTGGTGACTCTCTGGGGGCCTATGCTGGGCATGGAGACGGAGGTCCTGCTGGTGGACGAGGACCTGGGGCTGTAAGCGCGCCCCTGCCCGTCCCTGGGCCATTCTGACGGGAAAGGAGGCGCCGAGCCGTGAAGCTGCGCCATCTCACCCTGCTCCTGTGCGTCAGCCTGTCCCTGACGGGGTGCAGCGCCCTGCTGGAGCGGAACTATGCCACCGTGGAGCCCCACAGCAGCAAGTTCTGGGAGAGCGAGGCCGCCGGGACTCTCCGGGCGGAGAACTACCAGGACATCGTGAACGACCTGCTGATCCTCATCGGCCAGCACACGGAGAGCGCCACGGTCCGCCTCTACAACTACGAGGACGATCTGACGGTGGCGGACACACTGGAGCAGGCCACTACGGAGGTCCAGCAGGAGACGCCTATGGGCGCCTATGCCGTGGAGTATATCACCGCCTCCAGCCGGTCCCAGCGGGGGTACTATGAGATCAGCATCCAGGTCAGCTACCGCCGGACGGCGGAGCAGATCCAGGCGGTGGTGAACGCCACCAGTACGGAGGCGCTGTCCGCCCTGCTGGAGGCGGCGCTGGACGAGGGCCGCACAGAGCTGGCGGTCCGGGTCGGCTATTGGGGAGAGGACGGCCAGGCCCGGGTGGAGGAGACGGTGGCACAGCTCCGGGAGGCGCGAGGTCTGGCAGAGACGCCGCCCTGGACGATCTCCTATTATCCGGCACAGGGTCCGGTGGGGCTGATCGAGTTTGTGATGGGCGGAGACGCCGCGGCTGCTGCGGAAGAAAATTCGGAAAATCTTGCAGAAGAGTCTTGACAAGCGGGTGTTTCTCTGGTAAAATACCCCTTGTTCCGCGGGCATAGCTCATCTGGTAGAGCGCCACCTTGCCAAGGTGGAGGTAGCGAGTTCGAGCCTCGTTGCCCGCTCCAGAGTGAAACAGGACACCCAGCTTTGGGTGTCCTGTTTTTTCATCAGAAAGCGAACTCGCTGCCTCCGCCCCGCGCCGAAGGCGCGATTGGATCAGAGGTGAGGCAGGGGTCCTGCGAATGGCGGTCAGCCATTCGCGGGATGCCGGGAAGCGAGCTCGAGCCTCGTTGCCCGCTCCAGAGTGAAACAGGACACCCAGCTTTGGGTGTCCTGTTTTTTTGTGTAGGAGGCGAACTTGTCCCGCCAAGGTTTTGTCTTCGGCAAAATACTTGAACGGCGTAGTGGCGCCGCCGGTCTGTTGGGCCGGGATGATAGACGGCAAACGCGATACCCCGCTGAAGGCGTGCCGTTGACTTCCCGCTCCGGAGAGGATAGCATAACCGATGAGGGAGGTCGTATGCTGAAACTGTTTCTGGTGATGGCCCTGATGTTTCTGCCGCTGTCTGTACCTTACGGCATCCTCTGCTTTGCCGCAGCCCGCTGGGGCCTGCAGCGGAAGACTCTGCATTTCCGGCGGGGTGTCAGAGTATGCCTTTTGATCGGACTGGCCCTTTTGGCTGCGGGGATGGCCTATGGACTGCTGCGGTACTGCGGCGTCTTGGTGTTTCCGGATGACGATCCCTCCTCCATTCACCTGTTCAACTCCAGCGGCGGCGATGAGGGGTTTCAGTACCTCTATATGTGCGGGACGGTGTTCCTGGGCATTCTGGCGGCCCTGCGGCAGGAGAGGGCGGCGCACCCCGCAGACCCGCAGAAGGCCGCAGATCAACACGCGTCCGACTGCTGAGACAAATAACGGATGAAGCCACCCACTGCAAAGGCAGCGGGTGGCTTGCGTTTTCCTGTTTACTTCTCCATCCCGCAGGGCCAGGCCTCCTGTGCGGCGGTCCGGTCCCGCACCACCGCCTCATACAGCCGCCAGCCGCCGGAGAGGTTATAGCATTTGAACCCCTGCTGGGCCAGAATGCGGCACGCGATATAGCTCCGCAGGCCGCTCTGGCAGATAACGTACACCGGCTTGCCTACCGGGACTTCCCACAGCCGCTCCCGCAGGTCGTCCACCGGGAGGTTGACAAAGCCCTCCGCGTGGCCGTCGGCGTACTCGCCGGGGGTCCGCACGTCCAGCAGCGTCACACTGCCGTCCCGGGGCAGGGCGTCCACATCCTCCGGGAAGAACTGCTCCACCAGCCCATGGGACAGGTTCTCGATCATAAAGCCTGCCATGTTCACCGGATCCTTGGCGGAGGAGTAGGGCGGCGCGTAGGCCAGATCCAGATCCTTCAGCTGGAGGGCGGAGAGTCCCGCATGGATGGCCGTGGCCAGCACGTCGATCCGCTTGTCCACACCCTCGTAACCCACGATCTGCGCGCCCAGCAGGCGGTATGTGCCCTTCTCGAACACCACCTTCAAGGTCATGACTTTGCCGCCGGGATAGTATCCGGCGTGACTCATGGGGGAGAGGTAGACCTTGTCGCAGTCGATGCCCGCCTGTTTTGCCGTCTTCTCATTGACGCCGGTGGTGGCGATGGTCATATCGAATACCTTGATGACGGAGCTGCCCTGGGAGCCGGGATACCGGCTGTCTCCGCCGCAGATGTTGTCCGCCGCGATGCGCCCCTGCTTGTTGGCGGGGCCCGCCAGGGAGAGGAGGGTGTCCTGCCCGGTGACGAAGTGCTTCACCTGTACCGCATCCCCCACAGCGTAGATGTCCGGCGCGGAGGTCTCCATCCGGTCGTTCACCAGGATGCTGCCCTTGATCCCCAGCTCCAGCCCGGCCGCCTTGGCGAGGCCGGTGTCCGGCGTGACGCCGATGGCCAGCACCACCATGTCGGCGGTGAGGGGCGCCTCGTCCTTCAGCAGCACATTGACCCGGTCACCGTTGGCGGCAAAGCCCTCCACAGTGCAGCCCAGATGCAGCCGCACCCCTTTTTGCCGCAGCTTGGCGTGGAGGAAGGCGGCCATGTCCGCGTCCAGGGGATTCAGCAGCTGGCGGGGCCGCTGGACCACGGTGACGTCGATGCCCAGCTCCCGCAGGTTTTCCATCAGCTCCACGCCGATGAAGCCGCCGCCGGCCAGCACCGCGGACCGGGGATGGTGCTGTTCGATGAATTCCCGGATCTTCAGGGTGTCCTCTACCGTGCGGAGGGTGAACAGGCGGTCGATCCCTACGCCGGGCAGCGCCGGCTGGGTGGGCCGGGCACCGGGGGAGAGGACCAGTTTGTCATAGGATTCGGTAAAGGTCTCGCCGGTGGCGAGATTCCGCACGTCCACGGTCTTCTCTGCCGGGTGGATGGCCGTGACTTCGTGGCGCACCCGCATGTCCACCCGGAAGCGCCGCCAGAAGCTCTCCGGCGTCTGAAGCGTCAGCTCCTCTTTGTCGGTGATGACGCCGCCGATGTAATAGGGCAGACCACAGTTGGCGTAGGATACATATCCGGACCGCTCAAATACCACGATTTCCGCGGTCTCGTCCAGCCGGCGGAGCCGGGCCGCGGCGGTGGCGCCTCCGGCCACGCCGCCTACAATGATGACTTTCATCTCACTTGACCACCTTTCCACGATAGTTGCAGATGCCGCCCAGATCTGTCACATCAGTATACCCCATGCGCCGCAGCAGGCCGGCCGCCTGACGGCTCCTGACGCCGCTGAGACAGTAGACGAAGAGGGGCGTCTCCCGGGCGGGGGGCAGAAGCTCTGTCCGCCCCAACGTCTGCAGCGGCAGATTCCGGCTCTCCGGAATATGACCGTCCGCATATTCCTCCTGTGTGCGCACGTCCAGCAGCAGGGCGTTCGGCGTGGCGGCAAACCGCTCCAGCCCCTGTCCCAGGTCCGGCCGCTGCAGAAATCCAAAGAATCCCATCATACGCATCCTTTCTGTCCGCGCCGCTGCTGCGGCGGGGCTCCCGGCACCGGGAGCCGGGCCGTCCGACGGCTCTTTTAAAAAGAGTATACCACACGCCGACCGGGATTTCTGTGACAAAAGCACAGAAGTGTCCGGCGCTTGCAATCCCGTCTGGGTGGTATATAATGAATAACAATACAGACCGGGGCCTGCGGGGGACCGGACAGGAGGCGTGCGGATGGAGTTTTTCTGGGAGATGCTGTCCCTGCAGGAGACGATGTTCCTTCTGATCCTGACGGGCGTACTCATCAAAAAGCTGAAGATCATCGACGCGGCGGGGCGGAAGATGCTCTCCGACCTGCTGATCGATGTGATCCTGCCCTGCAATATCGTCGAGTCCTTTTTAGGCGGGATGGCGTTCCCAGACGGCTTCGCCCGGAACTGCCTGCTGGCGGTTGGACTTTCCGCAGTCATCCAGCTGATGTCCATATACGGCAGCAAGCTGCTCTTCCGAAAGTACCCTCGGGAGCAGAGGAGCGTTCTCTCCTACGGCATCATCTGTTCCAACTCCAGCTTTGTGGGGTTGCCGGTGGCCCGCCTGCTGTTCGGGGATCTGGGCGTGATCTACACGTCCATGTTCCAGATCCCGCTCCGCTTCACCATGTGGACGGCGGGGCTGTCCCTCTTCACCAGCGTCAGCAGGAAGGACGCCTTCCGCAAGCTGGTCCGCCACCCCTGCATCATCGCCGTTTTCGCGGGGCTGCTCCTGATGGCCGCTCCGGTGTCCCTGCCGGGCTTCCTGGACAGCGCCGTCGCCTCGGTCAGCAGCTGCACCGTCCCGGTCTCCATGTTCGTCATCGGGACAATCCTGGCGGACGCCCCCATCCGCTCCATGTTCTCAAAGCCTGTTCTGTGGTACACCTGCCTGCGGCTGGTCCTGTACCCGCTTCTGCTGTGCGTACTGCTCAAACCGCTCCACCTGGACACGACGCTGACCAATGTCTGCATCCTGATGACGGGGATGCCCGCCGGCAGCACGGGCTCTATTCTGGCGGACAAGTATGACTGCGACGCCGTCTTTGCCTCGCAGATCGCGTTTGCCTCCACCCTGTGTTCGATCCTGACGATCCCGCTCCTGACTCTGGTAATGGAGTCGTTTCCCCTTTGAGGGAGCCTGCACCTTTGCGGGCCCTGCCGCTGCGGGACGGCGGGATCCAAAAAACAGACTGCACGAGCAGTCTGCTTTTTGCTGGGTCGGGGCTCTTTCGGGACCGCCCCGCAAAGGCCGCCAAAGCAGGCGGCTTGACGCTGAGGGAGGGCTACCCCTGTTTTTGGGCCTTATACGCCTCGCCCCAGTTCCTCATGGCGTCCAGAATGGGTTTCAGGCTGTACCCTAGGTCGGTCAGCGTGTATTCCACGCGGGGCGGGACCTCCGGATAGACCGTACGGGTCAGCAGGCCGCTCCGCTCCATCTCCCGGAGCTGGGCCGTCAGCACTTTCTGGCTGACCGAGCCGATGGACTTCTTCAATTCTCCAAAACGCTTTGTCCCCGGCATCAGATCCCGGAGAATGAGCACCTTCCACTTGTCACTGATCAGCGTCAGCGTGGTTTCTACCGGACAGGCCGGAAGTTCTTTTGCCGCGGCTGCCATCTGCAGGTCCCTCCTGTATACCGATCACTTCAAATCCTCTGATATCATCCATATTTTATGGTACCTGCAGAGCGATTGTCAAGCTCCCATGGGGCGGCGATGAGAAATTTCGCCCCGTGGAAAGCCCCGCAGCCCCTTGGTTACCTCCCGGTGCCTATGTCACAGCATTGTGCGTACTTTACGAGTGGTGAATCCCGCCGTACAATAGAAAGCGAGGGGTGAAGCAGCCTGCGCTTTCCCGCAGAAGGGGACGCCCTCTGTAAGCACCTGGGAGAGCGCTCTGCGCAGGCTTCCGCTCTGGCATTTCCGGTATCAGACCGTACAATAAATCTTTCCTTTGGAGGAGACCCATGGATCGCAGGGAACAGGTACAATATTTGAATCAAACCCTTCTGGCGGAAATGCCTCAGTACCGGGAGCAGGCGGAATCATTTCCGGCGGATGAGATCTCGCAGCGGCGGCTGCTCCGCTCTCTGATGAATGTCCGGCCGCCCATGCCCCTATCCCCTGAATTTTTGGAAGTCCAGGATGCCCTCCTGTCCACCGAGCGGGAGGAAAAGGGCGTGGTGGACGGGGATGCCCTGCCGCCCACTGCAGGAGATCCCCGCCTGGTGCTCTGGCAGGGGGACATCACCCGGCTGCGGGCGGACGCCATTGTGGATGCAGATAATTCCGCTCTGCTGGGCTGCTTCGCCCCCTGCCACAGCTGCATCGACAACGCCATCCACTCGGCGGCGGGGCTCCAGCTCCGGGACGCGTGCGCAGAAATTATGCGGGCCCAGGGCCGCCCGGAGCCCGCCGGCCGGGCCAAGCTGACACGTGCCTATAACCTGCCGGCCCGGTATGTGCTCCACACCGTAGGGCCCATCGTGGGCAGGTGGGTGACCTGGAAGGACCGGCGGGAGCTGGCCGCCTGCTACCGCTCCTGCCTGGCGCTAGCCGCGGAGCATGATCTCCGCAGTGTGGTCTTCTGCTGCATCTCCACCGGGGAGTTCCACTTTCCAAACCAGGAGGCCGCCGAGATCGCCGTGAGAACGGTCCGGGAATTTCTGGAGCAGCAGACAACTTCCGTAGAAAGGGTGATCTTCAATGTTTTCAAAGACCTGGACGCAGCCATCTACCGCCGTCTCCTCGGACCCGATTGAGCAGCTGAAGGGGGCCCTGGCCTCTGCGGACGCAGTGGTGGTCGGGGCGGGGGCGGGTCTGTCCGCCTCTGCGGGGATGACCTACTCCGGCGAACGGTTCCGGCGGTATTTCAGCGACTTTCAGTCCAGGTACGACATCCAGGACATGTACTCCGGCGGATTCTATCCCTTTGAAAGCCTGGAGGAGTACTGGGCCTGGTGGAGCCGGCAGATCCTGGTAAACCGCTATGAAAAGGCGCCGAAGCCTGTATATGGCGATCTGCTGAAGCTGATAAAGGACAAGGACTACTTTGTCCTGACCACCAATGTGGACCACCAGTTCCAGCTGGCGGGCTTCGACAAGCAGCGGCTGTTCTACACCCAGGGGGACTATGGCCTGTGGCAGTGCTCCAAGCCCTGCCATCAGGAGACCTATGACAACGAGGAGACCGTCCGCAAAATGTTTGCAGAACAGAGGGACATGCGGATCCCCACGGAGCTGGTGCCACGCTGCCCCAGGTGCGGCCGTCCCATGGCCATGAACCTGCGGTGCGACGATACCTTCGTCCAGGATGCGGGCTGGTATGCCGCCGCCCGGCGGTACGAGGACTTCCTACGGCGGCACAGGGGACGGCGGCTGCTGTTCCTGGAGCTGGGGGTGGGCGGCAACACCCCGGGCATCATCAAGTATCCCTTCTGGAAGATGACCCTGGAGAACCGGAGCGCTGCCTATGCCTGTATCAATCAGAAGGAGTCCTATATTCCCCCGGAGATTCGGGGGCGGTCTGTCTGCATCCCTGCGGACATCGGACATATTCTGAAACGACTCACCCTGCTGGAGCACTGAGACCTTCCTCCACCCGGGGAGGCACATTGAAATCCCTGCTTGCCGGTGATCCCTGTATAAATGGGACAGAGGTGCGGAAGACTCGGTGGGGTCTCCACGGGAAAATGGACTACCATCCCCCAATGCCTGCCGGCAGCTGAAACGGCTTGCGTCAAAGCCGCGTTTGCAACGGTATTGACAAGAACACAGAGCTTGCGGGATCACGTTGCCGCCCAATCCTTCGCTGCGGTCCGATGTTTTCACAGCTCACGGCAGTTCTCAGGGATATGAAAAAGGCCTCCGGCATCTTGCCGGAGGCCCTTGTTTTTTAGCGATGGAGGGTTTTTCAGGCGGCTTCGGCCTTCCGGTGCTCCGCATACAACCGGTACCGGAACGGATAGTCCGGGCTTGCAGAACAGCTGGACTGTACCGGCGAACCGATCCACGCAGCTCGCTGCCCTGCCGTATGGGAACCCCGACCGCAGTTTTAAATCCCAATACTCATCAGGATCTGTGCAGCAAGCCACAGCAGCAGCGCGGACACCACAGCCATGCTCCTGGGGTACTTGCCCGCGGCACCGGAGGAGATCCGGTCCAGGATGGAGTGGAGCAGCACCTCACAGATCAGGAACACAGCGCCGCCCAGGATCCCGACCCGCAGCGCGTCCAGCACCGTCGGCACACTGCCGGCGCACAGAGAGAGCACGCCGAACGCCACAGTGCCCACGATCAGCGAGGTTGCCCAGAACCGGTGGTTCTCCCCAAAGAGGATCACCTCCAGGACCAGCGCGAGGAGAGAGAGGGCCGCCAGCGTGGGAATGTCCAGCGCGGGCAGGATGATGTTGGGGACCAGCGCCGCTGCAATCTGGGCGGCAAGACCCGCTGCCAGCAAGGTCACGGAAAGGCAGATGGACGCCGTGCACAGCGGCGATACAATGATCTTTTTCAAACAGCATCAACCTCCCCACTCTGTCGCAGACGTGCTGACATCTGCACCGGTGACATACGCGCAGGCGGAACTGACGCCACGGGCAACCGCCCGCGAGGTGACGGTGGCGCCGGTGATCGCGTCCACACCACCGCCCACCTCCGCCTCTCCGGAGGTGCCGACGAACTGTACCAGAAAATCAATGTCCGTCAATGCGTTCCGGCCCAGGCCGAAGGTCTCCTCCATGTCCCGGACCACCAGACCTGTTACATGGCCATTGCTGTCCACACCGGTCCACTGGCGGATGGGGCCGGCATAGCCGTCCACAGTGGTCTCTATGATCCAGCCGCCTTCCCCTTTCCAGACGGCCGTAATATTGGCATCGGTCCCCGTGTCCTCTTCCGGGGTGAAGACCGTGCTTCCGGGAAGCAGGGTCTCCATCATCTCCTGTTGCTCCGCTGCGGCGTTTGCGGCCGCGGCGGGAGCCAGGGCATTCCCAGCCACCACCAGGATCAGGCCGGCAAGCAGCAGGGAACCGGCACTGACAATCAGCTCTTTTGCCTTCATCGAAGGCCTCCTTTCCGTTGCGGCGCGCCGAACAGGCGGGTGGGCGTGAAGCGCTCCAGCAGCCAGGACGCGGCATTCATCAGTAAAATCGCGTAGGTGACGCCCTCCGGGTAGAGACCGACGGAGCGGAAGAGCACGGTCAGCACGCCGCAGCCGATCCCATAGAGCACCTGGCCGCCGGGCGTGGCGGGGGAGGTGACGTAGTCCGATGCCATGAAGAGGGCCCCCAGCAGGACCCCGCCGCCCAGAAGACTGTACAGCATCCACCGAAGCGGTTCCATCGGTGCGAAGGCGAAGCTCAGGACCGCCGCCGTTCCGAGATAGCTGACGGGGATCCGCAGCTTGATGACCCCGCGGACCACCAGATATCCGCCCCCGATCAGCAACGCCAGCGCGGAGACCTCACCGATACACCCACCGATGCTGCCCAGGAACATCTCCGAAAGCGGGACGTCCGGCAGCGCGGGCATCACCATGCTGTGGAGGGGCGTGGCGGCTGTGACCACGTCTGCGGAGCCCAGGTCCAGGGGAACGGATGCCCCAGGGGCCGCGAAACGGGTCATGGACGCGGGAAACAGCAACAGCAGCAGGGCGCGGGCCGCCAGCGCGGGATTGAAAATGTTCTGGCCCAGGCCACCGAAGGCAGCCTTCACTACAATGACGGCAAACACCGCACCCACCGCCGCCATCCAATAGGGCACGGTGGCCGGGAGCGTCAGCGCCAGCAGCAGCCCCGTGACGGCGGCCGAGAGATCTTCCACGGTCTGGTACTGGCGGGTAAGCTTGTTCCAGAGCGCCTCGGCCAATCCTGCGGCCGCAATGGATACCGCCGCAAGCAGCAGGCAGCGGAGCCCGAAGAAGATCGTTCCCGCCAGGAGGGTGGGCAGCAGCGCGATCAAAACGTCCAGCATGATCCGCCGGGTGTTGTCGCCGCAGCGGATATGCGGGGATGAAGACATGGCAAACCTCATGATGGTTCCTCCCTTACCCGCTGTTTTCCCTCCCGGATCGCCGCCACGATGGGCAGCTTCCCCGGGCAAGTGTAGGCGCAGCAGCCGCACTCCACGCAGTCCAGAATGCTGTATTGCCGAAGCATTCCCACATCCCGGCAGCGGGAGAAGCGATAGAGGTACAGCGGCTGGAGCCCCATCGGGCAGACGGACACGCACCTGCCGCAGCGGATGCAGGAGGGGTGGGGAGACTCCAGGTCATCGGCGCTGGTCAGCGCCACAATGGCGTTGGTGCCCTTGATTACCGGCGTGGAGAGATCCGCCTGGGAACGGCCCATCATGGGGCCTCCGGCGATGACCTTCCACACATCCCCCTGCAGGCCGCCCGCCGCCTCGATGGCGTGGGCGAAAGGCGTCCCGATGGGGACGATCAGGTTTTTCGGCTCCTTGATCCCGTGGCCGGTGATCGTGACGATCCGGCGGAGGATGGGCTCCCCGTCCGCCACGGCCCGGCATACGCTGGCGCAGGTGGCGATGTTGAAGACCGCACACCCCACATCCTTGGGAAATCCGCCGGAGGGGACCTGGCGGCCGGTGACTGCCTGGATGAGCTGCTTCTCCGCCCCCTGGGGGTAGCGGGTGGGCAGCACGACCAGTTCCACCTCGTCCTGCTGCTTCAGCTTGTCCGTCAGGATCGAAACGGCCCGCTCCTTGTTGTCCTCAATGGCGATCACTGTCCGCCGGGGCTTCAGCAGCTGCCGCAGCAGCCGCAGTCCGCGAATCGCCCGGTCCGCATCCGTGCAGAGTAGGGCGTCATCCGCCGTGATATAGGGCTCACACTCACAGGCGTTGGCGATCAGGGTCTCCACCTTCCCGATGTTCGCCTTGATATCGGTGGGGAACGTGGCGCCGCCCATGCCCACCAGCCCGGCCTCCCGAATGCGGCGGATCAAGGCGTCGGCGTCCAGGGCATCCGTGTCGGCGCAGGGCGGGACCGCGCTGTGGTAGGTGTTCTGAAAGTCGTTCTCGATCACCACAGCCAGATGGGGCTGGCCGCTGGGGTGGCTCCGGGGCTCCACGGCCTTCACGGTGCCTGACACCGAGGCGTGAACAGGGACGCACAGTCCCTCGCCGTCACCGATCTTCTGCCCCATGTCCACATGGTCCCCGGCCTTTACCAGGGGCGTGCAGGGCTTTCCGATATGCTGGAGCAGCGGAATGACCACCTCCCGCGGCGGCGGGCAGTCCTCCAGCGGTGCTCCGCTGGACAGCTCCTTGCGCCCCGCGGGGTGGACGCCACCCCAGAAGGTTTGCTTTCGCAGCATATGATCTCACCTCTCCTCATGTTCCGTTTATGAATGAAAATAGGCGTCACAGCCCCCCGTCCAGGAGGCGGAGCCGTCTGCGTAGACCCACAACGCCTCTGCGCCATACGTCTCCAGCAGGATCCGGCCGCTCTCCTCATCCATGATGAATGCCGCCGTGGAGAGGGCGTCTGCCAGCCCCGAGTCCGCGCAGATGACCGTCACGGACCGGTAATGCCGGGCGGGCCAGCCGGTATCCGGGTCTATGATATGGTGGTAGGCGACGCCGTCCACCGTGTAATACCGTTGATAGTCCCCGCTGGTGACCACCGCGCCGCTGGTGATATCCAGGCGCTGGACATACTCCGTGTCGTCCCCATCAGGGTTCTGGACGCCGATCACCCAGGGGCTGCCGTCGGGTTTGGGGCCCGTGACGCAGACGTTGCCGCCCAAACTCAGCACCATGCCCGTCGGCAGTGCGGCGGCCACGGCACCGGCGGCGTACCCCTTGGCGACAGCCCCCACGTCCAGGCGCTGTGCCGGGTCCGTCAGATACACCGTGGAGGCCGCTTCATCCAGCACGACATTGTCAAAGGAGGTATGCTCCAACGCGGCCTGGATAGCATCCTCCTCTGGGAGATAGGCATGCTCCGGGTCGTTGACGGACGCCTCACGGGCCTCGTGCCACAGCAGAAGGACGCTCCCCATGGCGGCATTCACCTTGCCGCCGCTGTCCGCATACAGGTCCCGGCACAGGAGCAGCAGGTCCAGGATCCGCGCATCCACCGTCACCGGGGCGATCCCCGCCTGGTCATTGACGGTCTTGAGGTTGTGGATCCCCTCATAGTCGTTGTAAATGTCGTAGAGCTGGTGGTATTCCAGCAGCAGATCGTGAGCCATCTCCGCCGTCTCTGTAAAGACCTCCTGGCTCTCCGCATAGCCCATGACCGTGGTCACTGTATCGAACACGTCCAGAAAGGTCGCCTGATATTGCTTGGGCCTCGTCTCCACCTCCTCCGGAGCGGCGCAGGCGGTCAGAAGGAGGCAGGGGAGCAGCAGGGACAGCAGCCGGAGCCTCACCGGAGTTTTTCCAGCAGGGCCTGGAAGCCGCCGATGGAGATGGTGACGCTGGAGGCCAGGTCCGCCTCTGCGGGCTTGGTGGCCTCATCCACCGCGATGCCCGCCACCTCGTCCAGGGTCTTGCCGGTGACATAGGCGGCAAAGGCCGCCGCCTGTTCATTCCACTCCTTGCCGATGCTGCTGACGGCGCCCATGCCGTAGTCCGCTCCCCGGTCATTCTTGCTGGGCACCGGGGCGGAGAGATCCGTGAGGAGCTGTCCCTGGCCGTCAAAGCTGACCTGGGCCTGCACGGCGTCGATCACGCAGGAGGTGATGGCATCTCCGTTCATGGTCACGGCGGCGATGTTCACATTGGTCTCCACCATGCCGGCGGCGCCCTCTGGTGCATTGCCGGCGGCCATGGAATTGCTGGTCACCAGCCGCAGCTCATCTCCGGCCTGAGCGCCCAGCGGCTGGGCGCGGCCCACCGCCTCCGCGATGGCGTTCTGGAAGCCGCCGATGGAGATGGTGACGCTGGAGGCCAGGTCCGCCTCTGCGGGCTTGGTGGCCTCATCCACGGCAATGCCCAGCACCTCATCGGCCGTCTTGCCCACCACATAGTCCGCCAGAGCCTGGGCCTGCTCGTTCCACTCTTTTCCGATGCCGCTGATGCTGCCCATGCCGTAATCAGCGCCCAGTTCATTTTTGCTGGGCACCGGGACGGTGAGATCCGTGAGGAGCTGGCCCTGGCTGTCAAAATTTGCCTTTGCCTGTACGGCGTCGATCACGCAGTCAGTGATGACGCCCGTCTCATCCACGGTGACGGCGACGATCGTCACATCCGTTTGGATCAGACCGTCCTCCTCTCCCGCACTGGCGCTGGAGGATAGGGAGCCCACCGCATAGAGGCCGGTGCGGAGGCTGCCCTGGCTGTCATGGGACGAACCTTCCTCCGCATCCGCGGAACTCTGGAGAACATCCGCTGTCGTGGCGGGCCGGCCGCTGCAGCCGACAGTTGTAAAAAGAGCTGCTGCGACTAAAATCGCTGTTAAAAATTTTTTCATCCGATTTTCCTCCGATCCTGGGATTGATGCGGCGTAGAGATGAGCTCCCAGAAATGAGCATAGTACTTCTGATTTGTTACTTTTTTATCATATCAAAAAAGCGTGTATCCTGTAAAGTATTTTCAACGAATTCTATAAAAAGTGGAAAAGATATCCGAATTCTTGGAAAGAAGCTGTGAAAATTGAAAGCCTTTCACAAAAGAAACCGTCAAGAAACAATCGCTCCACTCAAAAGGAAAAAGCATTCCGCGTTTTCGGGGGCTTTTCCGGCTTTGTCGCTGTCCGGTGCGGCGATTTTCTGCAATAGAACCGGGAAAAACAATTCAAATTTCTGCGGTATGATATTGCCATTGCCTTTGCGGCGCAACATCCGCCGGGCCTTGACAGTATGTTTCTCAGGGGAATCAAGGGCTCCCGAAGCGAGCTGCCGGGACTCGGAGTGGTCATCAAAGAATGGGACGCCATCACTATGGCGAACCCCAGTAGTGTTCGCATGGAAATCAATGAGGCAAAGAGCGGTGGCGTCTTCGATTCCCGCAATGGGACGATACTGAAAATATGCAGCCTCATTGATGTCGGCGAACATGCCGGCAGTGGCATCGCAATATCTTTTACGTATGGCGCCTGTAATCACAGAGCGGTTTGAGCCGGAGGGGACTCTGCTGGAGCTCTTCCTTAAGAAAAACAGCGATAAGTGTAAGGGTGGAAGAGACCATCATGACATACCTGGCCGATCATTCCAAAGCAAAGCATCGGAAATTGCAGAGTCTATTGGCCTGAAGCCGTCCTGTACAAGAGATTATCTGAATGATCTGATTTCAGGGGGCCATCGTGACCAGGGGCGGGAATCGAAGCTATCAGCTAAAAATGGGACAGTTTAGAGAATATCATCGGAAATGAGACCCTGACAGAAAAAGAGAGGTATTTTTAGAACGACAGCGGTATGGAATTCCATGCCGCTGTTCCGGAAGGAATACAGACATGCACTATCTGAGCCGTTTGAGATGGTATTGAAAGATAGAACCTTTGCGGAATCAAGAACTTGCGTATACGTTTTTCTACATACCGACTTCCGGTACGGCCTCTGGTATCATGTTCGCCGTAAAACGGGAGGAGGCGCGTCCCTTCATAGAAAAACTGGCAGATCCGCGTATAGCTTTTTGGAACTGGAGGAAATCTTACAATTACGGCACTAAAATAACAAGGCCCACAGCGGCAGCTGCCGCTGTGGGCCTTGTTATATTTGCACATCCGGTAAAATATCGTTGTGAAATCACAAAAGGAGGCATCTTATGACCGAAGACAGACTGACTCCCCTGCAAATCCAGGCATTTGCCCGCCACCTCCGGCTGGAGGAGAAGAGCGAAGCCACTATGGAGAAGTATCTCCGGGACATCCGGGCCTTCGCACGCTGGCTGGACGGGCGGGAGATCAGCAAAGGGTTGAGCGCGGCGTGGAAGGCTCATCTGGTGGAGCGGGGCTACGCCCCCGCCAGCATCAACGCCAAGCTCTCCGCACTGAACAGCCTGCTGGAGTTCCTGGGCCTCGGCGGCTGCCGGGTGAAATTCCTGAGGGTCCAGCGGCGACTGTTCCGGGACGCCGGCCGGGAACTGACGAAGGCGGAGTACCAGCGCCTGCTGGACACGGCGCACCGGCTGGGACAGGAGCGGCTGGGCCTGCTGGTGGAAGCCATGGGGGCCACGGGCATCCGGGTCAGCGAGGTGCGGTATCTCACGGTGGAGGCCGCCCGGCAGGGCAAGGCCGAGATCTCCCTCAAGGGCAAGATCCGCACCATCCTATTGCCGGGAAAGCTCTGCCGGAAGCTGCTCCAATACGCCCAAAAACAAAAAACCGCCTCCGGTGCAATCTTTCGCACCAAAAGCGGAAAAGAGCTGGGCCGCCGGCAGATCTGGGCGGAGATGAAGCGGCTGTGCGGGCATGCCGGGGTGGACCCGCGCAAGGTGTTCCCCCACAATCTGCGGCACCTGTTTGCTATGGTGTTCTACCGGACCAGCCGGGACATCGTCAAGCTGGCGGACCTGCTGGGCCACAGCAGCATCGAGACCACCCGCATCTACCTGGTGACCTCTGGCGCAGAACACCAGCGGACGCTGGACCGGCTGGGACTGATCTCCTAATCACGGAATTCGCATTCCGACACAAATGATCGTGAAAAAATAGTTCGTCCTACATATCAATAGACAAATTTTAGCACAAAGGACAGCTAACCGCAAGGGATTTTGCCGCTTTGGGCAGCAGAAAAAAGCCGGAAAAATGTCAAATTTTGTCCGGCCTTGGTCCCTGCGCCATTTTTTACGCCCGTGCCAGCCGCACGGGCTTTTTTCGCACTTGTTCTGCGGAGCTTCTTGCGCCAGCTTGGTCGGGCGCGGGATGGAATGCGAATTCCGTTGACAGGGGGTGTGAATATGCGGTGCGCGGAGGCAGCCAGGCTGCCAGAGACTGGGGAGCAGACTGGCGCTGTCATCACATCAGAGATGATCCGGTCCTATCTGGAGACACTCTCCCGCCGGGGGAGGAGCCGGAACACGGTGCAGATGTACGGTGCCAAGCTGCGGGCCTTCTATCACTACCTGCCGTCTGACAAGCGGGTGGAGGAGGCCAAGTGCAACCCCTGGTGCCTGCGGAAGTTGTATCTGGCCACCCGGTCGGAGATCGAGCGGAACGTGCGGCTCCCGGCGGAGCAAGCCTATGAGCAGATTCTGGATACGGAGCAGTTGGCTGCCGGATGGACGGAGAATGAGAGCAATTCCATCCAAAAGGATGTTTGCGATAGATATTTTCTCGCCGAGAGGTGTAAAGGAGGAGAAGAGATGAAGAAACGGATCTTATCAGCTTTGATGGTGCTGTGCCTGCTGCTGACACTGCTGCCGGTTTCGACACTGGCGGCAGAGGAGGGGACTGGCGAGTCGGATCCTGCGATCAATCAGGATGGATCGGACTTGCGGAAAGACCCCGCAGAGGAAGGCGGGAAACAGGAGGCCGTGGAAAGTGGGACCGCCGATGAACCGGATGGCCCCAGTGCGCCAAATGAGCCGGGGACTTCAGGGGATCCAGAGGAAAATGAGCCGACAGAGGTTCCGGGAGATCCCCCTCAGGGGCCGGATCCCACGGCCCCCACGGAGCCTGCGGGAGAGCTGGATCCCATAGAGCCTGCTGAGGATCCGGGGACAGTGGTAGAAGAGCCTGTGGCTGAGAACGCGGTGTATGTGTCGGCAGCAGGCGATGATGCGGACGGCACTGGCACAGCAGACGCTCCATATGCCACCTTGGCAAAGGCGGCGGAAGCAGCCCCGGATGGTGCGACGATTTATGTCATGTCAGATGTGGAAATGAACCAAATGGCATGGGTCTGGGAGAAAGAGCTGACCATCACCAGCTATGGTGTTGATCCTGTGACGCTCTCCCGCGGAGAAAATTTTCATACCAACACAGATCCCGCCAGACAGCGCTACAACCCCGCGATGATCGAAGTAGGCGGGGAAACGGAACAAGGGACCGTTTCGTCTCTTATTTTGACCCACATCATTTTGGATGATATGGGCAAATACGAAGGTGAATACTTTGTGCAGGCCGATTCCGAAGGCGATGGAGAGACCACTGTTAGCAGGAGTGAGGTCCCAAATACAAGCATTGTGCAAGACGCCATAATCGCAACTTACAACGGTATGGGTACGATTACTTTGGGGGATGGTGCGGAACTTCGCAACTACGGCGGTATGAGTGCCGTGCGCCTGTCCGGTGGCGAGCTGGTCATGGAAGAAGGCAGCGCCATTTTGGATACAACCGAAAACGAACGTGAGAAAGGTGCGTCCGGCAGCTTTGGCCCCGCTGGTGCGGTCTGGCTCCAGGGCGGCATCTTGACCATGAACGGCGGCACGATAGGCGGCGATAAAGGTGTCATGATGAATGGGCGTGCACTCTATGCAGACGGCGGCACCGCTAACATCGGCGGCACCATTCAAAATATTCATGGTACCGATGCGGCCTGGCAGGGGCAGAACGGTGTTGCTGTCCATCTGCGGTCTCACGGTGAAGCTACCCTTGCCAGCACTGGAGAGATCACCAATGTGACCGGCACCAACGCAGGCAATAACTGCGCCATCTGGACCCAATTTTGCAACTTTACCACTAAAGCGGGATCTAAGATTTCTCATGTGGACGGTTTCCAGCTGCTCTATTTTGACGACCTCGACAACAACAACTACAGCCATGAGGTGTACCTCAACGGTACGATCTCAGAATGCGCTTCGGGTTCGGCGAGTCTTTTGCGGTCCTGGTACGGCCAGATCACATTTGGCCCGAACAGCGTGATTGAAAACTGTAGTTCCAGCAGTGCGGGCGGCCTGATCTATTCCAATAACGGCTCCCACTACACATTTGCGGGCACCATCCGCAACAATACCGCCTCTAAAGGCATGATTTATCTTGCCAACCAGGGTGGCGGCGGTGTCATCGCCACGATTGAGGAGACTGTCCATATTGTGGACAACAAGGGTCTTGCCGTTCGTGTGAACAACAGCTCCAATCTCACCATGAACGGCGGTGAGATTGCCCGCAACTCGAGCTACGGTATCCAGATCAGCGGCAAGACCGACTGGACGGGTGTCAAGTTCATTATGAACGGCGGCAAAATCTGCGACAACGGCAGCTATGGTATCTACCATACCGTTGCAGGGAAGTCCCTCGTCGAGATCAATGGCGGCACCATTTCCGGCAATAAGGGATCGAGTGGCAGACAAATCTCCTCCTCCGGCGGTTATGCTGTTGCTGAAACGGAGGAAGGCGCCGGATATGAGTACACCCATGTAAGCGCTGATGTGATGGGGGAACCCCGTACCATATACGTCAGCGCCGGGAAGGTGGAACTTCCTGAGGGCTATGCGGATGTGAACCTGGGCCGCGCCACGAATGAGGCAGTCAACACGCTGAAAGCTGGCGTTGCTAACGAGCACGCCGACTGGACCCCCGTGGGCAGCAGCGCCCTGTGGGTTCAGCCGTCTGCGACTGAGTACAGCTTCGAGCTCGATCCTACTTCCTCCCCTAAGAAGACCGACCTCTATGTGGCCTATGTACAGGTCAATCCGGACGGTTCACCCATTGATGGGGCTGAAGTGGCGGTCGAAGAGGTGGAGAATGCGGAGAAGGTGCCCATCGCTTTGAAGGATCTGACGGCAGGTGCTCCGTATGCGGTGATGCTCTTCAACAACAAGGAGTATACCCTGGCCCCCGACGACATCACCATCTACACCGGCGGCGGTCAGGGCGAGGAGAACTATGACGACGGCGGTTTCCCCAAGCTCACCATCAATGGCAGTGTTGACGTAAAATACACCGGCGACCTTACAAGTTTGGAAATCAAGGGTGTGACTATCCCGGCAACGGACGACAAGACCATGCTCGATCAGCTCCTTGAAAACATTGAGGCGGTCTATACCTATGAGGACGGCACTGTCGCCACAGATGATTCCAGGCCGGGTGTGTACACAGTTGCCCTCAAATGGAAGAACGGACTTACCAATGAGGACGTTCGGGTGAATGGCAACAATGTAAACCTTGACGGTGCGGGTACACTAATCGTCCGCCATACGCAGGATATTGAGGAAGCGCAGGACGGCGCCAATACATATGTGTTGTTGACCGCAGAGCCCATCAAGGCTGTGATCCACGCCGAGGCGATTGCAAAGACACAAACCAGCTCATGGGGAACCGTGTATCAGCCGTCTTTCTACACCAACGATAACGAAGACTTTGAGATCGAGGATATCGCCGGTATCCAACTCCTGGACGACTCGCTGCTGATTGATGACGACGGCACGGACCGCCAGGCTCTGCTGGAACAAAAGGCAGAGGATTCTGATCTTCTGAATGAGTTGTCCGATGGCAAAACCTACCGCTACGACTTTCACTACCTGGATCTGGTGGACGCCTACAACGGCAACGCCTGGGTTTCTGCCAGCTATGGCACCACAATCTATTTGCCATATCCCGACGGTGTGACAATGGATAACGCAAATGACCTGGATGTACAGGTCATCCACTTTCCGGGCCTGCACCGGGAATATGGCATTGCCGGTCAGGCCGAGGTGACGGATGCCATTGAAGCCTGTGAGCCGGAGGTTATAACCGCTGAATTTGACGCCAATGGTATCGAATTTGATGTGGACCGTTCCGGATTCTCTCCTTTCGCTGTTGTCTGGCAGGAGAACGCGCAGACCTTCACTATCACCGCCTCCGCCGGTGACGGCGGCTCCATCAGCCCCCGCGGCAGCGTTGCTGTGGCCGAGGGTGCGGACAAGATTTTCACCATCACGCCGAACGGCGGCTATACCATTGCCAATGTGAAAGTGGATGAAAAGAGCGTAGGAGCAGTCGATAGCTATACATTTACGGATGTTAATGCAAACCACACCATTTCTGCAACCTTTGCCCGCGATAGCTCCGGAGACGGTGGCGGCCATGACAGCGATCCCTATCTGAGGTTCGACTCCAATGGCGGCACCCGCTTCGACCCCATCGATGAAGACGGAAGGAGCTTCTCCCTCAATGTGTACGATGATGAGGAGTACGGCGCCCACATCCCCACCCGGCCCGGCTACCGCTTTACCGGTTGGTACAAGGACAGCCGCCTGACCATACGGGTGGACGAGGATGAGACTCTGCGGGTGACCTCCTCCGTGACGCTGTTCGCCGGCTGGACGGAGACCTCCGTGCCCGGCATGCTGAACGGCGACGACCACTACGCCTACATCCAGGGCTATTCTGACGGCTCTGTGCGGCCCAACGCCAACATCACCCGGGCCCAGGTGGCCACCATCTTCTTCCGCCTGCTGGACGAGGATGTGCGGGACAACAATCTCACCACGTCCAACGCCTTCCCGGATGTGAACGAGGACTACTGGGCCAACACGGCCATCTCCACCATGGCCCGGCTGGGCGTCATCAACGGCCGCAACTCCGGCCTGTTCGACCCCGACGCTAACATCACCCGCGCCGAATTCGCGGCCATCTGCGCCCGGTTCGACGACAGCGGCGTCGCCGGCGTCACCACCTTTACGGACACCGCCGACCACTGGGCGGAGGACGAGATCAGCCGCGCCGCGGCGCTGGGCTGGATCCAGGGATACAGCGACGGCTCCTTCCGGCCCGACCAGTACATCACCCGCGCCCAGGCGGTGACCATGATCAACCGGGTGCTGTGCCGCCTGCCGGAGGACACGGACGATCTGCTCTCCGGTATGAACACCTGGACCGACTGCCACGAGAGCGACTGGTTCTACCTGGCCATCCAGGAGGCCACCAACTCCCACGACTTTGTCACCAAGGACCGGGTCTATGAGAGTTGGACCGACCTGAACCGCGCTCCCGACTGGAGCCGGTACGAGTAAGGAACTCAAAAATCAATTTGACAGAAAGCCCGGGCGGATTTTTTCCGCCCGGGCTTTCTGTATTACGATAGAAAAGTGGATATCGCTATGGCTTCTAAGCGCCATAAAAACAAGTGTCAAATAGAAAAGCGGATTGCCCAGGCGCAATATAATAAAGAAGGACGGATAAACAGAAGTAGGTGAATCAAATGGCAATGAGAGCAGCCTGACATGAGGCGCGGCTTGAAACGTGGAAGAAGCAGATAGAAGGTTGCCGAAACAGGGGGAGACGAGTAAGTGAATGGTGCTTGGAACACGGTGTCGGCCCAAAGATATACCAGCGGTGAGAGCGGGAGCTGTACGGCATAAACAGCGAAAACCAAAACAGGCAGAAAGAGGGGCGGATGCCGGAAGCAGCGCCGGTATTCGCGGAAATTACCGCCTCGGAATTGCGTGGGAGCCGAGGCAAGGTGATTGCCGGGATTAAAACCGGAGCAGTTGAAGTGGGGATTTACATCCGAGCAGACAGCGCGGCCGAGGAAGCGTTGTGCTGGGGGCTGAGGGATGCTGAATGACCTTGTGGGAGCAGGGCAGATTTATATTGCCTGTGGGCATGCGGATTTGCGGAACGGGATTGGCGGCTTTGCGACATTGGTACAGCAGAAGTTCCGTTTAGCTCCGTTCAGCGGTACGCTGTTTTTGTTCTGTGGTTATAGGCAGGACTGGAACAAGAGGCTTTATTGGGAAGAGGATGGATTTGTACTGGTCACGAAGCGGTTGGAGGCTGGAAGCTTCCAGTGGCCTCGGAACAGCGCAGAGGCTCGGAGGTTAAGTTACCAGCAGTATCCTTAATTGTCAAAAGCATTGAAAATGACAACTTTCCAGGTAATTTTTAGCCACCAAATTTGCAAAAACAAGACCAATACACAGATGAACAGCACGGAGATGGTAACGCTCTCCCGTGCGGAATAGGATGAACTGCTTCGAAAGAGCGCGGGGTATACGGAACGAAACCGGAAGCTGGAATGGCTGATGGAACAGGTGCGCCTTGCCAAAAGAAAGCCTGTGGGCATTCTCTGAACAGATGAAAGAGGAATTGGCGGGTCAACTGAGCCCGATACTTGATGAGAGGGAGGCATGGTTGTCTATCAGAGCTGCTATAAGGGGAACCGCGGCAGAGCCCCATATCCGGCAGGAGCGGTCCCTACAAGTGGAGGAGCTTCCGCCCGAAAATGTCACTATTGAGATGATGGAGCACCGGCTTTCTGAATCTGGGTGTGTATGCTCCGGATCGCCCATGGAGGGGATTGGCAGAAAAGTCCGGCGGACATGAGTCATGATCCCCACACAGGTGAGGATTCGGGCATACATACGCTTGTCAAAATTGCACACGGGCAGAAACGGAAATGCCCATCTTGAAAGCTGAAAAGAAGACTGCCCGAATCCCTGGCAGCTCCGCAAGTTTTGAAGCTGGAGGGCCGGACTCTATATGCGGCTGTACCGGACCGCAGGGATGTGGAACACCCTGTCGTGCTGTATGAATACCAGCCGAACTGGAGGACAAAGAAGAGGCGGAGAAACTTCTGCCGGAGAGTGCACCGGATACTCACAGAACATTGAAGGGAGAATGGTTCCATTAAGCGAGCCTGCTG